>Ga0153995_1000363_pt1 | contig 10006 bp, 7 predicted proteins | sample TSNC079MetaG_FD_104678 | JGI IMG/M metagenome (GOLD analysis project Ga0153995, IMG submission 104678) | Attine ant fungus gardens microbial communities from North Carolina, USA - TSNC079 MetaG | ecosystem: Host-associated > Fungi > Mycelium > Unclassified | place: USA: North Carolina, Lumber... | reverse complement strand
GCTTCAGATTAAAACGGAGAGTGTCTGTTTGACCTTGTGGGATCACTGCAACTTTCTGGTCCCCCATGTACGGGAGGACAATGTTGATATCCAGCGTCTCGGGGAGTAAAATCAGTTCCGATGCAGGAACATGCTCATGAAGGACCCCATCGCTATCCTGTGCTTTCCATACCGGTAAGGCACGAGCGGTATCTCTCAACTCGGAAGGGACATCAAAGAACAACTGTCTTCTTGCCCAATCAGAGAAAGACACTCGTTCATCCTCAGCTAATTGGGAAAAGGCATCATTCAGTATTGAAGGCTCAATGTTATGCAGTCCACCCAGGAGATCCTTCATCTCGAATTCTTTGAAAAATTTGCGATTATTGAGAACGCGAATGAGATGTTGAGGAATCCCAGGTGGTGATAATCGCACTAGAAAGACACCGAGATTGGCGAGGCATCGGCATGCAGACTCATCGACTAGGGTGGGGACCACAGGAACACTACCCTCCTTGCACATTCTGAGGGAGATATGACAGTCTTTTGAAAGAGTTGGAACGAGTGGTAAATCATCAATGTCATCGATGTCAAGTTTCAAGTGGTGGAAATTATCCCAGAAAATGTCAATAAATTTTTTCTCTTCGGAACCTGGAGTTATATTACAAGAGGGACACCTTGGAAGCTTGTCTGCGATAATGGAGGCAAGGGCAGGTGAACGTAGCTCTTCGATGTTGAACCCTTTGTCAAGGAGACCGCTGGCGTCGAAGTCAAGGTTGATTAGGTGGCCGGACTTTCCAAGAATGCTGTCGGGTATAGAACGATTTCTCAAGATGTAAAACATATGCGGGTCAGAACTCGACCTCGTAGACTCGATAAGACCAAAGCTATCGTCCTGCAAAGGGAGCAGAGGTAAAGCAACTAGTTGGTCAGGATCATGTTGAAGGAAAAAGTGAAGCAGGCTCATGAGATCATCAAAAGTCAGAGACTGTTCCTCGCTCTCATTAGCTAACAGAAATGCTTGTAAGAAGCATTCTGTATCACGCAAGATTAGCTCCCTCACGTGGCGCGGAGAGAGTATGGGAAGCTGGGCATCGTCTTGGACCAAACTGAGGAGAGGCTCGGAATAAATGGCAACGTTTGGCGGGGATAGAAATTCAATTACTGGACGGATGGACGACTTCGCACTCAAAATGACGACTTCTCCCGGTGTCAGGCCATGTCCCGGATCAAATGCACTCTGAAAGAGGCGCCTGCTTGTTTTCTTCAGGAAATCTTGATAGAGGGAGCCTATGAGGATTCGATCAGCAGGTAATGTTTCGTTGATTGGCCAAAAATGGTGATTGGGTACGCCGGCCTCCAACAGCAACTCGAGGAGATATAGATATGTGGGTGGAAAAATCTCCCGCAGCAGCCATACGTTGAATTTGGCTTGGTTGCCAGTGTCATTTTCCACGTCTAGACGTATGTGTCTTCGATCGCTGGTCATGAAGAATGTTCCAGAGCAATGAACTGGAAGTCCAGTCATTTCCGGGAGAGGCAAAGTTGAGAAGAAAACGCTCCTCTCATGATAATCCTGATAGTCTGCTCCAGGAGGCCGAATAAATGCGCCAAGCGATACCTTGGGCTGCTTCATTCGACGCCCGTATGCCTTGGTGAGAGACAAGACAAACTCAGGTAGTGCATCGTCTGAAACCATGTATGACACCGTCTGCCACAAATGCTCCTCAGATCCGTTGGATCTGATCCGAACCAAACTCTGTTTAAAGTCTTCGACTGATTTAACTCCCTCGCGCTGAGCTTCAAAACTCCACATTGGATGCAAAACACCCTCATGTGACCGAACATAGGCTTCTATATGTTCAAGACTTGTGAACAGGAGACAATCCCGAGCTATTCTTTTGAACGCGTCCACGATCTCTTCTTGGACAGCTTCCATTGACCAAATAGTCTTCGAGATCGGGGCGGCATGATTAATATGTTCCAACGTTCGAAGCGGAAGTCTGAAGACGGTCTATCACGATAGAAAATATAACTTGAGCCTTAGTCAAGACACAAAACCAGTATCACGCACCCCGAACGACTTGATGTCACTCTCATTGAATTGAAGTAAACTAGACAGCGTCTCCAAGAAGCTTAGATGCCCGGGATAAAGTTCCCTTGATTGTTTGAGAAGGTAGTCAGAGACCTGGAGAACAACGGAACGTACTTGAGCTTTTTCATATGAATTCGTTGGCTATTTGCATTCTGGGGAAGATTAAAAAGATGCTGTCTAACGGGGTCAATAAACATTACAGTATCTGAGGACACTAGTGTCGGAAGCTGAAAATTGTCAAGACCGCCCATGCTTTACATCGAACTCGGAAAAGAGCGCGTACCTCAGTTAAATGGAACATTGTGAGTGCACCGCGTCCAAATTGTCCGATTGAATGAGCATTGTTTTTCTTGCTCCCTTCTCCCGTCTCACAAAGACCTCTGAAATCTTCTTCTGTGAATTGTGCGTCGTTATAAATCAAAATCGCCGGGCACTCCTGAAATTTCCCAAGTTTTGACGAGATAAGATGGCTTGTTGACTGAGGCATATTGTCAATGACCACTACGAAGCGCTTGGCGCCTGCGTCCACAGCGTTCGCCAGCATTTCTGTCAACACCTGAACTTCAGTGTAATCATTGATAGTGTTACGAATCGACGAGATAAAACTCTCCCCCATGTATCCGGGAATGAAATGAGAATAAAGATTTGCGAGGGGCTCAATACCAAGATTCTGAGCAATCCGCTCAGAGACCAAGTTATGTGCAATAGATCTCCCTCCACGCGTGAGATCTTGAAGATCTACGGAAACACCAGTATCATTGAGATATAACTGAACAACTTCCATCATACGCCCCTCAACATTTGGCACGAGAACACGAGCTTTTTCTTCTGCGCTCAGGTTGGCTGGTAACCTTTCTAGTAGCCTGATCACACCGGGGACTTGATCGTCAGTCAGAGTTTCTCGAGCGCTCGTTTGTATTCGGGTTAGAATCATTGGTGTTGTAGGTCTAACTTATTTTCGAAGATATATCATAAATTTACTCTGATAGCAGCTCACCTTTCTGGGACACCCATACGCCTCAATAAATCGACAGTTTCTGGATCTGCTTTTTCGTTAAATGATACCTCCAAAAATCCTGCATCTTCAATGGCGTCGTCGAGAACCGCATTTTCCAGTGTCACTAGTCGACCTGATTTTGTAGGCACCCATGCTCGATCGCTGATTCGCTGAGTCAACTCCGCTACAGATATCTGCATGACTGCAATCCTCTGTAAAATGGTTCTGAGTCTCTTGAAATCACCCCCCTTCGTCAAAATGGCATCAAGCTGGGAAACGATAACATCCGGTGAGATCTCTTCAGACCAACCAAGAAGACCTTTCAGTGTGTCGGGCACAATCATGTCATCGAGCACAATCGCATAGACCTCGTCAAGCAGGCTTGAGTGGAGGCTGCGATCTCGACATTCATGCTGGGCTCTGAGGCCAGAATTTGTTGCAATCCATCGAGTACCACTCGGGATCTTCTTGATGAAGTCACCATAACTTGCATTAGATCCGAGGATTTTGAAAAGCTTTTTCGATATATTAATCGATTGCGGACAATCGACATGGTTCGAAATGCAAGAGACGATCTTTAATAGAAGCTTCTGATCAAGATGGTCTCGAAATGGTGAAACAGAGAAGTTTTGAAACTCGGATATGATTTCCTCGTTGTCGCCATAGTCCAATCTTGGCCAATATTCATCGAAGATGCTGACATCTAGGCTCATGCACATGGTGATGATGTCGCTCAGGTCAGATCCAGACTGATGACTGAGAACATCCTGAGGTCTCCGATTTATGCCATCCTTACACATGATAGAGGGCGTATCCAAGAGCTTATCAAGGCTTTCTCTTGGTAGAGTTTTCTGATTCCTGGTTGCAAATCTGATGATGGAACTTCGTAACTTTGGAGTTTGACTTTTAAAATTGAGTACACCCAGTTCAAAGGTGTCGGTAGGAGTGAGTGGTACTGGGAGTTGAGAGTCAATGAGGCGCAGGATTTCGTAAGATTTTGGTAGCCATGTGCGAAAGTCTAGGTAAACACATGCATCGATCATCGGTAGGATGTCGATACTGGTAACGGCATAGACAGAATGATTCTCTGGTATCGCACCAGGAGTAGTCATTAGATGCACAGAATCAGAAGACGCAGGACGGAGTATGGGATATATTGGTAAAGATCGCAGTTTTTTGATAACCCCAGGATCTGAATCCTCAATATCGTCATAGCGGACAATGTGATCAATCAAAACCATCCATTCACGATATGTTAGCCCCAGGCTTGTTGTCGAAGGATCTGTAACAGTTGGCGTAGTAGGTACAACTGGCACTGAATCAAGGAGTGCTCGAATGTCCTCGATGCTCTTAAGTAGGCCTCCGACGCTCTTCAGCAGCTTCTGGACACTCGGGCCAACAGAGTAATCCAGTAGGTTGACATTGAGTGCCCGAAGGCACTTTACAAGAGCAGGGGTTACCCTCGCTGTATCAAATATCCCATCCTTCACTCTCTTGAGGCCAAGTTGAGTAGGTATCAAGAACAGGGTCTGGACTTGTTGGAGACGGAAAAACTGTTCAGTAAATGGCCAGTCCATAAGCCACGTGTAGAATCTTGATAACCACTTTGCAGTTGGGACCGGGATTGCGGAGGAACCAGCAGGTGTTGGGATGGGCCCGGTGAAAATTGTGTCATTAGAAAGATATCCAGCCACTTTATCTGCTGTTATTTCAGCAACGTTGAGGACACCTGGCGCCTTTCCCCGAATGAATGATCCATGTGTAGATTTGACTTCCTGTAGGGATATTGCATCGGTATCGTACCTCTCAAAGAGATATACCGTGTGAACATCAAACATTGAGTATAAAGTTTGCTTCGCGGCTGGACTTGGATCTTCGCGCTCGATGCGTTCGAGAGTGACATAATGTCCCTGAACATTTTTGAGTAGGGGCAACCCGATCAAGAGCTGGATATCTTGTGCCCTGAGAAGGAAATCAAGAATGATCCCTGCGTGTTTATCTACCCTCTTAATTGATTTCTCCACTCTTAAGATATTTCTCTGAGAAGTAAATTCATACTGATGGTGTCCTTCAATTGTAGAAACACGCACCAACAAATCTTCGTGTACATGTACGGGATCTAGGAACTGAAAGATCTGGTGCGTGCACCCTTCAATCAAATTCCTGAAATGTGGAGGGGGTTTCGTAAATCTGATGCCACATTCTGCTAATGTGTTTCTGAGGTCTAGAAAGTGAACGTCTTCGCGGGCCATTTTGATGCTCCCTAGTTCAACGAACTCAAGGGGCGCAGGAGCAGCTGTTAGCGGGTATCTCAGCACTGAGATTGGATATCAAGGGACGTAGCGGACCTAATATGTTTGAAGGGCCTGAAAGTGAGAAAGAAGGCTTCGCGGGGAGTGCAGAAGAGACAGATTGACCGAGTGCTACATAGATTGGCCATACCTGAGCTTGAGACACAACGACACGATCGAAAACCGTCTGTAACATCCCTCTGGACCTCGTAGTAACACCCGACAATTTCGAGCCACCAACACTCGGTGTATTTGGGCCAATGATGTGTTTCAAATCAGTTCCACTCTCAGAGGCAGGGGCGATATAATCATTCATAGCGCCTGGTGGCGGCCAGTACTCATAAATGTCTCTAACTAGATCTTGGTGTGCTAAGACATCGAGGAGGACAGTCCACGCTTGGGGGATGAAGGCAGAAAATAAAAGCGAGTTCCATTCCCCAATAAAACTATTGATTGACTTGTTAGGCATTCGGGATTGTGTTGATGAACTCACCCTCCCTCGAGGAAGCTACGAATCCATTGCCTAGATGGCGGAATTGCGAAACGAGCATCTACGTGAATTGGCCAGTTCTTGTTGTTAGCCCTTGGTAATGGTAGTCCACTGAATACTCTTCCATTCCTCCACAGACGAACACCATAGCCCCCTGGAACTGTTGTTCGTTGGGAGAGCGAAAGATCGGTTTGAGAAACAAGTCCCTTCGAGGTTGAAGACAGGTCTGAAGAAAGTGGTGCGGCAAGCCGGATTCTCGGAAATAATTTACGTCTCCTCATCTCCTCATCTGGGTCGTGTTCCCTGGAAAGTTTGTGTTTAAGGATCTGCTGAGAAGTTTCGCCTTCAAAGGAGCAATCGATAAATCGCCAAGTGGTAGTCGTTGTTGTCATTGACCGGACATCTGCTACACTTCCTGTAGTGGTTGTAGGATTACAGCGAGAAATGGATGATGATTTCGGATACACCCTTGTTTGTCCAATAGCTCTCCAGGCGCTATAGGCCTCCTTCACAACACCCCCAGTAATTTCCTCACTTTTGATCATCACTGATTCTCGATCACATAACACGGCCGAGCAAATCTCGTGTATCACTCCATCAGTCACCTCGTATACTTCGATCTTCTTCACATGCTTCAAGAATAGTAATACACACTCAAGATCGTAGCGGATGAACTGATCGAAAAGGTTCAATATATCCTCAGGCTTTGGGCTGTTGATACTGAGAGGTGACGGGCGAGATCGGAGGGGAAGGCGAATTGCAGTGCCATCAAGCCTAGAAGGGTCTTGCTTACACTTTCCTTTGTCAAGTTCCTCAGCACCGCGAGGGATGTAACAAGGGACCTCTGGTAATCCTTCAAATACTGAGAAATGTGAGATGTGGTAGGCATCAGATATATCCGTTGAATCGAGGATTTTGCCTTCCGGAAGATTCAAAAGCGCAAGTGTAGTCCCAGAGAAAATCTGAGGGCAATCAGTCAACTATAGCGGTGTTCCAGCATAACAAGGTCAGTAAAGAAAGGATCGGAAAATGTCAAAGTCATACATGATAAACACATCGGAAACCCTGTCCGAATTGACCAAGAGCCCTGAATGCAATGTCAGTGATGATACCTCAATAGAGGGTTTTGAGATAAGCGCACGCGGGATCATCAACTTTGTTTGATTCAAATAAACTCTTGAGGCTCTCCCAATCTTGAGGTTCAAAGTACGCATCGTTGTAAGCAATCAGAGCCGGAGACTGTTGGAAATTGATGTAATCGGCACTGACAATTGAGGAGATTAGGTGTTGTCGATGGTCAATTATGAAGACCTGTTGAGTAAAATGAACAAAGGCACAGAATGCAGATCATTCTCGTACTTGTCTCGTGGCTTTGGCATCATCTGAGTTCTGTAATATTTCACGAATAGGCCCATCTACCAATGGATAATGGTCCAAAATACTTTTGACTGCGCTCGAAATGTTTGCTTTCGGTAGGAATGGCTCAGGCATTGATCGAAGAATTTGGGAGAAGACAGAGAGTGTGGGAATTAAGTTATCAACGAGACTCCCGTAGGTGGCGAAGATTGATAACACCGTACGAATTGCAGATCAATTATGTTCGTAGAAACTGATCTCAACTAATACCATATATCAATGAGAGTTAGTTCAAGGTTAATCTAGAAACTAATTATCTATTGGGAGAGGTTAACAGTGCCGATACTGATGATATGACAGTCGTTGATGAGATCTGATGAAAATTTACTGAGAAAGATTTAGGGTCTGCGACGACTAATTGATAATCAGGTCCTCCATCTTCTTAGAGTATCGCAATATATTCGAAGGATAGTCATTCTTTTGTATTGATGGTTACTTCTCGACAAATGTTGGTATTTTGTACATGGATAAGCTGGATAGAATATCATTTGAATCCATTCCAGAAACATACCCAGCACCTGACAGAAAGCTAAGTCATATATCCTCCGATCTCATTCATTTATTGAACATATCCAGCGTGAGGAATGAATTATTTGGACCAGACGTAGAGACTGGATACTAAGATATACCCTCTTCCACTGTTCCTTTATATCTCTTCCTCGATCGCGCGATACTGTCATCAAATAAACCTGGAAAACCTGTTTTTGGCGCCAATGCCCAAAAGTTATTGTGACCACTTGTATATAACTCTTAAGAAGCAGGCAACCCCTGAAATATACAACATGCTTGTTCTTTTTCCAGGTCCCTAAAATTCTCTTCTTGAATAGCCCCTTTTATTTCTAGATTTTTCCTGAATCAACTGGAGTATAGTCATCATGAAAACTTATGATACTGATGGACAGTGCAAGATGATTTGATCAATGACATTCATGATTCATGCTCATTGCATCATTGAATGATGAACATGAATGTACATGGGAGAAAACAACTTCCTCCAAAAAGAAGACAGAGAGGCATGGCGAGCTATTGCCTATCAACTGTGACTACATGAAGGAAAAATCAAAATAAGCAAAATAGAAACAGAAGAAGAAAAAGACACCATAAAAAAGATAATAGAAACCCTAGAAGATAGCACACCAGATGAAAGCATATGGTTAAACAGAGAGGAAGTACCAGGACCCTTCAAATTAGAAGGCAGTGAGCTGACAGAAATGACACAAAAGAAAGTCTACAAAATGATACTAAGACATTGATCCAACAAAGAGGAGAATGGAAAAGACTAAGAAAGAACTGCTACAAAAAACAGGAGCCTGCATGACTATTAATGACATATGGACAAATAACAGGAAAGGAATAATTCCCCCTAAGATTAGTGACTTCCTATGGAAACTGTGCCATACTAAACATAAGGTGGGCACATGGTTCCTAAAAATTAGAGGATGGGAGAACAGAGCCCACTGTAAATGTGGAAAATTAGAAACCATAGATCACATTATAATGGAATGCCTGTTAAATCAAGGACCTGCAATATGGGACTACATGGAAAGCGAATGGAAACAGACCTTCCCAAAGACCCAATGGCCCCAACCAACAATAGAACTAATAAGAGGACTAGGATCAATACAACTGAGAGAAAGACCAAGATGGACAAATGAGGCATACATAGAGAGAATAACAGAAGCTATATGGCTAATATGGACAATAAGAAACAACCAAATATTTAACAGAAAAGAGATACCAAAAGAACCAGTAAGAAGGATGCTAAAGAACACCCTACAAACCAAAAAAGAAATAGAATGGATCCACATTACCAAAATTAAAGGACTAGGCCACAGAGACAAGAAAATGTTAGAACTAGAAAAGAGATGGGGAAAGATAATGACAGATGACCAAAGACCAAATAACAAATAAAATAGGACTTTTGTCCTATCAGTATGGCATACCTGCTCCAAGTAAAAGAGAAAGGGCAACATTCCCTTTTGACCTCACCCAGGTGAGGAGCTCAGATGGGGTTCAGAACCCAGGGAGGTTTTTAGTAGGTCGGCCTAGCCAAGCCCACACTATGGGAATGATCCCATGCTGGATAACCAGTTTTCCTCCTTGTCAAGGACTGTGCGGAGCAGAGTGGACTGAAGTGGAGTGGAATTACTCTGGAGTGGACAACAAAAGTGGGGGAACAACCATGGTCTCAGCTCATGCACTGTGCCTTGATCTGCTGTTGTATGTGTGGTTGTATATTTCAGGAGGACAGAATTGTTGTCAGGAGTACAGGATGTCACAAACTTCATTTGGCCATATCTCCATCAATTCTTCATCGATTCTCACGGTCTCAATGGCTATGGAAAGCCCTTGAAAAGACCTTTCAATAGATACTAGTCACGTCTCGAGGCAATCAATAATGGCCGAGATATTAGGCAAATCAACTGGTAACCACCATGGTACCATTTATTAAATTGCCAATATCTCGGAAACTGCCACAATCTAAGCTTCAATTTTAGGCATCAGAGAAGCCCTCTTCATACCGCTCAGAATGAGCCTAAAGCGGCGCCGAGGCGATTAATATTAGTGGAGATATGAAGGCCTCAATGTTTGCACATGAACTTCATTAATTACCCATAGATAGTCATCTGTCCTTTTCTTAGAACAAAGGACAGCCTCCATATGGTTAAATTATCACTATTTTAAGTACAAAGGCACTACCATATGTAGAACAATAGGTAGTAGCATGTGATGATCTG
>Ga0153995_1000362_pt1 | contig 10010 bp, 10 predicted proteins | sample TSNC079MetaG_FD_104678 | JGI IMG/M metagenome (GOLD analysis project Ga0153995, IMG submission 104678) | Attine ant fungus gardens microbial communities from North Carolina, USA - TSNC079 MetaG | ecosystem: Host-associated > Fungi > Mycelium > Unclassified | place: USA: North Carolina, Lumber... | reverse complement strand
TGTGGAAGGGGAAACATTAAATACAATCTCCTCAAAGGGAGATCAGCCAGATGTGGCCAGCTTATCGATCTGCAGCAGATGGCCTTGAGAAGCAAGCTTTGGGAGACTGAGAGGATGGTGACTGTGATGCTTGAATCAACAAGTGTACACAAAGATATCGAGTTGGAGGATATTTATTGCCTTCTCGTTACCTCCACCTCTACCACCAACTTCCTTTTGTTTTCTATACAAAAAAATGTCGTTGTGGACTCCAGACCACCAAGCTCTGGAGGAAATTCTGCGTACCATCTATGACTCTACCGACATGACCGTTGCTGCCCAACGTTCTATTACTCTCGTCAGTCTTGCTTTATGCTGCCACTTGACTAAGATTCTTATTAAGACTCCCAGAAATTGAATTCATTCACACGTATTGCGGAGTATATTGCTTACCTGGCTTATATCCTAAGTGTTATGACCCATGAAGAGGACCGCATTCGCACCATCGCTGGATACTTGTTGAAGAACAACTCTCGTCTTATCTTACAAGCTCAATCACCAGTTGTAGAATTCGTTAAGTCCGCTGTGTTGCGGGCGTTTGATGACTCGTCGATCATGATCCGCAATGCGGCGAGTCAAGATATAGTCGCCTTCCTTGGCGTACTCGAGCCCAGAAATTGGCCAGAGTGCCTACAGCAGTTGGTAAATGCGTTGGATGCCCCTGATTTGGACAGGCAAGAGGTAGGTGATTTTTGATACACAATGCTCTTGGTTCAGAGTTTCTTCCCCACCTGGCTTCCTCATACCTTCACTTCGGGATATTGCCCTTGGATAATATTCAGGTTATCATGATTCCTGATTTATTTTTGTAGGCCGCATTTAATGCGCTTGAAAAGGCCTGTGAAGATTATCCGCGTAAGATGGACGTTGAAATCAGTGGTACCCGGCCGCTCGACTACATGATCCCCAAATTCCTTATGCTTTCAGACCACCCTTCAGCCAAGATGCGATCCCATGCAGTAGCATGCCTTTCATATTTTGTGCCTATCAATTGCCAGTCGCTATTCATTCATATCGACAGTTTCATCGCTTGCTTGTTCAAACGGGCGTCTGACGATGATCCTTCTGTGCGCCGGCATGTTTGTCAGGCCCTTGTTCTCCTTCTCGCAGCCCGTCCAGAGAAACTAATGCCGGAAATGGCCAATGTTGCGGAGTATATGCTTTACTCCACCAAAGACAAAAACGAGAATGTCGCATTGGAGGCCTGCGAGTTCTGGCTTACATTCGCTGAGGATGCTGACTTAGCGCCATATTTGCACCCTCTTTTGGAAAAAGTTGCCCCGGTGCTTTTGGATTGTATGGTCTACGGGGAAGACGATCTCTTATGGCTAGAAGGGGATGCAGAAGACGCGGCTGTTCCTGACAAGGACACTGATATCAAGCCCCGCCACTATGGAGGCAAGGCTCATGTGTTCGAGCGCGACCCTACAGAAACAAGTGGTCAGCCCCAAAAGCCTCGTGTTGGTGCTTATGGCGAGGTGGCGATAGAATCGGACGAAGAAGAGGACTACGACGACTATGACGACGACTTCGCAGAGGAGATGTCCACTGAGTGGAATTTACGAAAATGTGCTGCTGCTGCTCTTGATGTTCTGGCTGTCAGATTCAGTGGTGATCTTCTGAATGTACTTCTCGCACACTTAAAGGAGAAGCTGTGGAGCCATGACTGGTTGCAGAGAGAAAGTGGCATTTTGGCTTTGGGTGCCATGGCTGAGGGTATGTCTAACTAACTTGGGTACCCTTCAATTCTCAGCGATGTTATAGGTTGCATGGAGGCCATTGAGCCTCACCTCCCGACTTTGATCCCATACCTCATCAATACATTAAATGATTCCAAGGTGGTTGAAGTACTATCGGTCGTTCCAGCTTCTCTGACATGTATCGTAGCCTCTTGTGCGGTCAATCACTTGTTGGACCCTTGGTCGATATGCAAGTTGGTGCACTCAACCTTTATCAGAGGAGCATAGGCGAACCTATTTTATTCCGACGATGGAAGGCGTGAGTTAAATCCATAGTCTATGGTTAGGTGATAGCTGATTGAAGTTGTTAGCTCCTTCGTATGATTTTAGACACTAACAAGCGTGTCCAGGAGGCAGGATGCAGCGCTTTTGCAACTCTTGAAGAGGATGCAGGTCCTGAGATTGCACCTTATCTGGAGCCCGTCCTGAGAAACCTTGTCTTCGCCTTTGAGAAGTATCAACACAAGAACATGTTGATCTTGTATGATGCCGTTGGTACTCTTGCCGATGCCGTTGGCCGTGCACTCGCAAATCCAGCCTACGTCGAGATCTTGATGCCACCTTTGACAAATCGATGGTCAAAGCTCAAGGATGATGACGAGGACTTAATCCCGTTGCTCGAGGTATGCACTCAAGCTCTGGTAACAAAATCAACTTTATCCGTGTTTTAGTGTCTTGCTTCGGTTTCTATTGCTATGGGTCCCGCTTTCTTTCTATACGCAGGCCCAGTATTCGAACGGTGCAATAACATCATCCATCAATCTCTGCTCCAGTATCAGGCATACCAGCAAAACCCCGAACTTGACGAACCTGGAGGTTCATTTCTGGTAGTTGCACTCGACCTGCTTTCCGGCCTTACCCAGGGCTTGGGCATGTCATTGGAGCCTTTCATTACGAACAGCAATCCAAATATGCTCAATCTTCTGACGTTCTGCCTGAAGCACCCTCAAGCTCCTGTGAGGCAGTCAGCATATGCGCTGGTCGGTGATATGGCAATGGGGTGTTTCGTGCTGTTGCGCCCTCATATGCCGGGTATCATGCAGGAGTTGATTCAGCAGCTCGATCCTGAGCCCAAGCTTGAGTTCATAAGTGCATCAAACAATGCTGCATGGTCAGTAGGAGAGGTCGCGCTGCGATATGGTCGGGGTAGGCTTCAGCTAGCTTGGGGACTTTAACCTGGATTGCTTAATGTTGTCACATAGATGATCCGGAGTTCCAACAGTGGGTTGAAGCGCTTATCAGGCGCCTCATTCCCATTCTCTTACATCCCAAAGCACCCAGGAGTTTACACGAGAACGCAGCAGTTTCAATAGGTCGCATTGGATTTATGCATCCCACTCTTGTCGCTCCTCATCTACCTGAATTTGCTCAAGCTTGGTGTCAGGCTCTTTACGAAATTCGTGATAATGATGAGAAGGACTCGGCATTCCGTGGGCTGTGCACGCTTGTGCAAACAAATCCTCTCGGGATTGCCAAGGTAAGAGCCTCCACTCTCATGCACTCTACTTGTCATTGATTCGACACTGTATTCAGAGTTTATTGTGGTTCTGCAACTCGATTGTTCGATGGAGTCAACCATCACCGGAACTCAACAACATGTTCTCCGCGCTCCTTCAAGGATTCAAGCAACATGATGAGGCAGGATGGGCAGCGCAGGTTGCGTCATTCCCTCCAGTCATACGGGAACGTTTGGCCGTTCGGTATAATGTCTAGGATCATAGGCCAATCCGAATCACCGATCTCTTGTGTTACCTTGGACTGTATCCCCCAAATGAAGTCATTTTCTCTTTCGCTCTTTCCTCGATGCCCTTTGATAACATGGTTCAGTTCTCGATTCCTTATTGTGCTTTTTGTTTTGTTTTGTCCCTTTGGTTTTCTTTTGCATCAGACATGATTTTTCGTGGTAGTGAATTTTCTTCACGATACATTTCTCGGCTTCTTCTTCTCTATCCCTCTCTGATTCTGGATCTCATCTTTCAGTAGCTGGTAGGTAGTGTAGCTTTTATTCCACACTGTCGTTGAGTTCGGCGAAAAAGCCGTCTATTCAAGACTTGACCTCTTGCATCTTTTATCATTTTACGTAGCATTAGTTTACATAGTAGATAGGCAGTAGCAGTAGCATAGTTTTCTTGCTTTTGATATATAGGAATATGTTCCTGTGTCACTTAGTGAGTGTGGGCCTGGTTTATGTATTTCGCATAAACCAAAAGAGGACTGAAAGATTCACTTCTGCATTTGATTCTCCTGAATTGATTGTAGCATAAACAACTGGTTCTTCGAGGAGGCAATGATAAAGCTTTTGTTCCTGAACGAAGACTGCCGGCAGAAGTATAGAAGAAATATGGTATATCTCTCAAGTTGGTACAGTAGGGAGAAGGATGGGTGATAGCTGAACCTTCATCGTCCGGTATCAGAATCGTTTCCCGTTAGCATAGGGTGCACCGTAGCCCCTTGAACCACCCAAACCACTCGGGCCAAGCATCCCACCAGCATCTCCACCAAAAGTATTAGCACGTCCACCAAAATTACCTGAACCGAAACCACTGTAACGTTTCCTGCGCTGGAAATATTGGTATCCATATATACCCCCACCAACGAGGCCGACAAAAAGAATAAATTTGAAGAAAAAGCCAAACCAATTCCCAAATCCTTCCCCCAAAGCTGCTGGAACTCCACCGAGTTGTCCACCCTTGCCACTCTGAGGACGGGTTTGGGAGAAGAGTATGGAAGACGTTGTCACAGAGATTATGCTTAATGCGATTTGTCAGGGAGAGTTGAATGGATTTCCAAACGAGGAACGTACTCATGTGCATCGGAGACATCGCCTGTCATCGCGGTCAAGCCGATATAAGGATTAGTAGGTAGTGTGACATTTTCGAGGCGGAAACAGTCCGACCATTCATCCCCTAACCATTGATTTGTGTGACTCTATATGATGGGCATAAGGGCTCGTACTCACAGGCTTTGTATTGTACTTTGACGTCAAGATATTCGCCTTTGATGTATGTTACTTTGAGTTTCGTAGCCATATTGGTTCGGCGGACGTTTGCCTGTTGAAGTCAATTGGAGCACCTGATGGTAACTAGAAAGCAACTTACAGTACAGGCACCGGCAACTTGTCCATCACCGTCATTGCCAAAGTCATACGTACTATTGCCATCAAATAGGAAGCCAGAGATCCGGGGGAAAGAGTAAGCATGTCTAGCATTGGCATATCTAAAACAAAATGAGATTGGATTTGAGCGTAAAATCCAACGTACGTGTCAACAATGAGTCCAAAGCCATTGAACTGATCTAAGATTTACTAAGCTAAGTGTGTGGTTGACTTGGGAGGAGAACTCAACGGACTTTTGTTACCAAAAACAGGACCTGGACTGACTCGTTCAGTTGTGAGCCAAAATGCAAACCCATCACCGAATAGGTGCGTTGAATCTCCTGAAATCTGAAGAAAAATCAGCATAGCCCACGGAAATGTACTGTAGAACCCAAGCCTTGAATTCTGTCTCAACGATGAAGTTTGGTGCTGTCAGCGGAAGGCGAGTCCACAGCCAACCCTAGTTCACTGTAAGAGGTAATTGCAATCTCAAGGAAAGAGAGAAACCATTTGTGACGGTTTGTTTCGTGTAAGTCTGACATGTTTGTTGGTGTTCTGTTATACATATCCAGGGACGGTCAGTTGACACAATTGAAATCAAGAGTAAAAGAAGCGGACAATGTAAGAGTCTGCACCAAAGTCCCACCACCTGGTGTACTGTCCTTAGTTTGACCTTGAAACTGAGATCGAGAAGAGCATGCCTATTTTGAAGATCTTGGTCAATATATGGAGCGTATAATGAGTGTGTTCTAAGGAATACAGCCTGAAGAAGATGAAGTGAAGAAGATGAGCCTTAGACAAACATCCTTGAGTGGTATTAGAGGCTACGGACTCTATCAATTGAGCGGTCGCTTGCCGCTTGCGCAACACTGAGCCAGAGCGGCCATACAAAGATATTTGAGAACGACAAGATGCTTGGGATAGTTGAAAACATCTAGATTCTAAAGCGAGATATGTGAACGCCTCAAGTGCTTTTGAAAACGTATTTTGACACGTGATATGAACTTTTTTGAATTTCTACTCTTTTAATCGTCACTTGACTCATGATCTCCAATCTCAATTTGGACCACGAACGAGCTCTTATCGATGCTCTTGCGACCCTTCACAAGAAATCTCTCAACATCTACAACCGTCTTCATTCCATCCAAGAGGACATTGGCTTCGTCAATTACGTCCACGAATCTTATCCTGACTTCCCCCTCCTTCGTATGCTTGATATCATCCTGCAGGACTTCTGATGTTCTCAACTCATGTAGCCAACCTGCGTTGCGGCTCTTGGTATACTGACCCAGTCATTGTCAGTCACCACTCAGATTTCTGAAAACATTCATGAACGAAAAGATTTTAGGCAAATAAAACGCCTGCTTATTTTAAGTCTACCGACGGTCACACGGGTAATTGGAGTTTCAATCTGAGGAGAGCAAATCTACACCTTCTACCCCTTATATCTCAGAAATCTGGGTTCGATTCAGATCACTCGGCTAAGTAATGTCAGACTAACTACAGCGCAGGATAATTCTCGTTGATTCAACACGAGCGGGAAAATGGATGCCAGATGCCTTGTCCAAGACAGTACCAATCTGGTGCACAGTTGTCAACCGTGCAATTTCCATGAGGCGAAAACAACACGATGGGGAACCTGTTTCAGCCGAGTGGGATATACAACTTTATACGCCTCCTAGAGTTATTAGTGCTCAAGAGCACCATCATATTACGGAGAAGCTCGACGGTTGGGCAAATATGTTGGCCGTAAGTTCAAATATTCTACTAGATATAACACGATCAGAATCTGTTTAGGCTTCCTCATTTGAGATCCCATTAGATCTTGCTGCACCACTTCGACCTTTCTGGATCACGCCCTCAACAACGACGCTTCCCGTGCTCAATGCCAACCCTTCATTTCTCCCTGTCATCTGTGTGTGTGCCTCTAAGCAAATTGGAGGCGATGCAGGTAGACATGTAGGTGGCTTCTCCTACATTCAAGGCTCGGGGGATGATCACGAACTCTGGAGCATGGTATATCTATGCAATAGACTCAGATGTGCAACTAATGAGTTCTTAAAAAGGGCTTAACTCCACGCATATTCTGGAAGTACCGTACCGAGTTAATCGCATCTCCTCGGGCTAAATTGGAAGAGCTGATCAAAGACGTCCTCTCTTCATCACAAGCGGAGTGCTCAACCTCATCAGCCACTGCAAATTTACCTGAACTCGTACTTTCACCCATACCCATTCACAGGGTTAATGGCAAAATTCAGCTCGCTTCATTCTCTCCCCCTGATCTGAATGCCCTGTTGTCATCATTACAATCGGAGATAATAGCCGGTGTAGCCTATGTTGTCCTGGATTCGTCTCGTTCGTCGACATGCGCCGGCAGTTGCATCATGGGTCCTACTCGAAATATATTGCACATTTTCTCTCCATCCAAAAGCAAGGCTAAACCCAATGCTTATTTCCTGCAATACGTCCTACCAACGGCTATTCCCTTCATCAAAGCCAATCTATTTAGAGAATCCCCAAAAACTATCTATATTTTGGAAGGGTGCGGGAGTCACTCTGAAATATCTTTGGACATGAGCATAGGTCTGGCTGTCGTTGCTATCCAACTCTTCTTCGATAAAATGGGAACATTAATGCAGATAGACAAGACTCAAGGTCAGATTCAACTCCTCAAAAGAAATAGCATTGTGTTCAGATGTTGTTTTTGTAGTTGATAAACAAACCATCCGCACGCGCTTAGAATGGATCATTGAGAGTGTGCCTCGAGCGAATCCATCTCGTGCAACACTCAAACGTGTCAATGAATTCTTACTCACGTCTTCATTGTACCTTCACCTTCAAGACCGGTAGGCATTTTCGACTATTTTCGATAGGTCTTTTGCTATTGTCATAGCTAATCTCTCGCATAACTATTATCTGAAGTGTGACCTAGTATGTAGATGTTGTACTTCCGTTAATTACATTCTTTACCCTGAGAATAAGGTCATGTATTCTACTCTCTAACCCATCTCCACTTAATCGTTGTATTGTAGTCTTATTAAGATCAGAGATTTTTTTTACTCAGCAATTTATTACGCGGTGTACGTCAGTCCAAAGATTAGAAATCTTGTGAATAGTATATACCAGTATTGTTGAACACGATTGTGGGAGCCTGCACATTAGTTGTGAATACCATCCATCAAATCAGTAATCAGCCAAGGACAACCAAAAAGGAGATATGCTATCTTGCTATAGATGTATGCACAAAATACAGCATCAGAAAAGGCACAAACCTTGATCAAAATTTGTGGATCAGGCACGTAAAACCGGCAATCGGCAACCGAATCTTAAAGATCCTCCTGAGAACAGTTGAGTTGATGAATCATTTTTATGCGTATTAATGATATTGATCTAAGTAGAAATAGTGACAATTTGTTTTCCATCCTATATATTCATACAATATATGAAGAAAACAAAAGCTGGTATCCAACCTTGAAGAGGTAACATCACATTGAACGAAATCCAACCAAATGATGTCCCACAAGCCTCAGCGCTCTCTTGACAACGCATGAGTAATCCAGCTCATTCGCGAGGAGGTTGAAACCCTCATTTGAGTATTCAGTACTGTTCCTGAATCTGATTTGGGCCTTCCGCGGTCAAGAATCTCCCTGAACAATCGGTATTGAGCCAATGATAAAAGAGGACTGGGCAAGAAAAGATCAGCAATATGACATATAGAGGGAGAGAAGTATGTACACAAATCCAAGTGAAAGCCCCAAAATTACTTGCGTACTTATCAATGGTTCATAGCCCTTTGTCATGACATCCTATGACAATATGTGATGGGTGATTGAGAACAAAAACTTTTGACTCACAACGATATGTGATGAGTTCCTGTCAAAAAGAAAGATCAAACCCCTGCTCATCCCATTTTGCCTATTCAAGGCGAGGTCAATCCCCAGGGCAACAAGGAATGACCCAGTGGCTGTACAAGCAAAAACCTTGATATGTTTAGCCAATTAAGAGGGGAGGAAGATGGTTTCGCTCACTAATCTATTAATCTGATATTTTGTGAGACCAATCCAGAGCCCTCCCAGTACCCCAAGTATTGTAATCATCACCCAACCTAAAACATAGCCAGAACCATAGCCATTATCACCAACTGGGAACAGCAGGCCAGACCTAAATAACATAAGACGGATACCCAGACTCAGACCACCTGAAATTCCGAGCGAGACCATCCCTGTCCACTTGCCAATTTCAAAAAACCCGAAAGTGAATCCGACAGCAAACATTGCAAGGCAGAGCAATGTGAGCAATAGATCCGATATTCCCTCTGCCCCCATGGTGTTGACGAACGACGCCCATACTGAGTTATTTTATTGTTAGGAAATCAAAGGAAAATCAAAAAAGCTGGCTTACCTGGCAAAATAACGACAAGACCGACACCTACCCCTGATGTCAAACGCAATCCTCTCAAACCGACAAAAGACAATGAAACACCAACGGCTAGAACAAGGGCTATCCAAATGACCGCTGGAGCGTTGAAGCCCTGGCCACTGCCGTCGGTCGAGAGCCCTTGAGGCACGGGTTGCAAAGTATTCGGGTTGATTGCAATGAGCTGCCCGGAGAGTGTATCGTTTCTAAGTATATAGCGGTCTCGGGATTGAAGATAGGTCATGTTCGTAGGGGGACGAGAAGATATTTTCGGAAAAGGAGCCGCCAGGACTGGAGTAGACATAAGAAGCAGATATGGTAAAACGAGCTGAGAGGTCAAAGCCCACATTAATGGTGCAGCAGAAGTAAAAAGGAACTGAAATCCAAGGATTGAGGCCAAAGTCACGGACGGCGAAAAACGATAAACGAAGGATAGAGTCAAACGAATGTGTGATGTGGTGAATACTTCGCCAAGGGCACAGAGCGCTTGACTATATTAAAGATCCCTTGTTGCGGTGACGACAACGATCAGAACCACAAGTAACCGCCGACCCAACAAAGTAACGACCACGTGGGGGATAGGACCAAACATTATTGCGATCTATAATGCATAAATCTTCGAGAAAGAATTGATGGGTGAACATGGGGTACCTCTTACTCAAAATTCATGATCACTAATTGGCTTGTCAATAGCTTTTTTAAAAACAGGGTAACGCTCCGGC
>Ga0153995_1000360_pt1 | contig 10013 bp, 12 predicted proteins | sample TSNC079MetaG_FD_104678 | JGI IMG/M metagenome (GOLD analysis project Ga0153995, IMG submission 104678) | Attine ant fungus gardens microbial communities from North Carolina, USA - TSNC079 MetaG | ecosystem: Host-associated > Fungi > Mycelium > Unclassified | place: USA: North Carolina, Lumber... | reverse complement strand
TTCTTCAGGCTGTGAAAGTTCAAGAGCTTCGTCAGGCTTCACCTCGTCAGGCTTCATCTCAATATCTTCATCCTTATCCCTGGACAGCTGGTAGGAGAAGACACTATACAGCGCAGTGCTCTTCAAGGACTCATCAACCTCTGCGTCAGACCTGTTCGCCGTTTTGCGTATATCATTCCAGCTGCGCCTAGTCAGCTTCCGTTTCTGTGCTCCTCATCCGAGAAACTTACTTGTCATGGAGATACACCCGTCGCCAGATTGTCCGTAGAGCAGACTTTTTGCGCGCCTCCGGGAGAGTCTGAAAAAACTGTAAGCCATCATATCCAACTTTTATATATACTAATTACCGAGGCATGGCTAACAAGCTGCAGAGCTACAGCGTAGTCCTCCGGGGCCTCTTTATTGTCCTTCAGTGTCAATACATCAGCGATATCCTCTACCGACAGCACTTTGCCTTGTAAAAGTTGGCGAACAAAGTCTTTGAATACCTGTTCTCACGTCAATTCAAGGTTTCTCACGAATCAGAAGTATAACTCCTCACGTATAGCATGCCTCTTCTCTCAGCCAACTGGGTAGCCTTACTTGCCACAACGATGTCAACTTGGTCCTCAAGAGGACGACGTCCATGTGCGCCTGTCAGAACCGATTTGAATTCTTCCGACACATTCTCGTGCACACTGATCAGGTCAAGCTCATCATGAAATCCTAACATTCTTGTTCAGCCCTTCCTTCGAGATGGAAAAAAAGCGAACTGGACACTCACGGCCAAGTATCTGTTCATCTGGTGACAATCCTTTGTCATATACCTGGGCCATGTGTGTCAATTTCCCAAGACTCAGCATAACCTAGAATGACATTTACAAACAACTCAAATCGTCATGAGACTCACAACTCACATGTTTTACTTCCAGATTCTGTGTTCCCTGGGCCTCATGAAGAAGAGCGCTACTCGCAGCATCAAATCTCTCCTTGCCGATATCATCCAACCACGAGATTGCGGGATTAGGCTTCTCAGCAAAGAAGTTACTCAAATAACCCTGTTTGTCTTCCTGAGAGAACATCACTCGCAATTCTCCGTGTTCGATATACCATTGATACAGCTCGCGTGTGAACTCCTCCTGGTACTTGTCAATATAGGTCTGGATACGCTCGGTATTGGGATTCTGATTAGGAGGATAGACGGTCCCGGAGTTGCAAAGAGCTACAAGGGAGCTAAAGTCACGGTATTTTTCTCCTAGAGAAAAAGCAGCGGGTTCATATCCAAAACGCCCTGTTTTGGATGAGCTACTGTAAAGCGGACACAAAAGATACGCATACTGAGAGTTTCTAGCACTTCAGTCTGGAGTAGGGCAAACCTCTGTTCCAGTTCTTTCCGATCAGAAGGCTCGTCAACCGCTAGACCGCTTTAATTTTTGAGAATTTCAGCTCCAGCTTTCAGTCAGGTATGGCTTACCTGCCCAACCATTGTAGCCTCTCTTGGATACAAGCGAGCAGAACCTCAGCAAGCTCCGGAAGCTGTTGCCTGAGTCTTTGCTGTGTTCCTCCATTGGCTTCTTGGATTTCTGTTGCTTTTGCCGACGCATCGAACAATGCTATCACTGCATCAATAACCGAAGGTCGACTTGTCCACGGATTAATCACAGGGTGCTCAATTGCATAAACACTTTTATTGGCAATGCGGTACTCAAAGGCTGAACGCAAAATGGTTATTACGATCAGGACCGCTTCCAATAATAATACTTGAGTGACATCGTGACCTGTACTGCGCGCAGCGGAGATTGCTGCATCTCTTACTGTTTTGATCAGCCTACCAATGTCAGTAATTCGTAGGCGGAAGAATGCTCGCAGGACGTCCTCGTATGGGCCCTCGTGAATGTTTGACATGAACTCATGTACGGCATCACTCAACACACTGATTTGTGGATTGGTTCTACATAAAATTAGTTTGACACAACAACAAAAGTGAAGTCAAATTTTCCTACGTGAAAAGATCATTGTAATGTAGCCATAGCTGATGAGCCGCATTCATTTTCTCAGCATCAAAAAGAAGTTGCTGCAGACTTGTCCGAGAAAACTGAGAGAAGAAATTGAACTCACAGGACACGACATCATAAACGAGATATCTCACCTTTTCAAGAACAGCATTGGCATTGATGAATTGAATCAACGAGTTCAGATACTCTTTACGATTGTTCAATTGTGAAGTCAAGTCGTGATTCTTGCGTATAACTTCTGTTGCTGTACATGTGTCAAATAATGTTACATGTAACAATTACCACAACTTCCGTACCTGAACGAAGAACAGCGGAGCTAAGCTGTTCAGCCGCCTGCATCAGATTTTCTGCATGAATCTCAGGAGGAAAGCTAAACCGAAGAGGATTCTGTTGGAAGATACGTGAGGACGCTTCTCAAAGACGTATGTAAACTTACTTCGGTCAGCGTGCCGTAGACAATTGCTTGCACTATTATTTGTTTCGCAATGCTTGTATGACCAGTCCTAGAAATTTCATTAATGAAAGCCAAAGGCATTCACCAATCACTTACTGAAAATCAAAAGTGTTGATCTTCTCTTTGTCCAGAGTAACTCTCATCATTATTGAAGCGGTCGATATCAACAAGGTTCCGTCGGTTTCGTATGCGCCAACACCAAGGATCCTGTCGGCTGCAGACTTGAGTTCCAGTTGGTCCCGGTAATCTGAATCTGAGGAGCCTTCAGGGTCTACATATCAACCTGAGATGGAAACGCATACCTCGAGCAACCAGAGCTACCGCATTGCTAAATTGTACGACGATGATAGCACCACCAGCCAAAAACTGGATTCGAGGTGGTGAATCACTAGCAGAGATCTTAGTACCAGAGATGAGTGCTCCAAACAATTGATATGGAAAATGCCTACTCACGTTTTGATATGGAACAGCCTTGATGCTTTCAATCGCGAATGTATCTCTCTGTGCCGATAATCTCGCCAGCACAAAGACCTGACACTTTTCAGGCTCGCTGGTCGTCAATGCAACCTCTTCTGAGAGCACATATGACGCAAGTACCACAAGCTTATCCTCACTTTACCATTCTTTCAATAAAACGTACTCGAGATCTGCAAATAAAGAAAACGCACCTTTCACAGCCAACATCAATAAGCTCGAAATTTAAGAATTCATCTGTAATCCCGAATGCACCTCTGATAGCTGACTCCAACAAGGTCAAGACATTTATGTCTGATAACAGGTCTTCCCAACCCTCGGATTTCAATTCCCACTTTTGTATCCTCTCGCCAACTAAAGTCCAAACGATATGTCCGCCTGCAGCCGAGGGTTTACCAAGCGCAATAGAGCCAACGTATGCATTCGTAACAATCACAGGATCGACATTTGAAGAGCCAAAGAACGAAGGAATGAATCGAGAAAGGGAGTTTGAAGGCACAGGACGGGAGAAGGGTCGTGAAACCAGGAGATATTTGCCTCCAGTCGGAGTGAGTATGAGTCGCAAAAGCTGTCCAGAAGATGTGCCAATAAGAAATGTTTTGGCCTTGCATACCAGATATACGTTATTGAATCGGAAGGCAGACAGAGAAGAAGTCCAACTCACATTAAATTGAACAAGATTCGTTACATGCTCGTCTTCCGTCAAATCCAGCTCCATCGTCGTAAAGTTTTTGCCACCCGCTAGACCAGCACCCACACTGTCCCATATCCGGACTTCGCCATAAACCGAGACAAGAATGAGTCCTGGCTCGCGGTCTGTACCTTGAGGAACGAAAGCATGTAAAGGTAGTTCCGCGACTCCGTCACCGTCACGTTGAGGACACGGAAACATATAACACATAATCGGCGCTCCACGAGTGATCTGAATGATGATGATAAGCTTCGGCTGAGTGTGTACTGAAGTAAGCCTGACCTGCCACGCAAAACATGTCTGCACAGACACTATAAGCGCGAAACCGATGACTGTATCCACAGCACCACTATAGGCTTCCAAGACATCTTTGAAGAATAAACTAATAATCATCATTGTTATAAAGGTCCATACCGGCGTTTCGGAGTACCTCCTTCACTTCCACAGGTAGATTGGCGTAGGAAGAAATTGTCAATTCGCCTGACTTGGCGAATATTTTTTCACTGTATGTTCGTGTAGTGCCTTTCTCTGTCCTAATAAATACTGTCTCATCGACATCCATGAAGGTATTTTGCTGATCATTGATAGGTGGTGAGCTGAGACGCGTCGATGTCGGTGTAACCAATCTGGATGACCTCCGAGGGGAGGATATAGGACTTTGCCTCACCCTTGAAGAGTAACGTGTCAAGGGTACTGGAGTACCTGGTGGAGAAGTGAAGGAAGCCATGACACCAATCTGTGAATTGAACTTGACCATAGCCAAGCGAGGCCAAAGAAAATAAGCAGGATTATGTAATCAAACAAGGTTTTCGGGGTGGGCTAAGTTGGGATTACTCTTGGTGAATGACAGAGCGAGAGAAACTGGTGGAACTATACTAGAAGGTGCTTAGCAAGAGGATGCATAATTATGATTGGACAAGAGTCAAGGGAGGATGTATCAGCACCGGGGTATAACATGTGTTTGAACATTTCATGTATAATCCAAGCTAACATCTTGTTTGGTGAGTCACTAGTCAATTTCCCACAAATGCCATGCTTGTGTTGACAATTAAATCATCAGCAGAAAAACAGATGTCTATAGGAATTGAAGTCTGAAGTTGTGAAATAAATCAAGAAGTAGGAATGAAATCCTACCCTGGTGAATTGAAGACAAATATCCAGTGATTACATGTCAGTGACATTGACTTCGGCGATTTCCTAGGACTCAATTTTGGCGGCTTCCCAAGTGATTTGCATCATGTCAATAAATGTCTAAATCAGCTTGAAGCAAACTGACACAGAAAGACCAAACCACCCAGTTCAGCTTCAGGCGTACTCGTTGGCAAGACATTATATCCAGCAAAAGATATCATGAATAGATTAAGCTGATATACATAAAGACACGATATCCTATTTGTCTAGTCTCCATTCGACGATCCGAAAGTTGAAGCAGATGTAAATGACAAAGCGTTACATTTATCTGCCACCAGAAGTAAACTTAGTGACGGATTTCGTACCTAGAAGGAGTCAGCGCTTTTGAATGAGGCCTACAACATGGAGCCTCACCCTCAGAGATAGCATGTTTAGAAAGTTCACCGGGAAGAATCAAGCGAACGCTAGTCTGAATCTCCCGAGAAGAAATGGTTGATTTCTTAGAGTATGAGGCAAGTTCTAGGGTAAGAGTGAGGGATTGTTGTAATCAGTGGGTATCATACATACTGGAAGCCTCTGTGGCGATGCGCTCGAAAATATCATTGACAAAGGAGTTGAGGATGGCCATGGCCTTGTTGGAGATACCAGTGTCAGGATGCACCTGCTTGAGCACTGCAAAAGTATGAGGACTGAAGATAGGTACATGATGAACCGAGTCGACCAACCCTTGTAAATGTAGGAGCTGTAAGTCTCCTTGCGCGTCTTCTTGCGTTTCTTTTTGTCGGATTCCGCACCACCAGGTGCCTTACTCTTGCTGGCAGTCTTAGAAGCATCAGGCTTGACGGGTGCCTTGGAGGCAGTAGAAACAGGGGCCTTAGCAGCGGTAGAAGCAGACTGTTTTACATTCACATTCATAAACCAAAACCACTGTGTTCATGTGAGGCTCAACTTACTTTTGGCGGCATTGCTGAGCTGGTGGTCGTCAAGGAAGAAGGTTATGAGTAAGGCAATCTCAAGTCGCGTCTTTTGAACCGACATGATTTGCGGACTTTGAATCCGTGTATTTCACACATTACGCGCAATCAATCAACAAGTGCATCTCCACGTGATCACTTTTTAATTTTTTATATCGCAACTCTAAGATTTTGGCATTGGCCGTGAGGCCCAACGGAATGAGTGTATCGACAGGGAAAGTGGAAGTGAAAGTCTGTAGTAAATGTAGAAGTCGAGAAGTGCCATACATGGCAGGTATAAAGGAAATTACATAGAATAGAGAGAAAGAGTAAAATCTACCGTAGGTTGCAGTTATGATTGGATAGGCAGTGTGATCTTCGAATCTGCAGGAGTGTGTATAATCATTATAGATGACTTATTATCTATCAAAAGACGCTACTTCTTTTGCCATACAGACACCCATGTCTGGTAGGGATAGAAGAAGGTACCAGCCGCCTCGTCAACCCATTCCTTGTCTTCACCTTGCCTGACAATTTCCCTGAGCTTTTGACAAACTTCTGCTCTGAGTTTGGAAGGAAGAACTGCAATGTAGCTTTTGCTGCAAGCTCTGTCAATAACGAGTTCCTCAGTCCCAATCAGCGAATAGGAGCAAATGAATTCTTCTGGTTGCTCAAAAAACTTCTGATAGAATGGTGTGTGGAAGGTTTGTTTCCACAAGAAAAGACGGAATTGAGGACTTCCTTGCTCATGTACCTCGATGGTATTCCTAACACCGGCCACCCAGCGAGCTGCGTTTCTATCAAGAACGGAATTAGCTCATATCTTTGTATATTATGCCGCCTCACCTGTCTTCCAGGTTCCAGATGCACGCTACTGTTCCGTTTGATGCAAGGATCCGTGCGAACTCAGCAGAAGCAAGATTGTAATCGGGACACCAGTGGTAGGCCTTTTGAACAGTGAGATCTTTTTTCTGAAAATTCAGTAGCCATTGAACTATACCTGTGCGATAACAACGAGATCAGCCCATCCATCTTCGACCTTGGTATTTTGGAATGTTCCGTCCTGGAGACAGATGCGGTCATCTTGGATAGTCTGGGAGAAAGTTTCGCGCATTCCCTCGCTCGGCTCGACTGCCACGTAAGCCTTGATGTTTTTGGCCCATGCTGGATCGGCTAAGAGGGCCCTCGTGAATAATCCGGTTCCAGCTCCAATTCTGAGAGAATTGTCAGCTATGAAATATGGGTTCATCAAATTTACGTACTCAACGATGTTGTAAGGTCCGGAAGTTCTCAAGGACTTGAGTATATACTCGAGGGCAACCGATTGGTAGCTGGGACGAGCACTAACAGAAATATTTTTAGTTCACGGTGACAATATGATGAGGGACAGGCTGACCGATCGTAGAGTTCGTTAGTGCCAGTTGCAAAACCCTCCTCGGCAAGAGTGTGAACAGGGGACATCGTATAAAAAAGCTGTGTGAGAGGAGATCGATTACGCCATACTAGGCAAAGACATAACCCCTTTTGCAAGTTTTCAGACAAATCTTGTCCTTCCTCATCTCTCATGGACCTCCTCGTCTATTCCCTAACCGGCAAATATTCTTTCAGAATCACAGATAATGCCCTTCTTGTCAACCATGATGGTGCGCCCATCCATCCATGCCTTTTTCTAAACTTACATCCTGCTCCAGCTGTTTCAACACTAACCATACAACACCACTATGTCCTCGGAAGCCACTTCGATGACGATGAGCACCTCTTGCATGTCTCGTACTTGACAGACAAGCTTGACAAGAAGAAAGGCACATCACTGGAGCTTGTTCAGGTTACTGGAACGGTACAAGATAAGGTACAGGCATTTGAGTGGGTGGAGAAACTCATGAGTGCGGTCTATGATGGTGAGCTTGGGAGGTTACTTGGAGCTCCTTATCTTTGATGGTGTCAATAGATCACGGCATCCAACGGTCACGGCATCTCAGAGTCCTAGTCAATCCCAATGGCGGTGTCGTGCGTTGACTTCTGCGTTGACTTATCACAGTACTCAGCTGTTTGCCAACCCAGAGAAAGGGATCCCTCATATTCTCCAAGACAGTCGAGCCAATATTTCGTGCAGCTGTATGTCAACTAAATGTCACTCGTACGTGGTAACTCTTTTCACTAGGCTTGGTCTCAGTTTGATCTCTTCTCCAGAGACAACTCACAACGGACATGCACATGACATTGCAAAGGATCTTGCGACAAATTACGACGCTGTTGTGACAGTTTCTGGCGATGGACTCGTGCATGAAGTCCTCAATGGCTTCGCTGAGCATGCTGATCCCCTCAAGGCATTTACCATACCGGTCGTTCCCATACCCACAGGTTCTGGAAATGGCCTTTCTTTAAATCTACTCGGTGCACAGGTAAGTATTCACGATCTACATTATAACTGAATAACCACGGTCTTACTTCTGAGGCAGCATGGCTTTGATGTTACGAGAGCTGCGCTTAATGTAATCAAAGGTGTGCTAGTCCTGATCCCACGAATGAATGTTCAACTAGTATTGCCACAGGCCAGCCAATGAAAGTTGACTTATTCTCGTTTACACAGGACCACAAGAGGTCCATATCTTTTATGTCACAATCATTAGGGCTTATGGCCGATCTGGACATTGGAACTGAGCACCTTCGTTGGATGGGTGACACACGTTTCATGGTCGGTTTATTGCGCGGAGGCGAGTGTATTCTCTGGTCAGCCCCGTCATGGTCATGCTGATCAACTGTCCAGTCGTCCAATTCAGAGCATGTCCAGTTCAGTTGTCTTACAAGGCTGTTGAAGTGGACAAACACAAAATGGCGGAGCGCGCCTCCTTGCATCGGAAGAACAATGGGTCTGTACCCTTTGCTAGCTCGTCTTCCCCGCCTTTGGAAAACGATACAGCCGAAAGTCTACCGCCACTCAAGTTCCAACCGGAAGACACTGAGGGCTGGACAACATTTGATGGGCCTTTACTGTATGTTTACGCCGGAAAAGGTCCTTTTGTTGGGCGGTGAGTCTGTCGCTCTTCTCCATGACTATCTGATTTGTCCATCAATAGGGATTATATGGCCTTTCCTGTTTCAGTACCAGACGATGGTCTAATTGACATTATGGCAATGCCATTGGTGTGTCAGGTTACTTACTCCGATGTTCCGCCACTGATACCCCTAAGTCCTCAAGAAAAGATGTTATATCGGCAATAGCTGGCGCAGACAAAGGGGAAAGCTTCTGGGCAAAGAATGTGAGTTGGTCCAGATCCAGGTGTGAACTTAGAGTCGACTACTTTCCCTAGCTTCGATACGTCAAAGCTCATGCGTACAGAGTGAAGCCTCTCAAGTCAAAGGGAAATCTTGCCGTTGATGGCGAGGTATTCCCCTTCAAGGAATTTCAAGTCGAAGTTCACCAACGCCTAGGCACGCTACTCAGCCCCTACGGTCACTATGCTGTTGACTTTGCTCCTCATCCTCCTTCCAGTCACAAACGAAGGAAAGAAGTGAAGGGCACCTAAATTGTAGTGACTCGACTATCTGACAATCTCGATAGGTTTAATCAGGTATTCTTATTAGCTCACATCACTATTGTTTCACTACTGTTTACGCTTGATACCCCCATTTTTGTGTTTTATCTGTAATTTATTCATTCTAGTTATGTCATACAATGTGTTTGCAAGGTTTTGACAGTTTATGGTGTAAAAGGTAGGACATCAACAGTCGGTCGCTTGACTATAGATGTAAACAACATTCCAGGAATAAACGGAGAGATGCTCTTCTCTACTATCAACATGTTTACCCGACCCTTGTCTCGAAATATTGTTATCCCAACTATTCGACAGGGACAATCTTACGATCTTTTGAAACTTTGGATTGAAAACACTCCGATCACTACGCGAACCGACACCTTCCATTATGAGAAACTATCCGATCTATACATTACACTCCCAACACGCGATGGCTCTCGCAGACCTTACGTCGAGCCTCAGGCGGGTCAACCTGTACCTCATGGTTCTCAACTCAATTTCTTTCATGCACGCTTACCGCAAGGCGAGTTACGTGCTGATGGGACAGATGGAAATGCTTCTCCCCCAGCACCTTTCCTGAGGAGAATGTGGGCGAGTGGAAAGATGACTTGGAATAATGACAATCCGATGCTTGTGGGTTCAAAAGTCAAGGCAAAATTCAGCGTCAAAGATGTCCAACTAAAGGGTTTTGAGCAAGATAAACCAATGGTGTTTGTGAATCAGCAGATTGAGTATGAAAATGATGAGACGAAGAAAGGTCTTTCATTGACAGAAGAAAGA
>Ga0153995_1000359_pt1 | contig 10014 bp, 9 predicted proteins | sample TSNC079MetaG_FD_104678 | JGI IMG/M metagenome (GOLD analysis project Ga0153995, IMG submission 104678) | Attine ant fungus gardens microbial communities from North Carolina, USA - TSNC079 MetaG | ecosystem: Host-associated > Fungi > Mycelium > Unclassified | place: USA: North Carolina, Lumber... | reverse complement strand
CCGAGAACGTATCGACTTCGACGTGATCGAGCACTCGGTCACTTTCGGCGAGGATCTCTCGTCCAAGATCGGTGATCGTGACGATTTGTCGTCGTCTGTCCTTCGGATCACGTTCGCGGACGATATGTCCGTTGTTCTGCAGCCCGTCGAGGTAGGCGACGATGTCTCCTTGGTCGAGGACGACTCGTTGTGCGAGTTCTTTCTGGTGACACGGTCCAAGTTCCTCAAGTGTGCTCAAGATTGCGTGCTGGTTCGGCAAGAGACCTACTCCCGCGAGTGCTTCGGCATAGATCTGCCTAACCCGCAGAGCAGCGCGAATGAACACGAATCCTGGTCGGCGTGACAATCGGGGTGCGTACTCGGGCGAACTCATGACCCAATTATAGGGCACCCTAATGTTTACTGTAGCCAATGATATTCGCTCGGCCGGCATCGGTGGCGTGCCCGAAAGGGCCCGCCACCGATGCAGATCGACAGCAGCCTAGGCGCCGAGGTTGATCGTGCGCTGTTCGTTGGCGATCGCGCTGACAGTGCACGTGCCGATCGGTCCTTCTCTGTCGAACAAGACCGCGGACCCGACAGCGATACCAGATGCGCTGACGTGGTTGTCGGCCTCGACGCCCATCTCCCGACCGACAGGCTGCCGAGCCAAAACCAGGGTGAGGTCCGCATTGATGAAGCTCAGCCCCCGAGTTCCCCAGTTCGTCACCAAACTGGTTGCTTCGCCGACAATGGCTGCAGCTACGAAGGGCGATGGCGTCTCCCCCCTGACCGCAGCGATCTGCTGGGACCACATACGTTTGCGGCTCGCCCCTTGGTGTTCATGGATTGCCACCGACCATCCATCAGGGTGCTCGTCACTGCCGAACAGCGGGACCTTGATGGCCTGTTCGAGGGCTGGCAGATCGACCGGGGGCGGCTGTGGGACCGACGAACGACCCCATAATTGCCCGGCCGGTTGCACCGAGGGACGAAGGAACACCGCAGTGGCCCGGGCGATCACCACACCGTTGTGGAGTACAGCGGCGTCGGCGACACGGATGCGGTTGCCATCACGGATACGCGTGGTCTCAATGGTCAGCGGTTCTGCAGGAATCGGCTGGCACAGATCGACGGTCAGTCGAGAGGGGACAAGGTGTTCTGCTCCGTGGTCGTTCTCGAGTGCGCGGGCGATGACCCCGCACGTTGCCGGCCCGTTGATGAACTTCGGGGACCAATGACTCCGCGCCAGTTCCGTCGGGACCAGTCCATCAGGGGTATTGGTGAAGAAGGCATGATCTTCGCTCATATCGTTTCTCCAGTCGTCGATGGGGCGGGCATGGGCGTGTCAGAAGTCGAGGCCGTCGGTGACGCAGAGGGCACGCCGTCCCCAAGCGGAGATGCTGCGCTCGTAATCGAACATCGCGTGCTGCGCGACCCCGTGGATGTCGCGCCAGTGACGTTGGATCGAACTGCCGGTGGACAGTGAACTTGCTCCCGATGCCAGGAATATGTCTTCGACCGCCTCGACTGCTTGACGGACCGCGAACGAGAAGTCGCGACGGTTGCGTACGCGAATAAGTCCGAGGTCGGCGCCAGCTTCGACCTGTTCGGTGACCGCATCCATCGCGCGGTAGATCAGCAAGCGTGCTGCGTCGAGGCGTGCGGTAGCCTCCCCGATTTTGAAGTGGGAGATCGGCTGCTCGACGATCGGTGCACCTGTGTAGGCGTTGCGACGCTTGATGGTTCGATCGACCCAAGCATCGAGTGCACCGCGGGCGACGCCGAGGGCCGGGGCCGCGAGGTACGCCGGCCAGGTCGCGTCGAGCGGGGCCCGGTACATGGGGTTGGTGTGGAACTTCCCGCCCGGCGTCGTCCCAGCTTGCTGATCCGAAAAGTTCAGCAATCGATGTTCCGGCACGAAAACGTTCTCCAGTCGCACGCCGCTGGTACCGGTTCCGCGCAGCGCGGCGGTGTGCCAGTCGTCGAGGATTTCGTAATCTCCCTTCGGCACCAGCAGCGAAATCATCGACGGAGCACCATCCTCGTCGGAGCGGGGAGGAAGGACTGCATTGACGACGATCCAGTCCGCATGGTGTACGCCGGACAGGAAAGTCCACTTTCCTTCGGTGATGTGGACGCCTCCGTCGACCCAACTGGGTGACGGGCCGCCGACTGCTGAGGTGCAGGCGACTGCATCGGGATTCGAGCCCCATACATCGTGTTGAGCTTGCAGGCTGAACAGTGAGAGGTTCCAGTTGTGGCTGATGTAGACGCCGGCGGACCATGCGGTCGCGCCGCAGGCTCGACCCAACTCTTCGACAACCTCGACGTGGGTGGTCAGCGGAAGCTCGGAGCCTCCCCAGTGCATCGGCTGGGAGATTCGCAGGAGGCCGCTGTCGAGTAGGTCGGCCATCGTCTCATCAGGAAGATGGCGCAGGTCCTCGGTCTTCTCAGCGCGCTCGGCGAGTAGCGGAGCTAGGTCGCGTGCTCGCGCGACGGCATCGGCAGAGGTGATGGTAGTTGCAGTGGTCATCGTTGGTCCCGATCGTCTAGTGGTGATTGGCTGGTATGGGGATGGCAAGCAGCTCAGGCGCTCTTGGGTCTACTGGCGCGGGCAACAGCGTCGATGTACTGGTAGGCGCCGACCGGATCGAGGATCCAGCTGGCGGCATCACGCGGATCGTTCATGCACTCGGCGAATCGCCGGCCGATCTCCGGGAACTCCGCGGCTGCGACGTGCAGTTGTCGAGCGTGATCGGGGGTGGGGCTGAGGAACTGGTTGGTGAAGTCAGTGGCCGGCTCCGCGTAGGACCAGAACTCATCGAAGGCCGTCTGCATGAACTCCTCGTCGAATTTGCCGATGTGTCGGGTGATCGCCCGCAGGTAGATATCGGCGCATTTGGTGGCGTTGTTGGCTCCTTGAGCGGTGATCGGATCGTTGATTACCGTCACATCGGCCATTCCCAGAACCACTGATCCCGAGGGGAGGGTGGCAACAGGCCGACGGACTGTGGGCGTCAACCGACCAACGAGGGTTGCGTTCTCGTCGATCAACGAGACCCTGCGGGCACGGACGGACTCCGAGGGAAAGTACTTCGCCAGCACTGCTTGCGCTCGGGTCAGGAGCTCCGTGCCGTCGGCAGCGCCGTTCCAGATATCCATGGGGCCACCAAGATTGGCTTCGAACAGCATGATGTCGCAGGGCCCGGTCTCCGCGAGAGCGGGGTAGGTGAGGTACTCGCCCACACCCGGTACGACATTGAACTCGACCAGCGCATCTCCGTCGGGCCGTTCGAGGCCAGAGACATAGAGCATCGCCAACGAGCGCTGCGGACTGGTGAACGGGGAACGTGATGTGTCCCGCTCGAACAGCTGGGCAATCTCCCCTTTGCCAGCTGCCACGATCACGAGATCGCTTTCCTGGCAATACTGTTCGAGACTGGCGACCGAAGCGGTATCGATGACAAGCTGACCGCCGCGACGCTCGAACTCCTCCATCCAGGTCGACATCTTCAAGCGCTGGTCCACCGATCGGGCCGGCCGCGCGAACCGAGCGGACCACTGGTTGAACAGTGCCGGGGGTTCCGTAGGCGCGAAGGCGGACACGCTCATCCCGGCGATCTTGGGGCATTCCTCGTCCCAGAGGCTCAGTCCGAAGGAACGCTCGATCCCGTTGGCCATGTCGAACATGCACTGACTCGACGTCACCCGGCCGTTTCGGATCTGATCCGGGGAGCGGTCCGAGACGATCGTGACTGTATAGCCGAACTGGAGCAGTCCGATGCCCAGCGTCAGTCCAGCCTGTCCGGCGCCGACGATGGTGACAGCCCCTCGAAGCGAATTGTGTCGCACGTTGCGCACTCCTTTTGTGTCTGCGTCCCTGCGAAACAGGGCCTAGTCGAATACGAACTGCAGGTAGACGCCTGCAGGCAGAGCGAAGACTGAACAGCAGCGGTTCCGTTCCGTCGAAACCGGAACGCACTCCCGCGCACCGCAGACATTAACTGGCTGTGCCAATTATTGGCAAGGCTTTTTATTAATTAATGGCATTGCCAATGATTGGGTCATACGTGTAGCTTCGGTTGAGTTGGAACACGGACGTTGGCGGAAGAACCTGTCGAATCGACATCCGCCAGATCGTCCCGATAGAAGGGGAGAGTGTGATGATTCAGGAACTGTCATACATCGGTATCGGCTCGCCACGCGCTGAAGAATGGCGCAGCTACGGCACCCAACTCCTGGGTGCGATGCTCGCACCGGACGGGCCCGACGGAGCCGTCCGACTGGCCATCGACGACGTCAACTACCGCATCGCCGTCCACCCAGCGGCCGAGGACGAATTCCTCTACGCCGGTTGGGGTGTCGCTAACGAAACCGATCTGCACACGTTCGCCGCACATCTCGAATCCCGGGGCGTGACAGTGAACTGGGGCGACGAACAATTGCTACGTGAACGCGAAGTCGCAGAACTGGCATGGTTCGAGGATCCGTGGGGGACCCGGCACGAACTGAGCTGGGGAAAAGCCGCGACCCCACTGTCCTTCTCGACCGGACGCACCATGAGGGGCGGATTCGTCACGGGCGACCAGGGACTCGGCCACATCGTCTTCCAGGTTCCGAACATCGAGAAGGCGAACGAGTTCTATGTCGACATCCTCGGATTCCGGTTGTCGGATCGCATTACCACCAAGTACTTCAATGTCCGCTTCTACCACGTCAATGGACGTCACCACTCACTTGCTTTATCGGAATTCCCTGGACACGTGGGCTTCAACCACCTCATGCTCGAGGTCGAGCATATGGACGACCTCGGTCGGTTGATCGACCTCCTCGACGAACACGATGTCGACATCATGCAAACTCTCGGGCGCCACACCAACGACCTGATGACGTCCGTCTACATCGGCAGTCCTTCCGGCTTGCAGATCGAATACGGGTACGGAGGGCTGACCGTCGACGACCTCAGCTGGGTTGCACGAACCTATACCCGCCCCAGTTACTGGGGGCACAAGCACTCCGAAGTGGCGAAGTCCCAACTTCCGGGCATCGTAAAACCGCTGGTCGAGTCGATGGTGTGAGGAACTGGACAAGAACACCGTATATGGAGGGCTAATCGATCTGCTGGTCTGAATCGCCACTAGAGATGTTCTGCGACATCCGACATACGGTCGATCATGAGACCGAGTGAGCGGAGAACTCGCAATAACTGGGGTCTTTCACGCATACCGCTGTGAATCCAGTGCGTGACTTTAAGAACCAATCATGATGACCACGAAGGCTATGCCCCCGGCACAAAACGAGCCGGGGGCATTTGCCACACCCGGAAGATCCCGCACTACCGAGAAGATTCCTCGACGTCGGCGGCCCCAAAAGAGTGTCAATTTCCGGTCGTACCTTGAGGCCGGCAGGTGTATCGACTTCGCGTCCGAGATGCCGGTTGCAACGCCTGAACACTCAACAGAGCGAACAGCGCACAAACGGTCTGCCCCGACACCACTGCGTGATGCCTTGCCCTCTAAGGGATTCTGGTTGCGTCAGTCAGTGGTCGGGAGTTGGCTCAGGTGAGGATGAAGCGTTCGCTCGCGTGCGAGGTACTGGTAGACAGCAGGTTGAGAGAGAAAAGCGTTTCATCAGCTCCGGGACGGACGATTCATGCCGTTCGTACAGGTCGAACATCTCCGCTTGCTGCTCCGGAGTGAGTTTCGGCGTACGTCCCTTGAACGCGCCAACCGGTCACGCGCTGTGACAACCAACATGTCACGCGCAGATACCGCGCCGAGAGTCTCCGTCAGCTCCTGCCGCGGCCGATCGATGCCGCTAAGACCATGATCGACATGGATCTGTCCCGGCTCGACCCCGAGTTTCACGAGTTGGTGACGCTCAACCTGCTCATCGTCACCGCACGATGCGCACCGTGCGTGACCAATCATCACACCCGTATTCTACGAAGAACCCCAATCAAGTGTAGACATAGGTGATCAGGGGAAACCAAGGACTGGAACACCTAATCTCCAGGGCAATGACGGCGAATGACGCGGAAGGAGTCGACTATGCCCGTCGTCCCACGCAAAATCATCCGCACCTTGCAGCTGCAACTGATGTGGTGCAGAACTGACTCGGCCGACGTCCGCATGATCGAAGGAGTGTCACTGTGACCAGCCCCATCGAGTCGGCGAACACACCGGAAGGCACGGCCGCGAGAACCCGCCCCCGGATCGGGCGTGCCCCCGGCAGCAAGAACGCAGCGCCCCAGGCCCGCGCGGTGCGGACACGAGAAGCGATCATCGCCGTTGCAGCCCGGCATTTCGATACCGACGGATACGGCGATACCAGTATGAACACGATCGCCCACGCTGGGAATTTCGCCAAAGGCGCTATGTACTACCACTTCCTATCTAAAGAAGCGATCGGTAACCAACTCCTCTCGGACTGGAAGCGCACCGTCGACGAAACCATCGCTGACGCACCGGCCGGCTCGACGAGCAGTACAGCAGCAGCAAAAATCACAGCGATCTTCACGTCCCTTGCACGACAGATCACCGAGGACATCAACCTGCGGGCCGGCATGAAACTCACTCTCGAACCCGCCCTCGACAACGTCGACGGCTTCGCACACTGGGTGGATACCATCAGCAAGATCGTCGACACAGCCATCAGCACAGGCGAAATCCCCGACACCCCCACCACACATCGGCTCGCCTGGAACTTGTGCGCCGGCACCGTCGGAGCGGCCCACGCCTCCGCCTCCCTGGCTGACGACATCGACCTCGCCACCCGTATCGGTGACACCGTCGCAGCCCATATCAAGTCCGTGAGCGCATGAGATGATCGACGCCATCAGCTAGCCGTATAGGGGACCAAGTGCCCCAAGAATTCGGCACCCACCTAAAGTACTAACTTTTCACGGCAGAAACCCGCTCACCTGGGGCTTAAACCAATCAGACTGGTCCGTTACAGAACCGGTATGAACGATTTCTGTGAAACTCCTGAGTAACTCTTTACCGTGAGTAGCGATCGCCACCGCGAAACGAAACTCGGAAGTTCCCAGATGCCTTGCGCTGGTGTCGATTCGATCCGCCAGTCTCAGAGCGGAGCAATCAGTGCTGCGCCGAACTGCCAGGTAGATGAGGGGTAACAGATGGCCTTGAAGTCTGCTCCACATTTCATACGACGAAGAAAAACGCTCACGCGTGCTCTCGCGATCTCTACGACCGCACTGTTCCTGGTGACAACGCCGGTAGCGGCGAGCCTTGCCCAGCCCGGTGACTCACCTGGCAATGTTTCGCCAGCGCAATCTGATTCGTGCGATCCGGTCACCTCTACGGCCACAACAACGTCAGCAACGACCACGCCGACGAGTACTATCGCCCCTACCTCGACGTCGGTGCTGTGTATACCGGCTGGTAGTGACAAACCTGCCCCTACAGCATCGTCGGCACCGGCCGAAAAGACGCCGGCGGCGACGAGCGCGCCCGCGACCACGACATCTGTCCCTTCTTCCGAGACGGCGACAACATCTTCGGCCCCACAGGAAGCGCCGCCCGGGAGGAAGATCCCGTACACGGGACTGCCGACGGAGAATCCGAACGAGACCATCGTTCCCGGCCAGATGCGTTCCGACCGCGAGGAGCTCCCGGAAGGCTTCACGAAGGAAGACGCCGATCGGGCTGAGATCCGCGAGTACGAACTTCAGCAGCGACAAAGTGCCGCCGCGCGAGGTCCTGCTCCCGGGCCGGACTGCCAGCAATACTGGCCGTCGGATAAGTGGGTGTGCGGCGCCATTCGCGACAAGTACAACTCTCTCGGCGCCCAGTTCAGCTTTCTGCTGTGGCCGACATCAGACGAGCTGGTAAACCCAGATTCATTCGGCCGGCGACAAACCTTCACGAACGGCCCGATCTACTGGTCCGCAGCCACCGGCGCCCACCCCGTGGTCAATAGCTTTCTTAATAGATGGGGGATTTACAACTACGAAGCTGGGTTCATTGGCTACCCGACTACCGATGAGATCGTCCATCCTGACTTCTTAGGTAGAAGACAGGAATTCCAAAATGCGACAATCTATGTTTCTATCCCGAATCCAGTCGGAGCAGTACTAAGCGGCGAGATACGCGCCCGATACGACTCAATGGGGGGATACACCAGCCCGGAGCTGGGGTACCCGATGACCGACGAGATTGATACGCCTGCAGTTCTTGCCAGCGCCGGAACGAAGATGCAAGCGTTTCAGCGGGCGTTTCTGGTGAAAGATCCCGGTACTGGAATAGTCTCATTCGCGGGATGGGCGGATTACGGTGGTGGCTCCGTGCCAAGCCCCGCGACCCCAGAAGATGGCTTGCGGCAAGGCGATGAGAATGGTGCAATCACCCAGAGGGCGACCTCTGCCTGTCCCGCAGGTACGACGGGGTACCAATATCCATTCGACGCTTATAATTGCGTGACTCGGTATCAGGACGTGGACGACAACTGGATCAATCTTCGGATCGGTAGATTTGATCCCAATGGATTTGGCCAGGTTCATTACCAAACGGATCACGGAGTGAGAAGTCGCTGGGTTGAGCTGATGCTACAGAGCAGCTACGGCATTCCCACATACACTGAGCTAGAAGGAGCCGGAACGACAGCGGAGCCCGACCGGTATATGTATAACATCGGCCTGTTCGCCGACCGACCAGGTAGCACTACCAGGGACTGGAGAATCGTGATCAGGGTTGTCGCTGACTTTGCGGACACTGACCAGGTTTCCGACAGCACACAGTTCGGAATAGTGACGGCCTACTGCACAGATCCCAACAACAACGACACGAAGATCCAGTTCTGCCCAGTCATGCCGCCTCCGTACAATCCATGATCTATGTGTTCGGGTCGTCTCTGATAGGGGCGACCCGAACACACTGACCGTATGGCTCGAAACCTGAAGGAATTTCTCTTCCGGATTCTAGAAGAACGTATGTTCTTCCCCGTGGACTAGGCTCGGTTTCTGTCACAAGAACTCCAGTATCGATAATTTTTCCCGCCAGTTTCGGAACGAGGGAACTATACTTTTCTCTAACGAATTCGTCCTCGGCCACCACCCCTTTAATAGTTTGTCTTCCCTCCTCGATCCCTCTTCCGTAAACTACGGCATGAAAGCCTGTCGAATTGGATGCTATCCACAGCGAATCCTTTCCCTCTGAATTGTTGATATAGTGAATATCGACGGATATTTCGGAATACAATTGCGGCGGAGAGCCTTTCGAAAAAGTGTTAAGTACGCAGTTGAGTTCGACTATATCTCCCACATCGTACGCACCCGTCGAACCGCTTAGAACTACCCAAAGAGGATCCATCAGTTAAGCGTACACCCACCCCGGATCGTGCTATAAGAAGAATTTTTTAGCGGATCGAAAACTGTCCGAGTCCGATCATGGATGTGAGCTAATCGCATAAAAATTACCAGATAGAGGCCGCCCCAGCATCGGCCGTTTCTAGGATGCGGGGAGGCGTGGTGTCATTGCCAGCTCCTGACCGGATTCATCTCATTGGGTAGCGTGCGTGTGTGGCTCTGGAGGAGAAATTTTGAACGCGCAACATCGCTCGGCGAGCGTTACTGTGCTGGTTTTCGCTGGATGCGGCTTGGTGTGTGGTCTCGTAGGTGCTGCCGTGTTGTGGTGGTACGCCTCTCAACCCTTCACGATCTACACAGCCAGTTACCAGCCGCACGATCTCCAGTCGACCCGGATCGAGAAGGTCCCGATGTCTCGATTCATGATTGGCATGATCATTGGCGGACCGCTGTTCGGTACGGCCGTCGGGGCGCTCGTTTCGGCGACGGGCTGGAGTCTCGTACGACGCGACCGCACGCTCGGTACTGACTAGATCCTGTTTCTCTCGCTCGACTCGGGTGAGACTGTGCCCGATGGTGTGTCTATCAATCGATCGTTTCTCGGACACGAAACAGACGACGACGATCAGACGAAGCGACCAGCCAGGGGAGTGTTGCAAAAACCTGTCCCATTGCTTTTGTCCCGAAACTTCGTCTGTCGGTGAGTT
>Ga0153995_1000358_pt1 | contig 10017 bp, 18 predicted proteins | sample TSNC079MetaG_FD_104678 | JGI IMG/M metagenome (GOLD analysis project Ga0153995, IMG submission 104678) | Attine ant fungus gardens microbial communities from North Carolina, USA - TSNC079 MetaG | ecosystem: Host-associated > Fungi > Mycelium > Unclassified | place: USA: North Carolina, Lumber... | reverse complement strand
TCAACCTCGAAACGACAAGATAAGATAGATTCACTTGAAACAGAAAGCGTTCAAGTCAATAAGAGTATGTTGGGATGTAACAAAGAGTAGGGTGGAGGTGAAGTTCATCGAGAAATATAGGAAGTTTAAAAAAGACAACAGAGTATGTGGAATGGTTTACGGCTAGTTATAGGGGAGTTAAAAGCGGGCGCAAGAGTGAACGCGGGCAATACAAGGTATATCGAAAGCAAAAGCATGGAGGGAGAGAAAGGCCAAGTACAAGAAGAACAGAAAAAATCATAATTAGATCACAAGAAATTAGAATTTATAAAGAATTCGGAATAGAAGAGCAGCAGGTAACATATCCAAAGAGAACCGATCAAACGCGGAAGGAGCAGATAAAGAGGATATAGTCGTCCAAAAGGACGATAGAGTAAAGAGAGCAATTAAAAAAGATGGGTAACAAAAGCAAGATAAACTGTCCTCAAGATGACGACACAAACAAAGAGAAGCAAGGAAATCAGTCACGAGATACTTCAACAGGCCACACGTTCCCTCGAGGGCGGTCAGGCTCACCGGTGGGAGCCACAATAGTTACTTGCGGTGGAGGTTGCTGAGACTGGGATCGTGCAACTCCCTGCTCTATGGTTTCTGACATCGCCTGTGCATGTTGAAGTTGAGGAGGCTGTTGTTGAACGACGGTAGGTACAGACTGAACAGGAGCTGATGTCGCAGGAGCGCCTTGCTGACTCACATGCACACCCCTCATCTCTTCGATACCTCGTTTTAAACTGACTAGCATGCGATCAGTACGTTCCAGCATCTCCACTGTCCTCCTCCGGTGTTCACTCAAGTCCATATAATGCCGCTCAAGATCAGACAGATTTGGCACACCCATGATGCTGTTAAAGACGAAACTCAAGTTAACCTCCGAAGGGCTGAACTCGAGCGGACCTGAGGAAATAGGATAGCCTGCGGCATGGTGACCAGGCGAGTGAGTGCGACTCGGCGCATTTGATCCGGAGCGAACATAACTGGAGTGGGCTTGAAGGAGGGCAGCCGCAGCCTGATTGTTGAACGCAGCGAAGTTAGGAAGGTCAAACCCACTGTGAGGTGAACCGGTGGGTGCGAAAGGACCCGCTGCGTTGTGGCCACGGCTGGGATAGTCGCTACGGGACGGCGCACGGTTTTGGGGCGAGACAGAACGACCATCCCAGATCTTCCTCTTTTTGCGCACTGAACTGACATGGCTCTCACTCTCCTCTTCCCCACCATCCATGCGAACGTCTTCATCTTCCTGCTCTGCAACACGAGTAATCCGATTGCGACGAGCACGCTTCCTCTTGGGCTCTTGGGTCTCTCCTTCACTATCTTCACCATTCACACCAGCACCAGCCGTACCCCAGCCAACAGTCACAAGCGCTTCCGCAGCAGCTTGGTCAGATATGCGACCGGAAGCACTACCCCCTGCTGCACCGGAAGCTGCAGGGACACGTTTTCGGCGCTTGATAACCGTCTTCTTCATCGAGTTTGGTCGATGGGTGCCATGAAGTTTAAAGTAGAGACCTAAATTATCAGATCATGATAAGACATGCATTCAGAACGCTGCGTAGAATCAGAAATTGAAATTTCTAAGAGAATAGATTAAACGAAAGAAAGTTCAACGTCCCGTCAGGACTCGTATAGGAACTCGTTACTCTGCTAGATGGAAATCATGTGCTACGTGCTTGATGGAAAGAAATAAGAAATTTATGAGGTAGAAGACTCACCGCATGCATTACAGATATTATTGCCGATGTCATCTCTTCTCCAAAGCGGAGTCGTGCTCGTACCGCAGTTGGCACAACTCAACGCACCTACAGCGACTCGAGCTTTCTTTGCATTGATTGCATTAGCACTGGCGTCGCTCTCGTTGGCAGCTGGTGAGGCCATCTCCTCAGGAGCCTTGGGAGAAGCCATGCCACCGATAGCCTCAGCCTCAGCAGCCGGAACCTCAGCTGCCGATCGGCCAGCCGCTAGGACATTGTTATATGTTGGGCATCCAGAGCAAGCATCTGTTCCACCAGTCCCATCGCAACGACCATCACCAGGACAAGTGCCCAACTTGTGGTGACTTGTTGCAGAGGTAGAGGTCTTTGACGATTTAGAGTTAGGCGAAGAGGCAGAATTGGAGACGCCGGCAGTTGTGGCCGTCGGGGCAGGTGTCGGGGTCCGTCCAAGATTGGTAGGGCGAGGCATATGCCGCGTTTTCTGATAGAGACCTGAATGAAGATGATGTGAGTCAGTGTTATGTGATGGAAAGATACCAGATCTGGGCGGGGAAGGAAGAGGAGATTGAGATGGAATTCGAGAAGTGGCACGACGGCCCTCATATGAGAAATCTTTCTTGTCCATGCTCGGGATCGTAAATCCACACAAACCGGACAAGGCTTTGTATGTGGAGAAATTGTAAAATATGTAACACATCGCGAGGCCTAGGCATGTATCTGGGCTGCTGGTGATCGAAAAAAAACTCCAAGGTGGGAACGACAATGGTTATGCGTACTGATAAGGCGAATGCAGCAATGATGTGGTAGGAGCCATACAAATAAACACCATCCCCGAGACACATGTTCAGGGCAAAGGGATTATGAGGTGAAGATGGGGCAAGACTGCCTGCCAAAGACGAAACACTCGACGGAATGAAAATTTGAGATAATAAAAAACGAAAGGCAGCCCAACATACGACGCGCGCAATGCGCACCCATCGTCCACGTGTATGACGTGGATGAAATTTCTTGGACAGGGGCCAAGAAAAACATGAAACCAAGTGGGGTAAGGCGAAAAAATCTCACCACAAGCATTGCAGACAGGATTGCCATCTGCGTCACGCCTCCAAAGCGGAGTGACGATGGTACCACAGTTCATACACGGCGCACGACCAGTGGCAGCGGTGCTCGGAGTGATGTTCGTATTTTCCTCCAAAGAAACTAGACGTAGCGGTAAGATAGGTAGAGGCGTAGTTCGCAAAGAATCTGAGCTACCTGTACGCGCCTCCGTTGGGCTGGTGGACTGATCTGGCTGGGCACCAGGAAACTGGATGCGTGCCACAGGGCCTACGGTGGTGCTCGGCATATTGACGACCGGTGACTCGAGGACAACAGGAGACATTTTATGTGTTTGAAGTAGAACGATGTATTACACGAAAAAGTCGCGAGGCTAGATTAGTCAGTCACTGTTGGACACAGTGAGCAGTGGCAGCGAGACGGTGACAGTACTCACAGAGATATGAAGCGTCTGTGCTGTAGAAGACAGTAACGATGGGGAGGATGCGTCGTTGAGGACAGACAGGTGGTGGTAGAGAAGAAAGCGGGGCAGGGTTCGGGGAATTGACAAAAGGAGGGGTGATAAACAGTCTGATAACAACTACCATCCAATCATATTTATTCAATTTACAAATAGATTATATTTGAAACTCCGACACGGTTTGTTTCAGTTCCACCCCAAAAACCGGTGATGTGCCCAAACATCCACAAGCTACACGGGTGGTTGTTGTATGGAACACTGCACGGAATCAATGCATTAAAAATGGCGCTATTTTTTGACCCCGCTACATTCTTATGTAAATCTAATCTCGGACGAATCTGGCCGTTGACCCCAGAACACCCCCAGAACACATCCTCCTTGCATAAGCCTGATACCTGCGCTTGTGCACGTTGGCGTAGCTCTCTAGTATGGATTGCATTAGCTCGCCAATACTTAGGCGCGCTGCAGCACATCCAATGTTTCACAGAGTGCTAGGATGTCTCAAGGACCAGGGTGATCTGATCAATCAATGTCACCCTGACTATGTTGTGTCTGATCTCTCAGACAAGGATCCTCTTTTCATCCATCTAATCTCCGCCGCCATCGTTTCCGAGGTTATCCTCCCAGAAGCACTATCTTCCTCCTTGTCTAATCATTATCCGATTCCTCCTATCATGAATCAAACTCATGGTTTTACAGCTAGTGTTGCTCGCTCTCCCCATGTAATTTATAATTTTGATAGAAATGCTGGCATTTCGAATATCCCGGGTCAAGTAAAGAGGGTTGCAAAAACTTTCGTGCACAAATATTTCAAATTGTTCTGAGATGTGGATCAGGACGTTACCATTCATCTGATCTAGTTGACTCACTGCTTCGTTGACACACACTTATCCACCGGGTGTTCGCTCAATCGATTCTCGATGATTCGCCCTGTTGACATTCACGGTCTTCAGAGAAATACGAGAATCTAGGTAGGACTCTCCATGGTCCATGATGCCTTGAGTGTCTGAAATCGGAGTGTATGACATATTCGGAAGACAGATACAACGTTTCAATCGCCAGTGATCTTTGTTTGAAACACCACCGCTTGACGAAGATTGAAAACTTCTTCTTTCATCCTTTTCCGGCGATAAGATCGGCGCATATTAAACTTTAAACATTCGCTTCGGATTCACACAGGCTTCGCAACTTCATCGCATAATTCTTCCCTACTGATGTTTCAGTCACGATTACTTATCTATACTATCCTTTGTACTCAGAATCCCTCAGTGAACTTTCCCAGCTATGTATCCACCTCACCCAACGGGTGCCGAAATCCCAGGTGCTGTCTGAATTCATACGTGGCAGATGACTACCGGATATCGGCTGAAATTAGATCATCAATCAATCATCCACGGAGTTCGGCAAGTCGGCAACATGGCTTTGCGATTACCACGTAATACCACAACTCAAAGTCGAAATCTTATCTTCTAAAGGCATTCTTACAAGCCCAGGCTCGTATTGAGTCAGTAAGAGAGAGCGGGATGCCCACCCATTTTGATGTCTCCAATGACTGCCTTCATTCAATCGACTTCCCATTTTCTCTTCCGTAAGAAACGCAAACAAGGCGACTCTAATCGTACAAACCCAGACTCATGTAGAGGTAGCGCCACCTTCGTTCTAATTTCTCGTACTCAGAGTTGGCTAGAATACTATTCATGGATATCTTCCCGAACTAGCGCTATTTTCATATCTCATCATAGTCTCTAAACTAATCAGGCAATTGACGAAACAACTCGACGTCGAGGCTTTTCTCGAACCAGAATGTTCGAGAAGTTTTATTCCTCTCCCTCGTGTGTAAATCCAATGGAAAATTCTTCTTCTTGACCCCTATAGTGAAATGGTGATAGGCAGACGGTGTCCTTCGAATGAAAGAAGTTGGCGTTTGAGACAGAGCATAAATGATCCTAGTGGCGTCAACTGATCGCATCAGCTCTACGTTATTTCTATAGCATTGAATTTATTGGAAACTGGTTCTGCACTGGTTCTGCACTGTGTCTCAGTCTCAGTAAGCACGGAAAACCATCGAGGCGAACAACGGCGCTCAGGAAAGGGCTTGTAAAGTCATTTTCGCCCTAGGCCAGTGGACCTCGCGATAGGCCATTAACCATCGACAAGTTGCAACTTGATTTAAGAGTCAGTAGTAGACCAAGTTTCCCGTTAGAATCGACTGATAACCTCCCAATTAAAAAACACAGAAAAATTCCAGACTTCCGAAAGCCTCTTCTCAATTGAACTCTAGCGTTGGTCTGGTGGCACAGAACCTTCACAAGCAGCGCTCGGGGGTAATAAAAACTCGATCGACTTTGGACGCCAAATAACATTGCTAAGTATCTCCAAAAGGCGATCTTGATCGTGAGTTTCAATTTCAAACTAATTTGAACCTACTTTTACACTACAGCTTACATATCATGGAGACAGACAGAGAGGGATTCACCCCAGATCCGTGAGCCATCTGTCGATATAATTGGAAGCACTTATGCAAGGTACGCGACCGAAGGCGAATGTTTCCAGTATCATAATAAGGCAGGCCAAAATTAATGTGATTTACCCTTGGGTGCTACGAATCCAATAACACATAATATCCAGACTATTGCCTAAATTGCCCATAGCGTCATTGACTAAAATACTCAGTCCCAAGTCGGGAGAATCTCCTGCCAGGATTCCTAGTAGTTTCAGAGGACGCTGTCATTCCCATGACTTGGTGAGAGGCGAGTGGGCAGATAATGATTACATAAGATTTTCTTTGTCTCACGGTCCCTGTCATCGATACACTAAGGCAGCGTCATAGACATCGTCAACATCCTCAGAATACAACAAGATGGTGAGCATGGACTTATACTAGATCATTGCAGAAAGTCCTTCCTATGGTTCTGGTGGAATGATGTGCAGGTAACCTGACTGGATAAGTTGGATGCTGACGGATGGTTTTGGATGGCAGTGATTTTTTTGGACATCTGCTGCGTTACTTTCAATCTCTGCATCACAGTACACTAACTGTCAACTGGTTTTGTTCTTGTTCGACTTGTATAAAAGACGAAAGGTGCGCTCTGATCTTCTGTCATGGCCCAAATTAATACTGGAGCATTTAGGTACCTCGTCCTTCGGGTGCGTCGGTTTCGCTGTGGCTACCTAGCATCATGCTCTGAATACTCTTTCTTTCACGAATAGTAAGCGACACACCAAGTCTCACACCCTTTGCCGTCGCTGTGGCAATCGCGCCTTCCACAGGCAACACAAAAGTATATCCGCCCTTGATAGTTTATCAGTTAACTGATCTTTTACTCACTTGCAGCCTGTGCTTCATGTGGTTACCCATCCGCCAAGATTCGCTCGTATATGTGGGGACAGAAGGCTAAGCGCAGAAAGACAACTGGCACTGGCAGGATGAGGTATCTGAAAGATGTTTCCAGGAGGTTCAAGAATGGATTCAGGCAAGTCTTTGCTCAACTTTCTTTGTCTTGCCCATATTGATTTTGTCAACAAGAGAGAACACTGTTGCCAAGAAAAAGACTCCCAAAACTTCAGAGGCATAATTAGTTTGTCTCTTACTCTCCTCTTGTATTACAGTTAATGCATCTCATGTTCCATTCACTACCTCGCGTGAAGCTTATCAAGTTGGCAATGAAAAAGGAGGGTCTATGGCATGTGCGCTAATATTGATAGTGTTCACGTGAACCAACAACCACCAATGCCTGGTGGGAGACATGATCTCGACCCTGATTTAGACAAGACCAAAACTACGATTATTGTTCTGTCGTCTAACTCATTTACCATCCGTAGGCTCCATTACGATTCCTTATCTCGAGGTCAATTTTGATAGTTGCTTGTAAGGTTTCTCGTGGGGGGCTGTCATTCCCTAAATCATAATTTGATACATCTAGTTTCAATGACTACCATCATTATACTATCAGTCGAGATCCTTGAGGCGATCGTAGATGAAATCTGTCTTCATGAGCCTGGTTCGATGATATCTGTCCAGATATCTCAAATGATGAAATTGCAAGTTATATGCAAAAGCATCGACAGCCAAAACTCTTGCAACTATGTACGCCAACCTCAAAGATTGGAGAAACGTTCAAAATCGATTGATCGGTATGGTCTCTACGTACTTCCGTATCCACATGTCCGTGTAGAAATTGTGTGTCTCTTTTGGGAGTAATCTTTCCCTGGAGACCCAGATAGAATCTCAAGTTTTTATACTTATCCGAAGGGGCCATCGATGTAATTCCGCTCAACATTTTTTCTTGGCTATCTCTCTGGCATTGAGAAATTGAGGCTATCAAACGACTTAGAGCGCAGCGACCCCATCCTACTATACTACTAAGACCACGGATGTGGGCTAGTACATGCATTAAGCACATCCTGGAGTATCTCCCAGACATTATCCACAAACAGCTGAGGTTGTCCCTAGTGGAACCAGATGCATACCCATAAACCTGCAGAAATACATAGGAAGCGATAAATAATATAATGGTCATACATCGCGCTAACAGCTGCAGAACTGTACACCTTTACATATCGCAGCTGTAGCAGCAGCTGTAAACATACTGTCCGGATAAAAGAAGACGACATGAACATATCAGAAGGATATTGATCCGGAATTAGTGAATAGTGTATACAAACTTTCCTAGTCAATAACCAACACTGATCTTGACTCATACATGAGCGCTACCAGGGTCAGTCAGACTGACACCGACAAATCTCCCCGTCAAACCTTGGACTCCTGAGCTACCCGAATTATCTTTTCTAGGTAAGACCCATGACGGCGTTGCACCTGCGCTAATTGGAGAGGGTTTCGTAGAAGGTTCATAACCACCTGTGGTACCTCCACCGGGACTTGATGTGCTCAAGGTCGCACTATTGTCGAGATTGGAGGTCGAGCCAGGTGAGGTGGAGGAGGTGCCGGCGAGGTGTTGAGTGGCAGGAGAGAGGTAAGATGTCGGAGATTGTGTTGCCAGCTGCTGTTGAATACTTGTGTAATCATATCGATGCTGCCCCTCTCCAACGTTTCCACTTTGCGACCCACTTTGTCCTGAACCTCCATCTTGCCCTACAATCTCCTGCGCCGTTACCGCAGGCCGACTAGCAATAGTGCCATCCGTCAGTCCTGGCACACTCACAAAATATACACTGCCCGCTGGATCCTGTCCTCCTTGAGCATAATATCGTGCCCATGCTTGCACATTTGGGTCCAAATAGGTCGCGTCGGGATCGAAAATGTAGGGAGGTCCTGATTGAACCGATGGCTGACGTTGATATTGTTGTTGCTGGACGTCTGGTTGGAGTTGAGCAGACTGTGGCTGATGGAGATCTTGTTTATCAGGTTGCGATGGGTCGCTGGGTTGTGTTTGCTGGACAAGCTGTTTGACAGGTTGCATTTGATCACCAGGTCCATTTTGAGTAACCTGGTATTCCTGGTGTTGGGATTGAGATTGTGCCTGGTTGTCAGTATACAAAGTGAGGGGTGATCCTTGTGGTTGTTCAATTGGTTGCTGCAACTGAACGGTCGGCTCGTTATGCTGATGGGGCCGGGTTTGATCGGGGAAGCCCATCTGCAAACTTGGCTGTCCCTGGATCAGGGGCTGAGACTGCGGTTGTATCTGGTAAGGTGCTTGACTATGATGTGACTGAACCTGAGGCTGATCAAGAGTTTGGGACTGTGGCTGCTGATGTTGGGTAGGGATAGGATAAGGTGTTGGTCCTTGAATAGCATAAGGTGCATTCGCTATCTGGGCATAAGTGGGTTGTTGCGATTGTTGCTGAGCAGGCTGAGGTTGAGGCCGCAGTTGTGCCTGGCTATCCTGTTGTTGAGATTGCAACGGTTGTATTGGTTGATGCGGAATCGAAAGCTGATTTGGAACCTGGATAACAGGACTATCGTGACCATACGGCGCAGATGCAATAGTAGTAGTCGGAGTTGAGTGATATTCGGTAACAGGAAAAACAGACTGAGGCTCAGGAAATGCCCGAGGATTGCCGACAGGTCCCGGCTGGCCAAACCCACGATATCCTGAGGCAGTGGGGGCATAACTTGCTTGATGATCATACCACCCTAGGCCTTCTGTGCTTGATTCGGGATGCACTGAGATGGGATACGGGTTGTAGGGATAAGAAGGTTGGTATGTAGGTTGGTCATGTGCGCCAGTATGTCGGGCGAGCGATTCTTCCATCATACGTTCAAAAATAGTGCGCGCACGGACAAAGGTTTCGTTCATCGAAACGAGATCAGCTGTAGCATATGAAGAATGAAGCGGACGAAAAAGAAGTACAATCTTGTGAGAAGACGCGATGAAAGTCAAAGACAAGTATATACCTCGTTTCTGACTGTATTTGTCAATCAACTTGACAATACGTGGCCTGAGTCCCATGCTTGACCGATATAATTCCTGTCATTGCTTTCAACACTCGGATCTTGGTGAAAAACAGAATCACGAACCTGGATCTCTTCGTTGTCAGCTAAGTTGTCTTTTGCAGGATCAAAGGCTCTGAGGAGGGACAACAGCTTCTCAACATACACAGCCTGTGCAAATACTGCTGCTTCTTGTTCAGCTTCATGGGCAAGCTCAGATGCGGTTGGCTCAGGCATTGGTTCCTAATGATGTTGTTAGTCACTCATGAAAGACCCTGATACAGAGAACTTACGACATAATTGACGGGAAAGATCCCTGTCCGCCCCTTTAGTTGACCGCGCCACCAATCTTTATAATCTCT
>Ga0153995_1000356_pt1 | contig 10031 bp, 13 predicted proteins | sample TSNC079MetaG_FD_104678 | JGI IMG/M metagenome (GOLD analysis project Ga0153995, IMG submission 104678) | Attine ant fungus gardens microbial communities from North Carolina, USA - TSNC079 MetaG | ecosystem: Host-associated > Fungi > Mycelium > Unclassified | place: USA: North Carolina, Lumber... | reverse complement strand
TCCTGTGCCCTAGAGTATTTTATTATGATTACAAAGCAAAAAGACAACAAAGAAAGTGAGACAAAGAAAACCTCCAAATTCCCAATTCTAGCAAGGCCGTAATGATGGTACGGCGCTCCTCCCAGACACTGACTAACTGCTCCCAAACACCCTAATCCTACTCTGGCGACCCTTCCTTGCACAATAGTCGGACCTTGAGCATTTCGACGGACCATAGACAGAGACGGCAGTCTTGAGCCGTCTTATTCTCGTGCACGTTCTCTTCATCTAATCTCCTTACTACTTCTCTTTTCAGCTTCCCAGTCCTTCCTCCTACCTCTGTGATGCACTTCTCACTCTTCTACCTTCCGGTTTTCTCCTACCGCCACTATGAGGCGACTCCGCGATGGTACGACTCTCTTGATCTCGTTATAATTAGCCATCAGTGATGATGGCCCGCATCTGATCGTAACTGTTCTTTAAATAGGACCTCCGGTGGCTATGGCATGATGTCGTTCGGATCGCGTAGTCCATCCGATACAGGGCGCCTGGGCAAGCGTCTATGAGACGTATGTAGCGGTGGTCACAGCCGCTACCCTGCTACTCGAGCTAGATGCTCAAGTCCATGACTAGGCGTCTAGAGGAACATTTCTGGGAGGCGGAGCTCATCTCTCGAGCTGGTTATTCCTGTTATTAAGGTGCAGAATGTCACTTAATTTGCCTAAAGATTTGTACGGCGTAACAACGCAACTTCCTGCGCTCCCTGCGCCAAAGCCAAGGCTGTCTGTAAGCCTTTCGACGCGGACAAGGCACGAGCGAAAGCCAAGGCAGAAATGGCCAGGAGGTCTAATGCGAGGAAAGCGAAACAACAGACAGACGTGGAGTGGAAGACAGAGATTTTGGGGAAGTTAAATGGCCTGAGTGAGTTGAGTGGCATGAGGAAAGACATCCAGAGGATTGCGGTGGCTTTAGAGAAACTTGCTGGCATGGAGGGTGAAGATTCCGACGAGGAATGAATTTCGTGGCTGGAGTCCAAGGGAGAATTGATGGAGGTACAGGAGAGCAGAGAAAAAGGAAAACAGAAGGAGGAAAGAGTAGACAGAGCAAAAGAGAAGGAAGAAACTAGAAGATAAGAAGAGGAGAATGGAATGGAGGGTGTGGAAGAAGATAGTAGTGATTTTTCTCCAGTCACGTAATCTGTCGGAGCTGGGATCTTGTAAAAAAAAAATTTTCTTTTGTTTAATAAATGTTGTTCTTCCTGTGGCAGAAAATGGGTGTGAGTGACGATAAATGATGAAGCAAGAATACAAGTACTCGACGATCGCAAGGGAAACTGCGGAGAAATACAAGTACCCAAGCTTTGCAACAGAGACTGCTTTTGAATACAAGTATTAGATTGCAACGGAAACTGCGGAGCGAAATACAAGTAAGCAAGTCAGTGCAAAGGAAACTGTACTCCGGAATGTGTACAATTACTCAAGGATTTTTTTTTTTTTTTTTTTTTGAAGCAGAGAAATGGAGGTAATTTAGGGTTGTAATGGTCCCAGTTTAGATGGATACTTGAGATGAAAATCATTCAGTAATTCTTTAGCGTGCTCTAGTTCCGTCACTGGTAACCATTCAGAGTCGTTGTCAGTATCTTCATATCCTAGTCATATAACCTTATATAGCAGTTTGCATGCCCTCTGGCAGTCAATCTTGGAGTCGACTATCTTGGAGATCTCATATTCTGGTTCTCCATCGATAATTACTGGTGCTGGCAGAGGTTTGGAGCACTGCTGGAAGGTGTTGGGTGTGGCTGGTTCGAGCATAGAGACATGGAATACAGGATGGGCAGCCCTCATGATATCCAGAAGGCGAAGTATGAAGGATTGCAGACTGGGCTGGGCAATTATCTCGTATGGTCTAAGATACTTTTCAGAGAGTTTCTTCGATGGGCGAGTTGTCCAGAAGTACTGTGACCTGATGAATACTGATTGTCTGACTTGGAAGTCCAGTGGTTGTCATCGATGCGAGTCGGTGGAGGGTTAATATTGTCTTTGGGCTTTGGCGATTTCCTCTTTGAGTATGTCTTGTAATTCGTCAAAATTAAGTACGAAGTCACGGGCATGGGAAGAGGCTATATCTCGCTCTGGGTACACACTGAGGTTAGGATGATATCCTTTGTTGGCGAAAAAAGGGGAGACACCAGTGGTAGTACTAGGGGCATTGTTGTAAGCAAATTCCACTAGGGGTAATAGTTCAGACTAGTTGTCCTGTTGGTAATTGCAATATATACAGAGATACTGTTCTAATGTCTGATTAGTCCGTTCCACTTGACCATTTGCCTCTGGATGGTATCCACTGGTAAAGTGAAGTCTCATGTCTAGGGCGGTACCTAAAGAGCGGAAGAAATGAGAGACAAATTCTGAGCTGCAGTCGGACATAACATGAGATGGAACTCCGTGCTTTGAAAAGATGTGAATCACGAAAAGGCATGCTAGTTCCACTGAAGTGATGGTGTCGTGAGTGGGGATGAATATGGCTTGTTTCAACAGGCAATCCACTATAATAAGGATGGTGTCGAAACTAGAGGAGGAAGGGAGTTTCTCTATGAAGTCCATAGAAATTGAATTCCATAGGCGTTCCAGGATAGGAAGTTGTTGGAGGGATCCATATGGTCTATGACGCTGTGGTTTGGATCTCATACAGATAACGCAAGACTTACAGAACTTCTGTATGTCGTCGCAGATGTTTGACCAGGTATAATGTCTCCATATAAGTTCCAGTGTTTTGTTTTGGCCTAGGTGTCCTGCTAGGACATGGTCGTGATGATACTGGAGAACTCGGAGGCGTAAGTTAGCGTTATCCAGAACGTACATTCTGTTGTTGAGTCTGAGAAACCCTGCGCCGTCTTTCGACCAACGTCCTTCCGGATGGAGTAAATGGTTGGATATAGAAGTGTTGCTAGGATATCAGAGTAGAGTTGGTTTTGATCCAATATTGTGGCTGCGCGAAGTGTCGGAGTGGTCAGAATGGTTGCTCAGAGAGATGCTGCGATTTGTTCATGAGTAAAAACTGGACGGAAGTTATGAGGGTTCACTGAAGCGTAGCTATTATCTCCCCCCTTTGGGTAGATGTCCCATCGTCTAGTGAGTGCATCCAGTTTGGTGCCAAGGCGTCCGGGGTAGAAGCGAATTACAAGGTTGAATTAAGAGAGGTACTCTGACCATCTTGCTTGTCGGCGCATTAGAATCTTGGTTGTCGAGAAATATTCCAAGTTCTTGTGATCCGTTACAACATCGATTGGTGAAGTGAACCCCTCTAAATAGTGTCGCCAGATTTTGAAGGCTTCAAATATTGCAAGTAATTCTTTGTTGTGGACGTCGTAGTTGAGTTCTGGAGCGGAGAATGTCCTGGAGTAGAAGGCTATGGGGTGGATCTCATTATCTTTAGTCATAATAGAGAGAATAGCAGCAAGAGCGTAGTCTGAGGCATCGGTTTTCATGACAAGTTGTGTGTCCAGAATCTAATACATAAGAATAGGAGCGAAGGTGAAGGCTTGTTTCAGGGTATTAAATGTTATCCTACAATCATCGTCAAAGTTCCACAGAGTGTTCTTTCTAGTGAGATGAGTGAGCGAAATGACTATATCTGAATAATTGAAAATAAAACATCTGTAGAAGTTGGCGAAACCTAAGAAGGACTGGATATCTTTTACTTTCTTTGGTTCTGGCCACTCCTGAATGGTTTTCACTTTAGTGTTGGACATGGTCAAACCAGATGGAGATAGAATATAGCCTAGGTATTCGATGGAATCTGAATGGAACTCACATTTTTCTGCTTTTACATACAACCCTGCTTTTCGGAGTCATTTCAGCACTTCTTTGACGTGGCTCCGGTGTTGCGTGATGTCATCGGAGTAGATTAGGATATCGTCCAAGTAGACCACTATGCACACATCCAGGAGGTCAGAAAACACATCGTTCATGAAGTGTTGGAAGGCAGCTGGAGTGTTAGTTAGTCCAAACGGCATTACTAACCATTTGAAGGCTCCATAGCGAGTACAGAAGGTGGTTTTCCATTCGTCTCCTTCAGCAATGCGGACCAAATGGTACGTATGTTGGAGGTCAATTTTGGTGTAAATGCGAGCTTTGCGGGGGGAATCTAGGAGGTCGGAGATGAGGGGAAGTGGATATCAATCCTTTTTTGTGATTCTGTTGAGTCCGCGGAAATCTACACAGAGCTGGAGGGACCCATCTTTCTTTTTTACGAATAGGACCGGCACTTCGTGAGGTGATGACGTTGAGCGGATGAATCTATTAGTTAGGTTTTCGTCAATGAATTCCTTTAATGTTTCCTGTTCGAATTTGGACAAGGAGTAGATGGTTCCTACCAGAGGATGGAAATCTTTTTCCAGATCGATTTGGAGGTCGTAAGGATGGTAGGGAGCGAGTGTTTCTGCTTTGGACTTGCTAAAGACATCTGTGTACTTGTGATATTCCTCTGGAATGGAGGAGAGGTTGATTTTTTCGAAGATGGTAGTGGATTTGGCCTATACTGTGAAACTGAATTGGATAGCAAATATTTTTGAGCCTGATAGCTGCGAGGCCCAGAGTAGGGCTGGCACGCTGATAATGGTGATATAAGGTCGCTTGGGGTTAGACAGAGATGTCTCAGATGGGGTGAACTGCAGAGGGTTTTCCACTGGAGAGAACAGAGGATTTACCAAGGTTTCAACAGAAGGAACAGAAGCCAGACTTTGGAGTAAAGATGGTGGTCGAAAGGATATTGACCCAGAAACCCAGTCAATCAACAGATTGTAGTGGGTGAGCCAAGAGTGACCTAATACCAGAGAACAACAAGAATCAAGCGGAGTGACGTAGAAGTCAAGAGTCATGTATTCACCGGAGGGGAATTTTACAGGCAACGATACTACCTCAGAGATAATATTATTCAAGGTTCCATCAAACAGGCATAGTTTCATAGGCAGAGTAGGAGTAGTAGGAAGAGAATGTCCACAAGTAAAAGCAGAGTCCAAGAAACAATGCGTAGATCTGGAGTCTACTAGCATTCAGATGGGTATAGGCTAGAGATGGTCCAGAGCACACACCAGAGGAGAGACAAGGGATATACAAAGAGAATTTGGATCGGAAAGAGTAGACGCGTTGAGACGCATTGGACTCGTAGTTGCACAAACGAGTTCAACACAACTCCCAGTTTGTGCTGAGTCTTGGGAGCCACGCTTTAGTTTTCCGAGAGGTTCTCAGAGAGCGGAGTCTCTTGTTCCTCCAGAGTAGTTAATCGTGCCCTCACTGGTTGTTTCCTAGGGCATCCATCTACCTTGTGGTCCTTCGATCTACAGTATAGGCAGAGGTTATTGTCGATACAGCACTTGCGCTCATTGCCATTCAATTTGCTGTCTCTGCCTAGTTTGTCGAAGAGGTCAACATGCAGAGTGGATGGGGATGGTGACTTAACGATGGAGGATGGTCGTCTGGAGAGTTTTTGGGAACTCCAGGATGGCACGGTTTGTGGTGGAGTAGTAGATGACTGGGGACAAGACGGAGCAGAGCTTTGCAAGGAGGTGGAGAACTGAGCCATTCTATCCTGTTTTCGGTAGTGACTGTCTGCTGCCTCCTTCTCCATATTGCAGGAATGATTTCATTCGCAATTTCGTTTCCAGTAGCGATTATCGAAGGTGATTGCCAGTTGATACATGGCATGGAAGGAGGTGGGTTTTCCCTGTTCCTGGTTTGCTATCAGGTCCTGAAGGTGATTTGGCAGTCCCTAGTAAAAGCGATGGCATAGAACTGTATCACCCTAGTTCAACTGTGCTGTGTACCGCATGAATTCCACATTATAAATGGAAATTTTATCTTCTGGCTTCATACGGAGGTTGTCAATGAGATTGGCAGCATCCCCTACTAGGTCTGAGAGTCCAAAATGCACTCGGAGCTCTTCCACAAAGAGGTGCCAAGTGAAAAGCCAAGATTGTGCGTAGCCGAGATCTTCCTGTTGTAGTGTGACTTTGAACCAATCTTGCACTACACCAGAGACATAGGTCATCGCGAAATTGATTTTCTCTTCATTAGTGGAAAATTGTGAAGGGTTGGCACAGAAAAAGAGTCAGCATTGGAATAAGAAGTGATTTAGCTTGTGGGGGTCAGAACCATCGAAGGTGTCCAGAATACGGGCCTTCAATTGGTGGGGCTTTAGTGCTGATTCTCTGTTAAGGTTTTCCAATAACTGTCGGAGAGCCTCAGCTAGCTAGTTGTTAATGGGATTACAGTCAGCAACAGGTGAAGTTTAGAATGCAGGAGTAGGAACAGGAATAGGGGCGTCGACCCAGTCTGGGTCGTCGTCGATATGAGGAATGGTGGTGGGGTCCACCCTGTGAAATTCTGAAGGTTCTCCCGGAGGTAGAGATGAGCGGGGGCGCACCGAAGTGCGAGGAGTCCCCGATTAGAGACGTTTAGACCTCCTTGGGAGGCCTGAAGTGAAGCGACCGATAGTTCGGTCAGCAAGGGGGATGAAATTACTCCCAGAAGAGGGAGCTGCAGACTGGTGAGACATCAGGATTAAAACACGACAGGAACCGGTATGAGTCTGTAAATTCTGTCAAGGACAGATGGACAGAGAGTGAAGGAATGGAGTAATAATAGAATTATACTCCGGAATTATATACTAAGCTATCTCAGAGAATAGATAGTACTTAACAGTGATTGCAAAACCAGAAAGAAGACTCCAGCAGACTGTCAAGGATGTTGGAGCAGAGAACGACTTGTTGAATGACCTTGGCTTCAACTTATGTATTGCACCCTGGTCTCCAGTCATGAGGTTGGTCATGTATTTCAGAGTAGTGGAAGTTGTCAAGACAAAGGTCCTAAGCGGATAAATTGAGGAGTCGGAGAGGATGAGATACAATTAGGACTAATTGACATTAATTTACAGACTGAGGAATTACACTGTAACTACTCAGTACTTATAGGAAGTCCAGAATAGGAGGAGAGTAGTCTACTACGCTATTCTACTATTACTAATTTTAGAAAAATAATTAGGAGAAATAAATTATATAATTATCATATTTCTGGAATATGACAACTTTCGACTTTCTTAACTGCAGGGTTGTTTTTGTTTTCTTTGTATTGCTCATGTTTCTTTAGCCAAAATTTGTAGAATTCATATGGTATTCTATCTATTCTGGGTGCTGTGCCATTTTTGCTGTTATTTATCGCCTTTGCGATTTCTAGTTCACTAGTGTCTTTTTCCAGTATCTAGGCTTCTTTGTTCTCTATGGTTAGGTTCACTATCTTTAGAAAGTTATCAATCTTTTGTGTATTATTTATTTCTCTCTTGGGTGGTTTCTATAGTTCTTTATGGTATTCTGATGCTATTTCACACATCTTAGTAGTGTTTGTTATTAGTTTTCCATTCTTATTTAGTAGTCCAGCTATCACTTGTGGGTTGTGTTTGTTTTTGTTCAGATTAAAGAAGTACTTCATGCTTTTTTGGCCTTCCTTTAGGTATCTTGTTTTAGCTGTCTTTTGGGACTTTTTCGTTCTTATTCTGTCATTTTCATTAAGTTTTTTCATTAGCTTTTCAATTTCTTGTCTATCATTTTTAGTGTCTCGAAAGGTTCTGACTTTCTTCCCTAGTTTTCTCTTCATTATTCTTTCTATCTTGCGTATTTGCCATCTCCTATTGTTTGTTTCCTCTATCCCTATTTCTTTAATGGCTTTTTTGGCTTCTGTCCATATATTTATCATCTTATCTTTCTTTAGTTCTATTTTGTTAGCTGTTTCTACTAGAAGTTTTCTGGCTCTGTTTACATAGAGTGGTCATTTTATTGTCTCTTCATTGAGGTTCCATAGTCCTTTTCCTATGTGGGGCGTATTTTATTTTATTATTCTAACTGTTACTATCTGATGGTCTGATATACCGCAGTTACTTTCTATTGTCCATTCTAGGCAGCTTTTGAGTAGGTTTCTTGTTGTACATATTCTATCAATTCTTCCTAAGCTGTTATTCTGACTATATGTGAATTATCTTTCATTTTCATATGTGAGTTGCCATCCGTCTATTAGGTCATTTTTATTTTCTATTGCAGTCCAACTGTCTACTAGTCTGGGGTCATCTGGATGGGGTAATGATCTGTCTTGTTCATTGGTTACTAGGTTGAAGTCTCCTGCAATCAGTATGTTATCTCTTTTCTGTTCATTTTTGAGGTAGGTTCTTAGGTTTTCAATCAATTTTGCTTTCTTAGGTCGTGTGTTGGACATGTACACATTTATAATAGTCAGTGTGTAACTATTGTATTCCAATTGCATCTTTGCTATTCTACCTTTTTCTATTATTTCATGTTTCCATGGTTTGTTTTCCTCTATGTCCCATTTTACAATATCTTTGTTAATTACAAAAGCTGTTCCAGCTTTCCTATTACTTGGGTTACTTTCTATTGCTAGTCCCAGATTTTCTCTTTCTATTATCTTTGTATCTTTTTCAAATAGCTTAGTTTCTTGTAGGGCTATTACTGTTATTCTTTTATGTCTCATTTGCATCATTAGGTCTTTGTATTTGGATTCTTTATTTGAGTATCATTTACCTCTAATATTTAGAGAGGCTACAAGTAGGGTTTGTTTGTGACTTGTCTTTTTGTTTTTAAGATTGGGTCTTTCATGGATCGGTTGAGGGACTCCTAGTTGTACTCTTTTTCCAGTTGGGTTCCCACAAACTGGTTCAGAGGAGGCTCTCGCTATTGTAATCTGGGGTATAGGGCCCCTTATAGTAATTCTTTTGAAACTCAAGAAAAGTATTAATCAGTACATAGTTCTTGTGAATATTCTGTGAATAAATATGTAGTTTAGTTATATTACACATAATCAGAAGTTGTCTACTCTAGAGTGTTGAGTATTGCTATTACTGGCATGGCCTGTGTGCAGTTCAACAGCCTTGTTAGAATACTACTGCCTATCAAAGTGGTGGTACCAGAAGAGATGCTTAATGCTATTAGCAGAGTGCTTACTCTTATAGTTTAGACACTTGAAGGTATAAGGGCATGGGGCACCATCTGCAGTGGCCTCTCTAGAAGAGTTAGACTTGGAATTAGCTTTGCAACACCAAGCCATAGATCTGTAGTTTTCCACTCTATATAGTTTACTACATTTCTGGTACTTAGTACCTTGAGTGTGATATGCATAGATTAAATGTCCCCAGCACCAGCAATTGTGATACTGGGCAACTCCAGAATGTATAGCAGTTTCCTAGACTATAGCTGTATCATTTCTTTTTTCCCTCTAACTACTACTATAGTCAAATTGAATATTCAGAATAAATTATCTGCTACCAATGCTCATCCCCCTAGCTTCCAGGCTACCTCTACTAGTGTTGGTGAGTCCCTAGACTCACTCAACCTTATCTCTTGTGCCAGCTCTAGGGCTGGTAAATGCGTTCATCCCAGAGGACACTCTTATGCTCATTGCACTATCAGATGCTCCTCCAGGAGTATCTCAGCTGCTGAGGACTCTAGGAAAGCATCTTCTAAGCCCTCTTCTTTCTCTGAGGAGGCAGAAAGTAAAGAGGAGGAGGTCAGTCCTGGTCCTAGGACACCTATTACCTCTAGGATCATTACAAGCAAGCTCTCTCACAGAATTGCCCCTCTCCCTCTGCTCCTGAAGAGAGAACACATTCTATGAGTTAGGATGACCAAGTTTCTGCTGAGGAAAGCAAGGGCCTTGTCTTTGGGGTAATTTATGCCCCTTTGTCAACCAGTTTAATACCTCATGGCCTAAATCATGGAACGGTTGAGTCATCCTCCCTAGCAGAGGGTGGCAGTATAGTGGCAGGCACCTGTGATGTGACAGGTGACTGTGATATATTAGTCATCCATGACAGTAACAGCTTACCTCAGGCGTTATAACAAATGATATTATCACATCTAATATTACATATGATTGTGACTTTTTTTTTTTTTTTTTTTTTTTTTAAAAATTTATAACCCAGTGCTCAATTCCAGTTCTCTGCATACTTTTTTAAAAAATTAAACTACATGGGCCTAAAAGACCAGATTTTCT
>Ga0153995_1000354_pt1 | contig 10052 bp, 12 predicted proteins | sample TSNC079MetaG_FD_104678 | JGI IMG/M metagenome (GOLD analysis project Ga0153995, IMG submission 104678) | Attine ant fungus gardens microbial communities from North Carolina, USA - TSNC079 MetaG | ecosystem: Host-associated > Fungi > Mycelium > Unclassified | place: USA: North Carolina, Lumber... | reverse complement strand
TTCTCTGTCTTGACTTCTCAAGACTGATAGGTATCCGAATTGTTCTAATAAATAAGAATAAATCAATGATTGAGGTTGCTATGAACCCTGGCATAATCTAGTCGAGTCCATGAATAGTCCATCTAATAACCAGAAATTTGAGAACTCACGGACGATACACCGTCTTGTGCTTCCATCTCAAGTACGTTGATAATAGCTTCAAATGGGGGCCAGAGTTCATTCCAAACGGTATCGTACACTGGTTCTCTCTGTTGACAAGAGTTTTCAAATTTCCTCGCAAGCGCCAACCATAGCTTGATCGCTACATCAGCTTGGTTGATATCTGCCGATGCTGCGTCTAATACCAGTCCACCTGACTTGACATATGACGAGAGTACATTGAAATATGTCACCGAAAACGCCTTGAGTTGCTTGAAGAGCTGGATAGCCCACGACCCATCTGCTCCATCTGCAAGTGCAGTGATGGCTAAGATATTCCATGCCCGCATACTGCGCAGTCGTGAACGCCCATTCTACCGAGTATACACTAGTGTCAGATATTGGAGGTGGTATCAACTTACTCACCTCATTGGATCCGCTCATCCTCTGCAAAATTAAAGCATCATACGACATCGCCTGGAAAATCATTCTAGCTACAGCCAGCGAAGCGTCAAAGTCTTGCTCTGTCTGCCCTTCTGTCCAGACATGGTGGTCTAACCAGTAGCATCCACCTTCCACGAGGCCAACGAACAACTGGGGGTGTAGGGTGGTAGGCGTGACACCAGGAGATATCTGTGCATTCATCAGAGCCTGAAGAGTGTCTGGTCAGCGGATGTCGCAAATAAGTAAGCACTTAATTAATCTTACCTCAAGTATTGATTGAAGGGTAGTTACTCTGAGTCGAATTTTCAGAAGTAATCCTTCACTGAGAATCTCGAAGAATAGAGGAATGATTGTACTGATAATGGACAACGAATCTGGAGGTTGGTTTCGATGTAGTCCAACTGTAGCAATTAGAAGATTTGATATGCTCTTGCAGTCCACTTGAAGCCTGATTGAAACCACCCGAACAAGTGTGTCGAGAGATTGAAGCAAGTCCTTTCACATGCACGAAATAAGAGGACTACGTAGACCGGAAGGGAGACAAAGACTAACTTTGCTTGTGTTTTGGTTGTGCTGAAGCAGCATCGCAGGGATCATGAATAATGGTGAGGCATCAACTATGAACCCACTTCCATCAGAAATACGCTGTGCGTACTGGAGGAGCTGTTTCCCAAGAACTGTTCAATCTCAGTGAATTGTCTTCATTGCTGATAAGTGATACTAACCATTCATTGCATCCGCGCTATACTCTTCATGATGGACGACATCGACAAAACACAGCAAGTTGTTCAAGAGATACTGGGATGTGGCGTGTTCGGTGTCAGGCAGTCGCATAAGAGTGTCCCATAATAGATCATCTTTGAGGGTCGGTATCGAGTCTTTAGAATGATTCAGGGCATGCCTGAGAGCAACAAACATTTCTTTTCGCAGCGGACGCTGATCAGAAGCTTTAGCATTGGTCCCCTGTTGGCTCTAATAGGAAGGGAATTGTTACCTTTAGTAAGTTCATGCAAAGCCCTGACTTGCAATATCTGTGAATTGAAATCAGTCTTGCGATTTCTGAGCCTGAATCCACTGACTTCTGGAAGACATTCCCAATGAAAAGAAACCCTTGCTCGACTAGGCTGTCAGAAAGTTGATCTGCTTGCATATGCTGAAGACTCAAGATTTTTTCGACAACACTCCTGAAACGGAATTTGAGAGCTAGATTTGAGATGAAAAAACTGAGCATACAAAATGAGAGGGCTTGTGAGGGTAGTCGCTCTCCTGAAGAAGGACTGAATCGTCAGGAAGGCGATCTGTCGGACCTCAAACGGTACATCGGTAACCAAGAGGTCAAGTGATCTCATAATCGCCCTTCGGAAGAAATGGCTGGAAAAGAGATTGTGACTGTGGCCCTCGAAGTCATGCTTGTATACGATGACATGGATAGATTCAAGCAAGTGTTTGACCACGAGCACAGGCAGGAGGAGAACGTGCTCATATGTGGCCAAAATGTTGATAGGAATATCAGTGAATGGACTCCCGATAAGAACTTCCACCTCCCCATCAACATATGAATTCATATTAATCACAGAGGATGGCAATTCCACTTTATGCCAGGAGTCCAAAAGGGAGATCAGATTTCCAAAACATGGATATGCTGATTCCGGAATTGATTTGATCTCGCCATAAGATAATTGAGGGGCATGACCGTTGACGCCGGCAGGAGTTATTAATACATCTTGGAAACCAAGTGACTTTACTAATTGCGCTTTGACCTTGACGAGGGTGATATCATCCACGATTACACCATCAGAAAGCATGTCCAGAATTAATGCCAACACAGAGACCTAACGATAGATCAGACCCATTCTTTGTCTTAAAAAACGGTTACTTTCACGCACGTTAAGATGAGCTAATTCAAGATCCATCTCTGTGCTGTGACTATCATTTTTTACCTATGCGAATCCGATACGTTAGGGATGAGGCATGATGGACATAATCAATCTGAAGTTACAGATAAGTAATCAGAGTGTTCATCCAGAACTTCAAGAACGGGACCCCAGGAGAGAACTGAACAGGTTCAGGTAACTTATGTGATGAAGAGAAGAATAAGGCTCACTTCGCCATCGGGGAAAATGTACACGCAGTCGAGTTAAAAATGATACCAGCTTGACACGATCACTAATTGGCGCTCTGGTTATCGTCTCGTCAAAGCATGATACGATTGCTTCGAAGTGAGCTGGCAAAAGACTGGAACAGTGCGATTTTACTACCAGCCGTATTTCTTCCTATGATCCAGAACCGTCAGTAGCGGCCAGGAAGTTAGCTCTTTTAGGCGTACTTTGGGATCACACCAAAGTAGAGAGAAGAAAGCCTGGAAGACTTCGACGGTATTGGTCTTCCATTGCCGACCATCAAGAGTGAATCCTTCACTACATACATCCTGAATGACTCGGAACAAGCGTGTTGCAGAGTGCAACCTTAATGTATTGAGCATTGAAACTGTGTCGAATGCGACAACTCATCTCACCGCTCTTCCCATCGCTGCATAGAGGAGAATTCTCGCTCCAGGAGGTCCCGAAATCCTTCAGGGTCAACTGAAAGGACACGTAACAGAATGGAAGCCCTGAAGCCAGTGACTTCTTGCCTCTGAACATCATAAATCCTCCACGCGCTAGTAATTTATGGAGCTATCATCAAGCGACGTAGTCTGATGAGGCGGGCTTACCATTGGGACAAATTCAGTTGATTCTTCAGAATGAGGTTATCCATTTCATGAGTCTCAATATAAGAGGATGAAGTGAAACAAGCGTGTATGAATAGTGCAATTATCCTCGCTATATCGTCTGATCTGGTCTGAAGATGTAACTCAATGGCCTTCATTATAGCGGGCTCTGGAATGATCGGGTCCTCAGCTGCCACCTCCCTTGTTGGCTTCCTCCTGTCAATAGAGTCAGATAATAAGATGCTGAGATCATATTTCCCTACCTTGATAGAAGGTTCGCTATAAGTTGTTTGTCTAGCAATTTGATTGATATTAGATGCTCCTTGTCGCAGCCGTAAATCAACAGACAGCTCGCAAATGTGTTTCGGATAATGTCAAGGCTGAGAATTCAAAAATTCAGAAGCTCAGAAATGAACGAGTGTAATGGACACCTACACCACTTGCCGCTTGCCCGGTCCATCTATGGCACAATGCAGATCGGGAACTAGGGAGAAGTAAAAATTTGCAAGTAGTCGTTGGTATTGATGGCGGCCTCGCGGACGAAGATAGAAAGAGACAAGCATGGACTTGACAAGTAAGCTAGCCCCTTCCAAGGGGTTACCAATAGAATCGAGGGCCGAGACAAAATGCCTATAAATGTCCAAGGGAACATCGATTCCCGAACATGCGAGCAGATTTAACCAGGTTAGTCCTCTATCCACATTTGGACGAGAAGATTGAGTCGTAGTGGATACGATTTGCCAAGGATCGACTCCAAAACCAGCTGATCTCTCAGTCTGTTCACCTGATGCGGACATGATAAGCGTAGTAGCACGATAATCCGAATCACGGGGGAAAAGCTTCAGAAGCGTAGAACTAGAGATCACATTCTACACAGCTTCAGAGCGCCCTCGGAATTATTAATCGAATCCTCACCTTCTCAAGGAGGCCCTTCGAATGTACAAGCTCTAACCAGCGCAAAAAAACTTCATCCGAAACCGAAAATATGACACGAGCTTGCGAGAGTCGTAAAATATGTTGTAGAACACGTTCGCAATGTGACAATTGCTGTGTGTAATTCAGTGTTAGATTCTGAGTAAGGGGTCACGGAGAAAAGTGCCCACATTCTTCTCCACAACCGAATCTTTGTGGGTCCCTAGACTGCTTGTCGTCATCTCTTCCGCACGATCCGCCAGCTCGTCACAAGTCTCAAACATACATACACCATACAAATCAACATCTTGATTATGCAACGCAAGCGACCAGCGTCTAGCATATCGATCCAATAACGCCTGGCGCGAAGCGAGATAGTTTCCACTATTTTGCACGGTTTTACCGCGTAGAGGACGTTCTTGGTGGACAGGTGGCCATTGACTTGAAAAGTCTATCGCCATTCCCGGCAAAGGTTTATTTTTATCAAGATATTCACGAAGGATCACTGCCAACTGGCTGTCCTATAATGGCATTGTCAGATAGAGACGCCAATTATTGTATTACCGACCTCATTTATAATCCAAGCGAGAACACTTCGTGCCAGCCTTTTCAGCGCGTAATGTGACATGAGACCATCGGGCCACATTCTCCGGGTCAACAATAGGAATCCGAACTCATTGACGTAAAGATCAATGTCGTCCAAACATGCTTCAATGGCGGACACGAGCGTTTCTACGTCAATTGACAGATCGAGACCCAATGGCAAGGGAAAGAAACAGGCGTCATCCTTGCTCTTTTGCATCGCTTGCAGGTCCGAAAATGTTCCCTCTTCTTTCTTATTAAAAAAGGCTAGCGCATGCAAATGCGAGAGAAAGTGAAAAGCAGCAGCATCAGAGTAAATGTGAAATTCATGGCCCAGTATATCCCGCATATGGGCAAGAGATACCATGTCGAATGGATGTGAAACCTCTTCCTCTATAAGGTCTTTATGAGGATTGGTATTAAACTGCGTAACATTCAAGAAATCAGATGACACGCTGCTGGAGGGACCAAGAGCAGTTGACGGTGATTTCATGGAAGTGGCCACGTAGACTAGACTCGACCAGGTATACAGCATTGAGTGGTCCTGTTGCAGAAGACCGTTCTCTTGAAGGTATTCTTCCATTACAGGAGAAGCGTAAAGATGATCCGAGTTGAGCAAGTTCTCGCACCATTCGATCATATGGTGGAGCTCAAATTGTTTAGTCCCTAGGCTGTCGACATTCTCCAAGTCCTCTTCTTCATGTGTGACAATAACAGTACCAAGAGCCAAGCCCCGATTGAGGATATGCAACTGTGTTGACAGAGTATCTCTGAAAATAGATATTTCTTCATAAGACCTTTCTGCCAATCCTTTCCGTGACAGAGATAGAATTTCCCGATAATACTCCAAGCACGATTTTCGCAATATAGCAAATGGAAGCATCAAGCTATCAGAATCAATTAGAACCGAGCCATGAGTCTTCGAGCCACAAGTCTTCGAGATGGTATCATTCAGACAGTGAGGATGGATTAATAACAAACAAAACTTGCAGAGCAAAGCCTGGGATGAGCAACCCCATAGGGGCTGTTGACATGAAGAGCATGGAGAAAGTGTGAATAGATTGATCGCCTGGAAATGGTGAAGTTGATTTTCGGGCGTTGACGGAGGTTGATAAGGGTTTGCGGGGCCTGAAAATATCCTGGAAAATCGAAACATGGCAACTCTCTGGACATGGGGATCCGACGCATTGGCGTATTGGACAAGCGAACTTCCACTGGGTAAATCATAGCAATCAAAGTGAACTGCACATATACAGTAAGGGCATAACAGTCCAAACCCATGAATTGCTTTCTGGCAAATACTGCAGTCGTGTTGACTGATGTCCCCGGGAGAAAACCAATTATGACGGTGGAAAAATTGCCACGGAAAGAACTGGTGTTCTTTTATCTCGTCGGTAAGCGGTGCGAATTGGCGGAAAAAATCACTACCAGGGGGCTGACTTATGAGAACGTGTCCTACTGACTGTGGCCAGAAGGACGAAAGGAGGAGAGCAGCGGACTTCCGTGCCTTCGGAGTATGGTGACCGATGAGGTGAAGTAAATCTAGATAAGCATCTATCTTCATATCTGCGATAGTGTGAAGGAGTTCTTGTAGGTATTGAACGGATTGAAAACTTCTTTCATCCAGAACCTCAAATTCTATGTTGTCAAGGATACACCCGAGCAAAGGAGAGACCAAGGAAGATAGATAATAAACTGGCATGGCTTGGGCAGGTGCATTAGTGGACTGGACTTTCAATGTTTTCCCAGAGGAGGTCCAAGGCATCCAAAGCAGATCTGGATGAGAAACTTCCCCAGGTTCTTCGACGACTTGTATTGACACGAGAGGATGATCGACCGAGTCTACAGCCAAATTCCTTTTCAGACCACAAGAAAAGATAGATGATGAACAGTCTCACTCTCGACCACATTCTGGTCGATTGTTACGCCCTGAATTTTTCTGAGACTTGAAAGAGAGTTCCTGATGATGCCCTGATTGAAAAAAGATATGATTCGTGGGTACATCGCTCGGTCGAAGCTCGAGAAGGCAGGGATAAGAGCGTGCCCGATTTGGGACACAATGTGGAAATTGTGTGCATTTATGAGTAATAAGACCTGTGCCACATTCAAGGTTATTGCCTGTAAAGCATTGGGAGGAGAAAAAGGGCGGGGAGAATTGATTCGAAACCGACAGTCCTCTGCGACCACAGACGCAAGAACTGAGATACAGAGGGTGAGGAGTTCTGACACATATAATTGGGTTCTGGAACTCGGAGAAGGTGATCGCGATTTTATTCCGCTGTTATTTAGACTGGCCCTTGAACGACGAAACGGAGACATCGAAGGTTTGATGTCGCCATCTGACGATGGCACAGGCTTGTTCAGCAGACTGAGAACACGATTAGTATAGAGTTGGGAATATAAGAAATTGGAACGCACCCGCTACTATCAAATATGTCCCAACGTTGTTCAAGTGACATCACCAAAATCTCTTGTAACTGGATCATGAGTTTGAAGGTGGCCTCTGTCGAATAGCCCCGCCCTTCGTCGTCCACGCTTTCACTTTCAAGCCGCGTTCGATCAATTTTACCAAATTGCACCTTCGTTGCGGCTTTGAGATCCCAGTCGTGTTTGCGTTCATCAGACAATGTGCCAACTGCTTCAGAAACAGAAGGTGGCATCATTCGATTGCGGAGCTGCATCAATACATGCGCCAGCAGCTTGTGGCCTTCGTCCCGTGCGTGGTTCACCGCATGAGACTTTATACCTTCTGTTGTTTCCAGACGATTTACATTATTTGTTGAGATCGATAGGCGGAAAGAAGGAGCCTGGGGAAAAGAGGGCGAGGTTGTATCTAAAAGAGTACGAAGGTCACTAGATGGAGAGCTGAAGTCTTCAGTCTCAATGCGAGGTGGATGAGTTGGGGCCATGCAGGCCGAGCAAGTTACTTTACCAGAAAGAGTAATAAAAAGATAAACAAGCTCATTCACGGGTAAGTATGTACAAAGTACCTCTTTTCTCTACGACGAGAACAACAGACAATTGTTCCAGCTATTTTCCTCTATCTTGTCATGACTGATCACGCCGTTCACAAAAGGAAGTGTAGAAATGTGTCCGGAAATGTTTCGGGGGTGAAGAAACTTCGGCAGAAAACACTCCTTGGTTCTTTAACCTCTGAGGCTAGTTCCTCTTCGATACGCATTACCACGTCTGGAAAACTTCATTCACCGAGGAAAAGGCATGTGTCTGACTCTAGCGAAGTATCGGATATCAGACTTGAGCCAGTGACACCTACTGCCAAGCCGAAGGAAGGAGATCGTTCCGAATCTCCCATGCCTTCACGGATCAAGAGAAGACGAGTGCTCCTGGTGAAAAGTGATAGCGATGGAGAAGGCACACAATCTTCAAGCTCAAAGGTCGTTTCTGCACCACGACGCCGAAGGCCGCGAAGACATGCCTTAGCGGCCCTTGAGAGTTCTGAAGAGAGCTCTGATCAACGACATTTTGTTGACAATACAAAAAATGAAGAGCTGGTATCGGCGGACGATCTGAGCGATGAGGTGGACAAACACTGTAGGTCCCCTATTACCTTGTTGGGATTGTATATCCAGTCATATACCTGATCAAGGCATCATCGAATCCCGTTTGCGTACTCGCAACAAGAAAACAGTCTTTCAGAGAAATCTGGAAAGACTCAAGCGTAAGAAGGCTGTTTTGATCCATACTCGCTTTTCATAAGAAATCCAGGAAAAAAGCTCGGGAAATCAATGTCCCCATCGAATTCCTCCGACGAGGAAAGTGAAGATCCATCTGAAGAAGAGCAGTTCAAACCGTTTAAGGGAGCGAAGCTGGCAAGAAAAGATGCTGAAAGTTCAACTGGAGATGAGAACGACAGTGACGATTCCTCAAGTTTCATTGTGGAGGATGACAACCAGGCGGTTGCAGCTGAACTTCCAAGTGAATTCAGTATGCGATCGCACGATGACCTATCACACCAGTTCAAAATCATCTTCCAGTTATTCGTCCACGTTGCTGTCCGTACATCGGCAGAAAGACACACATTCATGAGTGAACAAGTCAAGGGTAAACTGCATCACACTGGATGTCAGATCAAGAATTCTCAATCAGACCGTTATAGCCCAGGAATACTTTGCCTTTCCTTTAAAAATGACCCGCAGAAAGCTATTGGGTCTACGAGACTCACTAGTGGCTTCCTCCATATGGAGACCAAAGTTCAGGAAGGCACTCGATAAATATCCAAAATTCGAGTGTGTCCCCCTCGTTTCTCCCGTTTCTTCGTGCGATGCTTGTCACCTTACTGGGCGACTATCAACACTTCTTGGACGGCTCGGTGGTGTGCCATACAACAAAGTTGGCTTCATGAATAATGTTGAGTTTCCTCTGTCTTGCACGGCCAGTCCGCCGATTAACCGTGCGTCAGATGGCAAGTGACTCGGAAGAAGACGATTCAGAAGATTCAGTTACTCAGCTCAGGAAGTCTCAGTTTGATTTTATTGAATTTCATCTGGGCCAGTTTTGCGCACGACGTGTTCGCGTTTATCATGCCCTTTCTCACTGGGAGGTAGGATGATTCTTATTCAATGCGCTGACAATGTTCTTATGATGATACAGTATCATCTTTTCGATGCAATACGCTCTGAAATCGATGATCTCCGTGCGGACAAGGTGGAGCGTAGTTATGTCCGTGTTGCATTTGCTGGGGGAAAACAACCACCCAGTGACCTCACTGACGCTGATGGCATCTGTGATTGGCTAGACGAACGTGGCATCATTGATCGGGAGTGGCATAGGATGAAGACCATAATAGACAGTGCCCATAGACTAGAGTCATTGAAAGGAGAAGAGGGCCAGTAGGTGCACTCAACAATTAAATAGGCAATGAACACACTGATCAAACCGGCTGTTGAGCTCCCCTGAGTATGGTCCAGCTGCAGTGTGTTCATCACGACTAGTATAACAATATCGTCGAACAAGTTTCTATCGCATGTATCTACTAATTAGCTTGCCTACACTCCCTCTTTTTTGCTACTTGCATTTTGCACTCTTGACGCCATAGCATCCGAGTCAGGTCAGGTGACATTCACTCGATGCAAAAATATTAAATATTTGTAGTTATCGTCTGACGATGTCGTACACGCCATACACTCCAACTACAGGAACCCACCCCCCAACATCGGCGACATATCCATATGGCGCATATCATCCGTCAACATATGCTCAGACTCCTGGAGCTTATCCTTACCAGGCATCTGCATACCAGACCGGT
>Ga0153995_1000353_pt1 | contig 10052 bp, 7 predicted proteins | sample TSNC079MetaG_FD_104678 | JGI IMG/M metagenome (GOLD analysis project Ga0153995, IMG submission 104678) | Attine ant fungus gardens microbial communities from North Carolina, USA - TSNC079 MetaG | ecosystem: Host-associated > Fungi > Mycelium > Unclassified | place: USA: North Carolina, Lumber... | reverse complement strand
TTATTTGATTTATCTCCCCAGTGCCTACTTGTTTAGTGCACAATTGTGAAGCAGCTTGGAGATTTCGCCTCTCTGACCTTGCTTTCACCTTTGTTTCGTGATCAAACCTTTTGATCCCCATCATCGTGCTACCTTCTCTCTTCCTTTCCTTGAACATTCTCTACATTTCTTCAATTCTTCCTGCTCTTTTCCTTTGACTACTCATTGCTCTCTATCTTCTGCTACATAATGGCCTTTCTTTTCACAATCTTTGCATATCAAATATGAGACTACTACTTCCCCATTACTCTATCCCAACTCAAACAAATCTGCTTCTTCTGGTACTCCCTCTCCACAATGCTCAAATGCTCTTTGTTGTAGAGCATTTTCTGGGCTCCTTCTCTATGCCTCTTACTGTGTATTTTGTAGGATTACCATACACGCTGCCTTCTTCCTTTCTAATCTCCTATTTGGACAATCTTTACATTGATGTCCCACCTCTTATACTCAAAACACCTTATCTCGTTCTTCTGCACATTTCTCCTTATGGAGCATGCTGGCTCTTTCTTTGGTTGCACCTTTGGTGGTGCCATTGTCTGCACTACTCTTTCTCTTCTATCCTCTTCCTATCTTTTTATCTCTACTCCACACCTCATTACTCTACTCGACAATGTCTCAAATCTATTTTGAGGAAACATCCTCTTTTCTTCTTCCCTCCTGTTTCTGCAGTTATGGGCCAGGTACCTGAATTTCTTGTACTTGTAACATAGCTTCCCTGGTCTTCCTTCTAATTCTGCCCTTAATTTAGTGAGGGTACATTTTTGGTTGAGCATGCTGCTCATAAGAGAGTTATATTGGTACTGAGACATTGTGCTGATATCTCAAAGGATATGGAATGAAGGATTTAATCTTACTAACTACTATGCCTGTTGGGACACAAGATCTTCACCCAACCAGACACCTACTGTCCTACTGACTACTGCCCTAATAATATAGTTAGACTATCACCTCATGGGGAGAATCCCTAATCTAGATGACCTTCTAGAAGTAACCATCACTCCTTTGCGTGTACTAACTCACAATGGAGCGTAGTATGAGGTTTATACTAAGAAGATGCAAGGGCGACCAGAGCAGTACACTCCAGGAGATTTCTCAGTTAAATTATAGTATGGAATATGTTACAACTCACTCACCTCCAGGAGATTCCTCAGAGAATTAAATGAGGCTCCTGAAGGGAATAATCTACAATATATACTAAAATGCCCTTGCATTCTATTCTTTGGTAACCAGGGGTTGCACAATGAAATTATGTTGGGAGGCAATGGGGGGGTGCTCCAGGGTCATGTGTGAGAGGTCCCCTTACAGAAGAGTACAAGTAATCTACTAAACACCACTTGTTTGTAAGGTCAGGTCTTAGAAATGATACCTGAGTTTGGTACTACTTTTTTACTGTCAATCAGTTAGGGATTGACAAGTCCCCTTAAGCCAAGGGCCTGGAGAAGTGATTACAATGAACCCCAGCCAAGAGTCGATTTAAATGAGAGTAAGTGTGAGCAAGGTCCAAGGTAGACAGTGCTCAAAGTAAAATTGAGTTCTAGTGTAAGACTTTAGCCAAGACAACTTAAATCCACTCCAAGTCCAAGTTAACAAGGAGAACTCGATAGAGTCCCTATTTGATTTTGTATACTACTTATACATTTTACTACAGTGGCTGTGCAATATTCTCCTATAGTCCTCATGTTATTTTCATCATATGTCTACCTTATCATATGTTGTGACTGTAACTGTGATGTGACCAAATGTGTGACTGATGTGTGACCAATGTTATACTTTGTGACTATATGACTATCATATGATACTTTCCCATGCTCCACCTTAGTAATGATCTAACTAAATAAAACAAAACAAAACAAAAAGAAAAATAGAAAATAACTTAGCTATTTTGCCAAGTCATGACAGCAAGCATCTATGAGGTATATATAGCAGTGGTCACAGCTACTACTCTGTTACTCAAGCGAAATGCTTGAGTCCATAACTGGGCATCTAAGAAACGTCTCTAAGGAACTGAACTTGTCTCTTGAGTCAGTTATTCTTGTTATTAAGATGAAAATAGTCACTTATTTTGTCTAAATAGCTATCTAGCGTGACAATGCTTACAAGTGTTTTTAATACTCTCTACTTTTTAGCTGTAAGCTTGTGACCAATCTTATCTAACTCTATAATTATATCCTGCAGTTGTGTTATATTCTGGAAATCTGACAATTATGTAATTTATTTCTCCTAATAATTCTCCTGAAATTATAATTAGTAGGATAGCATAGTAAACTACTCTTCTTCTATTCTACACTTCATATAAGTACTAGGTAGTTACAGTGTATTTTCTCAGTTTGTAAATTAACGTCAACTGGTCCTAATCCTATCCCTGTTCACTCTGTCCCTATTTTACTTTCCAAGAACCTCTTTCTGACAACTTCCCTCAACTCTGAAATACGTGACCACTTCACGACCAGAGACCAGAGTACAACACATAAGTTGAAGCTAAGGTCATTCATCAAGTTATACTCCACTCCAACATCATTTCTCTCTGCCGGAGTCTTCTCTTGGGGTTTCTTCCTCATTGTTAAGTACTATCTATTCTCCAAAGTAGTACAGTACACTGTTCCAGAGTATAATTCTATTTACAACTCTGCTTCTCCATTCTCTGCCATTCTGTCCTTAACAAGTTGATTAAACCATTTCCACAGAGAATCATACTGTGGATCCTCAGCCCAGGTCTTGTTTTTACTTATCTTAGTAAAAAATAGTAATATGTGATCCAAGGTGGGTTTCAGGAGTTCTTTATACTCCTTTATGTGTAATAGTTTCTTGTTTTTGCAAAAATGTAATTCTAGGAGGCAAGATGAAAAGTAGAAGTCATCTACTTTATGCCAGCAAGTGTTATGACCTTGAGGAGTAACTCAGGTTGCAACACTCAAGTAAAGACTTGAGAATGAGATGAGAGTTGAGGAAGGAAGGGAATGATACAATTAGTAAAGTGTAAGAAATACAGGAGAGTATCTACTGTATATATACCTATGTACCATGTGTTAGGAATGAGGAGAGAGCAAGGCAAACATAGGATCTGCTGAGTAAAGTATATGCCCTAATAATGAGGCACTAACTGAGCTACTGTACAACTAAGGACATGTCAATAGAAGAAGCAGTCCATGTGTAGAATACCTGGAAGCAATGAGGTCAATTGTTATAGTAAGAGTCTGCTTTAATGAGTTTGTCATATAATTAAGTAAATGGAGTAGGGTCCATTCCAATTCTCTCCAGCAATGACTTGTCCTTTACACTCTCCTGTTTCAGTGAGAGGCATTCAACAAGGGTCTTCTTGGTATTTCTGATGACAGGCATGACTTGGGAGCAAAAGTGAGCACAACATCCCTATTTCAGCAGATGAAGTGTGTGGGTAGAAAAACTATACTACACTACTCTAAAAAGTGTTCTTCCAACATTGATGATAGGTTCTGTCTTAAGAGGGTAGAGTTGACATCATGTCTAGTTTCTCTTACTAGCTTATAGAGAAGAAATAGGGATCTTAGAGTGGTTCCAACCACCTGCAAGGGTTTTTTAGAAATATTTACACAAATCTGAAGTCTTTCAGGACCAGCTGTGTTATGACTTGGCAAAACAGCTAAGTTATTATTTATATTTCTTTCCTTTTCTTTTTCTTTTGGACTTACTATATAAGAAAGGAGTGCAGGAAAGTGTCACATGACAAAGTCACATGTCACAGGACAGATGTCACCAGTGTGATGTCACACAAAATGAAGTCACATGATAACCATGGGAAAGTAGTGCACAGACCATATAGTAATTGTATAAGTAGTGTACAAGAAATATATAAGGACTCTATTGAGTTCTTCTTGTCAAGCACTGATAAAGGAGCAGTTGGCTTTATTCTGGCTTAGGAGTTAGCTATTCTGACAAGCTGTAATACACAAGCTAGTCTGCTTTCATCATTCTAAGAGACAGACCTTCCTCTTTACTTCTGGGGTCCAGTCTACTATAAAGATAGGTCCTTGACAGAAATCTACTCTGAGCCCTCAGTAAGTCTTCTGTCCTTTTACAGAAACAGAGACACTCTCATAGCCCCAGAACCCTTATCTGGAATAAACACAACCCCCAAGTTTTTTGCAGAATCAAAGGGAACAAAAAACAGTAGACTTAACAAACTATCACAAATGGTTACTTACTGTTTGTGATAGGTGCTTTGATACTTTAAAGAGTTCAGAAATGCAAAGTTAGACAGATGACAAAAGATGTTGTTAAGTCTAAGGTTTAATCCTTAGACAGGGAGTTCTTATATACAGAATTGTAATGGTCTGTGTACTAGGACAGATCATCACATGCTACTATCTATTGTTCTACATATGGTAGTGCCTTTGTACTGGAAATAGAGATAACCTAACCATATGGAGGCTGTCCTTTGTTTTAAGAAAGGACAAATAACTATCTATAGGTAATTAATTAAGTCCATGTGCAAATATTGAGGACTTCATATCTCCACAAATATTAATTGTCTTAGTGTTGTTTTAGGCTCATTCTGAGATGTATGAAGAGGGCTTCTCTGATGCCTAAAAGCAAAGCATTGATCATGGCAGTTTCTGAGATATCAGTGATTTAATAAACAGTACTATGGTGGTTACCTACTGATTTGCCTAGTATCTCAGCCGATACTAATTACCTTGAGACATGACTGGTATCAATTGAAAGGTCTTTTCAAGGGCTTTTTGGTGCTATTAAGACTGAGAATTGTTGAAGGACTTATGGAGATATGGCCAAATGAAGTTTGTGACAAAGAGAATGCAGAGTTTCAAGAGTAAAAATGTTTACACAAGAACTATAAAAAGAGAGAACTTGCTGTTGTCTCTCTTTCTGGACTTTATTCATATTATTTACTGGTGTTACAAGTAGTTACTATCTTTGAACCCCAGGGTGACTCAAAGTGACTACTTGAGTCAATGTTTTTAATTAATTAGGTCCAAAGATTCTCTTTAAAGAAAAAACTCTATGAATAAACTACTAATGTCTATAACATTGTCTGAGGTTTATCCAATGTTTCTCTTATAAATCTAATGTCTTTGCTCAAAATCCAAAAATCTTTTGCTCATATAAAAGTTATTTATAACTTTCATCATTGATTTTATTGTCTTTCTCCATTATAATATCATTGTCCATTAGTTCTTGAATTAACCATTCATTGTCACTCCATAGTTAATAATAATAATAGTCTTATTCTAAATCCATAACACCTAGTAGTAAATGTGAGTAGAGTACATAGATATGTAAGACAAGTAAAAGGACAGAAAAAGGAGCAACCAGCCCCAGTAATAATTGAAGAGTGGGGGGTTGAAAGAATTCCAAACAAAAGGCAAATTAGGGGAAAAACAAATACTTAGTGTGATAAAAAGGGTATATGGCAGAATCAAATATATAGGAAGGGATAAAGAATTTGAAGAATGCAAAAGAAGCAGTAGAAGAATTTGAAAAGAAATACAGGTGAGATAGGAAAGATATATGAAGACAAGAGAGAGAAGAAAACAAAGAAATATTTGCTAGAGGAGAATTACTAGGGAGGTTTATGGCAAAAAACTATTTGGATGGACAAATCAAAGATATAATGAGGAATATTAAGCAAGGTATCAAGGACGGAATTCCGGAGGAAGGAGATATAAAGTGATAGTTAGAAACCACACTCTGTTCTGGAGTAATGTACAATGTCGGGGAGGGATGTACTTAGCGAAGATAGAAAGAAGACTCCGGCGATAAGATAAGGACGTCAGGGCAGAGAGCGACTTATTGAACGACCTTGGCTTCAACTTATATGTTGCGCCCCGGTCTCCGGTCGTGAGGTTGGTCACGTATTTCGGAGTAAAGGAAGTCGTCAAGACAGAGGTCCTAAGGAGTCGAGTGAAGGAGCCGGAGTGGACAAGATGAGATTAGGACCAGATGACGTTAATTTACAGACTGAGGAATTACATGGTAATTACTCAGTACTTATAGTAAGTGTGGAATAGGAGGAAAGTAGACTACTACGCTATCCTACTATTATTAATTTTAGGAGGATTATTAGGAGAAAGAAATTACACAATTATCATATTTTCGGAATATGACAGTACCCCCCCTTTAAGGCTGAGCTCTCGAAGCTTCTGTGCATAAGCAATATAAATATCACCTGACTTCGCTTTTAAAAATTTTTCATTGCAGACTTTTAATCCTGAAGATTTACCGTCATGTCCTCAATCACTAATCTTTCTGACTCCGACGACGAGCGCTACGAGGCCAGTTTGGCCAGAAAACGTGCTGAGGCAGAGGCCCTGCTTCGAGAGCAAGAGCAGAAAGAACAGCTTGAGCGACAAGCCCGAAAAGAGGTGAAGCTCACAGAATGGAAAAGGTTGGAGGAAGAATTTCAGAGGAAGCAGGAAGAAGAGGAAGCTCGGTGGAGAGAAGAACAATGCCAGAGGGATCTGGCACACCGCCTAGAGGCCAACCACGTTGCCGCCGTTGAACAACAACGGCGTAAGAACTGGATGAAGACTTTTCAACTGCCCTCTTCTCTTTCTGATGAAGAAATGAACCTCCTTGACTATCCGCCTCTGACCAAGAGGCAACATGTTCGATACCTGCTGCAAGAAACTCCGGAGGCTCGCCAAAGACACGAGGAGTTGTCAAGAGAAATAGGGGCGTCAGTTGTCGGTGGAGGAAATCCATGTGAGAGGTGTACAGATTTCGGAATCCTGTGTATTCCTCAAGCTTTGCCGTAAGTATCTTTTGAATTGCTTCCTTTTTCGCTAATTTCTTTTCATAGTCATGCAACTTCTTGTGCTCTCTGCGCCAAGGCCAAGACTGCCTGCAAGCCTTTTGACATGGACAAGGCCCGAGCGAAAACCAAGGCGGAAACAGCCAGGAGATCAAAAGCAAGGAGAGCAAAGCAACAAACAGACGTGGAGTGGAAGGCGGAGGTTTTGAGGAAGCTGGACAGTTTAGGCGAGTTGCAGGGTTTGAGGAAGGACGTGCGGAGGATCGCGGTGGCATTGGAGAAACTGGCTGGCATCAATGGTCAGGACTCCGATGAGGAGTTATTATCAAGGCCGGAGTCCGAGGGAGAGATCACAGAGGTACAGGGGAATAAGGAAAAAAGAAAGCAGAGGGAGGAGAGGTTAGGCAGAGAGGATGAGGAGAAAGAGATGGGGAGACAAGAAGAAGATAATAAAATGAAGGGTGTGGAAGAAGGAGACAGTAGTTTCTCTCCGGTTGCGTATTTTGTTGGGACTGGAGCTTGATAATGTTATTTTTTAATGAATATTGTTTTTTCTTTGCTGTATGACTAGAAGTGGATGTGAGTGATGACAATTGATGAGGCAAAATACAAGTAGTCGACGACTGCAAGGGGAATTGCAGAGAGATACAAGTACCCAAGTTTTTTAACGGAGACTGCCTTTGAACACAAGTACCAGATGGCAATGGAAACTGCGGAGCGGAATACAAGTAATCATGTTAGCACAAAGGAAACTGCACTCCGAAATGTGTACAAGTACTTAGGAAATTTTTTTTTTTTTTTTTTTGAATCGGCATGATTTCGAAGAAAACGGAGTTGAGGGAGTGGAATGATGGTGTCAGGGTCGTAATGGTCCTGGTTTAGCAGGATATTTGAGATGGAAATTACTGAGCAATTCTTTTGCATGTTCTAGTTCCGTTGTTGGTAACCATTTGGAGTCATTGTTGGTATCTTTATATCCCAGCCATATAACCTTGTAGAGCAGTTTGCATGCCCTCCGGTGGTCAATCTTAGAGTCGACTATTTTGGAGATCTCGTATTCTGGTTCTCCGTCGATGATTACAGGCACTGGCGGAGGCTTGGAACGCTGTTGGAAATTGTTCGGTGTGGTTGGTTCGAGCATGGAGACATGGAATACAGGGTGAACAGCCCTCATGGTATCTGGAAGGCGGAGAGTGAACGATTGTGGACTGGGCTGAGCAATTATTTCATATGGTCCTAGGTACTTTTTGGAGAGTTTTTTCGACGGGCGTGTTGTTCGGAAATATTGTGATTTGACGAATACTGGTTGCCCTACTTGGAAGTCTGGTGGTTGTTGTCGACGAGAGTCGGCGGAGGGTTGGTATTGCATTTGTGCTTTGGCAATCTCCTCTTTGAGGGCACCCTGTAGTTTGTCAAGGTCGACTACGAAGTCATGGGCGCGAGAGGAAGCTATATCTCGTTCCGGGTATACCAAGAGGTTAGGGTGGTACCCTTTGTCGGCGAAGAATGGAGAGACACCAGTGGTGGCACTAGGAGCATTGTTGTATGCAAATTCAGCCAGGGGCAGTAGTTCCGACCAGTTGTCCTGTTGGTAATTGCAATATATGCGGAGATACTGTTCCAACATCTGATTGGTTCATTCCACTTGACCGTTTGCCTCCGGATGGTATCCACTGGTAAAGTAAAGCCTCATATCCAGGGCGGTACCTAGGGAGCGGAAGAAATAAGAGACAAATTCAGAGCTGCAATCAGACGTAACATGAGACAGAACTCTGTGCTTCGAGAAGACATGGGTAACGAAAAGACGTGCTAGTTCTGTTGAAGTGATGGTGTCGTGGGTGGGAATAAATATGACTTGTTTCGACAGTCGATCCACTATAACTAGGATAGTGTCGAAACTGGAGGAGGAAGGAAGTTTTTCAATGAAATCCATAGAAATTGAATTCTATGGGCGTTCTGGGATAGGAAGTTGTTGAAGGGATCCGTATAGTCTATGATGCTGTGGTTTGGATCGCATACAGGTAACGCAAGACTTACAGAACTTTTGTACGTTGTTATGGATATTCGGCCAGGTATAATGTCTCCAGATGAGTTCCAGTGTCTTATTCTGTCCTAGATGTCCTGTTAGGACATGGTCGTGGTGATACTGGAGAACTCGGAGTCATAGGTTGTTGTTATCCGGAACATACATTCTGCCATCGAATCTGAGAAAACCTGCGTTGTCTTTGGACCAACGTCCTTCTGGATGGGATAAGTGGTTGGAGATGGGAGAGTCAGAGGGAAGTGTTGCCAGGATATTGGAGTGGAGTTGGTTTTGATCTAATATTGTGGCTGCATGAAGTGTCGGAGTGGTGATGATAGTTGCTCGGAGGGATGCTGCAATTTGTTCGTGAGTAAAGACTAGGCGGAAATTGTGAGGGTTTACTGAAGCGTAGCCATTATCTCCCTCTTTTGGGTAGATGTCCCATCGTCTAGTTAGGGCGTCCGGTTTGGTGCCAAGATGCCCAGGACGGAAACGAATTACGAGGTTGAATTGTGAGAGATACTCCGACCATCTTGCTTGTCAGCGTGTTAGAATCTTGGTTGTCGAGAAATATTCCAAGTTCTTGTGGTCTGTTACAATGTCGATTGCTGAAGCAGACCCCTCTAAATAGTATCGCCACATTTTGAAGGCTTCGAATATGGCAAGTAATTCTTTGTCATGGACGTCGTAGTTGAGTTCTGGGACGGAGAAAGTTCGGGAGTGGAAGGCTACGGGGTGGATCTCATTATCTTTAGTCATAATGGAAAGAATAGCAGCGAGAGCATAGTCTGAGGCATTGGTTTCCATGACGAGTTGTACATCCGGAACCCAATGCGTAAGAATAGGAGCAGAGGTGAAGGCTTGTTTTAGGGTGTTGAATGCTTTTCTACAATTTTCGTCGAAATTCCAAGGAGTGTCTTTTCTAGTGAGACGAGTGAGCGGAATGACTATGTCGGAATAGTTGAAGATGAAACGTTTGTAGAAGTTGGTGAATCCTAAGAATGACTGAATGTCTTTTACTTTTTTTGGTTCTGGCCACTCCTGAATTGTTTTCACTTGAGTGTCGGACATGGTCAAACCATATGGAGATAGAACATAGCCTAGATACTCGATGGAATTCAAGTGGAACTCGCATTTTTCTGCCTTCGTGCACAATCCCGCTTTTTGGAGCCTCTTTAATACCTCTTTGACGTGCTTCCGGTGTTGCATAATATTATCGGAGTAGATCAGGATGTCGTCTAA
>Ga0153995_1000352_pt1 | contig 10073 bp, 15 predicted proteins | sample TSNC079MetaG_FD_104678 | JGI IMG/M metagenome (GOLD analysis project Ga0153995, IMG submission 104678) | Attine ant fungus gardens microbial communities from North Carolina, USA - TSNC079 MetaG | ecosystem: Host-associated > Fungi > Mycelium > Unclassified | place: USA: North Carolina, Lumber... | reverse complement strand
TTCAACAAAGTTAGTTTGTCAGGCCGTGGAAACCGCTCTCTCAAATGATGATTTGCTTTAGATGGACAATAACCAATCTTGGAGTGATTTTCACTTCCTTAATTCGGCATTTGTCGATGTTGTTGAAGCCAACATTAACGCAGGCACACGAGAATGGATACAACCTTCTCTCGTACGCTTTTCCCACCGCGGTGGGAGAGATAAAGAAAGGACAATACATCATACTGTCAAAGCCATTGACGGACTATCCATCGAATATGCTGTGCCCTTTCCATTGACATATATCTTCAGGCCGAGTGTTGTGATGATGTACAGTGAAGTATTTGTATTTTTGCTCCAGATCAAAAGGGCAAAGAGCGTACTGGAGAGGATTCTTGTTAGAGGAGACCAAAGAAAAGATTTTGCAGGGGGCCTGAAAGTCTTCTATGCCATAAGGAGTCGTCTCAGTTGGATCATCAAGTGAGCGTTCCATCACGGGACAGTCTATAGATATTCATTGACCGACTTTGACTGGAAAGTACATTATTGGACTTTCTAACCACTTACGTGAGCCTAGGATTATTGACCACGTTTCTCATACTGAGTTGGTTTTCAAGGTTGTTCATGCTCAAGTCGTTAAGTTTCATGACAAGTTCCGAGAAGCTCAGTCTATCGATGACATGATCCAGTTGCATGATGACCAGTAAGTTTGACACTACAGTCATTTACTTTTCACTGATACCCTGTCAGTCTCAAAAAAATCCAAGGGCGTTGTTTCTTGACGAAAAATGTGAGTTTTGATAGCAAGATCATGCTTCCGGAGTAGATAAAAGAATCTCATCCATCGAAATGCTCTTCAGACGTCGGCTCTTCACCGTGCTATCCTTTCTGTCCTTGATATGTCCCTCCAGTTTAGCGAGTTCTTTGGCTTTTTTATTGGCGATGTGGCAACACATGATATTTCTCGTCATTCTTTGATTGGTAAACGTCACAGGAACAAGAAACGCGGACGCAGACGGCGAAACATCATTGGATTCTCACAGCCTCTGACTGAAGATGAACTGTCATCTTCAGATTATGATGTTGATGATAATGACGCTGGAGAACCAGGCATGCTTAAGGACCCGGCGATTGAAACGGAAACATTTTCAACGATGAATACGACTGGATCTCCGGAAGAAATTGCTGAACGGTTGGATAAATTTTCGTCTGAACTTGATGGTCTGGTGAACTTTATTAGGAGAGGTGTGGAGAGTCTTGCAGGTGGTACAAGTGAAACTGCTTCTACTTTTGGTGTCTTGGCATTTGCTTTGGAGGATTGGAACATTTGATTCAGAACTGGACGAAAACCTCTTGGATGATATTGATGGTAATTCCTAATCAGAGATCCCAATAGTTTAGTGTAGTGGAACATAACCATGGTCCACTGCCATGGAAGACAAACTTGTTTGCTGATCATTGGCCCTCGTGTGGCTTGTCTCTTCGCCTTGATGATCTAGATTTCAATTTGTTTTGCTGTGTAGGAGACCTTGTCGTACTCACAATACCGGTTGCACTGTCCTTATTTCATGAGCATGAAAATCAAAGAGAATTTCATCATTAGATCTCAATAACGGAAGTGATGCACTCCATGGGCTCATAATTCATGTGGCAACATTCTTGTGGCCTTGTGGGCTCGCGTAGGAAGATGTCCCATTATGGCACGTCACAGAAATATTAGATTTGCTTTATTTTATATTCTCCTCCTGCTGGACACATCATACTAATTGTATTACTTCGTTTCATGACTGAGGATTTGTCATTCAAATTCAGAATACAAACTCCCGAAGGCTAGAGACTAGGTTCATTCCTATCTGTATGAACAGCAGTGGGAAGTAGGACATCTAAAAGAAGCAAAAGGATGAGGCCATACCTCAACCCCTGAAGACTAGAAACTGAGGCAGGACAAGCATCAGATAAGACAAATTTATCTCTCAGTAAATCAATAGTCATATAATAAAAGATCATGAGACAACTCATTGAAGCAATATTCGTTCTTCAGAAACAAGCAGGACCTGACCACTTGAGGCAGCAAGATCGGTAATGAAGCGAGCCTCGCTCTTTCCTGGGAGTGCATATATGCATATATGAGATCTATAAATATAGTCCTTCTCTCTCTCTCATATATCAGGTGACTGGTCGTTATACCCAGAGCAATTGATTAAAGGCCGGACACGCGACAGTGTATTGCTTTCCCTCTCTCTCTTCCAACATGTTTGACAAGTCCCAGGGTGTTGAGCAGGACGAACAAACAACTCCTGGAGGCGGCGAACTGCCGGCGTATGATGATCTTGCACAACAGCATGGTCCGAACTCGAGGCATGTATCGCCTGTCGAATTGACGCATGCTCATGATCAATCTTGCAGATTTGGGAGATGGAAAGGTTGGATAGAGAAAAGGTCGGTCAGTGGATTATATGCGTAGCCCACGTGGATTGACACTCAATATCAAATCAGAGCCGCTGAACGATATAGTGACACAACGCCGGAGGAGCTTCAAAGAAGGCGGGAGCGAGGCTGGGACCTCGAGCCTGGACCAGTGATGTGTTTTCGTCGTTTCTTTATAATTATGAGCCTAACTATCGTCTTTCGTAGCATGTACCCAAAAGCAGTGTCCCTCGAATAGTGACAGACGCATTACCCATTCATGAGCTCCACATACAAACCAATGCATTGAGTTTGCAAGATAACGCAGGTCCAGAACTGAAACAACCCATATCTACAGCGTCACCACCACCGTTCATCACCCAGAGAATTCACCCCTCACACCTGAAGCTTAGCCATTTCGGATCTCGTTTCTTGCCTCATTCAACCTCGCAAATACGATGCATCCTGCCACTGAACTCGGATCGATTGTTGCTCATAGGCCACGACGAAGGTCTCTCTGTGCTTGATATGTTCCCGCAAGAATGGTCAGAAACCGGTGGGATTAACGTCAAAACCCCCGATGAAGCTCAAGCAAGGCCCATCTGGGAAGGAGAAGGGTACACCATCTTAACCAATCAAATAAGGTTCATACTGACTGGCACTTAGAGTATTTCAAATGTCCATTATCGAACAGGGAGAAGGTGTTGATGGAAATACACAAGGCGTTGTGCTCGCCCTTGTCGGCTCAGAGCATGGTTTGCCAGGATCAAAAGACGGGGAGACGATTCGCACTCTAAGAATGTATAATCTTCATAGTCTAACTAACCTAGCCAAGTGGACTATTGCACGAAAAGTTGAGGATTGCCTCTTCTGAAACATATACCCTCTTATCATTTCACACAGGGTGCTCTTCCGTTGGATATGCGCCGATCACCAAACTGGAAAACTCAAACATCATCAGCTAAAAAGCACTGGAATCAGGCAAGCATCTCAAGCATCGCTCGTGGCCTGAAATCTCCGGAACAACATCCGGTTCCTTTTCAGAATATGTTAGGTTCTGCGGTACAGACCAGTCCATTGGATAGACATGCCAACACGACGTCATCAAATCAACAAGGCCCTACATCCTATCGGAAAAGCGCTGATTATTCGAGCTGGGATGTTGTAGATGATCTTCCTTTGCTGTGGGCAACAGATTTTGTTCCACTTGCAACACCCAACTCACGATTAGCGGGCACACCCGTCTTTTCTTATGCGATATGGAACGAAGAGAATCGGCTAGGAAGGCATGGTCAGCTTCTAGCAATCGCAATTAAGTATAACATCCTATTATACGAAGTGCCAAAGGGAGAAAGAGTGTTCAGATTTGTCAAAGTAAATATCTATTTGATGCCTCTAACTCGCCCTTCGTTTGTTTAAGGTCCTACATTACAGGAATTCTACACGCCAACGCAGCCACGCAAGATAGCCTTCTTTCAACAAATTGTACAGGAGGTCACTCGAAGTTTGTCAGATGTGACGGGTAGTAGCGCTGCCTGGCATAGGCGTGGCGAGAGTACTAGTACCGTTCATGATGTTATTCCTCGCAGCTCGCCCACTGGCTCATCGGCACCACTCATCAATTATGGCCCTCAACTCAGCTTGTTTGTTGTCTTCGACAAAAAAGCTGGATGGATTCGGATAGCCGACTCCGCTGTGGGGGAAATAGAACTTCCAGATGATAGTTTTGTATCTGCATTGAACCAAGACCCAGGTGGGAGCCAGTTTCTCAATCCGAGAGATTCACCGATAGTCGCAGCGAGCACACACCGCGTCCGAGCACGTCTATCCTTTGAATATGCCTCGCCCCCAAAATGGATCTTACCTGTTCGGTGCGAACTGCCTGTACCGGGGTTGAGTACAAGCGTCTCCAGAGCCATACCCACGGAAACGACGCGAAATGTCATTTTCCTTACTCGTGGACGCAAAACACACATTTTTCCATGGCCTCTCCCATCTAACTATGCGGCGTATCCATCGCTTGCTATTATTACGTGGAAATCTCCACCTCGACATATCTCTCCTCGTTTGTGTGAAAAAAAATTGACTGATGCACCACCCTTTCTCCAGCTGGTAGCGTTTGGTGAAGACGGTATTGAGGTGCAAGAAATGTCTCTGAATTTCATAAGTCGAGGGAAAGAGAAAGGGAAGATGACCTATGAGGAAGTGGTTCGTGCAGAGGATGATGTGATTGGCAAGTGTGGATTTCTTGCTACAGGGGGACACTGGGACCAAATTAACCGTTTGATGGACCCGACATCACCGATCACGCGCATGGAATCGACGTCCAGCAACGCGTCGAGTGATTCGTGTGATAGTGTTGATACGGCTGTGATGATGTCACAGCGAAGACGACAGGAGGGACTCTATGGATGGTGGAAGAAGGGTGGAGGAGATTTCCGTATATTTTGGGTTGGTGGATCTCCCTGATTCTGATTCCTAAAGCACTCGATTCCAAGTGATGTATATGTATGTAGTAGACTTGGGTTTTATTTGTTGACTTGTTTACTTACACAATCGTTGAATGTCCATATGTAATCCACGACTTGCATTAGAAGCAGCATTAGAAGCATGCCATCTAAGCCATCAGTAAGAACATGAGAAGACGGTAATCAATACTGATACAAGAGTAACGTCAAAGAAAGGTCTATGAAACCAGTCAAACTATATTATTTTCTTATTCCACACAAAAAAAGTCAAAGATCCTGCGCGACCCAGTAGAATCAACGAGAGAGGAGGAGAGTGAGAGTGAGCACACACGACGACGACGAGACCCGACCAGACAAATGCAAGATAATGATAACTTGACCGGAAACAACGACAGATAAGGAAGAATTTCAAACACACAGACACACTTTGGCGAGAGAGCAAGCAGAAACTCTTTACGGTTGAGGTTTCCGAATCACGACAAACGACCTTGTAGGATGCTGTGTCACCGTCTTAGAACCACTCGGATCACCACCATCACCACCACTACTACTAGATCCCACAACACCGCTCGATGTACCAGCGGCATTATTCACCAAACCACCGTATTCAGGATCGACTATGGGTTGTGGTGGGGGTAGTGGTGGAGCCAAGGAAGAGCCTGTTGTCGGCCGGATAATGCGATACCAAGGTTTCCTCTTGGCAGGTTGTTGTTCGACTGTGCTATCATCATCGTCATCGTCATCATCATCATCATCATCGTTAGGTCCCGCAACTGTAAACTGAGGAGGGGAAGGATGTGACCATGCAGAACTCGGATTCAAGTTTGGCGGGTTGTTGTGATGATGATGACTGGTACCAGAACCAGAACCAACACCACCACTACCACTAGGACCAGCAGCACCTGTCAAAGCAGTGAGTCCATAAAGCTTGCTCGCGTCTTCAATAATCGCCGTTTGCGATTTCGTTCGTACATGGGCGGGTAACATGGCTCCAGGAGGCAATTGACCATATTCAGGCTGTCTTGCAACATTGGTCAAAGACGACAACGAAGGCGGAGGATCATCATCTTCATAAAACACATTCGATTTCACAGGAACACCACCAGAAGCGGACAAACTCGCTCTCGGCAACGTCGACCTACTTCCATTCTGCCTGATCGAAGGGAACGTATGCGTTGAACCGTTGCCAAACGAATGCATAGGTAGACTAGGAGCATCCTGACCCGACTTACTCGTCTGCGTCATGGGTGAAAAGGCACTGGTAGTTCCGTCCATAATTGCATAGGGCGTATCGATATGTGATTTTCCTCCTCCAACTTTTGAAAAACCACTTTTGGGAGGTGTCGACGTTGGCGTCGATGCTGGTTCTGAGACGGGTACATACCCATGTCTGAGTGGATATGATTGCCAAGCGCTCATGATGTAACCCTCATCATCATCGTCCTCCCTGTACGGTCTCGGTAATGCATGTTCAGGCCTCAACACACTAGGCGGAGGCCCAGAATTCATGGATATTTTTCTGCCAGTATCACGATGGACAAATCCGGGACTAGGGGGTTTACCAAGAACAATTTGTGAATGGAAAGAAGCCATGTCAGAACTCTTTTGCGGCAAGAGCTGAGGACCGTTAATAGTTGACTGCTGTGACAACGTTTGCTTTGATCTCCTTCTCCGTTTCTTCGACCTAGGCTGAAGACCGCAGCAGCCTAAGAGACCAAGGACACCGACAAGACCGGCGTCAGATGAGCGACGACTCCGGTCAAATCCTACGCCACCCAAGATGCGAACAATTGCTTCAATTAATTTGAAGAGAAGCATGAGAAGAAGGGCGAGGTAAACAAGAGCTAGAATGATGAGAATCCCATATGCGACCCAACCACCTGGTCCTGGTCCGATCGAGATCTACGTGTGGCATCGATATCAGAGAGAGAAAGAGGGAGAGAGTCACTTCAGAAGACACATACCACAGGAGTTAGAATGACTAGAAGGACAGCGACAACAATCCTTGCCACGCAAAATAAGAAACTGATGAGACCCATGCCTGCGCCGCTACCCCACGGTAGCCAGATACTGGTGCCCAGTGCTGATATCACCTCGACAACGAGAATGACAATAGCCTGAACCGTCCCACTCTTTTGCCCAGCCCCAATTGTCACCCCGAAAGCGATGTTGTTAGCGAATAGCAGCGTTGCAAACATCTGCGAACCATGCCGGTAATGATTATACAAAGGCCCAAGAGAAAGTAATGTCCGTGTTTCATCGTACAATTTATTGGTGGTTGTGAACGTCACCCGTAGAACCAGGTGAAGGGGGATGAGAACGGAAAAGATGGCAAAGGACAATGCAGCCAATACAGTCCTTGCACGGGCCACTATAGGAGCGTGCTGAATCATCTCGTACACTGAGAAGATGGTGATAGGAAGATGGAACAAAACCAAGATGCGAACAAGGTTTCCATGAAGGACGCTACTATGGAAAGAACCTATGCCGGTACGCAGCCGCCACCATGACCGATGCGTGCCGATTTGACGGCTACCAAACATGGTACTATTTCCAGTGAGACTCTTGCTCTCTTCACCTAGCACAGGGGACATGGAGACATCTTGTTCCTTGTTCAGAGTACTCCTAGTAGAAACACTCGGGCCAAACGCGGGGCTTCGTGCCCGAGTTGAGTATCCAGGCCGCGATAATGATTTCAAAAGAACGGCGACCATGAGATAATCGAGTACCCACAGGAGCACAGAAAGAACGATGGTGGCGGCCACGATGGCAAGGAAGATGATGAGACAATTGGGGAAAAGATCTTCTGGTCGAACACCAACAGCATAAGCAAAGGATGAGATGCCATCGGAGGCATTGGATGGCAGGGTAAAGAGCGTGTTTGGTATTGTTGGGTCAATAAAAAGGGGTGAAGATGGATCTGAGAGTTGATCAGCAAAATTTGAAGGAGGTGAGTATGGCAGGGTAGAAAGCGGATCCCAATGGTAGGGATGTGAACGTCCAACTAGAGTCACATCTAAGCTGGATGTCAGTCAGACAGGAAGGCACGAGATGAGTGTACGCACTAAAAGAAAGAGTAGACCAAGCGGTTTGGGTCAAGAGAGGATCTTTGGACGGATCAGTTGGGGCCTTTGAGCGGGAGGAAGAGCTCACAAATGAATGGAGGCCATTGTACGGCAACCATGGCCAATGCGGCACACCACTGGGTATGAAATATGACGTCCCGCAATGAAGGGGTACCTTGGCGGTTGTCAGAAGGAAATGGACAGGAGACGAGGAAAAACTGACAGAAACGAATGAGAGCCGGAGAAGCGGCGAGCCTTTCACCACTGATGGCACTGGCAAGGATAAAGCCACCACTTTGGAATCTGCCCCACAAGCCCTTGTCAGTCCTGGTAACGCCTCTTCCCCACGCGGAGACAATTCTGGCGATGCCAACCAAGAACCAGTAAGCTCCGGCCAAAGCGACGGTGGCCCAGAGTACGACACGGGCATGTCCATAGGGACCTTGCTTCTCTGAAGGATCCAATGGAGTGGTATGTACATCGATGCAAAGCAACTCTGTGCTGGTTGGGTCAACTGCGCGGAGGCGGGTGATGAGGGTAGTGAATGCCCTATCGCGACCCCATGGGACGCTTGCTGAAAAAGCGAAAGGACCTGAGGAAAGTGGGCAATAGGTATTTGTTCCGTTGTCGAGGGAAGGAAGAGGAGATGGTGGACGGAGGGTATTGCAAAAGAAAGAGCTATTTGTCCAGGCATTGAGTGTGAGGACCGAGGTGGTTGTAAAGAGAGTAGCTATGTGCTGTCAGATGGCTTTGAAAACGTTTGGCAAGGAGACATACAGAGACTGCCGCTAGAAGCGTTTGTCAAGCCAAGGATGGGCTGGGGAGTGTGTGCGAGCACAGTGAGATTGAGAGAATCGGTGTTGTGGAGGACCTGGGCGTAGACGGTGTCGACGGTGACTCTCTGGGTAGTGTTGTCGGCATCGAAGCAGTCGGTGAAGGGGAGCTTGGCGGGGTCGGCATGGACGGTGAGGAGAAAGAAAAAGAGGGCGAGGAGAGAGAGCATGGCGAATGCCAAACAAGCACCAACACACAATCCATACTTTCTCTCTTACGTCATCCACATTCTTACAAATCCCATAAATGTACTACTTTTACACATAAATCAATTCACTGCCTACGCCTTTCCGTTCAACAGCCCCTCGTCCTGCCTCACTGGCAGCCGTATCCTCCCCATCTCTCGTGAACAATGACGGTGGTGGCGGTGGCGGTGCTCAGACGCCGAGCAGGACGACATCCACATTTCTTGAGCCGTCGTCTGCACTTCACGCGGCAGCGAACTGCGGGGCACCGCGACATAGACCATCTCAGCATCGTCATCTGTCGATGAAACGAGGCTGATGCGTCGAGACCCACCACGCGAATGCATTGGCAGGTGGGAGCAGCAACTCGACGAGCACCAGGTGTATTGCCGAATGAGCTGCGAGTAGAAGCTGGATACAGCGAGCAAGAAATGCAGCTATTTGACAGCGTCACAATCAATAAGGTCAAAAGCAATGACACATACCCTCACGACGAGGATAACGACCATAGCACCAATCAACACCGTCATGGCCCTTGCAAGCCAGTGTTCACAATTTTCCGAGCTGAGTCCCATCTCAAGCATATCACGCATGAGTTCCGGATGGCGCGAAAACTCTTCACAAAGGATGGCACGCGTAGACGACATGAATGCAGCATAGGAGCCTCCGAGGGTAGCAATAGCACAAAAGGAAAGGTCTGCAATAGAGTAGTCTCTGTAAAACCTCACTAGCGAGGCTTTGCTCTGTACGGACCAAGAGTTAATCAAACCCTGAGAAAAAAAGCACAAAGCGCACCCTGAGGATTCCAACTAATCCGATAGCACAGACCAAGGCTGAAGAAACAAAGTAGAGGGAGAGCAAAATACACATGATCTTGATGCCATCGGCAACCTGAATCCAACTATCGCTCGCCCATTCGCTCTCGACCTCACCCCATTTCACAACCTGGCATGCTGAGAATACCTGGACAGCGATGGCAGCATTTGTCAGGGCACCAATGAGGGATATACAGATAGATGCCGTTCTGTACAGCGGACGGTGACGGCGGGACATGATGGTGAGCGTCAAAGGAAAAAGGAGAAAAAGTTGAATTTACCCAGATGAAAGAATAAGAAATCAAGTCACGTCACGTCACG
>Ga0153995_1000351_pt1 | contig 10074 bp, 18 predicted proteins | sample TSNC079MetaG_FD_104678 | JGI IMG/M metagenome (GOLD analysis project Ga0153995, IMG submission 104678) | Attine ant fungus gardens microbial communities from North Carolina, USA - TSNC079 MetaG | ecosystem: Host-associated > Fungi > Mycelium > Unclassified | place: USA: North Carolina, Lumber... | reverse complement strand
CCTTGACCCTCCTCTTCCGACGAATACGACGGTATATAATAAAACGGTGGGAAGAGCGATTCAATGTACTGGAGACGCCCCCAAGTGCCACAACACTAATTCTCCGGCGAATGGCCCGCGCACGAAAACTTGTAACCTCCCTCAATCGCCTTCTTGCTAGCAAGTCGGAAGTCATAACGCAAATCCGGAAAAGGCTGCTCAAGACTGGGGCTCCTGGGTCTGGAAATAATTCGAAAACGGAGGGGCTAGAGGTCGCCATTTATATGGGTGACGTTCAAGGTAATTCTGGCTACTGCATACCTCTGTCCTGTTTTTGATGATTGTTAGATCACATACTGACGTTACAACATTCGCTGAACTACTATGAGCGCATGTTGAGCGAGTCCCACCCGATCTATCTTTCACAGTTGCGTACTAATTTTGTGATGAGTCAATCTGAGGCAAGCAAAAACCTCGTCTTTCTGACAAGTGGGTCCATCGCTGTTCTTTGTATGCAGGCCCTACTTGGTGAGTTGGCCTGTGATCGGTTAAGTGTAAGCAGCTGACCTCAGGAAAGGTGTGTTCTCGATGAATGTGACTGTTCCCGCCAGCAACCCGGGATTCAGCACCTTTGGCATTGTTCTCTCCCTGGCTGTCGCAGTTCTATTCATTTATGTAAACGTTTTCAGATATTGGTGGAAGAACAAAGGTCGAAGAAAACGAACACTCTGATAGAGTAGACCTATTTAGAGCGACTTAGATGACTGACTTTAAATTTACATGGTTTTAAATCTAGAGATACGGGTAGACATCATATATACAATACAAATTCAAGAATATATTACTCGTAAGTGATCGGGAGTGTGTTTTTATACAATCCTTGCCTTGAGATGACATCGTCAGCTTGCGCAAGGGCTTCTTTGACTGGAGAAACGTTTGATGATCATAGAACATAACTAATCAAACAGGACCACAAACCTTTCTCGTTGAATATCTCTCGTTTACGCTCAAACTCATCAAAAGTATTACATAGTTGTTCTCGCTGACGGCGAATGGTATCGTCGACGTGTTGAAGGTGCTCAGATTCCATTTTCAGGCTCTCCATCCCTTCTTGTACTTGTGACTGAAGGGCTTCTAGCCCAGATATTTGCTCCAGGTAAATTTCTCTGATTTCTTCCCATCGACGACCTGAGCGATCGACCTTGAGTAAACATCTAGGCTCGGAAAGACGACATACCAGAGGCCTGGACATCATGGGCTGCAGAAACATACCTGGATGCCCGACCACCGTGGTCATCAGCCCAAGAGACAGTTTTTGTCCCGATCTCGCTCATGCTCGTGCGTTTAATACAACTTCTTCTGCGAACAGCTGTGATATTTGGTTTATGCGACGGCATTTCATCACCTGATGATTGCGGTGAAGGCTGGACCGATGGAGTTTGCTCGACGGGGACTTCATTGGGTGCTGACGGTGGGGGACTATCACTGGTAGACGACCCGGGTGACTCAGAATCGCCCAAAGCTGACTCAGCCTGACCGAGTTCTTCCTCAAGCCCCAGTTGTAGTCGTTGACCACGAAGGAGGATTGGTAGTGGGGGAGGAGAGATGACGGAGGGTCGACACGACGAGCATGCAACTTGATTTTGGGATACCGGAAGAGATTTACTCCTTTCCAATTTGACTATATTAGGTGTGTGAAGTCCAGCCTCGGGAGTTGTAAAGTCTTGCAAATTGAAGTTAGCCGGTTGCACGATGATCATCCCAGACATGTACCGAGGATTGGTAGAATTAGAAACTGCATGTGCAGGAATATTGGATACAGGCTCCTTTGAAGCCCGTTTGATAGCCACTGCATTGGCTCGCTTCTGTTGTTCGCGGAACCACCTTTCCATTTCCTTCACGCGGAAATCTTTTGAGGCGATACAAGTTTGGAATGGAAACAGTGAGTCGGAAGGCGGAATTGTTTCTCTTGCCAATTTCTGGCATTTACGGACCATGCGGTCTTTGAGGCGACGGATTTCGATTATACGAGGCCAGTTGACGGACTTTTTTGTAATTTCATATCTCTCAAGCTTGAGCAGCTGCTCATACATGGCAGCTGTCCCAGGAGGAATCAGGACCTATGTTATCTCGATCACCAGACTGTGGTGCCATCAAGAGATGAGAAGGGGCAAACCTTGAGCTCGTTGAGGGTATCGGTGGTCTGAATGTACCTCCAGCCCATGGGGGATTTGGGGTCGTAAGGCTCAAGCTGGCCGCGAACTGGGCTCAGCCGCAGGTACTCGAGGGGTTTAGACATACCGAGGAGAGCGTCTGATAAGGTTTTTTGAACTTGACCTCTCTTTAAGGGCAGCTACATACGATACAAGTTCAGATTGCCACGGCCACGAGGAAAGCTATTGTGGGAAGCATAAACTGATCGGCTTTCAGCCGCTACTCATCACGCTCTTCCATGTCCTTTGCAAAATATGAGGCATTCCTCATAAATAATGTCTCCACCATCTCTACCCTCGAGTCTTCTCTCAGATCCATCACCTGGTTCCTTCCCGGCAGATTCAAGGATGCCGAGCTTGCATCTGAAGCGCGTTCGTGTTCTGCTCCACCCGTTCGATCATTCCCTAATGGTGCAATAGTAACAACTCTCATGAATACTATGAGCATGTATCATGACACTGTGCTTGCAAAAGCTGTGGGGAATAACCCTAAGTATCGCCCTTTGATTCCATCGTCTCTGCACACACGATATACCAAGGCATGGCTAGGCAAGCATACCCAGTACAAATGGGCTGCGCGTGTTCTTGAATTATTGCGCTTCACGGAGCTTGTCATCGAAATGTGCCTCCGACGTAAGGTGTCCGAAAAGCTCCGGTGGAGAGGAATTGTCATCATCGAGGTGGTCAAGTAAGTTTGTGTCTTCTCTTCGGTGTCCTTCGACTTAGATGTCTACAAGGGCCGCGTTACGTCTCTTACTCCTCAAAGTTACCCGCAGCCCACTTCTCTCTCCACCTCTTCCGGAACGTGACTTTGACCCCACCATGCTCCCAACTTCCAGCACCGAGAGCTTAGCCCCATCCTCCTCCTCTGCTTCCCTTCCCACCATCCCAGACCATCTCAAAAACAACCATGTACCTCTACCTCCTCACCCTCTCCTTACATTATCCTTCCCCCCAATGCAGTCTGACACTGCTGTCGAAGACTTCCTACTTCCGAAAGCGTTGACAACAATTTCTGTCAAACCGTCTCTATCTCTGTTGAAAAATCTGTCTTCCCCTCAAGAGTGGCTTGCAGAAATTGTGCATATCTTGCGTCCACTTGTTTATGGCACGTTTTGTGCTCTTGTCTCGTGACTGCAAATACTGAGCCTTTTTGATTTCAGCATACCTGCTCGCATGTGATCGTTGGAGAAAACAGTCCACAAATCGAGCCCTGATGACAGCCCTAGCTATGGAGTTGATTTCCCATAATCTCAGAAGAGCCCCTTCTCAGTCAAGCGTATTGGAGAGATCCGAGTATGCTAGGAGAGATAAAGATATGTTGTGGTACCTCTTGCGTGGTTCAGTGTGGCAAAATTACACTCGGTCTGTGTCCACTTCTTGGATGCCTGAAATCTTACTTATCCAACCTCCAGACCTAAACTTGAATCGTTTATAACTAGTGCTTCGCGCATGCCATTCTTAGGATTGTTTGGTGTTTTGGTCAAAGAGTGGATTCCATTGATTGATGAGTATTATTATTGTATGTCAGTCTGGACTTTTGTTACAATCTGCTAATTTCTTTCTTAGATACTGCTCCGTAACTTATTGTTATTGTTCGTGGTTCTCAGCGCCTGCTATGTATTCTATTGCTTTCTCCTCTCGATAAGCAAGACGCCAATTCGGACGTCACGTTCTACCCACTCTCTTATCACACGGAGCTTGCCACGCCACTATCCCGACACCCCATGTGACAGATTATCTCCAATCAGTTCTTCTCCTTCTTTTCTTCAGAACACTCAGACATCTTTAAATTTCCCTTCTCTTTTCTCGTCAATATGTCTACCATTTTTCTGCTACCTCCACTGCGTCGAATTGTCACTGCTCATGACCGACAGGGCCTAGCCACAGTCGAAAGCGATGTAGTCTTAGAGCCTGAGGTGAGCTTGATCGATCAGTTCCGGTCCGGTTGTCTAGATGTTGCCTCAAAGCGAATGGAAAGCATCCAAGGAGCTCAATCAGCAGCTTTATGGGTTACGACCGATGGACTTCCAGTCAACGACAATAATGTCTGGTCAGTATGCTTTCTCAAGAGTGTAAATTCCGTTTAGACACTGAAAACTATAGTGATGATGGAGCCAAACGCATGATTGATGACTCTGCTAACTTTGGCCTTGTCCATCCCTCGGGCATCAACCTTCGTTCTACAGATTTGGACCCTGGAGCTGCAACCCCCATGGTCAGATTTTCTGATATCATGATCTTTGTTGTTCTGATATCTGTACGTCCAGCATCGCACTAGCTCCTTAGATTACAATATTTTGAGTTTGCACAATTTTTCTCATCCCCCCGACATCATCACTGATAACATCCTTCTCTTTTTCCTTTAGTCTCAGGAGAGGTTATTCTAATCACCGAAGATGGTACTGAGACGCACTTGAAATACCCGGGAGATACCGTCATTCAACGTGGTACGATGCACACGTGGAAGAATCCTTCCGAAACACGGCCGGCTAGGTGGATTTCAGTTCTTATTGTCGCAAAACCCCCTGTCATAGATGGGGAGGCTCTTCCTCAGCTTGTTCCCTACGAACCGAAAGTGTGATCTATGATTAGATATCTCGGGAGCCACGGTCCGTGGAGGGACCGTTAGTATGTAATGAAATGATTAATTCCTTGTGGTAACCAGATACTCCATTTATTGGAGATTTACAAATAAACCCCCATCAACTAACAGAGACGCTCCGGTAACATACCTGGCCAGCTCACTTGCCAAAAAGACAACCGGCCCGGCGATATCCTGCGGGACTGAGTTGTTGCGGTCAGCGTGCAGTCAGCGTCTTTGAAACTCAGCGAAGCAGTCACCTCCAAGTCTTCCGAGAGCAGTGCGCTTGACCATATTTTCCCTCTTGACAACATCTGATAAGTCTTCTTTGTTTATATCTGTTTCAATTGTTCCAGGTAGAATTGCATTGGCACGGATGTCATATTTTCCAAGTGCAACAGCACAACTCTGCATGAGGGAAAGGATTCCTGCTTTGGTGGGAGTGTAATGGCTGAAGAATCCCGTTTTAGGTTTGATTAAGGCTAGTATGAGTCATCCAAGTCTGCACAGAGATGTCGAAAGAACTTAACCATTGTAGTTCCCCTCCCACTAACGCTGAAATTGATGATATACCGATGATAGAACCACCTTGTGGAACTTGCACCTTCATCTGATTTGCGACAGCTACAAAGAACGATCAGAAATTATACATGTGTTACGCTCGGGTATCAGTCTCACCCTGGACGACATAGAAAGATCCGTCAAGATTGACCTGTCTTGTCTTCTCCCAGACAGCATGGGGCATCGTCAGAAACTCAGCGAAAGGACATATACCGGCGTTGGATACGAGGACATCGATCCGGCCGAAAATTGCTACACCTGCCTCAACGATCTCCATGCATTGGACAGTCACTTAAATAAGAGATGAAGCTGGAATGGACCCTCCCTCACCTTGGCCGACGTATCCGGATCTCCAATGTCACCAGGTACTGTCACAACTTTGAGAGCACCACTTTCAACCTGACTTTGGAGTGACCGTATTTCCATCTCTGTTTCTGTATTACCCTGATAGTGCAATATCAAGCCACATGCACCATGTTTCGCGAATTCGATCGCACTGTTCGTAAACCGACTCAGAACTTTTGTCGTCGAAGTATAAGCAGTGTCAGAGAGTCACCAAGCTCGCCCTATTCCCCGTGAAGAACCAGTGATGCAGATGATTTTGTTCGTAACAAGGCTCATGTGGGTCTCTGAGAATCTTTCCTGAGAGGTCCTGGCTACATATATGCATTGCATAGAACATTGGACATACTTTGATGCTATCCCGGGAAAGAGCGGAAAATCGGGCCGTCGTCTAGCAGCAATCTCGCCCTCATGACCTTAGTACCCTCTCAACGGTTGATGCGGTGTGATCTGAATTTTGCCAATTTCATGATCTCATTATAAGAGTGCGCTAAATCCGAACTACGAACCTGCCATTATCACCACATTACCACAATGCCTTCAGCCAGAATGTGAGTGGCTTCGATGCCGGGCTTGACATTGGTTGATTACCAATCTAGTTACTACGATGCCGATGCAAACCTTGAATTGTTGAGCAACAAACAAATAGTTGTCCTTGGGTAAGGATTTTCTGCATCCAATAAGATACAGCTGATCTTGGTACAGATTCGGAAATCAGGGTGCTGCACAGGCCCAAAACTTGAGGGATTCTGGTATTCCCAACGAAAGTATTTTGATAGCCAATAGAGAAGATTCATATGCAGAGGATGCCAAATCCAAAGGTTTCATTGTTGAGCACAACCTTGAAAAAGCAGCTGCGAAGGCTGATGGTGGGTATTCTAGCAACATGGAGATATCGATTACTCATTGGTCTTCCCCAGTCGTCTTCCTCCTCATTCCTGACCAAGTACAACCTCGAGTATTTAATACCCTGTTCGTGCCACATCTTCGAGCCGATGCTACCATTGTTGTTGCTAGTGGTTATAATGTACTCTTCAAGTACCTGCAATTCAAGTCTACATATGACGTCGTGATGGTTGCTCCTAGGTGCATTTTCTCTTCATGACTGCACCGATGTTGTGTATTGACGACACTTGAACAGAATGATAGGTTCCTCTGTCCGCTCGCTTTACGTGAAAGGAAAAGGTTTCCCTTGTTTTGTTTCCGTCGAGCAGGATGGTACAGGAAATGCCTTATCCCTGGCATTGGCGCTTTCAAAGGCTATAGGGGCAACAAAAGCAGGGGCAATTGCCTCCTCGGCACGAGAGGAGACAATAATGGACCTCTTGGCAGGTAGGATATTTGTAAAATCAACAGGTGGATGGCGCTTAATTTTTGCGTAGAACAAGCCCTCTGGCCCAATATCATTATGCTCTTCAGGTTAACAAAATAGTCTCTTGTAGTCCCATGTGAAGAAGGCTGATTTCGTGTCCAGGGAAGCCTTCAAAGTTCTTCAAGAGGCCGGATGCTCAGATGAGGCTTTGTGTTATGAAATGTGAGTTCAACACCTGGATAGGTTTGGGCAATGAGACTTGAAATTCAACAGGTGGATGTCCAAGGAGCCAGCTGAGATCTTCGAACGGGCTGCTGAAGAAGGATTCATCACTCAGGTACGATGAAATCCAATCACGCATTTCCCTATCTAAAACCATGATCCAGTTGAAGCACCACTCGACTTGCTCTCAGTTTGGTCAGTTACGAGGGGCATTGAATTTGGATGGAGCTGAAGCAAGGGACCACTTTAAGGATATACTATACAACCAGGTATGTTTTTCGTCTCTGATGAGCACCCTGATGTTAACTCTGTGCAGATCCTGAGTGGGAAATTTGCGAAAGAATTTTCCGAACTTGAGGACGCTTTGGAAAAGAAGGGTGAAGGGAATCCTCTTGATGACCTTTATCGCCGATCAGAAGAGTCAGAGCTTGGTCAGGCTGAAAAGAGAGTACGATCTCGTCTCGGTTATTAGAATGGATATATGTGCTGGTTATATGATACATTTCTGATGTTCGCGTTCTGAGTCAAGCGTATCTGTTCACCGAGGAATCCTCTCTTCGAAAGTTGTTTTTCCTTGGTCCTCTCAAAAGTTGAGCACGTGCCACAACCAAACAAAGACAACGCCTTCACCTTCACCTTCACTTTCGGTTCTTCTTCCATAACTATGTCATCACCGGCACAGGCTTTAAAAGAGAGATCGTAGGTCCCTTATTTTGCGTGGTCTTTTCGCCTCTGACATCGCTCCCATAGCCAGTCTACCGATACTCTACATACTCGACGCTCTACCTCGAGGGATAGGAAGAGGGACAGACGTAGAGATCGAGGTGACCATGATGAAAGAAGGAAGAGGAGTCGTAGCAGGGAATACCGTGATCGCTCTCGAGAACGACACAGGGATAGGGACCGCGAAAGGGAAAGGCGCCGTGAAAGAGAAAGCGAAAGGCTTCATCGCAGTGGTAGAGGACACAGCCGCCACCGCGAAGATCGCGACAGAGACAGAAGGCGAAAGCGTGACGACAATGAGGAACCGGAGACTGGAGACCGCAATAAGAGAAAAAAACCTGACGAGGATGTCGACAACCTTGGTTACAGCCCTCGCTCAACCAACAGAGACCGTTCTCCCGATAGAAGGCCTGGAGGTAGGACTCCTCTCGATCCACGAGACGAATTCGATGATCCACCCAGGTATCGAAGAGATCACCGTCGTCGAGAGGGCAGGCACTCTATTGAGGATGAGGATGAATACAGGGAACGCCGTCAGCAAACAAGAAGTCCTCCGCCCCCTCCTACTCGGTACGTGATTTGATACAGCAGGTCAATCGTTCGCCTACCTTTTTGTTAGACGACTTTCGCCTTCATATGAAACCGGGGAAGATTATAATCCGGATGAGCCTAAAGAAGATGATTCAGAAGCTCGCTCAGTATTTGTGTCTCAGCTTGCCGCTCGTTTGACAGCCCGAGACTTAGGATATTTCTTTGAGGACAAGCTCGGCGAAGGTGCTGTTATGGACGCAAGAATCGTTACGGATCGACTATCCAGAAGGTCAAAAGGGTTAGTATTTCAGTGCTATATTACCATGATGGTCTAAGTGTCCAATCACAGAATTGGTTATGTTGAGTTCCGAACCATTGAACTCGTAGAAAAAGCTATTGCATTATCTGGGACTGTGGTTATGGGTCTACCCATTATGGTACAACTGACGGAAGCTGAGAGAAACAAGACTCATGCAGGTGATGGGTAAGTTCAAATGTTTGGCGTTACTGCATCATGGTTCATCTTGTTGTGCAGAAGTATCAACTTACCCCCAGGTGTCAGCGCGCCTCATGGAGCAATGTGAGTTGCTTTTCGTCGTCACTTAAACTTTGTCTTACGCCTTGCTTAAGACTTTATGTCGGGTCTTTACACTTCAATCTTACGGAATCAGACATCAAACAGGTCTTCGAAGTCTTCGGTGAACTTGAATTTGTTGATTTGCATAGAGACTCGATGACCGGCCGAAGCAAAGGATATGCTTTCATCCAGTAAATAAATCCTGATGTTGGATTCAATCTTATCTTATAAAAACCAGATACAAGAGAGCCGAAGATGCAAGAATGGCTTTGCAACAGATGGAAGGGTTTGAGCTGGCTGGGCGCACAGTACGTCCAATATCCTCACTTAATAGCTCGAGCTCACGAGTCGATTTCAGCTTCGCGTGAATACCGTACATGAAAAAGGAACAGCTAAGTATTCTCAACAAGATTCCCTCGATGAATCTGGAGGTATGCTGTTAGTTTTTCGATGACAGCAGAACTGCTTACTTTGTAGAAGGCGGTAATTTGAACGCTGCGTCGCGCCAAGCACTAATGCAGAAACTTGCTAGGACTGACCAACCGGCCCCTCGACCTGAGCCCACGTAAGTTTTCTTGGAACTTTCCAACATGGTGTGAGTGACATTGTCGTCAGTCAACGGCCAAATATTCCACAGTCCATGCAATCTCGGTCCGTCCTTCTGAAAAATATGTTTGACGCAGATGAGTATGTTCTGCAGTCGCCCTTCATCTTGTTATCAAGCTGAAAAATGTCCAGGGAAACTGAGAAGGACTGGGACAAAGATTTGGCTGAGGACGTCAAAGGTGAATGCGAAGAAAAGTACGGCAAAGTACTTGCGATCAAAGTTGAAAGAGATTCTCAGGTAAAGCTTTTCTAACATCGCGCCTCCACTACTCACGTTGTTTTTCAGGGTGAAATATACGTAAAGTTTGATTCTGTCGAGTCTGCCAAAAAGGCCGTCCAAGCTTTAAATGGACGATGGTTTGGAGGACGACAAGTTTCCGCAGTTTTCATATCCGATGCTATTATGCAGGCTCACCAGTAATTG
>Ga0153995_1000350_pt1 | contig 10076 bp, 6 predicted proteins | sample TSNC079MetaG_FD_104678 | JGI IMG/M metagenome (GOLD analysis project Ga0153995, IMG submission 104678) | Attine ant fungus gardens microbial communities from North Carolina, USA - TSNC079 MetaG | ecosystem: Host-associated > Fungi > Mycelium > Unclassified | place: USA: North Carolina, Lumber... | reverse complement strand
GTCATGAAATACTACTGAAAGCACCCAGCTGCCCCAAGACACATCTGCTGGATGGACTTTGACACTCTTTTCAAGTTCAGAACTATTACTTCAAGGCGCAGCAACCTTGGAGGGGGGGTAAATGTAAGGGGACCCCTAACACGCGACTCTGGAGCCCGTACTAGTCCTCCAGAGTAATCCTGTAGCTGATCCAATATTACGTAGTAATATTGGATCTTACCCCCATCATTCCAAGAGCACTCCGTTACCTCCTAGCACACTTTCATTGTTCAGACCCTGGTTACTAATGCAGGGATGTGAGGGCACTGTATATATAATGTAGATTATTCCCTCCAGGAGCCTCATCTAATTCTCTGAGGAATCTCCTGGAGGTGAGTTATAACATATTTTATAAATTATAATTAACTGAGGAATCTCCTGGAGTGTACCACTCCAGTCACCCTTACAAAGCCTGTGTGAAGAGCCTGAGAGGGTTCATTTAATGCTCTGCTGCCCAGGTTCATCAAATCTCTAAAATTGACTCCCTATATGGTGAAGGTGGTGCTTGGACCACACCACCCATGTTGCAAGCACTAGGGGCTCTACCATATAGGTGGGGGCTTTATCCACAGAACAGATCAGTGACATGTATATGCTGACATGTACTAAGAGGCTACCACTCTCTGCCTACCAGCATCATCGATGGCTGCCTACCTATATGGGTTATACCTCAGGGCCACTCTCTGACCACCTGCACCAGACAGCCTGCCAACCCACAATCCAAAACTGAGAACACACATGAATGCAGAGCCTCCACTAGGTCAAGTGGTGGTCACTGCCTGCTGCAATAGTCAGATGACAACACAATAAAGAATAACAATGCCCTCCCAAAGGAAGGTCAGTATTAAAGAGGGAAGGTGAATAACAATGATATTAGTGAGAGGAATATGCCCCCCGACAGCCATCGCAGCCAGAAGAGGGGAGATGGTGGTGGTTAAAGGACAAAGAAGGTTGCCAAAAGCATCTGTCAAGCACCTCAAGGTATAGTTGTTTCTCGGTTGCCATCCCCTGTAAACTACCCAAGGTCCAAAATATAACAAATATCCAAATCCATGGGGCCCTGGCTATTCTATGACATTGTCTGTTAAATACAAAGTGGTTCCCATCAGCCAAAGGATTTTTTCAAATTTATATCTTCCATCCCAGAGTATGAATCAAAAAGAAGTTCTTGATGACAGACCATTGTCCCTGTCAGCAATCAAGTTTACCATTGGTAACCTTAAGTGACTATCTTCACTTTACCCTTCACTAAAAATTACCCCTTCCTATGTAAGAAGTAAGCTCGTGTACACAATCGACCCTCGGTAACCTTCAAGCAAAAGTAGACTAGGATTTAATCTTACCCTTGCTGATACTCCTTGCCACGGGCTGCTCTACACACAAATCTCTTTCTTTAAAGATGCGGCGTGAAGAACACCAGGTTATGAACTTGCAGCTGCTACCCCACACTCCATATTCCAAAAATCACTGTCATGTCTGATCTAAAGTCCGAACTATGACAGTAAAATTTTGACCCGACAATTCTATATTTATACAAGATGCCTTCGACACCTGGGCAGATGTTGGAGTATGTCCCACTTGGCTTCCCATTATCACAAGCAAGTTGATTTACTTTCCCACCAGTGGGTATAACCACAGAAGTACTAACCGGCAGTGTTGAGAACCAGAAGTTAGGTCTATACATATGAAAAACCACGGATGCTGATCGACGATAGATGAGAAAAACTGTATTGCGAACACATGTGCCGGATGGTTATGCGGGGAATCAACGGCGTGAAGTTCCAAAACTTTTCCATGTACCTGCTACCGAGTCAACGGTTTTTCAATGATGAACCAAGATGAAATCATGGCAGCTATCGCCATAGACACTGAAAAAATCAATACGTTATGGACCGCGTCTGCGTACGCCGATCTCACGATAAGCTGAGTTTCAGGATCCAACTCAGCAAGATAATCGAGAGATTCTCTGACCATGTGAACAATCTAGGGTTTTGGCTCGATTCAGATTGCAGATGTTCCATCCCCAACAACATACCTGTTCTACGTTCTTTCCATGCAGCGTGCGATATAGCACAGAACGAAGAGTTGACTGTACAAGGGTGCCGCCTATTGATAATCCAATGACGGAACCCATCGACCGGAAGAGATACGATACTGGAGTGAAGTGATGAGAAGTCTGATGTACTAGAGAGATACAGTAATGACAGACCCGCTGTAGCAATCGCCTGGTCCGCTTGCCCCGCATTTGCAATCAATGATATCAAACTGGTTGTGATACCACAACCATTTCCGAGCGATGTGAGTGCCAGCCCTTGCGAACAGTAAACGTAGTGATATCATGCTGATCACGTTCAAGGCTCACCAACAATGACTTGTGTAGTTGACCTAGGTAATCCCATGAACCCAGTTCCAATCAGAACAAGAAGAGTACCGATTGTCAGGATGAGATAGGTCATGCAAGTTAGGGCATAATATTTTCCAGTAGATTGCATGATCAAGCCTCCACTCAGACTACCCACCAGGGCCATTAGAACCACAACTACAAGCCAAGCTCCAGTCTCAGACGCTGTCTTTTCCAATACGGCTTGAAGGTATAAAGATATGTGGAAAAGTTGCGAAAATGCACCTGCGATCCCGAAGAAATTGACACCATAAGATGCTAAAAGGGAACGATTAACAGCTATTCTTTTAGGGGCCAGAGGCTCCGTCGCATAACGGGATTCAGTCAATCCGAATCCAATGGCAAAAACAGCAAACCCAACCATGAACGAGATAGTGAGGCTGTTACTCCAACCGATATCGCCACCACGGTCAAAACCCAAGAGCAGGAAGAACACGGCGAGAACTAATGTTGCAGCGCCGATGAAATCCACTCTGCGAAGTTTAGTTTTGAAGTCATAATTTGAGTTGAAAGCCACCGGAAGAGAAGGCAGCCGAAGGAAGAAATAAACTGAGAGGGCGGAGGTAATGGCTAAAGGAAACTGGATAAGGAAGACCCATCGCCAGCCAATTGTATCAGCGAGATAACCTCCGAGTGAGGCACCAGTTGTGTTGCCAAGTGACCAAAATATGTTGATAAGTCCTGGGGATGGCAAGGCATGCAGTTTAGAGCATGTAATGTAAGAATGTTACTCGCTCGCCTTGCCAGGTGCCACGCGAGCGCAATGGAACCAAGTCCGACATTATGATGCTGACAAGCCTGAGGAAATATCGTAGTCATTAGCCCAAGAGCAAAAAGGCCGAATGGGCATACGTCTGCATTCCTCCACCGCCAATCCCCTGGAAGGCGCGGCTAAAGATCAACTGGTTCATATTTTTGGCACTGCCGCACAACATGCAACCAATGGCGAATACTACATAAGAAAAGAGGAGACAGTTTTTTCTGCCAAAAATGTCGCTAAGCTTTCCATATAATGGTCTGTCGTTCGCGTCAGAAATGGACGCTTTTGTCTAATCCGGGAGCACGACGCACTGGAAACTCGTCAAGGTAAGCAAGTATGATGTAGCTATCCAGCTTGTCTTCTGGAGCTCCTTTAGATCGCTCCCGATAGCCGCATACGCTACAGTGATCCTGCTTTAATGGGATTTTTCTATGATAAGGGAAAAAATTCACAGGAGACGACAATTGTTGCGTCCAGCGCAGTCAAGAAAATTCCAAAAGCCATAGGTACCACCTGTATAGTCTTGAGTTCATCCCGTTTCTTACAAGAGAGAAATGCATTCACATAGACAAGATAAGAAGAGAGTTTCTTGGACTCCTCGCCTTGCTCAGTGCTTGAGAGATCGGGTTCATGACTGTCATAGACTTGACGATTTGAATTTTGGCTGAGGAGATGGGATGTCTCGTCCGATGTGAGAGACATTGTGGGGGCTTTTCGAAACGGAGGCCATTTACTTATCAATTTTGCTTATGTATTCGACAATCTTGCATGATGTTCATTGGGGGTTCTCATGTCATTGAGTGTTTGGCGGTAACTAGCCTCACTAGATCGTGGTTCACAAACCATGACTGCCAATCTCCAATCATCCCATTATTTTGAAAAAACATGACTTGTGTTTTTCTTGGACTATGCAGGTCAAGACTGCCCAAGTGGATTCCGGCGTAACTCCACCGAATCGCCTGATTTGGAATCAGCTATCCTAATTCTTCCGACCGTTCCCTCACAATCCATCCTACGTCTACCGACAGAGCTATAAGCAATACACCTGAGCTCTTGAGATATAGCGATATGGAACGAGGTCGAAGCAAGCAACATGTATCGCTGCGCCAATTTCTTTTGCAGGACGTGGACCCAAAGGAGGCCACGGGACCATTAGCATCTTATTGCTTTATGACTGGTTACATGTGCACCATTTTGACTTTTTTATTTTTCATCCCTAGCTTACTTGTCGTAGCGACGTTATTTCTTTCTCTGCAATATTCGTATGGTGTGGGTTTCAAACCGGCAACTTTGCCCAGGTGTGTCCTATCTCGATTCCTTTCAAACCACCGTCTCAGTCCATTAATAGCTTGCCATTGCTCTCGCTCGCCTCTTCGAAGGCCCTCCAGGTCTCCGCGACACTTCCTTCCACAAAGCTGACCAACAAGCGCTCTGTTCTCTCCTCTCTTTCCAACTTGGTTCTTTCTTCGGCCGCCTAGGAGATAAAATCGGTCCACATAAACGTATTTGGCTCATATTTGGTACATTTATGCAAGCATTCTTTACCATGGCTGCAGCACTCGCATTCTGGAAGAGTGGTCAACCGAGCATCAGTGGAGCTAGGGATCTACCAGCTTGGACGAACGCCTTGACATTTGTCGGCTTGGCGTTTATCAGTGCCAGCCTGGGTCTACAGGGAATCTTGGGCAAGAGGCTGAATACTCAGTTTGGGACTACTAGTGCGCATATTCTTGTATGGATGTTCCAATATCATCTGACCTGATTGGGCATGTAAACAGTTGTATTAACAACGGTCTGGGTTGAACTTGTCACAGACCCGAGCCTCTTCAAATTCAACAGACGTGTCATGACGAGAGATCATCGACTTATTGCCGCTGTTGCATTATTCATCGGTGCATTCGCTGGACGTGCTATCCTAGGAAAACTAGGTACTGCAGGCGCTTTGGGCGTAGGTACTGGGTTCAGAGTACTGATGGCATTTCATTGGTTATTGGTACCTTCGAAGAGGATAGCTCCATCATGAGAGAAGCAACGATTGTCATTACTGCTCAAAGACGAACATCATGACGCTAACGCCACTGATAGCATGGCGTCTGCTCCACATGGTTTAAACTTGAAAGATTAGGCATAGCCATCCTGAATTTTATGGTTTCCATCGGTTCTTGTCCACCGTAGAACATACGTCTAAATACTATTTATAACTTATGTTGTGACTCCAGCTCTCCATGTTTGTCTATATTCACATCGGTTCCGTAGTTGACCGGTGCACAGCTCGATGAGAGACAAATAAGCGCGCGCAGTCTGGTCGGAATTGTGTTTCTAGACCCGCGTAATTCATGTCTTCGTGTAGCGCAGCTTGGCTGCTTCTTTCTTTTTTTTTTTATCAACAATTTATTACACGGGACTCGATGGTAGACCGTGGTAGTTACAGCTAACTACTTAAGTTAAGAGAGAGGGAGAAGAAAGAAAGTGAGCTTCATGAAGTATCAACATCTTTCAGACGTGGTGTGTCGTATCCTGTGAAATTTTCACTTGACGCCCGCCAGATCTGGATCAGTGATCCGTTAGTACCACATCAATGACGGTTCAACAACTTGAAGCACATGTTCTTGGCTTCTAGAACCGATGGGGTTTTTGTCATTCCTGTTTTCTATTGTAAATATCTGATTGGGATCGCCCGGAAGTATTCCTGTTCGCTTCACCTTTGATTCCGGATCCACTTTGATGTCCGAGACATCCTTGGGGATAGGATGAGGAGTTTTCTCACTCTTTCGGAAAAATGAACCCAAATATTCCATAACGCCTTTTCTTTTTCGTTCCATGATCAATCGTTTACATAATTGAAAAAAGGCGCTAGTCTCTGTCTGAAATCATGACGTTATTTATCATGAAATGTATCACTGAGAGATGCGATCAATGAGATTTGCGGTGGAGAAACAACAAGGGAATTTATGGGATAGTCTGAATGTCAAGACGTACGAGTTCGGCAAAAATTTCCGATCAGAATCCGCCGTCAGAAAGTATGAAAGGAGAGGTCAAGTCAACACTCTTGCATCGTCATCATCATGCAGCTCAAGTTTGTGTTTTTCCTCGCTTCTACTATCGTCACCGCTCTGGGAGTTTCATCAATCACCCGATGCTTTGATGAGCTCCAGGGTATCCAGGAAAAAGTCAAGGCTCTCAATTCTGGTATTGGAAATTTTGACCATACGAACTTATTAGAGGCTTGGGTTGGTGACGGCTCTATTTGGTTATGTACCCAGAACTTATCGTTGTAAACTTCAGGATCTTCACCTTAGGGCTAGGAAAGCTCAGGTCGCAATCGAACAGGTAGCCACCTGTGCTGAGGTGAGACTTTGATTTTCACTTGAGAAAATCATAGCTTGATTCAGCGTTCTTAGGTCGTGACAGTCAACGTTTCAGAAGCTGAGACCTCTAGAGCCGTCTCCCTCGTCCGTACAATTGTGAATATGACTCTGGAAGGCCTTGTGAGTCTACAAGGCTTGAAGCCGGAAATTGAGAAAATCAAGATTCCTGGCTCCAAGGTAGTTATCAAGAGGGATTTGGAGGACCTCAGGGTGGGTTCTTCCCTCCTTCAGATTTTGGCTGAAAGGACCCCTGTACGTCTGTTTCTGATGGAGACTGCTCACTTCTCACTGCCTCCTCTTTAGGCCAATCTTTCCACCGAGGCCGCTCAACACAAAGCATCTGTTGATCAAGCCTTTGAGCAAACGATAAAGCTCTTCTCCTGAGGTATGACATATTGTATTTTCTAACATTCGAAATTGATCAGTTTTAGTTCTGGGGCTTTTCACTTAAATCCTGCAATAGTACCTCGCTGTTAAACAACTTCTAGCTGCGTTTAATTGTTAATCTACACTCCAGAATCATATACGTTATTAGGTTTTTCACTCAAATCCTGCAATAGTACCTCACTGTCAAACAACTTCTAACTGCGTTTGATGTAAATGTGTACTCCTCAGTCATATATGTTATCATGAGTGGACTTCATTTTGTTTCTCTATATGCATTTGCTTGCTTGTGATATAACTAAAGTAGCATCTTTTATATCATTAACCAACTTGACATATGCTTGTTGTTATCACGTTCATTCAACATGTCTTCCAACTTACCGTGAGCAAACTACAACCTCAATTTCTCAATTTAATGTTATTGATTGGTTTTCAGACGTCCTTTTAGCCAAGTCCTGGGGGTATGAAAATTCGAGAGACACATAGCTATTGACATAAGTAATCACTGTATCTGCTGGTCCTCCTCAGGTCTGGCTCTGGTGTGGAGAATAGGGACTCAGTAGCGCAAACCAGCACTAGTCCAAGGGTGGTAAAGTCATGTAATCATCTTTAGTCTTAATCTCCATTTTGTGTTTGATGACTATGAAACTAGTCTATAGATTTTGTCTGCTTTTGGGTAGTCTACTAAATGTATGTGTAGACACAATTATCATGCTCTTGCACACCTCAGTTGTTGTCCCAAAAGTACTTACCACATCATCTGGTGACTTGAAATTTAGGCCTTCAGATGCATCTAAACATAGGCAAATATTGTTCTATTTTGGCTGTGTTTGTCTCTTTGTTCGGTTCTAGACAATCTTTCCTTTTCAACCACCACCACCTTTCACACCGTCTACTTCTTTCTAATCTTGAATTGTTCTCAAAACTGTGAATCTGAAATGGAGATGTCACCAAGAAATGTTTCCCTCGCCAACCCAAGTGTCCTGAAGCGCTCGGCCTCTACTGCTTCGTTACCTACTCCACCAAGGACATACAAGAGATGCAAGAGAGGATGCTCACGCGGTGATCGTGACTCTGAAAGCGATGATTTGGGTAACCAAGGCTCGGTGCTCTCAAGTACAGATGAGGAAGATGCCCAATCTCAACGGTCGCGTAAAAAGCGGAGACGAAGTCTCTCAAAGGGTGATGACGAAGAAGCGTTTTGGTTGGCAGGACCAAAATCAGAGACACAAAGTCAGAAGGATCTTGATCAGGAATACCTCTCGGATATTGAGAAAGAGGAAGGGACTGACGTTGTTGACCTGTCGTCTGCTGCTGCTGCTCCGTTATTGTATCGCAAACCTATCAAACAGTCACATCCAGAGGCTAGTAATGGGTTGACATCTCCTCCGCCATCCCATCGCAAGCCTCAACTGCAGCCTTTGGCAACTTCACCTGTTGGTGTTCCAGAGTCTTCTGCGACTGCCGCGCTTCCTATAATGCAGCCTGTATCACCACCCAAGACACCGAGGAAACGGACAGGCCCACGAAAAGGCCTTAAGTTGCCAGAATTCCCAATCATTTCAGATTCACCCGATAACCCTTTCTATGAGGCTCCAGGCTCGCCTTCTCCTGGTGAAGAAAGTGAGAGCCCACATGTGGATAGCGCGAGTCCTCAGACACCTGGTGCCACTCATTATGAGAAGCCCACTGTGACATATGTTTTGTGAGCTTTTCTCCTTTCATGTAAATGTGGGTCAATCTGACTTCTGTTTGTCTTTCAGTCGTGGTGTGCGTCGCGAGTATCAGAATCCGCTTTACAACCACAAGGAAAACCGGCCTCTTTCGCCTCCTCCCACATCTCTCCTCCCTATTGAGCATCCAGATTACTCGCCTGACATGACTTGTAGACCTACCATCCTCTTTCCAAAGGCACCGAAAGGAAAATATTCCCTACGTGCAAAAGAGGAATCCAGAGTTGATACGAGTACCTCAAAGGGTTTGAGACGGAGCCTTCGGAAGACGAGGGTTGTTATCGGGGATAGCGATGATGAAAACGAACTTCAGCGAGGGAGCGAGGGAGCTGAGAGCGAAGTGTTGATTATGCCCAGGAAGCTCGACTTTGGGCTGCCGAAGAAGTCGAAGGCGGTGGTTGGCAAGGGTGATACCCTCTGAAACGTTTCCCTCGAAATTTGCTACGACTCTATATGGCTTTTTGCTTCATTTTTGAAGACCCAATCTTGCTCATTAGTTTTGGCATTCTTATATTGTTATGGCCATCATTCTATGTCAATAACTATCCTCACAATCAAGATGTTACGAGACAACACACTTATCCCACCTTCTCTTCCACCTTGCAGGCTCGATACTTTTGTGCTTCTTCTGGTCAATCAACAATTTTTCGTTTTGCACCGCACCGCTGTATTCTATGATCTTTGTTCCCTGTCCCTGATCGCCCTTCTTTGGTTACCTCAAGGTTTTGTGATCGCTATTCAGTAGAATTTGATTTGTCACCACCATGCGATACCTTCTCGATACCTTCTCTCGCTTGAACACGTAGGTTAGTTGGTTAGTTGGTTTGTCGTCTAAGTAGGGTGGTTGCAGGGTAGTTGCAAAGTCTCATGTTCTGACTTATGACTGTTGTTGTCATACTATACAGTGGTCATTTGAATAAAATAAATTTGAATCAAAAGGAGTGGGATTTTTCTGGTATACAGTTCCTCTCTGAGGGTTCCAAATCTACACTAAAACTATAGAAGAGATCCTATTTTTCAGATGTGACTGGTTTATACTTGGCCCATCAGCGTCAACTACGATAAGTGGGTACCTACAGAAGCTTCCATATCGAGTAGTTTTTATAGTAATGTTAATATCGCAACACCACTGTGTCATCGACTTCCCAACCTGGTGAACCATAACCGCCCAAAACGCAATACCGCATTTGATCACAAAGATTCACAAAAAACGATGATCATATACTGAAGGAGAAAACCGTACACAACACATTGTATAAATGGTCATCGTTATCTTCACAATCTCAGCTCAAAGCCCCAAGCGTCTTCTTTCCTTCTTTCCTCTTCTTCTCTGATAACTTCAGTCTCCATGACAGCCTGAATCATCTCACTACCAAGTTTCCCAGCCTCGT
>Ga0153995_1000348_pt1 | contig 10090 bp, 17 predicted proteins | sample TSNC079MetaG_FD_104678 | JGI IMG/M metagenome (GOLD analysis project Ga0153995, IMG submission 104678) | Attine ant fungus gardens microbial communities from North Carolina, USA - TSNC079 MetaG | ecosystem: Host-associated > Fungi > Mycelium > Unclassified | place: USA: North Carolina, Lumber... | reverse complement strand
TTGACCGTCACGTCAAAAGTGTGCCTCCTGTTTCAAGAATCGAAAGTGAATTTGCTTAACCTTTACCTGACGTAGTATTTTGCATCGATGTGCTTGGATGAAACAGTCTGGAAACGCAGATTGCTGGAAGACTTCAACTTTGATGGCGCAGGAACTGCAAGGCAAACAGGCTGGAAGTTCATCTATAACGCGCTGTACAGGCCAAGAGGTATGTGATTTCATAGATGGACTCTAGAATATACGTTATTCGTACCGCAAAACAGTTTACGTCTGGGGGTACGTAAATCTCGTGTAAGCTCGCAAAAAGAAACTGAGAGCTCTATGTTTCAGAGAAAGAGCAAATGGGCGCCTTGGGCTGCAGAAGTATCCGAAGGGGACGCGATTTGGTGTTCCTTTCCCTCTACAGCTAGATATACCAGGTGCAAGAACTATCAAACTCATAGCTGGTGGAATGTACGTACCTTTGCCTGCTCCCATAGCTTCATCTCGTCGACCATCACCAGGTCATTCCATGCCCTTGATACTGGAGGCAACGTATATGTGTGGGGTATGGGACAACTTTCTCCCATGACTTAGGTTTTCACTGAATTTTCAGGTACTCTTGACGGGATGAATCATGCTTTGAGCAGAGATGGTTATTCAGAGCGTGGAAAGACGGCATCAATGCCCCTTAGACTGAAGATGCCCAATCCTGTTCGGAATATCAGGTAAAACATTTGTCTTTCCATTCATCCTGATTCAGATTGACTCATTGAATTCCCAGCTGCGGCCGTTTGCACTCATGTGCAATCGATAGCAAGAATATAATCTGGACGTTTGTAAACTGGGGGAGACCCTTCGAGCTATCTTCTCTTTTCCTCTCCCAGCCCGACACTGAACCACGTCAGATTGAATGTGGTTGGTCCTTTTCTGCCGTGCTCATGACCAACGGTGAAGTTCTAGTTTGGTGGCCATCCGATGGCAGGCTTGCTGAGGTGATAAGACAAGAAACTCAGAAGCTTGACAACGGCCAGATTGGCATGGCCCAAGCAACAGACGATGGCATCATTCCGTGTCACACCTGGAAGGCTGCAGTTGACCCAGTTCTGCTCCCTTCTTTACCACCGTTGCCTGACTTTGTAGATGTAGGCGAGCATTATCCCCCCAAGCTGGTAAAAATTGGTGGTATGAATAGTCATATTGTGGGATTGACGAACTATGGACACGTTGTGATCTTTCGTGGACTGGACCATGAGCAAGCAATGGGAAGGGGATGGGAGTATGTGCGTCCTCCCATTTGATTTTGATTTGCCAATCCTGATACCACCGATTCAGCTTCCCGAGTTTAGTGAAGTCTCTAGACTTCGCCAGCTACCCGAGTTTTCCGAAGGAAAGGTAACATTACCTGATATGTTGAAGATCACCCATGTGAGTCTACTCTGTATGACCTGATAATACCTGCATCGACGCCATCTCTAGGTTTCAGCTCACTTCAACCACTTCTTCGCCTTTTCCACTGGCTCCAGTTCCATAGTCCTGCAAGGCGACACCTCAACTTCACCCTCATCCAAACCCGAGATCATTCCCGGGCTCCAACATAAAGATATCATCTCTGTTGAAATAGGCGACTACCACAGCGCCGCTCTTGCAGCAAACGGGAAACTTTTTACCTGGGGGAGTTTCTCACATGGTGCACTGGGCCTTGGTGATCCACAGAAACTGCCATTCGGTTCTCCAGGCGGATTTGCCAGCCAGGCGGACATGCATAGGGATTGGTATGATGAACCTAATCCAGTGCTGGTTCCGACCGAAGTACGGTTTGATCACGGGCGGAAGACCCCAAAGGATAGGTTTTGTTTCTCTGTCACAGCTGCTGGGTGGCATACTGGTGCATTGGTTGTTGATCTTGAGGTTTGTGTTATTCTGTCCCTTGATGATGAAAGACTGAATTGGATTTTTGATGTAGCCTGACGCGAACGAGAAGGATGACCAAATTAATTTTGATTTCGAGCCTGAAGCTACAGAAAGATCTCATGGGCGGAGTCCTTGGCAGAATCCACCCCTTGTGCCTCAAATTCCTCATGGAGGGAATTCTTTTCCCTTTCGAATTGGATTTGCCGGACGCGGAATGAACAGGGGTGGACGAAGTCCGAATATATGATAGCTTAGAATGACTGTTGGATATGGCATATGCTTAGAAACCTGTAAATTAGGTGCTGATGGAATGAGGATCCCGTGTATAGTAACCATCGTATTAGCAAAAAAAAGTTTTGTAACAAATGACGCTCTCAATTGTACGTTTTGCATGTTCTATGAACCCTTTGCCGCGTTTTTCTTCTGTTCTTTCAGCATCGCAATACGCTGAGATGGGAGAGAGAGAAATGAATCCCAACTCTCACACAAGAAGCCGATGAACAAGCCTACCTGTTTCCTCTCCTCCTTCCTCCTAGCCAATTCAGCTGCCTTGTCCTCCTTCGTAATCGGACTAGCACTCGGTACAGGAGACAATGTATCAGGCGTCATCGCCATAGGTTTCGTTTCAACCCGATCGCCTTCCCAATCCGTTGTCATAGACACAGAGGACTGTACAGGTGTCGAACGAAGATTCGTCGATATCGCAGGTGAGATCGCTCTTTTACTTAATTTTGTCGTTTTAGGGGACGGCGAGAGCGCATTTCGTGATATTCTCTGCGTTCCGTTAGGGGGGGACTTGCTCGACAATGTTATTTGAGGTTGGATCAATGGTCCAGGTGAAGGTGACGAGCTTGGTGTCGGTGCCGTTTCAAATGCACCTGTGCATGCGATTGATTATTTCATTTCTGGGCGAGGGAAAAAAGGGCAAGGCATACTCCAGTCATCCTCATCAGCATTAATATCCATAAGATCATCATTCCCCCATGGGTTATCCCCTCCAGCAGTAATAGGCATCCTCATCTCATCCTCCAGATCTCTCGCAAAATCAGCAATTGGATCGCCATTGACATGCCCTTTCGTTGAACTACCAAGCTGTAAACCTCTGCCCATCCCTTTTCTAGAATTCGACGAGATTGGAGTTGGGAAGTTCGAAACGTTGGATCGTGGGGTCGTTGGCATGGAGGACAAGGGTTTATTTGGGAGTTCTCCAATTTTTGAGGAGGCTGAAGGTGAAGATCTCCCAAGTCCGCCGGGCATTGGGGTAAGTTGATCCATGCCTGCCGATGAGCCCGAGGTCATTGCAGTTTGCAAGTCAGATGCTGCAAGCTGAGCGCCAGCGGTGAGCAATAAAGACAATTTCGGTGATACGTGTAAAGGCTTACGCGTAAGCCGATGGAGGAAATAGCCCATTCGGCTAATGTGCCTGCTGCCCCTGTTGCAGTGTTGACCAGGCCACCTGTAATGGGGAGAGCACTGGCATGTCGTTCACCTGATGGCATTGATAGATCTGGTCCTACTGTTTCCGGCTGCAAAAGATGCGTCAGTGCAAGGGGAGGGATGTCCAAGGGGAAGAGTGTACCATCGTCTTTGCATGTTCTTCTAGTTTTTTCACAAACAACTCAACAGTCTTGAACGCCTGATCCCTTACCAGCCTTATGCCCATTATCAGCACGCAAAACTAGCTTCTGATGTACACTCACTTCTCTTTATCGACCAGTGTGAATGTAATATTGGGTAATACCTTGATTGCAATATCCTCAATTTCGAAACAGTCAATTGTAGCCATAAAAGCCATCAAACCCGCGACGCGAGCATGAGTGAATGAATCCTTTAACGCTCGAACGAAGGCAGGTACGAGGACTTTACGTTTGGTGTTGTAGCCTAGCGTGGGACCGAGGCGACCGATGAGGATACAAGTGTTGGTTCGGATAGAAGGTTCCGGATCCACTTGCATCTTTGCGAGTAGACGGAGGAGGTCGTTGTTCAAAATTCTGTCGGACAGCTAAAAATTCCGTTAGCTTCTGTATGTGAAAGGCGCTAGAGGGGGAACCTTGGGCGCGATGAGAGCAATGGATTTAGTTGATGCCTCACGGATTGCGGTGATGGTGTCAGAAAAGCCAGTTTGCTGATGTCCGTTTTAATTAATTGTCAAACACGGTACATGGGTGGTCTCACAAGATGGGGAAATATCTTGTCTGACACAGTTTTCTTGTCCAGTTTATCCGCATACTCTGGGAGTTGTTCGAGTAGTGCCATCCGTATGCCACGGTCTGGGCTGGCAAACAGTTTGACCAAAGGTGCAATGATGGTATCGGAATAGTTCTCCGGAGGCACATTCTTCCCAAATTGCATGACGAGGGGGAGAATTACGGCTGCACTTGCTCCTCCGAATTCGAGTGCGGAGATGAGAGATGGAAGGACTTTGTAAGTCGTGAATTCGGTTGGGAACGAGGACGCTGAATCCTTAAGGGTTCTATGATAGATTGTTGATATCAAGTGCGAAAGGACAAGATAGAGACACTCGCTTTAGCAGTGCGTTCTTGTCTGCTTCGCTCTCGATTGAAAAATTCTCCAAGCCCAGACAGACCTTAACTAGCCTATTGGTAGCAAAGAAGCCCGTCTCTGCCATACCCAGATCAAGGAATCCTTTCGAATTAAGACGACTCTTGGGATTAGGATTGAGAAGTTTCTTGTAAGTATTGAACAGTGATATGGGTATGTTTCCGCGTGACGCAGCAGATGGAGGTGAATGAGGAGGTTGGGAAGTTTCGGGGAGAGGAAGGTCAGGGTTGAAAACTGAATACAAGAGTAAACCAAGGGCGTAGGCATCTGGTGCTGCAGGATTATATCTAGGCGCGTCTGCATACATAAGTTGGGAGGAGTAATAATCTTACTGTTTGAGGTCTGACCAGCCATTTTTCTTCACTTCTGGAGAGGACCAAGAATGAGACAAGGGGAATGTGCTGCCAAGGTTCTGAACAACATGAGGGTGAGATAGAAAGCCACGGGGTAGAGACGAACATATAAGACAGCCGCATCGTCTCTGGGATTGCTGAGTAGCTCGAAGCCACCGAGTTTCCATTCGCCCGAGGGAGAGATGAAGATGGAATGGGTACATATCCGTCCATGGGTAGATGCACAGGAATCGTTCAGGAATGTCAGAGCGACCTAGGGCCAAAGTTAGCCACATATTCTTGTAGAAATTAGGCAACCCTCGCGTACCGATATGCGATGCAGGCCCCAGAGCAGCCAATTTTCCTTTTCTGAAGCCTGGCGCAGTGCCCATGCTGGTAATATATTCGAGAGAGGCTGTACTCGCTCGGTCATGATGTATATGGAGGTGTCCGATTCAACTGCATCCATGAATTTGAGGACATCTGGGTGCCTCGTCGTCCTGAGTTTCCTGAGGGAGTTCTGGGCAAAACATTTGAGGCTGCGGCGAGAGGGCTCGCTGAAGTCGTATTCAAAGACAGAGACGGGAGAGCCGCCGTCCTGTGCGCTGTGAGGGAAGACGAGGGGGTGGCGAGGAAGTTGCTCACCCGTTGTATGGCATCGTAGAGACTGTAGAGGCCTTCACATGAGGCGATTTTATGGCCGAGAGAGAAGGGGAGAGAGAGACCTGACTTTTGGACGAGGGCAGATCCCAAATTTCTGAGGTAGTCCATCCAAAGTTATTTATTTGTGATTTGCTGATTTCTCTGACATCTCCCATGCCTCACCTCCCTCTTTCCTCCGTCGCTGGTTCCTCCAACCACACAGACATCGAGCTCGGGGATGCAGTCGACGGCGACGGCGTGCCTCTCGACTTCCTCGAACGTGAACTTCCCTTTGTCGACCATGAACAAGTTCCTCTTCGCCAGCTCACCCAGCGCATCATGCAGAGCATCTACGCAGAGCTCTCTGAGATGGCAGAAACGTACGTACTCATTGCCTGCTTCGCCATGGCTCTCACTCTTGCACCAGCCTTCCCGGGATGTCGGATGCGGCGAGGAAACGGACTCTGGCAGACTGGGTAGTCAAAACAAAAAAACAGGTCGTCAAGCTCTATGCCGTCGCCAAATGGTCGCGGGACGCCGACGTCGTTCAGAAATGCATGGTAATATGTACAATATCCCAACCAGTCATCCCATTCATGTCGCACAGAATATCACCGCATTCCTCATGGGCCAGAATCAACAGTTCGAGGTCGTGACACAGGCCCTCAGAAATGCACGCGATATGCTGGATCCCGCAAGGCAAGCCGTCCCTTCACCGCCCAACATCTTCATGTTTTACAGGTTAAACTGCTCGCAGATTGCGCAATCATGACCTTCTCACCTCCCTCGACGTCCTGACCTCTGGATCTTATCTCCGCCTTCCCACATGTATCAAGGTGCTTAAAGATCTACCTGACAGCACGGCTCTTTGGCTGAGCTCTCTTCTCAGAAATACATCGTCCCAAAAACCCCTCTTACAGATGCAGAGGTCCACAAGATATTGTTTGACATCGAAGAAGCCATCCGTTTCCGTCTACAAATGTCCGAAATCATCCCTGTCGAAATGGCGCAATACCGGATAGGTAGCATTATTCCCAACTCAACCAGTAGCCTCGATTAATGTGTCCGACCAGCTGACGGCAGGGTCTATTTCACCGTTCCGGACCTCTTCGAGACATCACTTTGTCTGAGTGGTGTAGGCCCAGATGACGGGTGGTTCTTTGTCAATGTTGAGTTTCTGATTGAAGCAGGTGGCGATGTGGCGACTTTACAGGGTATTTGTAGTCCTCTGGTCTCTTTGTTGCATACTCATTTGGCTCAGAATTCCCTCGGATACCCAAGGGAATCATGAAGCGTCATATCACGGAGGAGGCCGACTCACGTCTGGGGCTCTACGTGCCACGTCCTGAACCTGAACAGCCATATCCACCTGGTTTTGAGCCCCCTCCTCGGCCAAAGCTCCCCCTTGGTTACACAGATACGCCGTTGGTTCGCATCTTTAACTTTCTTCGTGAGTCATCTACGTGAGTCCATGCTGATTTGCTAACACGAAGATGTGGCTCAAGAGATGATGTCATTGTCCTATCAGCTCGAAATTTTATGGTATCAGGTTGGTGTTCTTCCTAACTCTTCACAGCACACTCAGCCTTTTCTGCAGGCAGAGAGGATGCGCGCTCTTGGGTGGGCGAATTATATGTCAGTGCAGATGACTCGGGACAGGAAATCTATGGCGGTTTCATATTGGCTGTAAGCGCTACTTTTTTTCAGTCAGAGCGTACCTCACCGATGGATGTATTGAAAGGCGGCTACCTCCCCCACCAGTGTCTGGTCAACAACATCAAAAGTTTAAACTACCATTACTGGGCGGCAAAGTCACTGTATCAATAGTAGAAACACATGGTCCACCACAGGCTGATCCTGGCCCCGAACGAACGCCAAAATCAAGGATGCTCGCAAAACTACAACGAAAAGCAAAACTAGGAAACTCGAAGCCGTCAGATGAAGTAGAGGGTTTACGGTTCGAGGTCAAGTGGCAGCCCGAGAAAGGTGCCTTGGGTGTCATTCTTTCTCCAAAACAACTCGTGTTGCCCGAGGACCTTCTGCGAGTGGTCAGTCCGTGATATCAAACCGAAGTCTATTGCTAACTTAAGTCTGAAAGACGCCGGATTGTCTTGATTTTGAAGCGATGCTGAAAGCAGTCATTGAGAAACATACAGCCGCAATACTCATGACATTCCAATACCAGCTCCAAACAGGTGTTGCACGAGCAGTCTTTGGTCCACTGGGTGTAGTCACGCGGATCATGGAACGTGAGTTGCGTACTTCAGCTTCGTCAACTTTGCTGAAGTACCTTGGATAGTTGGTTCACCTGCTCTACGCATACATCTGTGTGCGGATGAAGTGGTTGTCATCACAATCGATCCTAGGACGGGTCGGATAACATTGCGGGATAGCGGTGATCTTGCAGCAGCTGGACGAGGACCTCGATTCACAGTTGTTTCCACCAAGATCAATGAAAATCCCACTGTGTTATTTAATGCCATCGTTCATTTACGCTTCATGGTCAGTTCTCAACTCTTTCATGATCAATCGATAAGTTCAGCTTCGCTCGGTCCAGACTATTGCAGAACTCGTGGACCAGAAAGCCAAGTACCTTGGTCTCCAGAGCTATCGAACGCGAAATTTCTTACCAGAAGGTATTCAAACATTCTCTTAACGAGAATGCCTGCTGACGTCTCGATTTGCGGTAGAAATAACCAAACTTGGCCCAGATATACGCGGTTCTGTTTACATACAACTAGCCAGTTTCCCAGATCACTATCTCGTAGTCATCATTACTGATGACCAATTTCGATTTGCCCTCATCACGACTGAGATGAGTCAAAATCTACCGTATCCGAGAATGCTCATAATGGATATTTGCTGGCTGGTTTATGATAGATTAAGGCAGGAGTCTTTGGCTATGGCGAGAGTAAGGGACACTCTGAACCCTGACGTGAGAGTTGGACTGAAGAAAAGAAGGGAGTTGAGTGATATGGAGAGACAGCCTGGCTTTCCCGGGTGCGTTGGTCGTGATGTTCTAATCGCGTGGATCTGACATTTGTTCATCAGTTTCGATCTTGAAACTCAAATGCTACGAGAATTGTATACCTATTGCTGGTATGGATTCACCTCGCAGAATTCATTATCAATTTTCAGCTTCTTCTAATTCCAGTGCGAGAGTCGCATACAAGACTGTCGAATGGCAACTCAAAATCCAGCAAATCCCCTTCACACACGTCAATCCTTCCTATGGTCTACCCATCACTCTAGACCTTGCACATGCTCAGTCCTCCCTTGTCCGTTCTATCCCTGGCATCTGTGTTCAATCTAAAGATATCCTCTCGGGTGTACCAGCGGCTGAAGCGGCTATGCCGAATATTCGTGTAGTAGCACTTCGATGGTGGTCGGAAAAGAGTATACAAGTAGTGACTTGTGTCAAGCTGAAATATGTACAGCAGCCAATGGGAAAAACTGCTGGAAGTGCGATTATCAGACCTTCGAAAGGGATCATATATGATACGAAGGAGGCGGTCGTATCGTTCTTCTCGGAGGATGTGAAGGAATGTATGAAGGACTTTGTGAAGGAGTGGGCGAGAGTATCAAAGATGGTAGTCATTGCACGAGAAGGTAAGTTTACTGCTACGTCTGATTGGGACTGGTGGGGGACAACAAATACTTCTAGTTGGTCAGATGTCGAAAGGAAAGAAATGGCCAGATATCCAACTATTGTCATTTGATTTGCAAACTGTAGAATTCGCGTATGCTGAGGTATGTAACACTTCAATAAGAACTCACAGCGTCACCTTCCACATCTTCTGTAGAACTACACAGTCTCAATAACATGTGAAGACCAACTTTCTCCTACAGGAGGACACTTTGCACTCCGTTTCGCGCGTTGTAAATTACCTTCAACATCTCAAACTTCCGCTCGTGATGGTCATGAAGTTCCGATGGACGAAGATATTCGTGAAGAAGATTTGTTCAATCCGCACGATGACGCGGAACCCTTTTTCCGAGATATCCTGCAACAAGGAAATGACAGCAAAGGACATGGCCGCTTGGCACCGTCTTTGCACCGGCTTGTTGCTCTGTTAAGAGAAACTCTGCCGGTTGTTGTCGAGTTGGAAGCTATAAGACGGGACGAGGAGAAAAGGAATAGAGTAATAGATACATTTCCTAAGGCTGTGGGGTGGTACCGGCTATTGTATGGCGACCTTAGGTATGTCTATCTTGCCGCCGATGTTCGTACATGTTTGATTGTTTTCCCTTTGAGACATGCCCTGGATTTCCGGTTGATGACGAAGCAGCGAATTGCCATTCTAGATGGTTCATATTCACTTCATCCCTCCTCTTCGTCATTCGCCGGCCCCACCTCTACCACCAAACCTCCGATATCATCATCCTCGACGATGACGACGACCCCAGTAGCCAACTCAACACCGAAAAAATCGAATGCGAGAACATCTGGGGAATCAAACCACGGGGTTCTCCAACCTATACCCTATTTCCGCGAAATCATAGCCGAAGTGGCTATGGAGGGACTAAGGAGGGGTGACATTAGACCGGGTAAAATTGCGAGAGTTGATTCAGGCGTGGTGTGTGAGTGTGCTGCTGTACACAAGTTGTCAAGGGCGATACATTCACGAGTGGTGGAAGTATTGGTGAAAAATGCTGCTGTT
>Ga0153995_1000347_pt1 | contig 10115 bp, 14 predicted proteins | sample TSNC079MetaG_FD_104678 | JGI IMG/M metagenome (GOLD analysis project Ga0153995, IMG submission 104678) | Attine ant fungus gardens microbial communities from North Carolina, USA - TSNC079 MetaG | ecosystem: Host-associated > Fungi > Mycelium > Unclassified | place: USA: North Carolina, Lumber... | reverse complement strand
TTTCCAAGGCACGACACGTCACGAACTTGATGGTCGAGCAGGCATCTATCGCACTTTCTGCTTCGCTGACTCAGGAAGAAAAAGACGTTGATTTGGTATATCCTCGCCTGATCCGTATTCGTGGAATCTCGGCTCGCATTGCCGTTGCTGTCATCCGTGCTGCTCAAACAGATGTGAGTGATTGGCTTAATCTAGTAGTTGACTCTGGAATTGATTTTTTTTACCCAAGGGGGTTGATGAGAATACATTGTATCGCGATCTCTCGGATGATGCTCTTTTAGAGACTATCAAATCCAAGCAATGGCACCCTTCTACACACCGAACGCCACGTTTATAGAAACGGCCCCGGTGCCACTGGCAATCTCTACCTATACAATTTCCGAATGTATTTGTCTACTTGGTTGCTTATATTGTTAAAAGAGGTTTAGCTCCACCTACTGCCGATGTCTTTTATGCATCCATTGTTGTCTCCAGTTCGAGAAGCTTCTTGTAATCTATATCTGTCGTGTCCCTGTCTATCATAAGGTCATCTTCGTGACCGTCCGGCTTCCACTGTGCGATAGAATATCGATGATTTACACCCTTGAGAGTTGGAAGGCACGTAATGCTTCCGCATCCACCCGTCTGCGACATGGGGTAAACATAAATTACTTCTTTGACACGGGAATGTAGAAGCGCCATACTACACATGACGCAAGGTTCGTGGGTCGTAAACAAGGTCAACGATGTCAAGAGATAGCCCCTCTCATTTTTTTGGAGTAAATTGAGACTATCACCGCCTTTGTTTTGTATTTCTGCTAAAGCATCTGATTTCGTCCCGTCGTTTGATAAAGCTGCTGCAGAATCAGCCACTTTCCGAATGGTGTTTATCACAGCGTGACGAAGAGGATGTAGAGTGGATTTTCGAGTGTCGTGTGCTACAAACTCTTTGGAAGTTTCTCGTGATGACCGCATACCCGTGTTATTTCTCATGAACTGGGATTCTTCGTAAGGGACCGGAACATGTGCGGCTATGGGGTACTAGAGTTGGAAAAACATGTGGGGCAACGTTAGTGGAGAGAGCGTTCCGGTTGTTTTGGGGACCCACCTCTCCACTTTGAAGTGCTTCTATTGCAGCTTGCACTGTTTTCTGCATGGCAGACCATGCCCACGCCGCTTTTCCACGGCACCATCTCTCCTGCTCATCCTTCCTGCGTGGAGTAAAGTATGTTGGCCATAAAGCTGTTTTTAGAGTGAGCTGAATTGGCGTAACGGCAGATGAAGCTGGTATGGTGTGGAGGTATGGAGAAGGGAGGTTGAGGTCTTCTGGGAGTTGAGGCAGGCCGGTAGACTGAGAAGCGATGAGAAAACTTGTGGTGTTATTATGTTTTCGTACTCGTTTCAGATGAGAGAGCTCTGCTGTGTCAAGATTAGCTTGTTTGAGCCATCTAGAAAAAGCAATTTTTTTTATCAGCACAATGTCCGTGTATATATAAGCGGATGCGGAAACGTACTTGAGAAGAGTTGTAATCAATCTCTGGTCTGGTACGTCCACGATCCAGGCTTGGACTGCAAGGAGACAGGATAAGAGATAAAGATTGCAGAAGAATCGTTACAACTCACTGGTCCGTATGGTTTCAGGAGTCTCTTCTTCTGGCGGTAACTTGTATCTCACAAACGGAAGATCTTCTTCATGAAGAAGCTCCTGAGAATCACCATTCGTAAAAGGGTTGATCAAGGGCATGTTTTGTTCGTTGTCGTCAATGGCCGATAGGCTATTCCAAGCATCATGAATATCTTCATGCAATGTTTGAGCGCCATTTTTTTCTTCCACAGTCACTGCCACAGGAGAGAACCATAACTTGTGCCCATAAAAGATACAAAGTTCTTCTTCAGGCTCAATATCGCGAGCCGCGACGAAGCGAATCGAATCTGTGGATGTGTCAAGAATGAAAGAAACATTCGGAGGATCGGAGTGATTGAAGAGGGAACCTTGTTTTGGCTATCAGAGATGATGTGGTCGTAAAACTGTGTGTCGAGCGCATACCAAGGCCTAGGGCAAGGGCCATGCGACCATCAGGCCATACGAAAGTATAGTGATCTAAAATCGTGTGCTTTCCTTGGTGCAAGGTAAGTAAAGCGAGCGTGCAATTCAGAGGAGGCATTTATACAATACCGTGCTCCTCATACTCCGACTTTGAGAAGAATAAAACAGGGCTGATTTCAATGGTAGTGTTTCGTGGAACTGGTTTCGTGGCTGTGGGGATAGGGTTTCAGCTATGATAACATGAGACAGCCACAGGGAGAGAGAGCTGACCGTACACACCCCTTCCTTTTTCTTCAGTGACTTTTATAACGCATCCTGTTGCATTGAGATGCTGAAGTTCAGAATGAGCGCTAGCAGTGCCCGACATCGAAAGTAGTAGATTAGATCAGTTATTTTGATCCGGGCACCGAGGTGATTTTGATGCGGTCAGAGACTCGTGACAAAGACACGTCTTTACAATGACAGCTTGTTTCTTTTCCAATCCATGTTTTCTGAAAGGCCGGTGTATTGACAACTCAAAGTATACCTTCCGCATTCACTTCTAGGTCGTTAAGATGTCAAGCGTAGCAATCAGACCAAGACCTTTGCCTAGCGTACTGCTCTTTGGATTGGTCCCTGTTGCGTTGTGGTTCGTTGCAAGACCTTTACTAGATCCCGTACCCCCTCTGTCGGCACTATATGTATCTGTCGGATTCTCTGTGTTCTCATTTTTGGCTACATTACACCTTATACCGCGCCTAGGGCCTGTATTTGTCTCCGCCCATCTGAAGGGGAGAGATCTACTCAAAATATACAATGACCCAATGTGAGTAATCTCCATTTGAAGGCATTTGATGAACTCAAATGTATGTAGTCCGGAATGCATGGGTCTTGTGTGTGCGGCGGTATACATCCTCATTCTGATGCTCTTCATCCCTTTCGCTTTCTCGAACTCTATCATGCATCGAGCAAATAGGTCTCCGGCCTCAGAAGGCATTAATGTGGTTGATTTTCCTCATCACCAGGTAAGATATCTGCTGTATCTCTTTCAGGAGATTCTTTTCACACAAATGATAGCTTTCAGTCTACCTTTCCTCTCTTCTTTCTCTCCTAACAGCGACCATGCTTGGCTTTCTCGATGATGTATTCGATATTCGATGGAGGCACAAGCTACCAATACCTGTGATCGCATCTATACCCCTCCTGATGGTCTACTATGCAGAGCGGGGCAACACTCATGTTGTTGTGCCACTGCCCTTGAGATCTTTCTTTGGTACCCTCATCAATCTTGGTATGACTGGTCATACTCGCATTCGCTCTGACCGTGGTTTAAAAAATTCTAGGGCCATTATACTATATGTACATGTCATTGCTGTCGACATTTGCGACGAACAGCATCAATATTCTAGCTGGAATCAATGGTTCCGAAGTTAGCCAGGCGCTCATAATTGCGTTGTCGGTTATTCTGAACGACCTGTTATATCTTCCTTGGCCAATTGGTTTTCATATTCCTCTCCACTTACTCGGGAACAAGACTGAGGTCGAATTTGGAGGCGTCTGGAGTGCCGGCATGTCCTACGGGAGCCGTGAGCTAGTCGAGCGTCACTTGTTCAGCCTTTACTTTATGTTGCCGCTTGTTGCAGTCTGTGCTGGATTCATGTATCACAACTGGTATGCTTGTTTTGTGCCTGGAGACGCAACAACCCACTATTTTCTAGGTATCCTGCCAGAGTCTTCCCTGGTGATACCTTATGTTACGTCACCGGCATGGCGTTTGCAGTAGTCGGAATCCAGGCGCACTTTTCGAAAACGCTGTTGCTATTTTTTATACCACAGGTCTTCAACTTCCTGTTGTCCTGTCCCCAGCTATTTGGTCTTGTCCCCTGTCCTCGACATAGGGTACCAAGGTAAGTGGATTTGAACAGCAGGTCCGAACTGAGGGAATTTCGGCTCTGTTCAGATTTGATTCAAGTAAAAACCTCCTTTATCCTTCCAAGGTTGCGTTCGAGAGACCGTTATCACAGCTAGCGAGCCTTGTTCTTCGCATATATGCCACTCTCGGGGTGACGGAACTCACTGTCCATCCTACAAATGGACTCATTCTCGAGGCGACAAACTTGACTATCTTGAATTTTTTCCTTGTGCGTCTGGGCCCAATGAATGAGAAACGACTGGTCCAAGTTTTAATGTGTTCACAGGTCAGTAGACATATGGGATGAATTAACTTGCGTGCTGACGCCATTTTTTGTGTCAGGTTGCAGGAAGCCTAGTGGCGTTTGTAGTTCGTTATGGTTTGGCCGATTTGGTTTATGATGGTGATCGACGATGATATTGGTAGCCTAGAAAGTAATAGATTCTATTCAAAGACATCAGTGGCTAAATTGAAATGTTAATCATCTGACCTAGCATGGGTTCTACCGATACAATATGGACAGGGAATTGGTAACTCACCATACCTGGGATACCATGGAGACCGCAGGCGAATGAAATATCGACTTGTGCAGCGACATAGCACGCATATAGGGTGCTGTTGAGTGCAGTGTCATGAAGGAGAGAACAAGGCTGGATATCGATGACTGGCCTAGAGTGGAGCTGCTCAGTAGAGAATCACATGGTACCGTCATAGTGACCCGGTCTAGAAAACAGGTGTTTGCAGGCATGGAGCAAATTATCGTATATAGACCTTATTTCACTCAGTACTTACTTCGTACTATCATGTCGACTGAAAAGGCTCGCTTTGCTCAGGAAGTCGCAGAGGTTGAACAATGGTGGAAGGTACGTTCTCTATTATGTTATCACAGAGCATATTCAATGTGCCTAGAGTTTGCGCTTTGCTCAAACCAAGCGCCCTTATACCGCTGCTGATGTTGTCGCCAAGCGTGGCACCATGAAAATAAACTATCCTTCTGACCTCCAGGGCAAGAAATTGTGGACAATCCTCAGCGAGCATGCAAAGAGAGGGACACCCTCGCATACCTACGGGGCGTGAGTCATATTCCAGAAGAGCGTTTTGCTGAGGAATGACACAATCCACTGCTAGCCTCGATCCTATCCAAGTGACTCAGATGGCCAAGTACCTCGAGACTGTTTACGTTTCTGGGTGGCAATCATCGAGTACTGCTTCGTCTACTAATGAACCCGGACCAGATCTTGCCGGTACGCCAATGAGTTCCAACCTTTGTTCAAGATATTGATCAAGTACCAGACTATCCCTCCAACACCGTGCCTAACAAGGTTGAGCATTTATTTCAGGCACAACTTTTCCATGACCGCAAGCAGCGGGAGGCTCGTTCCCGCATGACGGATGCTGAGCTTTCTCAAACACCCGTGATCGATTACCTCCGCCCCATTGTTGCGGATGCCGATACTGGTCACGGTGGTTTGACTGCTGTCATGAAGCTTGCAAAGATGTTCGTCGAGAAGGGGGCCGCTGGTATCCACATAGAAGACCAGGCTCCGGGAACGAAGAAATGTGGTCATATGGCTGGCAAGGTGTTGGTCCCTATTCAGGATCACATCAACCGACTCGTCGCGATTCGCCTCCAGTTTGACATCATGGGTGTTGAAAACCTCTCGATTGCCCGTACCGATTCTGAGGCTGCCACCCTCATTACCTCCAATATTGATGACCGAGACCACCCCTTCATTCTTGGTTCCACCAACCCATCTCTTCCTCCTCTGAACACTGTCATGGTTGATGCTGAGGCTGCGGGCAAGTTCGGCGATCAGCTACAAACTGTTGAAGACAAGTGGTTGGCAGAAGCCAATCTTCAGCTCTTTTCCACCACCCTGGCCAATGCTTTATTGCAAGAGGGTGTCCAACATATCATAGTTGACGGATTCATTGCTCGTGTTGCCCATGCTTCCTACTCTCAGGCTGTCCTCATTGCCAAAAAAGAGTTCGGTCTCAGCAAGGTTCCCTATTGGAATTGGGATAGTCCAAGGACTCGTGAAGGCTATTATCGTTACCAGGGCGGTACGCAATGTGCTGTCGCTCGTGCTATAGCCTTCGCCCCTTATTGTGATTTGATTTGGATGGAGACCAAGAAACCAATTCTTGCTCAGGCCCAGGAGTTCGCTCATGGGGTGCATACCGTGTTCCCAGACAAATGGTTGGCCTACAATTTGTCGCCGTCGTTCAACTGGGAGGCTGCTGGTCTCACTGACAGAGACATGGAGGCATACGTTTGGGAGCTTGGAAAACTTGGCTTTGTCTGGCAGTTTATCACTGTGAGTCATTCGCCATGAGCTCTTCCTGGTGGAATTTACTCACCGGTAGCTTTAGCTTGGTGGTCTCCACTCCAATGCTTATATTTCCGATCTTTTCGCCAAAAATTATGCAAAGACTGGCATGAAAGCATACGTTGAAATTGTTCAGCGTAAGGAGCGGGAAATTGGTTGTGATGTTCTCACACATCAGAAGGTATGCATTTTTGGTTATTTCTCTGCGAGTCAGCGTTGATAGGTGCTGTAACCAGTGGTCTGGTGCCGATTACGCTGACAGCTTGATTAAAACTGTCACCAGTGGTGTTTCTTCAACAACTGCCATGGGTGCTGGTGTAACGGAGACTCAGTTTACTACCAAGCTTTGAGAGTTGAATACTTGATTAGAGTATAGAATTATTTCTAAGCATGTACGTTGGCTAGGAATGCACGTATACCATTTGGGCACTCAAGACGGTGACTGAGCACTGAGGGTTCATCTCTAGGTTTGATGCCTGAATACGGCAGACGCCGGTTCATGCGAGGACGTCATTCAGTAACTTGGTGATTACTGCACTTGTACTGATGAACATATCAGAAAGAGTTGACATAGCTTCAAATTTTCTTCTGCAAGCGCCGCCTGGAGAAATCAACGATGTCCTCAACGGTACGATGCGTTTTGAACAAATCCCTTTTGGAATGACTGATGGACCGTAGATGTTCGTAACATAATTTCCGACGATGATGCTCTACAGGCTGGAGTCAAGTCTGCACTTCGAGAATATAATTTGGGACAGTTCATCACGGTGGATATCCCTGGAACAAAACATCCGGTAAAATGTCATCGGTCACTGATGAATGTCGGAGAGTTAACGGGCGATGCTAGTGTATCATCAGTCAAACATCCAAGATTTCGAGTTGGAGTGGTGATGAAGATGGGGAGGAGAGGTTCTTGGATCCTAGGTCGAAGACGAGTTTCGTGTTTGATCATTTGAGTCTGGTGTGTGCTCTCTCTCTCATTCTGAAGGCTTGCATTGATGACAAAAAAATTATTCCTGATCTAGGAGGCGTCAAAACCCCAATTTTATGAGCCTGACCTAGTGACTGAGCCATTCCGGTGAGTTGTCGACAGTTACGACTAGTGATTATGGGTCCTAGCTAAAGAATAGTTCGGCACTGGAAACTGCTGTTCAGGTTTATCTCAAGGCGCATTTCTATGACGGCGTGGCATCTGTATTCTCAACTGGCAATAGTGGACAGGAATACATTATTCAGGCCGTTGGGAACAAGTACAATCCTGCAAATTACTGGTTTGTATTGGGACTTTGTACATTGTGCCATGCCTGACAATTTTCAAATCAGGTCTGGTCGCTGGCGGTCACAGTATGTGATTAAATTCGACCAGGGTACCGTAACGGGGAATATTTCGGTCCATGTGCACTATTACGAACAGGGAAACGTGAGCTATCCAATTCGTTGCTCTGAAGAGGCATTTATGAATCTGCAATCAGGTGCAACTCATGACAACGCATGATGTCAACTTCAATTTGCCACCGGGAATCACTTCTGGCGTCAACTCGGCAGCCTCAAAGATCCTCGCGTTGATTGAAGATGAAGAAAGTAAATATCAGGTGTCCCTCAATGAGGCATATCAAGAGATGTTAGAGACGACTTTTAGAAGTTTGAGAAGAGCACTGCCGATGACCCGTTCGAAACTAGACTGGGATAAAGTTTGTCCTTGGTTCATACACCTAGTAACAATATCACGAACTAAAATTTGATTAGATATTGGGATACAAACTTGGTGCGGAATTGTCTGGCAGCAAAGAGGGGCAGCCTGCGTCGTAACGCCATTGACGATGTATAATAATATCATGAGTCGTGAGTCCATAAACCCATAAGTCCATGAGTCCGTGAGTCGTGAGTCCATGAGTCAGGGTCCGTGCATCAGAAAGTAGCGAGTCTGCTTACATCAGCCATAAGCTCTTGCCTGGACACCAACAACTAAGGATGAGTTTCCCTCCTCCTCCTCCAGGGTTTATGCCACCTCCCCCTCCAGGAATGCCGCATAATAGTAGCCCTTTATTGTTGCGCTTGCCACCCGAGGGTATGTTTCCGACTTGTATGGTGATTCGTTTCTTGATTTTAGTGTTCAGTCATCGCGCAAAAGGCACAAAAATGGGTGCAGATGCAGAGAAAGCGATACGGAGAGAAGAGAAAAGGCGGTTATGTCGACATGGGAAAGCAGGTGAGGATTTTTGCTAGTTCTCACCCTTGTTTCTTATAGATCATACTAGGATCTTCCGCCTGAGCATGTCCGCAAAATCATCAAGGACCACGGTGACATGAGCAACCGTAAGTTCAGAAATGACAAGCGTGTCCACCTAGGTGCCCTCAAATATGTCCCGCATGCCGTCATGAAGTTACTAGAAAATATCCCGTATCCCTGGGAGCAAGTTCGTGAAGTACCTGTACTCTACCACATCACCGGTGCAATCACATTTGTGAACGAGATCCCTCGTGTCATTGAGCCGGTGTATCACGCGCAGTGGAGTACCATGTGGTTGGCTATGCGCCGCGAAAAAAGAGACCGTCGACATTTCAAACGCATGCGTTTTCCGCCGTTTGATGACGAAGAACCCCCTTTGGATTACGGAGACAACGTGCTCGACGTTGATCCTCTAGAGGCTATTCAGTTGGATTTGGATGAAGAGGAAGACTCTGCGATTATTGATTGGTTCTATGACGCCAAGCCTCTTGTCGACACCAAGGCTGTCAATGGACCTTCCTACAAGTTTTGGTCACTGTCACTCCCAGTCATGGCCAACCTCTACCGTCTCGGTCGTACTCTTCTATCAGACCAGGCCGACAGTAATTCGAGTTATTTATTCGACAAGCAGGCCTTTTTCAGTGCCAAAGCCTTAAACATGGCCATACCTGGAGGTCCCAAGTTCGAGCCTTTGTATCGGGACATGGATTCATTTGATGAAGATTGGAACGAGTTTAATGATATAAACAAAGTCATCATTCGTCAGCAAATCCGTACGGAGTACAAAGTTGCCTTCCCTCACCTCTATAATTCTCTCCCGCGTTCTGTACGAATCTCGCCCTATCATTTCCCTAAAAATGTTTATATCCGCACGGATGATCCCGACCTCCCAGCCTTCGGGTTTGACCCCCTTATCAACCCGATTTCTCTTCGAGGCTTCACTCCAAAAAACGCGCCTATTGTCTCGCATGAGGATAGCATCTTTGGTCCTAATGATACCGACGATGACGATTTCGTATTACCTGAGGATCTAGAACCCTTCCTTCAGGATAGGCAAGTTGAGACCGATCTTACTGCTGACGGTATCGCCTTGTGGTGGGCACCAGAACCCTACAATCGACGATCGGGTCGTATGCGTCGAGCTCAAGATGTTCCTCTTGTCAAGAACTGGTATCTGGAACATTGTCCTCCTAACCAACCTGTCAAGGTCCGGGTATCTTACCAGAAGTTGCTCAAATGCTATGTCCTCAACGAATTACATACGCGACCTGAGAAGGCAATGTCAAAGAAAAATTTGTTCCGGCAACTCAAGGCAACTAAGTTTTTCCAGACGACGAGATTGGATTGGGTTGAAGCTGGTCTGCAAGTCTGTAGGCAAGGTTACAACATGCTGAACCTCTTGATCCATCGTAAGGTCAGTGTTCAGTCTTTTTTGGGGCTTTCTGCTCAATTGCTGACTTTTTTTGCTTGCAGAACTTGAATTATCTTCACCTTGATTACAACATGAACTTGAAGCCAGTCAAGTAAATTTTTTTATGTGCAGTTTGGCCCTTCTATTTATCTCTTGTCCAGGACACTCACAACCAAGGAGCGTAAGAAGTCTCGTTTCGGAAATGCATTCCATTTGTGCCGTGAAAT
>Ga0153995_1000345_pt1 | contig 10136 bp, 13 predicted proteins | sample TSNC079MetaG_FD_104678 | JGI IMG/M metagenome (GOLD analysis project Ga0153995, IMG submission 104678) | Attine ant fungus gardens microbial communities from North Carolina, USA - TSNC079 MetaG | ecosystem: Host-associated > Fungi > Mycelium > Unclassified | place: USA: North Carolina, Lumber... | reverse complement strand
CCGGGGCAGTTAGGACGTCATCTGCGTTGAGCACACAACTCAGATGACCCTCTTTCGGTGCGCGGTCGGGCATCCGTGCGGCCGCGCACCTTCAACGATAAACCGCATGAACGGTATGCATTGAGGTGGAGCGACTTTTCGTTACCAACCAGTAACCCTCCGCGCCGCTTCGTTCTTCATGCGCTGCATCGGCCGTACGAGGCCGAGGGCTCAGCCCTGACGAACCGGACCGTCCCACAAAGTTAGAACGCCAGCCCCAAATCAACTGCTAACTCCCGATTACGCTTTCGCTTCCGTAATGGGCAGATTCCCGGCGCCGAGCGGAAAGCTGGTCATTGGACATCACCGATCCGGCTCTCCTCGCAGGGTCGTCCGATGCCATATTGGTGATCCGACCGACGGGGGGTGACCTAGTGTCCTGCGGCGGTAAGTAACCTTCCGATATGGCTCTCGGAAACGGGTTGGTCGCTCGCATCGAGCGGACCGTGGACTTCTACGGTCCCGGCCGTCCGATTCCGGCAGACGAGCTTCACGCGCGATTGCATGCGCTCGACATCGTCCCGGACAAAGACTTCACCGAGTTCGTGGGACGTTGGGGTGGATGCTTCGTGGGCGTGTCAGTGCACGCATGGGACAACGCCGAGCTTATCGGTCGTGAGACATGCATCGAGCTGACCATTGAGGCGCGTGACGCATACGGTGCCCTCATCGACGGGGTGGTGTTCGCTGACGACGGGTCGGGGAATCCGATCTGGATCGCTGCGGACGGAAGCGTGCGCTTGGTCGACCATGACACCGGGAACACAGTTGTCCGACTGGCGGCCAGTTTCCGCACGCTGTTGGAAGAGAACGTCGACGACTGACTCACGAAGGCATCCGCGCGATGTCAACTGCCCCTCGTCGCCCTCGCGGGCCGTATGTCCGCGGTGGTCGCCCCAACGACCGAACCGGTCGCCCGAAATGGTGTTTGTACATGCAGGGACGGTGAGCGTACTACTCACCGGCCCTTGTGGTGCGTTCAGGAGGTAGCAGGCACTTCGGTGACGGCGTCGGCAGTCACGAGCATGTCGATCTCGACGAGATTGGTTCCGCCGGCATCGGTGACACGCACGGCTACTCCGGCCAGCCATTGGCCGTCGTGCATTTCCGCCCAGAATTTCAAGGCTCCGTCCAGGTATCCGGACATATAGAGCGCGGATGTTTTCACGCGCATGCTCACATGATCGGCGCGTGATGCTCCCCCTCGTCCGATTGCAGCGCCCGACCGATGTCGACTTTCACCGCCCTGGGCTCGTCGAAGGTCCTGATCACAGGGTGATCGGGCCATCGTTCAGTCCAGTGATCGGTGTTGATCACTGCGCTGCCCGGAGCATCGGTGTCGATGCGAGAGTGCGACTTGCGGTTGGCGAGTGCTCTATCGGGCCGAGCGGGCGACCGTTTGCTCTTGATAGCACCATCGACCGCTAAGTCTCCGGCAAGTTGGGTGGAACCCTACGGCGGTACATCTCGTTTGGCTCGTAGTCCAGCATCGCCCGGTTGTGTCGAGATTTTCCTGGCGACGGAATTCTCCCGCGTGAAGATCACGCATTCACCCAGCCGGTCCAACAGCGGCGGCATTAAATCAACAGCGCCGGCACGATTCACAAGGAGTCGAGCAGCTCGATTCCGTAGTCGGCGACCACGGCCCGCACCTCGGCGAGGTAGCGCTGCGCCTGCGCCGTGAGCGGGACGCCGGAATGGCTGATCCAACCGATCTCGATACTCTCGTCCACGTCGAGTGGGATCGCGACGATCTCGGGGTCGAGGTCGTCACTGATGATGCCGGTCGAGATCGTGTAGCCGTCGAGTCCGATCATGAGGTTGAAGATGGTCGCGCGGTCGGAGACCCGGATTTCCCGCTTACTCGACAGGGTGGAGAGGATCTCTTCGGCGAAATAGAACGAGTTGTTCGCGCCCTGGTCGAAGGTGAGCCGTGGCAGGTCGGCCAGATCATCGAGAGCGACGCGATCTCGGGAGGCCAACGGGTTCTGTCTGGCGATGAAGATGTGCGGCACCGCGGCGAAGAGCGGGCGGAACACCAGCCCGGAATCTCGCAGGAGTTTGTCGATGACCTTCCGGTTGAAGTCATTCCGGTACAGGATGCCCACCTCACTGCGGAGCATCCGGACGTCTTCGATGATGTCCCAGGTCCGGGTCTCACGAAGCGAGAACTCGTACTGTGCGGCGTCAACGGAGTCCACCATCCGGATGAACGCCTCGACCACGAATGAGTAGTGCTGAGCCGAGACTCCGAGCAGTCGACGGGACGGTGGCTGACCGAGGTAGCGCTGCTCCAGCAGCGACATCTGCTCGATGACCTGCCTGGCATAACCAAGAAACTCCGCGCCCTCCTCGGTCAACGTCACCCCCCGGGCCGATCGAGCGAGGAGGGTGCGCCCCACTCGGGATTCCAAGTCTTTCATCGCGGCAGACATGGTCGGCTGGGCAACGTAGAGAAGGTCGGCGGCGCCGGTGATCGACCCCTCCGCTGCGACCTCGATGAAGTAATGCAGTTGCTGCAGTGTGATACCTCTGGATTCTCGCGCCATAGCTAAACCCTATAGAGAGACATAGGCAATGTTAGTTACCCGATAACTGAACTGGAACTGCAGGATGGTGGCAGAGACTTTCCGCACGGCCGAGCCCTGCCGATCAAAGACCCGAAATGGACGTACATGTCGAACGAATTCACGTTCAGCATCACCACCACCCGCTTCGACGAGGACTACTCGCCGTCGGAGCATTCTCGGACCACCACGAACTTCGCCAACCTGGCCCGGGGCGAACACCGTCAGCAGAACCTCCGCCGAACCCTGGCGATGATCAACGACCGGTTCAACGATCTCGCACGCCGGGACAACCCGGGCCGGGACCGCTACTGCGTCGAGCTCGACATCGTCTCCGCGGAGCTGCAGTTCAGCTCGGACGGCGCCGATCACCGACTCCCCCTGATCGAAGTACTCGACATTCAGATCGTCGATCGCCTCACCGGCACACGATTGCCGGGAATCGTCGGGAACAACTTCTCCTCCTACGTCCGCGACTTCGACTTCAGTGTCCGACTGCCGTCAGTCAACGAGGGAACCTCTGTATTCACCGTGCCCGGCGACTTCGGTGACCTGCACGGAAAACTGTTCCAGCATTTCCTCGACTCCGAGGCCTACAAGGCGCGCTTCGCGATGGATCCCGTGATCTGCATCAGTGTGTCCACGAGCCGGACCTACCGCCGGACCGGGGGTCACCATCGGACCCTCGGCGTCGAGTACCAGCAGGACGACTATTCGTTGACCGACGAGTACTTCCGGAAGATGGGTCTCCAGGTCAGGTACTTCCTGCCGCCCAGCGGTGTCGCCCCGCTCGCGTTCTACTTCCGCGGCGATCTGCTCAGCGACTACACCGAACTGCAGCTCATCGGCACGATCAGCGTGATGGAGACCTTCCAGAGGATCTATCGGCCGGAGATCTACAACGCGAACTCGCCCGCCACTGAAATCTACCGACCGACCCTCGATCAGCAGGACTACTCGCCTACCCCGATCGCCTACGACCGCGTCGAACGCGGTCAGCTCGCAACGAAGCAAGGCCAGTACACAGAAGAGCACTTCATCAAGCCACACCGAGAGCTACTCGAACACTGGGCCGCCCGCTTCCCCGTCCTCGTCGGATGACCACCAGAGGAAAGTCGACCATGAACCACCAGATCTTGCCCACCTCCACCGTCGGCAGCCTGCCCAAACCCTCGTGGCTCGCCCAGCCCGAAACCCTCTGGGCGCCCTGGAAGTTGCACGGCGATGAGTTGATCGAAGGCAAGCAGGATGCACTGCGTATCGCCGCCAAAGAACAGAGCGATCGCGGCATCGACATCGTCAGCGACGGAGAGCAGACCCGTCAGCACTTCGTGACGACGTTCATCGAGCATCTCGACGGAGTCGACTTCGAACAGCGCGAGACGGTTCGGATCCGCAATCGTTACGACGCGAGTGTGCCTACCGTGATCGGCGCAGTGAGCCGCTCCAAGCCGGTCTTCGTCGACGACGCGAGATTTCTCCGGCAGCAGACCAATCAGCCGATCAAATGGGCACTGCCCGGCCCCATGACCATGATCGACACTCTGTACGACGGCCACTACAAGAGCCGCGAGAAGCTGGCGTGGGAGTTCGCGACGATCCTCAACCAGGAAGCACGAGACCTCGAGGCTGTGGGGGTCGACATCATCCAATTCGACGAACCCGCGTTCAACGTCTACTTCGATGAGATGAAGGACTGGGGCGTGGCGACGCTGGAAAGGGCAACAGAGGGATTACGCGCGGAGACCGCAGTACACATCTGCTACGGCTACGGGATCAAAGCGAACACCGACTGGAAGACCACCCTCGGCTCGGAGTGGCGACAGTACGAGGAGTCGTTCCCCCTTCTACAGCAGTCCAGCATCGACATCATCTCGCTGGAATGCCACAACTCCCATGTCCCGATCGACCTCGTCGAACTCATCCGGGGCAAGAAGGTCATGCTCGGGGCCATCGACGTGGCGAACGAGAAGATCGAGTCTCCGGAGGAAGTCGCCGCCACCATCCGAAACACCCTCAGGTTCGCCGACGCGGACAAACTACTGCCGAGCACGAACTGCGGAATGGCGCCCTTCTCCCGGGACATCGCGCTGGCGAAGTTAAGCGCGCTCAGCGCGGGTACGCGCATCGTTCGTGAGGAGCTAGCGGCCGCGAAGCCCTAACCTATCGAGGCCGCATCTCACCGACGGTCCGGCAGGACACGGCGGTTCAGGTTGATCTTCTGGCGAAGGCCGGGGGTTGATCGTGACATGGCCTATGTCGATCATGGTGTCAGTGCCCGGCAGGCTCGTCGGCCGGGTCTCGTCGGCCGGGTCTCGTCGGCCGGGTTTGGATAATGCGATCAACGCGGCTCGGGCTGGTGACGTGTTTGTGTGACGAAGCTCGATCGGCTGTCTCGTTCGGCGAAAGATTTGCATGAGACGGTGGAGCGGATCGCGAAGAAGGTTGTGTCGCTGTCGATTGATGGTCAGGTGTACGACCCGGCTGATCCGATGGGGAAGATGTTCATTGGCATTCTTGCGTTGATGGCGGAGTTCGAGTCCGATCTGATTCGTTCCCGCACTCGTGATGCTGTTGCCGCCGCGACGGCCGCGGGGAAGATGAAAGGTAGGCCGCATAAGCTCTCGCCCGAGGAGCGTGCGTACCTACTGCAAATTTATGAGACGGTCCAGTTCAAGATCGAAACGCTGTGCAAGAACACGGGTTTGAAGCGTTCGTCGTTGTATACCAATATCCAGCTTGCGCGGATCGAGCGGGAAGCGAGCGACCGGACCCCTCGGGCCGAGAACTGAGCTCGAGAGTGGGGTCCGGTCGCTACGTCAATGTTGCAGGTGTTGTCGGTCCAGTTGTCCCTCAAGTAATTTCGACCGGTTGATGTTCAGGTCGAGTCTTCTCGCAGAGTTGCTGATGCGTTGACCGCTCCGATGGTGCCGGCGCGTCTTATGTGGAGGCGTTACGTTTGACCCATCCCCAGACGGCTGTGGCGACGAAGAGAACGATGCCGATGATCGCAAGCCACAGCAAGCCTTTGGCGACGAAACCCACGACGACGAAGACAAGCCAGAGAACCAGAAGAAAACCTATGAGACTCAACATCTCTACATCAGTACACTGGAACCGAGGGCGCCGCATCCCTAAATTCCGGGCAATAGGATGTCAGTCCTCAGCAGGCGAGATTGTTCCGGCGCAACGAGCGCCGGCACGCATCGGCTGTACGCAAGAGATACCGTTCGCCAGCGGTGTAGTCGGAGGCCGCGCCCGAACCGCGACCACGGACGATCAGCTCCAGATAGCGACGACGGTAGCGGTACGCATCAGGCTGAGCGAGAAGAAATTCCGTGGCCGCGATGACCTCGGGGCTCGGTGCAGCGTGTGCAAGCGCACTCCTGCTCAAGCATTCGTCGTCGACTCTCACGGCCCTCCGTTCTGTGCCCCATCGAGATAAACCCGTCGGGTTTCGAGAGAGCGAAACCCGACGGGTAGTGCGTGTACCTCGGCCCGGCAGAGGTCAGGTACAGCACAGGCGATCTACCGGCAGCGACGTTTGGGGGTTCGGCTCCCGGAGGATCGCACAGATTGCTACCCTGCTTGTCGTCGAGGCAAACATGGCGCTCGTACAGGTTCACTGAAATCATGTCGGAGGGTTCAGGTTCCCGATCGATGGGAAGGCACCCGGCATGCTCAACGACATTCCCCGATCGCCACCCCATCGACACGGACCTGCCCCGCGGACCGCTGATGTCGTTCTCGATCTTCTCGGACAGACCGCTGTGGACGGGGCTGCGGTATCGGTGTTCGCCGGCACCGCCGGTGACCTTGTCTACGCCACCGACGACAGCGCCGCGCAGATCGACGAACTGCAATTCGTCCTCGGCGAAGGCCCGACCGTGGAGTGCTTTCGTCGTCTACGTCCAGAAGTGCACCATGACGACGCGAGTGATCACGGTGCGGACAAATGGCCGACCTTCGCCGCGGACGCTTCCGCACTGGAGGTCCGGAGCGTCCATGCGTTCCCCCTGGTCATCGACTCGGTACCACTCGGGGTTCTGACCGTCTACATCAAGAACCCGCGGGGCCTCACGCCGGAGGAGGAGAGGATCTGCGTGCGCTGCGCCCGGTCATTGGTCAGCTATGTGCTCACCGACCTTACGCGAACACCGTATCTCGCTACCGGCCCCTACGGTTTCTCACGAGCCGATGTGCATATTGCGAGTGGGATACTCGCTGCGCGCCACACCATGACGATCGACCAGGCGTTACGTAGCCTGCAGTCGGACGCCCGCGCCCAACATCGCCGCATCACGATCCTGGCACGTGAAGTCATCGCTCACCACACCGAGACGAATACGACATGACACGATCATCACCCTCGCCACCAAAAGCTACCATGCAGTTAACTCAAAGGTGGGTGATGGGACATGACGGGGAGCGATCACGTGTTCGCCCGCCAACTCAATGCACTGTTCGCCCGATCGGCCGTCCGTACAACCAACACCATGCTTGCGCAGGCACTGACCGATCAAAGTTTGCCCGATTTCGGCTCCGAATCTTTCTCAACTTCGCAACGGTGTCCGAACGCGACCAGCACCGCGATACGTCGAACGGATCGCCGAGTACTTCGCAGTGCCGCTCTCGTACTTCTACGACTTGCCCTACGAGCGCAGTGATGACAGCGGCGAGAATCGAGACCGCGAACGCATGGCGATATCGGAGATTGGCGACGACGGCGTTCGCCGCCTCCTTCTCCACGCTCACGGTTCGAGCCCGGAGGCGATGGACCTTCTGTTGCAGTTCGCCGAACGGCTGAACGTACTCGGTTAGGGTCTACGTCTAGTTTCACGTTCAACAGGGGACTAGGGGCGGCAGTGAGACCACGTCCGGTCGTCGCGCTTCTTTCGCAGCGAGGTCCTCGGTTATCTAGATCCCTGCTTGTCCGCTCAAGGCTCGGATGATCTCGGCAGCCACGGTCGTGAGGCGAATGTTCTGTCGCTGCGATTGCGCGGCCAACATCTCGAATGCTTGGTCCTCGGTGATTGCGTGCATGACCATCAGCATTCCTTTGGCCTGTTCGATGTGCCCGCGCGACTTCATCGCCGCCCGCAAGCCCGCGATTTCCGCTTTCCATTCCTTTCCCCGCCTGGCCTTCCACACCGCCCCCTCCAGTGCGGCGATGAACACCTGCAGCAATACCTCGTCGATCTCGTCGAAGCCGTGATCGACGAAGCTGTACAGGCTCAGTACCCCGACGTGAACCTCGTCGATGAACAACGGGGCCGAGAGATAGCTGGCGACACCGATCTCGGAAACGCGCTGCGCGAAGTCCGGCCACTTACGAACCACGCTGTCACTGTCTGCGCGCACAGGTTGGGCCATGTGGGCAGAATCCACACCCGGACCCTCGTTTACCCGGTATTGCTCGTGTTCGATGTCGAAAACGCGGGCATCGGTGCATGCCACTGTCTTAGGTTTCGTGCCGCGTTCGGGAACAAGTACGACGCCGGCCATGTCGGCGCTCGCGATTGTTGCCACCAGCTGCTGACAGAATGTTTGAATCAGTCTTTCGGATGCACTCGCGCTCACCAGCGCACCGAATCTGTCCGATGACTCGAAGATGTCGCCCGCGAGCGGCTGACCGGACGATGAGACACCGGATGTGTCAGCGGCAGCCTTTGCTGATGAATCGTCCATTTCGGTCCCATCCCGCAGCAGAACTGCGGGTGAGCGTCCTGCGCGTACTCGTCGTCGCGCGGCGCTTGTTTCACCGAGATATCGATAATACGTCAATAGAAAACGCGATTCGATGGCAGGTTCGCGCGGATGCGCGATCTGGCTCGATGCAGACCGAGCACGAGTACGCCCGATCGAGAGTTGGCCCGCCACTTGGATCCGTGGTCCAGGAGCCGGACCACGCGGGTCCGGTTGAGCGTGACCGCGAGACCGAAAAGCGCACGTACAGTCGAGCTCTGAAGCGGTGTGCGTTCGTGGTGGCCCACCGATTGGTGTTGTGAGCATCCGATCGGTGGGCCGTGCGTGCCAGCGAGAACCACCATGCTGACACGCAGTATCTGAGGCCCTGATCGGTGGTTCGTCGTCAGCCACCGATCAGGCCGCACACCCTCGCCGATAGGAGAAAGTGCAGTCTTGTCGAGCTCCGTTGCCCGAACTCACCGGCGCGCGCATGTGAGCGGGCAACGATTCTCGACCATGCTGCCCAATTCGTCGATCGATGAAACATGGCATCTTCGAGCGTCGATGCCACGATCGAACCATCGCCTTATTTCCCTGCGGACTGTCCCGCGTTCTCTACCGCTACCGAACTTCCGCAGAAACCTGACGAGGGTGATCGAGCCATGTGCATGGCACAAGCCCTCGGTTTCCGGTAACGCCGGCCGACCATAGTGATCGAGGACCTGAGCACGGCGTCGAGGTAATCGAGGGTCTCTGACACGCTCGATGAGGTCGGAAGCCTCCCGGCCACACGACCAGGAGCCCGACAGCCGATGGTCGAGCTGTCGGGAACATACGTACCGTCCGCGGGCCCTAGCCCACGGACACTGAACGAAACCGCCGCACGGTTACCTGCCGCGCTCGTGACAGGAGAGCCCTCGTGCACGTAATCGGCGCTCTGCCAACACATTCTGACCGCGTTACGTCACGAGACACGTGAACTGTCGTGACATGGCCCAGATAGCTTGGCATACGGAAGCTCTCACTCCGGCTTCGTCAATGCGACATAGGGTGGGACGAGGTTCTGACGTAGTGAAGGTGGACCGCCAGTAGGGCTGTTTTGATGCTCGATCTCACCACTTCTACCGGGATGTCGTCCGTCTGAGCGATTTGCCGAGATGTCATGGCCCGGTAGTAACTCCGGTAAAGATCCTTCCTCTCCCGATGTTGCACTGTCGGCCAGAACGACTCCAGCGTTATCTCGTGTTCACGAGTTGCATTCTCTCCCTGTCGACGCGGCTCCGGCGCGTCGGCGAAGTTGTCAGCAATCGGCTGGGCATGTTCGTGCTGCTGAGACCGCATGTCTGCCACTGTCAGTCGATGAGCGAGCCGAAGGAGCCATGCCGTCGGCGAACTGCGTTCGGCTCGGTATCGGCTGGCAGTCCCCCAAACTTCGGCATAGGTTTGGCGTGTGATTTCCTCGCTACGTCGATGATCATCGATCATGTGGGTGATCAGCCCGTAAACCTGGCCGCAGGTGCGATCGTAGAATTCGGCGAACGCGTCTCGGTTACCCGATGCCACCTCGCGCAGCACGCGCACCAAGTTGCCGTCGTGCCCGGTTCTTCCCATCGCGGTCACCATGCCTGGTTGTCGCGCCTGCTGCCGGTCACGGAGTTCGGACTCGACACTTCCGTGTTCCAGGGCAGGGGTGTTCTCCGGATCTGGTTCGGGCGGTGTAGAAGTCACGGTCTATCTGCCTCGTCAACTTCCCTCGGAGTCGTCGACGACGCCTCGGACTGGCTGAGCGTGTCGGTCAGTTTCGCACAGAACACCGGCAAATCATCGGGCTTGCGGCTCGAT
>Ga0153995_1000344_pt1 | contig 10142 bp, 10 predicted proteins | sample TSNC079MetaG_FD_104678 | JGI IMG/M metagenome (GOLD analysis project Ga0153995, IMG submission 104678) | Attine ant fungus gardens microbial communities from North Carolina, USA - TSNC079 MetaG | ecosystem: Host-associated > Fungi > Mycelium > Unclassified | place: USA: North Carolina, Lumber... | reverse complement strand
TCTTCGATCTCGTACTTGGCGCCCATCTGGACGTCACCCTTGGCGTCGCCGCGCCAGGTGAGGGCACGCATCTCGACCAGGTCGACGACGCCCTCGAAGGAGGACTCCGCACCGATCGGGAGCTGCAGCACGAGGGGCTCGGCGCCGAGGCGCTTCACGATCGTGTCGACGGTGAAGTAGAAGTCCGCACCGAGCTTGTCCATCTTGTTGACGAAGCAGATGCGCGGGACGTTGTACTTGTCCGCCTGACGCCACACGGTCTCGGACTGGGGCTCGACGCCCTCCTTGCCGTCGAAGACGGCGACAGCACCGTCGAGGACGCGGAGCGAGCGCTCCACCTCGACCGTGAAGTCCACGTGACCGGGGGTGTCGATGATGTTGATCTGGTTGTTGTCCCAGAAGCAGGTCGTCGCGGCCGACGTGATCGTGATGCCGCGTTCCTGCTCCTGCGCCATCCAGTCCATCGTGGCGGCGCCGTCGTGGACCTCACCGATCTTGTGCGTGATGCCCGTGTAGAACAGGATGCGCTCGGTGGTCGTGGTCTTGCCGGCGTCGATGTGCGCCATGATGCCGATGTTGCGGACCTTGTTCAGGTCGGTGAGCACGTCCTGTGCCACAGGGTTCCTCCGGAAGAGTTGTAGGAGATGGTGGTCGGCCGGGCGCCGTGGGTCTTGCCCTGACGGCGCCCGAACCGATCAGCCAGGTACGCCGGGATTACCAGCGGTAGTGCGCGAAGGCCTTGTTCGACTCGGCCATCTTGTGGGTGTCCTCGCGACGCTTGACAGCGGCGCCGAGACCGTTCGACGCGTCGAGGATCTCGTTCATGAGACGCTCGGTCATCGTCTTCTCGCGGCGAGCCTTGGCGTACGAGGTCAGCCAGCGCAGGGCCAGCGTGTTCGCACGGTGCGGCTTGACCTCGACCGGGACCTGGTAGGTCGAGCCACCGACGCGGCGGCTGCGGACCTCGAGGGTCGGACGGACGTTGTCGAGCGCCTTCTTCAGCGTGACGACGGCGTCCTGGCCGTTCTTCGACGAGACACCTTCGAGTGCGTCGTAGACGATGCGCTCGGCGAGGCCCTTCTTGCCGTCGAGGAGGATCTTGTTGACGAGCTGGCTGACGATCGGTGCGCCGTAGACGGGGTCTGCGACGACGGGACGCTTGGGGGCGGGACCCTTACGAGGCATCTAACTCAACCCTTCTTCGCGCCGTAGCGGCTACGCGCCTGCTTACGGTTCTTGACGGCCTGGGTGTCCAGTGCGCCACGGATGATCTTGTAGCGGACACCCGGGAGGTCCTTCACACGACCGCCGCGGACGAGCACCATCGAGTGCTCCTGCAGGTTGTGGCCCTCACCGGGGATGTAGGCCGTGACCTCGGTACCGTTCGAGAGCTTCACACGAGCGACCTTGCGCAGTGCCGAGTTCGGCTTCTTCGGGGTGGTGGTGTAGACGCGGGTGCACACACCACGCTGCTGGGGGTTCGCCTTGAGGGCCGGTGCCTTGGTCTTGACGACCTTGGGCGTACGACCCTTGCGAACCAGCTGCTGAATAGTAGGCAACTGTTCTCCTGGTTCTTCGCTCGTGTTCTCTGGCCGACGTGGTCCGTCGGCATCCTCGCCCACGCGAACGGCCGCCTGTCAGGCGGACGCGGTTTGGGGGCGGACTGTCCGGATCAGGTCGTCGACCTGCCGAACTTTTCGGGCGCGCCCGAGGGCGCACACCCGGAAGAGCCTACCTGCGTACCCTCGCGAAATCAATCCGGGCGCGTCGTCCTGGAGGCCCGTGGAATCGGCCGTGGGCGAACGCACGTCCGCCGGCCGGTCGCGCCGGGCGCGGGGCGCGCCCTGGAACCCGCCACGCGCTCCGGCGTGCTGCCGTCGGGGAGGCGGGTCGGGCCTCCCGTCCGGGACGGATCCGACCACCAGCGTTCAGGAGCCGGTGTCCGACGACCCGTTGCCGATCGACGACTCGAACGTCGCGCCCGCGTCGGTGAAGCCAGTGATGTAGCCGGAGGCGTTCACGTTGATCGGACCGGCCGTCGCCGTGCCGGAGCCAGCCGGACCCGTGAAGTTCGCCGTGAACGTCGCCGAGCCGTACGACGACGTGGTGACCATCCAGCCATCCGCGAGCCAGCCGTCCACCTGCACGGTCGGGCGGGCGTCGAGCGTCCACTTCTGGTCGGTGTAGGTGTTCGCCGGGTTCTCGCCGTACGCGTAGAAGCTGCAGCCGTCCGGGGTGGTCGACGTCGAGGCGATGCAGCCGTCCACCCAGGCGTTCACGGCATCCGTCGCAGCCGCTCTGCCGTCGTCGGTGAGCGTCGTCGTGATCGAGACCGGCGTCGACTCCGCCGCGGCGAACCCGCGGACGTCCGCCGTCGCGGTGTCGGCCGTGAACCACTTGCCGCCGTCGACCGCGACGTCGTACGAACCCGGGAGCGCACGCAGGGTGAGCCCGCCGGTCTTGTCCGTGGTCACCTTCTGGCCGGCGACCGCGACCGTGGTGCCCGCCGGGGCCTGCACGACGACGTCCACCGATCCGAGGTCGGGGGCCTGGAGCTCCCACTTCGGGAACACGCCCCAGTCGGTGCCGGTCTTGTCGAGGGTGAACGTGGCGGCGACCTGGCGTCCGCTCTGCGTCAGGTACGCGCCCACCGTCGCGGTGTCGCCGTCGGTCTTCGTGGCGGCGATGCGGTACCCCGTGACGCGCGACTTCGCCTTGGCGTACGCGGCGTCGGTCAGCAGGACGTCGTCCTTCGCGTGCTCGATGCCGGCGTCGGTCAGGGCCGCGTCGACCTTGCCGGACCGCAGGTCGTCGAGGAACGCCTCGACCTGGCGTTCCGGTGCGTGGCTGTTCGAGCCGACCGAGTAGCCGACCCCGCCCGCGACGGCCAGCAGCACCACGGCCGCTCCGCCCGCGATGATGCCGATGAGTGCCCCGCGGCGCATCCGCTTGCGCGGCCGCGGTGCCGGCGCTGCTGCAGCACCCGTCGGCGCCGGCGCTTCGCGCGTGCCGCTGATGTCCGCGACCCGTGGGACGGATCCCCATCCGTCCTGCGGTGCGGTGTCGTCCGTGCTCATCGGTCCCCCGTGGTCTCGCTGCCGCACTGTTCCGGCGGCACCGATATCCTACCGGCGACCGCCGTCAGTTCGACTGCTTGGTCTGGTGCATGGCCATCGCGATCCCGCCGACCACGCAGAGCAGCGCGATCACGACCGAGCCGACCACGAACGGGCCGAGGGCGTAGCCCGCCGGGAACACCAGGAGCTCGGTGACGTCCTGGCGGATCAGCGCGTAGCCGACCGATCCGACGCCGAGCATCACGAGGTAGCTCGTCGCGGCTGCGACCAGGCCCGTGACGCCGGGGTTGCCGTCCGGGATGCCGAACGCCGTCGCGAGGAACACCACCACCGCGCCGCCGAGGACCATCGCCGGGCCGAGGTACGGCGTCGCGTCGGTCTGGGAGATGATCGCGATGTCGGCGAGGAGGGACTCGAACCCGCTCACGGCGATGACGAGCGCGATGAAGAGGATCGACGTCATCGTCGCCACCAACCACCGGGACATGGACCGATGGTAGCGCCGGTGGCCTCGCGGGTCTCCGTCGTGGCGGGTCGGGTGGCGGTCGTGGCGGGTTCCCGCACCGAAGCGTTGCGTGGTTCGGCGAGGTCAGCTCGCGTGCTGCTCCTGCTGCTCGCGGTCGTGCTGCTCGTTGCGCTCGGCGCGGCGCTGCTCCTGCGCGGCGTTCACGAGGGCGATGGCGATCGCTGCGGTGATGACCGGGACGCTCTCGGTCATGGGGGCGGCGGCGGTCGTCGGTTCGGCCGGTTCGGCCGGTTCGGCCGGTTCGGTCGGTTCGGTCGGTTCGGCCGGTTCGGCCGGTTCGGCCTGGAGGCTCGGGGGTGCGTCCGCCGTGTCGGTCACGTCCGGCTCGTGGTGCCGGACGGCGGGGCCGATGACGGGCAGCACCGCGGTCGTGGCCGCCGGCTCCGTCGAGCGCTCGTGGTGGGTCTCGAGACCTGCCCGCTTCGCCGTGCGGCGCGCCCTGGCCATGCGGACCAGGACGACGACCGCGACGACGGCCCAGATGCCGTTCACGATGGTCGACGGGACGGCGTGGTGGGCGGCGACGTTGACCGCCACCGCGAGCCCGCCGACGAGGTTGAACAGCTGGTAGACCGGGCCGTTCGGGAGCTTGCCCGTTGAGAACAGGATGTAACCAGCGAGGACGGTTACGGCTCCGAACCATCCGAGGAATTCCACGATTCCAGACAACACGCGCGACTCCGGGCACGACGAGGAACGGCCGATTCGAGCCGACCGTTCGAGAGGGTGTGACGAGCCGCAGAACGCGGCATCGGGAGCATCGTACGCACAGCGGGAGCCGCCACGGAAGAGGCTTCGGCGTGGCGGCTCCTCCCCCAGTTGGCGGGGGTGCTGGTCAGCCCTTCGCGGCGGTGTCCGACGTGGCGCGGAGGACGTACACGTACCCGGCGAAGGTCCAGGTCGTCTTGGAAGCCGCCGCGGCGTCTGCCGACCCGTCCGACGTCGAGGACGAGATCGAGTCGATCAGGAACAGCCGCGCACCGTCCCGGGTACCGGACGCGAACGACAGCGCCTGTTCGAAGGAACCGTCGACGGACACCGAGACCGGGATGACCGAGAAGTTCGAGCCGGTGATCGCCGGGTTCGTGGTCACGTCGGGAGCGGTCGGTGCAGCCGATGCCGTGGCGGACGCAGTCGGCTCGGGTGACGCGGTCGCGGCAGGGGACGCCGCATCGGTCGCCGTGTCGGTCGTGGTCGACGCAGGCGGGGCGTAGGCGATGGCGTCCGACGTCGTGATCGCGGACACCGTGACGCCGGACGTCGAGGCGATCCCGTCGATCTCGCTGTAGAACCTCGACATGCTCGCGCTCGACGGCACCGACGCTTCCAGACCGGTGAGCTCCGACTGCATCTCGGGCAGGGACTTCGCCCGTTCCCGGAGGCGCGCGAGTTCCTTCGCGGTGGTGCTGTTCGTGGCCTCCACCGTGGTCTGCTGTGCACGGTTCGACGCCGCCTGTGCGAGCTGCGGCTGCACGCCCAGGAAGAAGCCGGCCGCCGCCACGACGACCATCGCCAGCACAGCGATCAGCATGTTGAGTCGGTTCTTGCTCATGTCACTTCCCCCCGTCGAGGTCGTACTTGCCGTCGAAGGCCTTCTCGTTGACGTGGATCGTCATGTTGACCGTGTACGTCCCGGACGTCTCGTCGAGGGTGACCGAGTTCGCGGTCGCGTCGACGAACCCGGTGATGGACTTGACGGAATCGAGCCACTCCGGGACCGAGGGCAGCGTCGGGCTCTCGGCGTCGAAGGTGAGCGTCGCGATGCGCTGTCCCTGGAGCGGGGCGTCGGCCTGGGCGTAGGCCTCGAGCGGTGACGCCGAGTCGACCGTGACGCCGGTGATGTCCACCCCTCCGGGGAGCGAACTCTTCACCGAACCGAGGTAGGTCCCCCAGTCGATCTCCGTCGCTCCGCCCACCGCCTGCGCTGCCTCGAGGAGCGAGGTCGAGGCCTCGGTCTCGCGGACGTCCTTGTACTGCGCCTGCTGCTGGACCAGGGCGAGCGTCTGCGCCTGGGCGTCAGCCAGGTCGTTCGCGGACTCGGCTGCCAGGAGTGACGCTCCGCCGATCGCGATCCCCGCGACGACGGCGACGACGGCGACACCACCCCAGAACCGCCGGACCACACGACGTTCCCGTCGGTCGACCAGCACCTCGGTCGGGAGGAGATCCGCCCGCGGCCGGCCGCCGACGGTGAGCAGTTGCATGTTGGCGCGGCCCTGCCGTTTGGTGCGCTCGGCGACCTCGGCGGACACGCGGCCCTCGGCACTCTGGTTCGTCTTCGCCGGACGCCCGGTACGGGGCGGTCGGACCTTCGTCGCTTCGCTCATGCTGCCTTCCCCCCTGCTGCCAGACCCCACGCGGTGGCGATCGACGGCCCACGCGAGTACAGCACGTCGCGGCTGATCCCGCGGGAGAGCCCGGCGTTGGCGAACGGATCGCCGTGGCGGACCGGGATCCGGGTGAACTCGGCGAGGGAGTCGCGGAAGCCGGGAAGGGCAGCGCCGCCGCCGACCAGCAGGATCTCTCCCACGGGTTCGGCGGGGTGGGTGTTCACGAAGTAGTTGACCGTGTTCCGGAGGCTCGCGAGCAGTTCGCTGGTCGTCTCACGGATCGCCGCCACCGCGAGTGCATCGTCGGGGGTGTGCGCACCGAGGGCGTCCATGCCGAGGTGACGCTTCACGGCTTCCGCCTCGGCCTCGGGGATGTCCAGGCGGCCCGCGAGCATCCGTGTGACGTCGTCGCCGCCGGTCGGGATGATGCGGACGAACTTCGGGACGCCGTGTGTCACGATCACGACCGTCGTCGTGTTGCCACCGCACTCGACGATGGCCGCGGTCGGGTGGGCCGCGGTCGGAGCCACGGCCCGCGACAGCGCGAACGGGATCAGGTCGACGCCGACGGGGTTCAGGCCGGCGTGCTGGACCGCGCGGACGTTGGCGAGGACCGCGTCCTTCACCGCGGCGACCAAGAGACCGTTGACGACGGGGCCGTGCTCGGTCACCGACTCGGACGTCGGGTAGAAGTCGAGGATGGCGTCGCCGACGGGGACCGGGAGCATGTCCTGCACCTGGAACGGGAGCGACTCACGGATCTGGGCGAGCGGCGCCTTCGGCACCGTCAGGTCGCGGGAGAGCACGCGCTGGTTGCCCATCCCGAGCACGACGTCCTTCGAGCGGAACTTCCCGGCGGACCACAGCTGCTTGAGTGCTGCCGCCACCGTGTTCGGCTCGACGACCTCGCCCTGGCGGGTGGAACCCGGAGGAGCCGGGACCTCGGCGAACCGCACGATGGTCGGCTGCGGCTTGTCGTGGTCCTGGACCTCGACCGCGCGGATGGTGGCGGAGCCGATGTCCACGCCGACGATGCTCTTCGCCATGCTGTTGTCCTTCCGGAGCCGCAGGCTTCGGGTGCGCTGCGGGTGGTCTGTTGGGCCGACCGTGGGAGACGGCCGAGTTCAGGTCGAGTGATCGGGGATCAACCGAGGCCGAGCACACCGAGGTACGTGGACCAGATCGGCGCGCCGAGGGAGATGCCGAGCCAGGAACCGGCGAGCATCCAGGGGCCGAACGGGATGCCGCTCCGACGTCCAGCCCGGCGCACGATCACCAGTGCGATCGCGAAGATACCGCCGAGGACGAAGGCGCCGAAAGAACCCACTGCGAGGGGTCCCCATCCGAGGTACGCCATCGCGAAGCCGAGGACTCCGGCCAGCTTCACGTCCCCGAGCCCCATGCCACCGGGGACCGCGAGCGCCAACGCGAGGTACACGCCACCGAGCACGACGAGCCCGAGGAACGCGCGCGCCAGGGCGCCCCAGTCGCCGGAGAGCGCCGACGCCGCAGCGAGCAGCAGCGGCACCACGGCGTACGCCGGCAGCACGATGCGGTTGGGCAGGGTGTGTGTGTCCAGGTCGATCAGGGTGAGCGCCACGCTGATCGCCATGACGTAGAGGTAGGCGAGGAGGACGACCGCGCCGTAGGCCAGCGCAGCGCCCGCTCCGTCCGGTGCATCGGTCCGCAGCGGACTCCACGGTGCGGTCACGAAGAACACGGTCACCAGGACGGCCAGGAGGCCCGTGGCGGCTTCCACGAGCGGGTAGCGCGCCGAGATGGGGGCAGCACAGTCGCGGCACCGTCCGCGCAGGACCAGCCAGGAGAGCACGGGGACGTTGTCGTACCCGCGGATCGCGTGCGCGCACCGCGGGCACGCGCTCGCGGGGCGCGACACCGAGAGTCCGGCTGGGACGCGGTACACGACGACGTTGAGGAACGACCCGACCGCGAGTCCGAGGACGCCGGTGATCGTCGCAAGGAACGAGAGGGCAGCGGTCACGACGCGCTCCCGTCGGCGGCGTACGCGGTCTTGGACTCGACCTGGGTCGCGACCCGGTAGGTCGTGATCGTCGGCTGCGGGAACTTCGGAGGCGAGTACGTCGCGAGTGACGAGTCGTACTCGTAGTCCTTCGCGTAGCCCGTGCCGCCGGTCGTCGCGACGGCACCACGGAAGTTCTGCGCGATCGAGCCGTTCACCGTCAGCGTTCCCCGGCTCGACCCGAGCGTGTAGTTCTGGACCGCGAAGGTGCCGTCGTTGGAGAGGATGGCGGCGTCGATGCGGCGGTCCTTGGCCTTGTACGTGCTGTTGGAGCTGTTGATCGGGTTCCACACCCAGACCGCCTGTTGCCCGATCAGGCCGAGGACCGTCGACGCGGTGCGGTTCGTCGGGTAGGTGATGTCGCCGGTCACGTAGACGAAGTTCTCGGCCGCGATCGTGACGGCCTTGTCGACGGCGCCCTGGACGAACACGTCGCCGTTGTCGCACTTGTACGGGTTGGTGACGGCGTTGCCGAGGCCGGCCGTCGGGTCGGCTTCGCTGTTGCTGGAGTTGGTCCCGACCTCGGGGAAACCGACCCCGTTCGACGGCAGCGTCGTGTACGCGCTGGCACGGGTCGTGTTGGAGCACGCGGTCGCCTGCGTCTTGTAGCTCGACGCGCTCCACAGGTTCGGGTCCTGCGACGAGCCGGACCTGGACCCCGGCTCGTTCTGGACGTAGATGAGGTTGTTCTTCGGGATGTCGATCGTCGCGCCGGCCGCGGTGTGCAGTGCAGCGACGTCACCGCACCGAGCCGGAGCGGCCCCGCCCGTGAGCAACCCGCCAGACTGGTTCGTCGTCCCCGTGACCGTGGTCTTCACCGTCAGCGGGGAGACGATGTTCACCTTGCCGCCGCCCACGAAGGTGATCTTGGTCGGCCCCGTGTACAGGCAGCCGGGGCCCTCGACCGTGTTGGTCGTCGTCGCCAGGTCGGTCCGCATGTAGTCGCGGAGGTCGGAGATCGTGGCGGGTGGGGTCAGCGTCGAGCTCGTCGTCGGGTTGGACGCGAAGTTCGGCGTCGTCCCGGTGCACCCCGTCTTCGACCAGCCGTAGACGCTCTGCACCGTGCTCTTGAACGTGGCGCCGCAGATGCGGAACTGGTCGTTCGAGCGCACCGGCCCCTCGAGCGTGTCGCCTGCGGCGAACTGGATGTACTGGCAGTTCGTGGACCCGGCCAGCGGCTGGTAGGCGCTCACGCACGGGGCCTTGCAGGTCGACGAGCCGCAGCGGTAGCTGTACGTCTCGCTGCTCACCGACGGGTCCTGCGACTCGTAGTTCGTGAAGTACAGGTAGTTCGAGAAGCCGTCCGGCTTCACGTTCGCGATGAACGTCCGCGTGGTCGAACCCGCCCGCCCGGTGGACTGGACGCGGATGACACCCTGCGAGGTGAGCTTCGAGTTGTCGACGGCGTACCGGTACGAACCGTCGCTCGCCGCGCCGTTCGCGCCGGGGACGCTGACCCAGCGCCCGCCTGCGGTGTAGTCGAACGCGGGGTTGTCGCCGGTGCCCTTCGTGAAGGTGCTGAGCGTCGCCTGGCTGAACGGCGCGAGCTTCTGCCCGTAGTTCCCGTAGCTGTTGTCCGCGTTGAGCCGGGCCTGGTAGTCCGCGATCCCCGCGTAGGCGGCAGCCGCCGCACGTGCCCAGTCCCGATCGCTCGTGGTCGCCTTCGCGCCGTTCGTCGCGACGGCGACGAGGGTCGCGACGAGCATCATGACGACCATGCCGATCCCGACGACGGCCACCAGGGCGACGCCGCGTTCGTCGTCGCGGGCGCGCATGGCACGCAGGATCCGGATCACGAGGATGCTCCCATCACGATGTTCGGCAGGTTGACGCTGTTCGTGAGCGTCGTGGCTCGGGTGTCCGACGTGCTGGTGCCGGTCGTCACGGTGACGGTCACCTTGCGGATGTTCGGCAGGTCGGTCGCGCTGATGGAGCCGCCGGACGGGGCGATGACGCCCCCGGCGGCGTTGTAGAAGGTGAAGGCATTCGCCGACACGACCGAGTTCACGAGCGTGCGGGTCGACGTCGGGGTGGTGCTCAGCGTCGCACCGGTGGACATCGGGAACGTGAAGTAGTCGCTGTACGGCACGACGGTGCCCGACCACTTCGTCTCGGTGATGGTGCCCCTCGTCGTGTCGAGCGAGAGTTGGACCTGAACGGGCTGCGAC
>Ga0153995_1000343_pt1 | contig 10152 bp, 18 predicted proteins | sample TSNC079MetaG_FD_104678 | JGI IMG/M metagenome (GOLD analysis project Ga0153995, IMG submission 104678) | Attine ant fungus gardens microbial communities from North Carolina, USA - TSNC079 MetaG | ecosystem: Host-associated > Fungi > Mycelium > Unclassified | place: USA: North Carolina, Lumber... | reverse complement strand
ACATGCCATGAGTACAAAAGTGGCAGCAAAACCAGGGCCCAGGAAGTACCCACCGATCCATCTTCTTTGAGTCTGGATAATCATAAAATGTAATATTGACCAGGGTCGAAGTCTTGATTGAAGCTGATGTCGATTCAACATCACTGTCAATCGACATGCGGTCCCATTCCTCCTCATCCCCACCGTCTATCCTGAAGTCTTCAAAATCCTCCTCATCCTCTTCGTCGTCACTATCAACCTTGTCAACAAGCCAAGGTATTGCCGAACCCATTGCATAAAATTCTCCGGCTTTCATACCATATTCAGGCCGCAGCTCCAGCAAGCGAGTTAGGGGAACCAATTCGTCTGAAGCTCGGTCGAAAAGAGACACGTCGTGTAATACGAATATGGGAACATCGCTTTCTGTCGACATTCCTTCTCTTGCAAGTAGGTCATCCTCGTAAACGTATTCACCTGTGAAACATGTAGCAGCTCAGTTATTTGATTATTGGGGCTCGGTGTGAACGTGCCTAAAGGGAGATCCTCCACAATGTCTACGTGATCATTTTTTTTTGAGGAGGTAGCAAGTGAGGGAGCTGGACTTGTCATCTAACAGAGTGTGATAGATGATTTAATGAGATATTTTTCAATCAACAAGACGAGGAGACCTTGCGGGTATGTTGTATTCTGGACCTCTTTGTCCGAGGGCTCCGGCATGGTGATAGTGAGCGAGTTGCGGAACGTCCAGAACGGGGGGGAGGCACGGTGATCTCAACATGAACTGAGCGCCTTTTCATTGCTATACGGTGCGGCAGGAGACAAGACCAAATTCGAGCGCCGACTCATCAACTTCACTCTTTCTCTTCCCGACTATGGCTTCCCTCCCCGTCGTCGACCTCGGGGTCGACTACACAGCGGATAAAGGTATGGTAATAATGAATGTACATTGAACTTCAAAGAAATATTTAAAATCTTGGCCAGATAAAATTAAGGATTTCCTGTCCAAGTTCAAGGGACAGCAGGAGAAGGACCTCGAAGAAAACTTTGCTGATATTGATATTCACGATGATGAGGGCGCAGACGGGGATGAGTTGAGGTCGTTCAAATACATGATTCAGTTGGTACGCGTCCACTTACGCGTCCAACGCGTCTTGGGCGCTCACATCTCGACAGCAAAAGATCGCAAATCGGGAACAACAAATGCTTGTGATCGCGCTTGAGGATATCTACTCGGTAAATATTCAAGATTTTGTGTCTTACGGCCCTGACTATAGTGGCAGCACGAATCTGCGGGAGGAAATATTCTTGTTGCCAAGATTCAGTTCAACACCCGCCGATATGTTCAGCTCTTCTGTGAAGTCGTCGATGAGCTTATACCCCCACCTACCCGCGATATCTCCGAATATGACGAGGTTATCGATGTCATTTTACATCAACGACGACAGCGCAACGAACAAATCGAAGGGGGCCAAGAAAAATTTCCCGATCATCTTCTAAGAAGATAGTAAGTTTAGGTCTTCCTTCATCCGTGCCAGCTTCTAATGTTTGGTCCCAGTAATCTCTACTTTAAGCCACTCAAAAGAGATGTCCCACTCGCGGTGCGGGATGTCAGAGGTTCTTACTTGGGCCGTCTCATCACTGTTCGCGGCATCGTCACCCGAGTGTCCGAAGTCAAACCTCTCCTCCAGGTCAATGCTTACACATGCGACGTCTGTGGTTCAGAAACCTTCCAGGATATTGCTCAGAAGACTTTCAATCCTCTCGTTGACTGTCAGAACGAAAACGAATGTAAGAAGAACGGTATCCGGGGGTCTCTACACATGCAGACGAGAGCATGTCGATTCAGTCCTTTCCAAGAAGTCAAAATCCAGGAGATGGCAAGCAATACTTCAATGCTGATAGGTTTAAACTAACGTAGTGACTAGGCTGATCAAGTCCCTGTCGGGCACATTCCTAGATCAATGACGATCCATGTTCACGGAAACCTTAGCCGCTCAATGAATCCCGGCGATGTTGTGGATATTAGTGGCATTTTCCTACCTATACCTTATACTGGTTTTCAAGCTATTCGTGCCGGACTCCTCACTGATACATATATCGAAGCTCATAACGTCCACCAACTCAAGAAACAATACAGTGACATGGAAGTGACGCCCGAAATTGTTCGGAAGATCGATCAGCTCAAACGTGATGGTAATATCTATAATAAATGTGCTATGAGCATTGCTCCTGAGATTTACGGGCACCTGGATGTCAAGAAAGCTCTTCTACTTCTCCTTGTTGGGGGTGTCACTAAACAGACTGGTGACGGCATGAAAATCAGGGGTGATATCAACATCTGTCTTATGGGTGATCCTGGTGTAGCCAAATCCCAATTACTCAAATACATATCCAAGATCGCACCTCGAGGCGTCTACACGACTGGTAAAGGTTCCTCGGGCGTCGGTCTTACTGCTGCCGTCATGCGAGACCCAGTTACCGACGAGATGGTTTTAGGTACGAATTTGTCTCTTCCCATGAATTCAAATTTTTGAAGCCCTGCAGAGGGTGGTGCACTAGTACTAGCCGACAATGGTATCTGCTGTATTGATGAATTTGACAAAATGGAAGAATCTGACCGTACTGCCATCCACGAAGTTATGGAACAACAAACTATCTCGATTTCCAAGGCCGGCATCTCAACTACGCTGAATGCACGTACCTCCATCCTTGCTGCTGCCAACCCTCTTTATGGTAGATACAATACCAAGGTATCGCCTGTCGAGAACATCAATCTTCCGGCTGCTCTTCTCTCCCGTTTTGATTTGCTCTTCCTGATTCTGGATAAACCTATTCGTGAAGATGACGAACGTCTTGCTCAACATGTTACATACGTGCATATGCACAATCAACATCCTGATCTCGAGGTTGAAGTCATTGAACCCCATATCATGAGGTGCTCAAGTTTTGGACTGACATTATCATACTCAATTGATATTGTTCTGTAGGCATTACATTGCCATGGCACGTCAGCGTCGACCGGTTGTTTCACCTGAAATCTCCGGTTACATTGTTGATTCGTACGTTCGGTTGCGTAAGATGTCAAAGGAAGACGAACAAGCAAGAAGATCCCACACTTATGCCTCCCCGCGCACGCTCCTTGGTGTCCTCCGTCTAGCTCAAGCTCTCGCTCGTCTGCGCTTCGCGAATTCCGTTGAACATGGTGATATTGATGAGGCACTGCGTTTGATGGAGTGTAGCAAAGAGAGCCTGCACGATGATAAGGAGAAAGAATTTGAACCGGACAAGTCCGTTGTCAGTCAGATTTACCGGTTGATCAAGAATATGGGTGGTACGAAAGGAAGACGAAAGAGGCAGAAGAGGATGGGTAAGGGCCCAGGAGGTGAGAGGGACATGGACGTTGACTCGGATGAAGATGAAGATGATGAAACACTTTCCATGGTCGATGTCCGCGCCAGAGTGATCAATGCTGGGTTTACGGAAGCACAATTCATGGAAACTATTCGTCAAGTAAGTTCGATTATTTACTAATGGATTCTCGGCACTCATGACAATGCATAATCAGTACGAAGACTTAGATATCTGGTTCCTAGTCAATAACGGAGCGAAGCTCCAGTTTAATACCATCCGTGCTTGAAACATTCATCTCCTGTGTCAAGTTTTTCTGTAACATATGTACAAGTAGTCTCGCGTTTGATCCGCGTTTCCTGCTGCGGTATCTTTCTGCCACTCATTGGTATCTCTAATGCGGCTTATGACATACTATCTCATAGACAATTAATCAGAGTGAATCTAAGACTTCGAAATAAATACAGCGATATGAAACAGGTTTTGTCTTGTGGTGATCCTAGTATTTGAGATCCCAAGCGAATATAGACAGATGTTAAGAATTAGGTTATGTATGTTGATGATAATGCTCGGGTGTTGGCGACTCCATTATTCACTCTTACCCCTCGCTGAGCTGTGCTCACCAGTCCCACTGATCAATCTTGTCTCTTCCTTTGCTTCAGAAGAAAAATGACCCTGTTTCTCCTCGTCCCCCTCTCCCTCTTCCCTGTCCTCTTCCTCTATAAGATTCTCATCACGATACTGCTCTTGACTAGTTGCCACGCCACCCGCAATCGCAGGGTCTTCATCGTCCAAGAAGCCTGAATGAAAACCAATACCTTCCATTGACTTGTTTGGCAGTTGAGACCCCGTCAACCCAGTATTTTCATCCGCATCATCCTCATCTTCCGAAACTTCTCCAAATGCATCATACAACTCTCTCGTACGACCTGTACTTCCAGTGACTCCACCTCGACCACCCAATCCATTCATCGACATCTCTTCTAATCCAAGTCGTCCATACCCTGCGCGACGCTGTCGACGTCTACGCAAGTAGAAGAATACACCTGCACCAAGACCAAATAATACGACAAGTGCTACCGCGCCAAAGAACCATTTTTGATTCGATGCAAGTTTGGACAAATCAGAGAACCAGCCTTCATCTGGTGTAGAATCGATTGCAGTTGCAGATGGTGAAAGTATAGGACTAGCAAAGGCGGGTTGGGAATTTTCCCCTTCTTTCGTGCCGTGGTCACCTGGAAGAAGACTAGTAGGTTTCGGATGTTGCTTGATTGTTCCTGAAGCAAGAACTGGACGCATGGGAACCTCGATTGGTGGGAAGACATCAGTAACATCGGTGACCTCGTATTTACGCGTTTTTTCTGGGTCTATAGCGGAACCCCAGAACATCATACTCCAGCCAAGAAAGGAACCATTATTCTTCTGAACCTCATTCTGGTCAGAAACATGGATCGTCCAATTACCTATCGGACTTTCGCCCCTATATGAAATCAATCAATTTTTGATCCAGAGCAAAAAAAAGACCCACCAGTGCTTCACGGTCATAAAAGTCCACCCAGGGAAACCAGAAGTGTCTGCATCAAATCCTCGTTTGCTAGCCAAGACACTCCTAACTCCGTTGGGGCTGATAAGTGTGACTTCAACATCTCCTCGTCGAGTATGTTGAATCCAAACTTTGACGTTAATATGCTCGAGCCTCTCGAAATTGTTTTCATTTAATAACTGTTGCGTGATGGTAATCTTACTCTCAACGCCACCAGAACCGATGAACTGCCCACCAATATAGCTACCTTCACTGACCATCTTTGCATCATTCAGTTGGATAGTTTCCGTAGAGAGCCAGGTCTGTGGTTTAACCAGTGACCATGATTGGGCAGCCTTGACAAAGGCATAAGCGTCGAGTGCTCCATACCCGTACTTGTAGCTGTACATTCTACCTGTGGCGGTCCTTTCCCAATCCAGATCATCTGGGTTGACGATTCGCGCCGTCTCTACACAGAGATGCTGGATGTCACGCCAACCAAGATCGGGTCTGCGTTACATAGGTTGGCCTGCAATATCTCAGAAAGGATCGACATACCTAGCCTCCAATGCCAGCGCAAAAACGCCGACGGCATTTGGTGCCGCTGCTGATGTACCACCATGTGTCGTAGCACATGAATTTTGCCCCTTATCAGTTGTCACCTGAAACAAATGATATGTGAATAAACACACAAGATGCGGTAAAAATATTCGTACGATGTGCTGGCCGCCGCCAGAGCTATAGGCCACAATCATATTGGCAGCGCAAGGTTCCGAGTAGTATGGATGCATTCCTTTGTAGTCAATGGCAGCAACTGTGATCGAATAAATGCTATTAGTGTAACCATCAAAGTTACACTGGTCTCCTTGTGCTGCACCATTGCCGCTGGCGAAAACGAAGATTGAACCTTTTCCACTTCGCCCTTTGTTTATTCCATTCACAACTGCCTTTTTAATGAGATATCCGGGGCCCTCCATGGATTGACCATTGTCGGGTGGTCCCCAACTGCAGCTGTATATGGAAACATTGTGAAATCCATAGTTCAAAGCCGCTGCTTCATCGACATCGGAGATAGGTCCAGATAGAATGCGAACTCCAGCAACCTTGGACTCGTAAGCGATACCTACACCACAGACATTGTTCTTGAGCGCAGCTACTTGACCTGCGCATCTAGTTCCATGGTGATCGTCAAAGTTTTTGGGTGTTGGGAGAGGTTCATGGTCATTGAAGTCATATGAATCATCTGCATCCTTTCGGAAAGTAAGACATGTACATCTATGAAAGTTATTAAGCGCACAAAATTTGCAGCAAGATCCTCGCTTGTATAATCCAAACCATCATCCACCAATGAAGATATTATGCCCTTCCCCGTAAGACCCATCTCCCACACCGATGTTGCATTCATGGAGTGTTCCGGAAACTTGTTATTCACAAGGTGCCATTGTCGTTCAAAGAGCGGGTCTTGGATGCCAAACCGCGAAGCAGTCTCGCGAGATAAAGCATAGTCATCAGGCAGTTTTGGAGGAGCCCGTCTAACTCGTTGCCGTAGTTCCTGCTTGGACAGATATTTTACAGAGGCAACTATTCTGCGTGTGTAATCTGCATCTTCGGATCGTACTGAAAGGAGTGTACTGGCTCGAGCTTGAAGTTGTCGAAATGCTTCGATAACTAAATCTTCGTTCTCCTCTCGAGAAATGTGTGGTTTTTTTGATGTTCGGACCAACCAGTGGTTTTTCAGTTCTCCAGCTTGCTCGACAAGCTCCAGTCCGAGAGTCCGAAGTACATCATCCAGCGATGCAAGGTTTGAGTCCTGCTCCACGACGTAATAGTTATGTGTGTCGTAGAAGCGTTTGGCAGGAAATGCAGCAAGCACAGTCTGCAGAAGAAGAAAGGCAGTCGGCCAATGGAGACGCATGGAAAACAACAGCTCCAAGTCGCACAGCCACTCCTCCGATGACCACCTTACCATATGTAGATTTTCTTGATCAACGATTCTTCACTCGCATCAATTTCATTCGAAAAATGAGAACATCTGATGGAGGTGCTGCTTTTTGAAACGAGTACCATGTCCGCAGCACATCTCCCACCGAAGAGATGCTTACGTTCCAGGTCCTGTGTATTCGATCTTCCTCGATGTCTAGTCATTGCTTTTTCAAGGCACTTAGATCATAGGGAAGCATCGTTCCTTGAGCATGAGGCACTTTGATCTTCCTAGAGGATTTGATTTCTCCATTCTTATCATGTCGTTCCTGTGAAATAACCGCCGAGATAGGAATCAACATCTAAATTCATGCTCTCTTTTGCGTTTCATTCCATAACTTCTTCTACATACTCTCTCAATAGCCCTTGATGCAGCTTATATTGTCTTCGTATTCTCAGCAGCAGATAAAGGGACATTAGACGGTGAAACACTGGATACCATTTTGACGTGTGAACGACCTGACACCATCCACTTGACATGCGTACTGTGCTTCTTCTCGTCCGGATTTTTTTGTATTGTGCCTGGCGAGACTTTTGTTATAAAGTCTACTGCATGGAATTAAAGGTGGGTATTCTGTCTCTCTGATGGGTACTATGTCCTCAAATTCCAATGAAAAATCACCTGCACAAATGGCGCCACACAAGGTCCATTGGTTCCGCAGTACCATTTTCCAGGTCATCGTTGTAGGAGGCGTCTTCTTCTGTGTATGTATCTTTATATTCTCTGGCCCTGGATCTACAATTTCTTTTTAGGCCCCTGGCATGTACAATGCCCTCAATGCTCTGGGGGCTGGTGGACTGGCCACACCCTTTTTTTTCAATGCAGCTGCAGCTGCCGGGTATAGTGAGTATTCTATGCAATTGCCCTGCAAGAAAGAATATTCTAAACTGTTCTAGTTGCAATGGCTGTCCTTTGTGTAATTGGGGGCGTTATCGTAAGTAAGATTGGTGTCCGACGGGCTCTGCTTGTGCGTAATTACACCTCCTTCCGAGTATACATGCTCTCACAGACGAAACCGGCTAGATTTCCAGCACAGGTGATCTCGTGTGAGTAACTTCCCATAATTTAATTCCTGAGATAGACTGGCGTCTACCAGATATGCCGGCGGTCTTTACCTAAACTCTGAGAATGGAACACAATGGTTCCTTCTTTTCGGATCTATCTTATCCGGGATGACAACCGGCCTGATGTATGCCGTCGAAGGACCAATCATCACTGGTGAGACCTCAATATTACTTCGTATAGAAAATGTTGTTGAACACCATGCCATCCAGCATATCCTGAACCCGATCGCCGGGGACGCATGTTGGGCCTATGGGTGCTCATGCGCACCGCCGCACCTGTCATTGGCGGGGCAATCATCTTCGGCCTCAACGCCAAATTGGACTCGCCTGGTAGTGTTTCCCTTCACACATACGTCGTCATTATTGGTATTATGGGTGCTGGGCCATTCATTTCGCTCCTTATCTCCAACCCCGACCAAGTGCAAAGGCGAGACGGCGTCAAGATTTATCTCAGAAAGCAGGGTTGGAGTCAAACAATACGTCAATTCTTCAAGGTCCTCAGTTCGCAAAATGTGCGCTCTTTCTGCATATCTTCCAATAAGCATAGTGCTCAAGTTAATGCCACAGATTCTCCTTCTCTGCCCTTTGTTCTTCACATCATGGTTCTACAGTTCTTACATCGGTATGCATCAAGCCCAGCTCCGTTGATCGGTATCAATTAACTTTAAATAGGCACTCTCCAAACTCAATATTTTAACATTCGCACTCGTGGACTTTGCGGTCTCGTGACTCGATTTGGGGACATCGCCGGTGGCGTTGCAATCGGATACTTCCTTGATTATTCTAGTTTGTCTGTTAAAAGACGAGCACGATTAAGTTGGATCATCCTAATGGCTTTAAACCTCGGTCTCTGGGTGTGGGCTGCCACCGTCACTAAACTACTTGAGAGTCACAGAGAACTACTTGAGCCTCACAGACCCGGCATCGATTGGACGTCTGGATCTATTTTCGGCAAGGTATTCGGTCTGGCCGTGGTGTTTGAGTTTACGGCATTCGCCACTCAGACCCTCTTATACTGGCTCATCAGTTGTAGTGAGTTTGACAATGACCCAGTTCACTAATGAATTTTTTACACATTCCACAACCAGTGTCAAGGGACTTTCTTACTCTCTCTTACATGACTGGAGCATTTCGTGGTATGGAATGTGTTGGGCAAGCTGTTGCATTTGCCATCAAGTCTTCCAACACGTCGAACTGGCTATCCATTGGATTGAATATCGGTTTCAGTGAGTAATTTAATAGCCTCGAGCATTGTAGTTTATGAATACATCGCACCCTCAGTTGTCTTTTCACTGCCGTTTGCTTGGCTTGTGATTCGCAAGATCGGCGTGGATGAATTCGAAGAATTCAACTTTGATGATACCGACGAGAAGAGAGATGGAGATGTAGAGGTCAAAGTCAAAGAAGATCACGAAGATGCCAGCATGACATGTCACTGATGTATTCACCATGGACACTGGAATCAACAGAGGTGTGGTCGAAAAGGCTCGACATTATCAGATGTATACCTATGCTCTCTTTTCTTTTTTTATTCTCTTTTTTTAAATAAATCATCAATATATTACGCGGGGCTCGGTGGCAGGTCGGTGGCAGGTCGCGGTCTTTTTTATTCTCTTATAGTGTGCCCAGTATAGGAATATATGGAGTGATCAATTTTGATACAAACGTCCTCTCCAGTGGTTGACGTAGATATGAGTGAAAAGAGTGCCCTTTGGAGTGCCTTTGGATTGGAGCAGATCACACAAGGTGGTGCAGCAAGACAAACCGACGATATATAGTAGCAGGTAGCAATTGATGGTCTCACTCAGCTATGTCATCTAGCATTTTCTATTACGAGCCATTCTACGACTTTGAGCGTCTCATCGGCGATTCGCTGTCGAACCGCTTTGGGTTTGGGGGACACGAGTTGCAGAGGCGCGAGAAAGGTGAAGAAGGGGCGACTGGAAAGGCGCTTCGTCCTCGGTAAACAATTTCTCATTTATTCAATTCTTTGCTGCTCATTTTTGAAAGCATGGATCTCCATGAGGACTCTGCTAAAAATTTAGTCACTGCTTCTTTTGAGCTTCCCGGTCTGCAGAAGGAAGACGTTAACATTGATGTGCACAATAATCGCCTTAGTGTTTCTGGCGAAAGCAGGATGTCGAAAGATTATGACGAGCACGGATGGGCTGTCTGCGAGAGACGATTTGGTAAATTTTCTCGCACATTGGAGCTGCCCCAGGGCGTTAAAGTAGGCCATCGCCACAACCCTTTGATTT
>Ga0153995_1000341_pt1 | contig 10193 bp, 9 predicted proteins | sample TSNC079MetaG_FD_104678 | JGI IMG/M metagenome (GOLD analysis project Ga0153995, IMG submission 104678) | Attine ant fungus gardens microbial communities from North Carolina, USA - TSNC079 MetaG | ecosystem: Host-associated > Fungi > Mycelium > Unclassified | place: USA: North Carolina, Lumber... | reverse complement strand
GTAGCTGGATCATTGGAAAGCTCGTTGACGGCCGATCCATGTCGCGTTGGTTCATCGTGACGCGGATACTCGCGGTCCCTTCCGTTTTCCTCATGCTGGCATACACCGAGCCCGGCATCGGAGGATTTGCCGTGGTGCTTCTGGGCGGTTCGGTGGTGCTCGTACTGAACCTGACCCTCTACAACGTGGTCTCCAGCTCCTTGATGCCCAAGGCTTCACGCGGTGCCGGCGTATCACTGGGCTACGGCGTCGGCGTCGCTCTCTTCGGAGGCACCGCTTCCTATCTGTTGGTGTGGCTGCAATCGGTCGGTGCTTCATGGCTCTTCCCGGTCTATGTAGCAGTTCTCCTCATCCTCAGCATCGTCTTCTACATTCTTGCCCGCCGTGCCAACGGCCTTTACATCGGAAAGTGAAGAACCACAATGACTGCACTAGACCTTCGAGTCACCCCCGCTACCTTGAAAGCACCCGTAGTTTCGCGCTCCGACGTCATCGTCGTGGGCGGTGGACCCGCCGGTGTGTCCGCCGCGGTCACCGCCGCACGTTCCGGCGCCAAAGTCACTCTGCTGGAGAGGTACTCATATCTCGGCGGGCTCGCCTCCGGCGGCATGGTCCTGGTACTCGATGACATGGTCAACGGGTCGGAAATCTCCGTCACGGGCATCGTCTCCGAGTACATCGAACGCATGGACCGGCTTGGCCTCGTGGTGGTTGCACCGAAGGAAGACCGCTACGCATCGCGTGAAACCTGGAACAAGTGGGGCCGGTACGGTCTTTTCGACTTCCATTCGCATGTGCAGCCAAAGCCGATCTGCTATGCAGCGGCGTTTGACCCCGACGGTTGGAAGCGGGTCTCGAACGACCTGGTGCGGGAAGCTGGAGTCGACTTGCGTCTCCACGCCTGGTTCAGCCAGCCCGTCGTTGAGAACGGCGTGATGAAGGGCGTGATCTGCGAATCCAAGGCCGGCCCGCAGGCTTACCTCGCCGACATCGTCATCGACACTACTGGCGACATCGACGTTGCCTCCCGCGCGGGCGCCAGCCACATCCAGGACAGCTACTTGACCACCCTGGTGTTCCGGCTCGGTGGCGTGGACACGGATGCCGCGGAGCACTTCGAACAGGAAAACCCCAAGGAAGCACGCGCCATCAACCGCATCATCAAGCGCCTGCTCGGCGGAGCCTGGGAACTGTGGTGGCTGAAGACCCCGCTGCCCGGCGTGGTCTGGTGCAACGCTCCGCACATGACTGGATACAACGGCGTTGACCCCGTCGATCTCACCCGCGCCGAGTTGGCGGCCCGCGACCGGATCGCCGAGGCTGCGGCCTATGTGCGGGAGAACTTGCCGGGCTTCGAGAACAGCTACATCGTCGATGCCGCACCACAGATCGGTGTGCGCCAAACGCGCCTGCTGCAGGGCGAATACGTGATGACCAAGGACGATGTCACCACCCGCCGCCACTTCGCGGACTCGGTAGCACGCGGTCGCGACTACTACTACCCGTACCGCTCATTACTTCCCAAGGAAGTCGACCAGCTGCTCGTCGCGGGCCGCCACTACTCGGCGACTCCCGACGCCCAGAAGTCCTCGCGGGAGATCCCCCCGTGCATGGCCATGGGACAGGCCGTCGGCGTGGCCGCAGCCATCGCTCTGGACAAGAACCTCCTGGTTCGGGATGTTTCCGCAACCGACATTCAGGCAGGCATGAAATTGCACGGAGCCGACCCTGGCGACGTTCCTGCCACGAACGCAACCATCGACGCCCCCGAGGAGGCACTGGTATGAGTATCACCGACACCCGTCCGAATGATCTGAGCGAACCAGGGGCAACGGCCTTGCCGCTCCCGCTGGCCGGGATCACCGTTGTTGACTTCACCCAGGTCTTCATGGGGCCAAGTGCCACCCAGATGCTCGGGGACTTCGGCGCCGACATCATCAAGATCGAGCGCCCGGGCCTCGGCGACATCGCCCGCAACTCCTTCCCGGACAAGGACGGGCAGGACAACCCGATCTTCCTCTCGATCAACCGGAACAAGCGCAGCCTCTCGATCGACACCCGGGAGGAGGAAGGTCGCGCGGTACTGCGACGCATCATCGCCGAGGCCGACGTAGTGGTCAGCAATTTCCGCCACGGTGTCATTGAGCGCATGGGCTTCGGCTACGAGGAACTCTCGCGTGAAAACCGCGGCCTGATCTGGGCTTCCGGCACAGGGTTCGGCAACGAAGGGCCGTACGCACACAAGGGCGGGCAGGATGCGATTGCGCAGGCCTACTCCGGAGTGATGTGGCGCCGCGAATCGCCCGAGATCCCCCTGTCCATGTACCCCACGACCCTCTGCGACTACACCACCGGAATGCACCTGGCCCAGGGGATCCTGCTCGCCCTGCGCACACGCGACCTCACGGGTCAGGGCCAGAAAGTGGAGGTCACGATGTACGACTCGATGCTGCACATGCAGATGCAGGAGGCCTGCATGCAGCTTAACCGCGGCTACGAGGTCAACTGGGCCGAAATGCCGTTGAGCGGGGTCTTCGAAACCACCGACGGCGCCCTGTGCCTGGTCGGCGGATTCACCCAAAACCCGTTGCACCATCTGTCCCGGGCACTGGACCTCGAGGACGACCTCAGCGAGCGCCCCGAGTACGCAACGCTTGAACAGCAGTTCGCCCAAAAGCCGTCGCTGCAGAAGATCTTCGCCGCGAAGTTTGCCACCAACACCACCGCGTACTGGTGCCAACGGCTGGAGGACGAAGGGCTGCTCAACGCCCCGGTCAATTCCCTTGAACAGACGCTCGCGGATCCACAGACCGCCGCCAACAACATGATCGTCGAGGCCGAGCACCCGGTGGTCGGCACCGTGAAGATGTTGAACGCGCCGATCAGGCTGTCGGCCAACCCGCCCGAGGTGCGCCGGGCCGCACCCCAACTCGGCGAACACAACGTCGAGATCCTGCGTGAGTACGGCGTGGACGACGCGACCATCGAAAAGCTGCGCGCGGACGGGGTGCTGCGATGAGCACGCCATTCGAGACGCGCGACGGCGTGAGCTTCGAAGTCGCCAACCACGTCGCCCGGGTGACGATCGACCGGCCCCAGGTGCTCAACGCGGTGGACGGACCCGCCTTCGACCGACTCAACGAGATCTGGGATCGCATCGAGGCGGACAGCGATGTCCGCGTGGTCGTGGTGACCGGCGCGGGGGACCGCGCATTCAGCGTGGGGGCAGACATGACCCCCTCCGCGGTCGCCAAGACCGGCCTGGAGTACTGGGCGGACATGGATCCCAACGGGTTCGGCGGCCTCAGCCTGCGCAACACCCTCGACGTGCCGGTCATCGCCCGGGTCAACGGCTACGCGCTTGGCGGCGGCATGGAAATTGTGCTCGGTGCGGACATCGTTGTTGCCGCCGAGCACGCTCGTCTGGGGCTCACGGAACCCAACGTCGGGCGGCTCGCACTTGACGGTGGGATCGCGCTTCTGGTTCGCAAGATTCCGCACAACGTGGCCATGGGCATGCTGCTCACCGGCCGCAAGGCCAGCGCGCAGGAGCTGCACTGTCACGGGCTTGTCAACGAGGTTGTCCCGTACGCCGAGCTCGACGAAGCCGTCGAACGCTGGGTCCAGCAGATCCTGCGCTGCGCACCCACTTCGGTTCGTGCCGTCAAGCAGATGGTGACCCGCACCGAGCACCTGTCGGCACGCGACGCCCGTGCGCTCCTGGTGCCGGCACTCACCGACGCACTCATGAGCAAGGAGCAGGAAGAGGGAGTCCTGGCCTTCCAGGAGAGGCGGGAACCGGTTTGGAGCGGCCGCTAGGCCGGAAACCGCGCGTCGAAGCAACCAAACGAAGCAAGCAAGTGAAGCAACCACCGGAACGTTGCACACCAAGGAGTTTGAACATGACCACGAAGCGCACGGAAGGGCTTGTCCCCGGGGTCTGGGGAATCGTTGCCACGCCGTTCCAGGGAAGTACCTTCGACATCGACGAGGAAAGCCTTGCCACTCTTGTCGAACACTACGAACGAATCGGGGCGACAGGCCTCGCCGTGCTCGGCGTCTTTGGAGAGGCGGCAAGCCTGACCGCCATCGAGCGCGAGACCGTGATGGAAGTCGTGGTCGAGAGCACGACGCTGCCGCTGGTCGTCGGGGTGGCGAGCCTGCACACACGACCCGCGCTTGAGGAATCCCGGCTGGCGTTGGAAACCGTGGGGGACCGGCTGGCTGCCGTGATGGTGCAGATCAACTCGGCGCGACCGAACCTCGTGGTGGACCACCTGACGGCAATCCACGACACCCTCGGCGTCAAGATCGTGTTGCAGGACTACCCGGCGGTGAGCGGGGTATCGGTGTCCAGCGCATCCGTCGCCGCCATCGTGCGGGCCTGCCCGTTCGTCATTGCGGTCAAGTCGGAGGCCCCGCCCACCAACCTTGCGATCGCGGAGCTCCGCGAATCCGTTGACGTCCCGGTCTTTGGCGGGTTGGGCGGACAGAATTTGCTTGACGAGCTGCTCTCGGGCGCCGCGGGCGCGATGACCGGTTTCTCCTACCCGGAGGGACTGATCGCGTGCGTCGACGCCTGGCAGAGCGGCGGTTTCGAAGCCGCACACGAGGCGCTGGCCCCGTACCTGCCGCTCATCAATTTTGAGCAGCAGCCCCGCATTGCCCTCGCCGTGCGCAAGGAGCTGCTGCGCCAGCGGGGCTTCATCAAGGAGTCCGGAGCCCGCCTTCCCGCTGCGGCGTTCCCGGAGATCCTGCACGGTTCGCTTGTCACGCACCGGGAAGCCCTCGAGCGCGATCTGCTGCAGACTTCTTCAGCACCCGTGGAGGCATAGTGGACCTCGGAGTGGAAGGACGCGTCGCCCTCGTTGCGGCATCGACCGGCGGCCTCGGGCTTGCGGTGGCCACGTCCCTGGCAGCCGAGGGTGCACGCGTGGTGGTCACCGGGCGCGATCTTGAACGTGCCCGGTCCGTGGCCGCGACACTGCCCGGCGCCACCGCCTTCCACCTGGACCTCGGCGTCCCGGGTGCGCCTGCGGAAACCGTTGACCGGGTCACCGTGGAGCTGGGTTCTGTCGAGATACTCGTGACGAACGGGCCCGGCCCCAAGCCAAAGCTCGCAAGCGACACGAGCGCCGAAGACCTTTCCGAAGCAATCGACGGATTGCTGCTGCCCCAACAGCGGCTGATTGCCTCGGTGCTGCCCGGCATGGTCAAGCGCGGCTGGGGTCGCATCCTCGCCATCGGATCGAGCGGGATCACTGCGCCCCTGCCCAACCTCGTGCTGTCCAACGTCGGGCGCTCGGCGCTCGCCGCCTACATCAAGACTCTTGCGTCCGAACAAGCCCATCAGGGAGTCACGGCAAACCTGCTGCTGCCCGGCCGCATCAACACCGATCGCGTCGATGCACTTGACGCGGCGGCCGCGGCACGGCGGGACACCGACGTACGAACGGTGCGCGCCGAATCGTTCGCGGCAATACCTGCGGGCCGCTACGGCCGCCCGGAAGAATTCGGCGCCGCGGCTGCCTTCCTCTGCAGCGACTCCGCCTCCTACATCACGGGGGTTGCGCTGCGGTGCGACGGCGGACTTGTCCGCTCCCTTTAACCTGACACGGCATTGGAGAACACCATGACCAGCACCCTCGAAGCCTCAGCCATCGCCCAAAACCTCATCGGTGGTGAATGGGCCGGAACCTCGGATTTTGAACGCATGAATCCGGCCCGCCCCGGCCAGATCGCCTCCGTCTCACCAAGTTCCACGGTCGAAACCCTGAGTAATGCCATCGGCGCCGCAAGCGCCGCGCAAGGCAAATGGGCGGCGCTCCCCATGCCGGCCCGCGGCGCAATCCTCATGGCCGCCGGAGAGATCCTCCGAGGCCGGATTGGCATCGTTGCCGCCGACCTTGTCCGCGAAGAAGGGAAGACCCTCGCCGAGGCCACGGGCGAGGTGAATCGTGCCATCGATGTGTTGCGCTTCTTCGGTTCACTCGGGTGGGCCGCAAGCGGCGATGTGTTGCCCAGCGGGTTGCCGGGAACGAGCATCCACACGCGCCGCGAGCCGCTCGGGGTGGTGGGGCTTATTACGCCATGGAACTTCCCGATCGCCATCCCGGCATGGAAGATGGCCCCCGCGCTCCTGGCCGGCAACTCCGTGGTGCTCAAGCCGGCAGAGCTCACGCCGATGTCGGCAACACACCTGGCCATGGCCCTCATGGATGCCGGTCTGCCCGAAGGCGTACTCAACGTCGTCCACGGCAAGGGGCGGGTCATCGGGGAGGCGCTGGCCAATGACAAGCGCATTGCCGCACTCTCGTTCACGGGATCAACAAACGTGGGTCTCGGTCTGCACCGCGCGCTGAGCGAACGCCGCGCCCGCGTGCAGCTTGAGATGGGTGGCAAGAACGGTGTGCTTGTCCTTGACGATGCATCCCCGCGTGACGCGGCACAAGTGATCGCGGCCGGCGGTTTCGGCCTGACCGGCCAGGCCTGCACCGCCACTTCCCGCGTCTACGCGACCCCCGGCATTTTCCCTGCGCTGCTCGACGAGCTCGCGGTCCTGGCACGCAACTATGTCCCGGGTGATGGCCTTGATCCGGCGACCGCCATGGGCGTGGTGGTGAGCGAACAACAGCTGGCAACGGACATCGCTGCCGTTGAAGGTGCGACCCGGCGTGGTGCGCGCTTGGTGCAGGGTGGCCGCTCAAACGGCCAGGCCTTTGAAGCGACGGTGATCACCAATGTATCCAACGACGACCCCGTCGTTACCGACGAGATCTTCGGCCCCGTGGTCGCGGTTCTTGAAGTCCCCGACTACGAGGAGGGGCTTGCCCAGATCAACAACTCCCCCTATGGCCTCACCGCAGGCATCTGCACCGACAGCCTCGCTCGATCAACCGACTTCACCCAGCGCGCCCAAGCCGGGGTCGTCAAGGTCAACCGACCCACTGCGGGGTTGGATCTGAACGTACCGTTCGGCGGGATCGGGGATTCATCGACAAACACCTTCCGGGAACAGGGCCACACTGCGCTGGAGTTCTTCTCCTGGGGCAAGACCATCTATACGGGTGTCTAGGAGCTGTGAAAAATGGCCTACGTCATTGCACTTCCCTGCGTGGATGTCCTGGACCGGTCGTGTGTCGAGGCCTGTCCCGTTGACTGCATTTATGAAGGTGAGCGATCAATGTACATCCACCCGGGGGAGTGCATCGACTGTGGGGCCTGCGAATCGGTTTGTCCTGTCGAAGCAATCTATTTTGACGAGGATTTGCCTGACATCTGGGCTGGCTATGCCAGCGCGAATGCCGAGTTCTTCACTGACATAGGCTCTCCGAAGGGGGCTGCAGCTCTGGGACCAATGTCCTTTGATGCAGCTCTCGTTGCAGCACTTCCCCGGCAAGAAGTAGCTGCCCATCAGGCATAGGAGTATCCCTATCTCCAAGTGTCCACCAGGCACGGATGACCTCGAGGTCGACGACAGCGCCGTAGCCTTCGACCACGTCGTCGAGATGTTCCGGGCGGCCAAGGACCAATGTTGCCAGTTCAGACAAGGGATCGCCTGCGCAGCTTCGGACCAGTCGATGACACCCGCGCCGGACACTGTCACGTTAATCGAAAAATGAAGCAGCGAAGCATGTTTAGTGCAGTCGGCTACAGGATGCCACTGGCCCGTTCACCTTCACGCAACAACACCGGTCGCGGCGACTTCCCGCCAGACCGCGACCCGGTGGGTCATCTCGGTACGCCATTCGGGCGCCGGGAGTCTGTGTCGGCAGGATCGAAAAAGCGGTGAAATACCCGAGAAGGCGGACAGGAAGCGTTTCGCGTGCCGGGCCGATGTGCACCGTTTCATGGCCCGTTCTCGCTGCCTGGCGGGTTGATGCGAGTTCTCGGCTTGATTGTCCAAGTACTTGGATCGGCGATGCTCGACCGAGGCCAGCAGCTCGCGATGCGCCACTTGGTGGCTGCCGAGCTTTTCGGTGACGATTGCTCGCGGCACATCGTGCAAGCCGCTCGAGTAGCTTACGGAAGAATCGCTTGGCGGCGTTGCCGTTTCGTCAGGGCTGGACCAGTACATCGAGTACGTTGCCGTGCTGGTCGACCTCCCGCCGCAGGTAATGTTCCCGGCCGTTGATTCGGATGAAAACCTCGTCGAGGTGCCACTTGTCGCCGGGTCGCGCCCACCGTCGCCGCAATTGGTTTGCGTAGGCCTGCCCGAACTTGGCGCACCACCGCCGGATCGTCTCATCGCTGACCACGACACCGCGTTCGAGCATGAGTTCCTCGACTTCACGGAAGCTGAGCGGGAAACCGAAAGTACAGCCACACGCAGCGGTTGATGATCTCGACCGGGTAGCAGCGACCTTTATCCGACGGCATTGGGGTGCCCATTCATTCTCCCAGTTGCCGTGAGCAACAACGTGACAGTGCCCTCAAGGGTACATCCCTCGCGTGGCCGTCAGTTGTTCGATTCTGTCACCAAGCGCGTGATCTTCGGAAGCACCCGGATGGAGCGGACGAAGAAACCTACGGATGGGATGCAGTCGCGCAGCCGCTCTCGAAGTGGGCCTCTTTCAGAGTTGCCCTAGTTGGGCCCCTCGCGTGCGGGCCGCGAAAGATGTTTTTTAACAAGCTGTCTGAGCCGCCACGTTCGGTCAGGTTCCCATTCGAGGGCTCCATTGACGCTCGTCCAGTACCAGCCGTCGTCGAATGCTTGCGAGGTCGTCAGACTGTCGGCAAGGTCAGTCAGCATGGCGCTGATTGAGACCCAACGGGGTCCGGGTTCGTCTGCCCCGGTTTTGTCGAATTCGGTTACGCAACCGTGCATGGGGCCGGGGCGGGTGTCGACGCACAAGAAATTGCCGTCCATCCCTGCGAAAGGCACGAAATCCGAGAGGAAGGTGTCGGCTTGAAATCCCGCCTCGGTAGGGGCTTCAACGGGGCCATCGCCGAACAAGCGCGCACTCTCGTCCCAAATCTGAATAGACGATTCCCAATACCAGAGGACATCGTCCAACGTGAGAAGCGCGAAACGGTGGAGCAACCCCAGCAACCTTTCGTCGGAAACTCCGTCGACCAAGGTGTATAGCTCGATCAACTCGGCCGGCCAGCTTTGTCCCGTTCTCTCGATCGCGGCGTCCACACGGTCACGCTCGGCTCCAGTGATCGTCATGCCGGGAAAGTGGACTCGCAGCCACTCGGTGATCCGGTTCCACTGATCACGAACTGAACCCGCCGGCGTTGAATGCGCGGCTCTTCGCGCGTGCGAAGAACCGTCGATCATCGCCTCGACAGCGGCGCGGCGCTGTGCGTTCTGTTCCTCGGTGACACACCGGCGGATCTCGGCTTCGAGTTCAGTACGGTCAAGACTCTGGTCACCAAAGCCCGATACCCGAGCGTTTGCGCTTCCCAGCGACACCCAGATCATCGGCCGCGAACCGTCCTCCGCCGTAGCAAACTGCACACCTACGTCTGCGATCTGCGCGATCGCGGCATCGTCACCGACGACGTAACCATCGCGTACGAGAACCTCGCCGGAACCCGAGTCTGGCCGAGCAACCGCCCAATAGGTCACGAAGTGCTCCCTTTCATCCGACAATGGAAACCGAAATTCTGTCTCCGGGGATTGTCTCAGCCGAGCGGGGCGGCACGGGCAGTGACGCGGCACGGGCAGTGACGTTGTCCGTATTCGTAGTGTTCGCGTTCGGAGCAATTGATCCCGCGTCGCGTGCCTGGTCGGGAGGTGGGACGCCTTCGTGTCCTGCTTGACAGGAGTTTTTTAGAATTTACTTGTGGGGCAACATCTTTGAGGCGATCTTGAGGTCGCTTGTCGGATCGTCATCCACGAAACCCAACCCGCCTAAGTCCATCGCGGCAATGCAGAAATCCAGCAACAGCAGACGTGGCATCTGAGATCGGGTGCTCGTGCGCCAGGAGGGTTCGTTGGCGAGGCTGAGTCGTGGATCGGGTTCAGTGCCGTCGCCATAGAGCTGGCGGGGTCAGCGCCGAAGCGGCTGTCGTCGAGCGCTACCTCTCTGACATCTGGGTATTCATTTGTCATGTCACTGAACAACTTCCGGGTGTGGGGTGAATATTCAGTGTCATGGGGTGAGGGATGTCGTGTGAGCTGCATGTCGCCCCACTGATGGCGAGAACGGTCGGTGGTGCCAGTTCTCGGCACGGGGCGGTGGACG
>Ga0153995_1000339_pt1 | contig 10229 bp, 15 predicted proteins | sample TSNC079MetaG_FD_104678 | JGI IMG/M metagenome (GOLD analysis project Ga0153995, IMG submission 104678) | Attine ant fungus gardens microbial communities from North Carolina, USA - TSNC079 MetaG | ecosystem: Host-associated > Fungi > Mycelium > Unclassified | place: USA: North Carolina, Lumber... | reverse complement strand
GCGGGTGAGCAGTGAAGTTGAGCAGACACATCATATATGCGATGATGAGATCCATTGATGATCATGATTATCGAGCTCCAGGGACCATCGAAAACAAGTATCAAGAAGCAGAACAACTTACTTATGAGTGTGAAGACAAAGGAAAGAAGAGGGGGAGATGAGGGTGAAAGAAAGGAGAGAGAGATAGGAAAGTTGGATCTGTTTGGCCTAGTTATACCACAACGGGCAAATTTTTTATCGATAGATAGATCTGATGGCTGATAAAACTGGCGTGATCAGAATGATCATGACTCGCCTCCCCTCCGCCCTAGCCGAGGACCGGTGTTGGGTGTTGGTAACCGTCGCAGAGTCGGCCATAGACAGCGAAATCAGCGAAATCATGTAAGTGCTAAGGGCACAATATCTATGGTACACATGAGTGGTTTATTATCATAATCTATATGATATCGGTGTCAGGATGGGTATCACCTGACCGTGATCAGAAACTAGTGTCGGTGTGTTACAAATAGCGACAAAAGAAATTTGGTCTTTCATGCCCAACCACCATTGCCGGATAGGAAACGGCACTGCAGAATCTTTTCAAAGGTCGGCCGGGCAGTAATGTCGGAGCGAAGGCAGGCGCGGACAAGAGCAGCAGCATCTCCGAGCGTACCGCCGCCATCCTCTTCTTCTCCTTCCTTGTCATCTGCACAGCGTTCATCTAAGGCGATGGATGCATTCGCAAATGGAGATTCAAGACCTTCCTGTGCTTCCGCTATTGTCATGAAGGGACATTCTCCAACAAGCAGAACGTATGCAACAACACCAAATGCCCAGACATCCTGTTCTTTCCCATAGTAGCGCTCACCACGTAGAATTTCTGGACTAGCGTAGTCGAGGCTATAGTTATCCGTTAAGTAAAAATATATATGCATGGGCAGGAAATCGACTTGCGTTCCATTGAAAGTATCCCAGCCTCCTTTCTTAACTAATCCTGAACTTCCAAAATCTATCAAGATGCACTGGTCGTTTGAACCGAGAACTACGTTTTCATCCTTAATATCCCGATGAACTAGGGAACAGTCAGGAAATGCCATCAGAAAGTGCGATCAAACAACGAACCTATGCTTTGAGAATGCAGGAAAGTCAATGCGTCTGCGATTTGACCAAGGTAGGTGCGCACAGCATTTGGCGGTAAGCCTTGGGGAAAAGACTCTACCAGATCAAAAAGATCAGAAGGTGGAGAAGGCCCATTAGGGAGTCTTTCTGGTGTAGATGAAGGAAGGATCAAGTTATAATAGTGATCGTCCTCGAAAAAATCGAGTAGTGAACATATATTTGGATGTCCCTGAACGACCTTTCCCTCAAGCCAGTGTGAATCGTCTGTGTTGCCATCAGATTCTCTGAGCTTGTGTCTCAACGGGTCCCACGGTCGACGAGGGGGAAGCACGTAAGAAATATTTGAGATGGCTGACATGACGTAAATTTCTATTGGTATAGTGCCATGCACAGGATGCTTCTTCCAGCAATCGGCAAGAATGCGCGACTTGATGACTTGCTTGATAACTAGAGGCGGCTACCACCGGATCGCTTCAAAGAATCGAGGAGTAGCGGAAGAGGGAGGAGACTTACTCCAAGGGAGCCATCTCCGTAGATCTCTCTTCCTCGTTTGACGATTCCATATGCGCCCCTCCCGATTTCGCTTTGTATGACATATTCAGAAATACTTTTCTCGCCCAGGAACGAGCGCTCTTTCGCAGGAGACGATGCGCGGGTACTTGCCAATACATTGATTAGACTCTCCGAGCTATTTGTGTGCTTGAGGCTCGGGAGCAACATCGGTGGGGTTGATGAAATTTCTACGGGGACTATGGAAACTCGGCCAGCGAATAGAGATACCCGCTGTTGGGATGAACGGCAACGAGGCCGGGGAGAGGAGGGGAGATGAGATGGAAGGGATCGGGAAGAAGTAACGGGAGAAGGAAGACTAAGCGGCAAGCAGGACAGAAGGGGAGAGGAGGCCACGTTGGGTGATTTTTGGACGTTACTCTGGAATTTCAGTGCCCGGGCGGCTGGAATGTGCGGAAGATCCTCGGCTTGGTTACCTTGCATAGAGTTGTCAGATTGTGTCCAGTTGAATCCCCGTCCCATTGATGTCACTCCCCAGCTGCCAATGCTCGTTGTTTGATAGGACTTTGGAAACGACTCATAGTCATCGCCATGCAGCCAGAAATCATGATCATCAAGCGACCAATAGTCGTCACCAAGACTATAATCAATGGCAGAAAGCATGCAACGATATAAGAAAGAGTTTTGTAGTTGTTCGGTAAGGTGGCGATGAGGACCCCGGTGCACTTTCCCATGCTCTGACCGTCTCTCCCCCTCTCCCTCCTGGCCTCCAAGCCCTGCCGTTCTTTACAGTCCATTGGGTCCCCGCCTTTCATATTTACTCGGACCATCCCTGACAGGGCTGGGAAACCATGTCAATGATTGCTGTCAGGGTTGCTGTCACATTTAGGGTGTCCGAGGTCCCGCATGACCTAATCCAACACAAACTATACTTGCTGTCGAGAGTACTGCCAACGCCGTCATCCTCAAGCCCAAAAGACTTGTAAGTTTTGCCTATACTCCGTCAATGTCGTCTGGATCTATATCATACCACTTGCATGGTGGAATAGTGGGATTCAGGCTGGATGCCATCTGCGACTTTTGGATTACTTTCTTGCTTACATTTTTTCAACCAGTACACCATCTTCATGGCCGTCAAGATCCCCATAATCAAGAAACGCACCAACAAATTCAAGTCCGTTGCATTCGTCTGTTGACGCACATCTCATCTTGTTTACATTCTTTCCAGGCGCCATCAGTCAGATCGGTACCATGGCGTGAAAGAGGCATGGCGGAAACCAAAGGGTATTGACAACAGGGTGAGGCGTCGCTTCAAGGGTCAGACACCCATGCCCAAGGTACGCCGGATATTTGACTTCTGCCATGCGTAGGGATTTGACGAAGGATTTAGATTGGCTACGGTAGCAACAAGAAAGTACGATACCTTGCTCCGTTTCTGATCATATCATCTTCTAATTTTTTGGTACTCAGACACGTCACCTTCTTCCTAACGGCTACAAGAAGTTTCCTGTCAACAACGAGAGGGATCTTGACGTCTTGCTCATGCACAGGGATAAGATTGCTGCTGAGATTGCTGGTAACGTGAGCAGTCGCAAACGTATCGCTATTGTCAAAAAGTGTGTATAGTCTCATGCGAAGCTACTCTCGGCGTTCTCTGACAAGATAATCATCGTTCGCAGAGCTCAGACTATGAATATCAAAGTCATCAACTCCACTGGTCGTCTGCGGTCCGAGGAGTAGAAAGTTCTCTCTCTCTCTTCAATGTATTTTCTCAGTATGCGATAATTGCCACAGCCATGATTATATGCTCTACAAATGACTTGACTTTTGAGGAATTTCGCTATGGAAGAAGATGATGGAGAAGCTGATTTAGGCGGTTCAAGCCTTGAACAATCCAATTTGGGTAATTGGTTCTTTGGGGGGTACCACACTTATCGGCTTGTGAAATCGGTTCTCTTATCGATCTCCAACCTTGGTCTACATCAGATTTGTTGCTGTGCTCACACCCCCTCAATGGATATGTCCCATTACTATCATCAGGAGGAAAATCGATTCCGCGGCGCAGCCCATGCCGGTTCCTGGTATACCAGCAACGGTAAGACGATTTCTTTAGTGAAAAGTGAGAGAGAAGGGGGTGACTACTCCAGCTGAAAACTCAAACCTACAATTCTCTCATAACAGCACCTCAGCTCACCGCGGATCTACTCGGTTGGCTAAGGCGTGTTTCCCCGAGGCACCCCGGACAACAATTCCCAGCCATAGGGTGCAAAGGCATCATCGCTCCGTACGACGGATTTAATCACGTTCTATATGACTTGACAGCTCTCTCATTTGTTTGTTTTTTTTGTGGTCAAATTCCAGGCATGCGGGCTATGCTTTTTCCGGTGAGAATGCTGCTTGGGCATACAAGTGCATTGATCCTTCCACCACGTTGGTTTTCGTTTTCTTTATCTCTTTCTTTCTCTCTCTCTTCGTCTTGTCCCCCTTTATCTCCACCCGCTTCTCCTTCTCACGCTCTCGTACTCCGCTCATTCTCATTTCAAAAATAGCCGCCGAGTGTTTATTTTTGGTCCTTCACATCACTGGAGAATCAAGACGTGTGCACTTACCAAGTGCCATACATACGACACCCCGATTGGGACATTGCCTGTGGACACAACGAGTAATTGTATAAGGCTACCTTTCTCGAATCTTGCTCAATCACCTTTTTCTCCAAGCTGTCAACAACTTGTATACTACAGGAGGGTTTGAATGGATGTCTATGACAGTAGACGAGAGAGAGCATAGTATTGAAATGCAGTTGCCTTACTTGCGCAAAGTCTGCGAGGGGTGAGGAGAAAGAGCTGTCTTTTTATACTTTTTTTTTCCTTATCAGCAGTGACCCTTTATCTTTTTAGCAAGGACATCAAGATCATACCGGTTCTTATTGGTAATCTCGATCAAGCAGCCGAGCTCGAATACGGAGATAAAATTGCACCTTTTCTCGCTCAAGAAGGGACTATTGTCATTGTTTCCAGTGATTTCTGCCATTGGTTCGTTGTTAGCCTTCCTTTTGTTGATTCAACTGACTGCTGCTTTATTTACTCAAAGGGGCCAGAGATACGATTATACCTTTTATTATCCTAAACCCAAACCCGTTTCTTCACCCTTTTCACCTGACGAAGGTTGGCATATCACTAGGGCAAGTCCCCCAGATGCGGATCACGGCATTTGGGAATCCATCACCCAATTGGATCATGAGGGGATGGGTATCCTGGCTGACAAGAACAGGAGTGCATTGACTGCTCATACTGATTTTCATAAATACCTCAAGACAACAGGAAATACCATTTGTGGATGTCATGCCATTGGTGTTTTATGGGGTGCGCTTGTTCGCTTAGAGAGGGCGAGTGGAAGGAAAGCATCTTGCACATGGGTCAAGTATGATCAGAGTGCTCAAGTCACGGAAGTTTCAGAATTCAGTGTTAGTTATGCGAGTGGTTTCATCACGATTTAGCTTGTAAACGTAACGTAGGTCAAAAATATTCATAGCAGACTCTGGACCAGTTGCAATCCTGCAGGCCCCTCTGGAAGATTCTCAGTACCGGGTACACCTGGGTCCTGAACGACCTATTTGTTGTTCAGTTATGGGAATGCTATATAAAAAAAGAATGACATACCTCTCCTGCTTCGATTTCTACGTAATCGAATCCCCATTCTCTCAAGGGACCTTTATCTAAATGAGTTGTATCTGCCAACTTGATCGGTTTCCAACTACCAACACCACCGCCACTCTCCTGCACGAGTTCGGATAATGAACAGCAACCGACGAGAAGCGGGAGTTGTCTATCACCCACCAGAGAACGTACGAGCGTGATGATAGGAGCAGCATGGCTCATCAAAAGTATCCGTTGATGTTGTTCTTCGAGTTGGGAGAGGAAGACGGTCAGAAACCCATCTGATCGGTCGTGTACTTGAGATACGGTTTCGCCCTTTTGGGTGGGATACCAGATAGAGGACCAGTTGGGATCGATTTGGGGAAAGTGGGATCGGAGAGAGGTAGCAGAACCTGGACGTGGGTGAAGGCCTGTTCCTGGTACGACAGGAGAATACCATTCGGATAGTCCTTTGTTTTTTTGTCGAATTAGACCTGCCAAAAAAAGGGAATGAAAGACGAACCGTGTTCGACGTAAATAGGGAGATTGAGGGCTTTTGCTGTAGGTTGTACAGTTTGAAGACAACGATCTGAATGATCGGGGATCAAGAAGATGAGAGAGAGAGAAAGAAAGAGAGATAATACAGTATGGAGAAGAAAAGATGGTCGTCGGCCGTTCGTCTTGTGGTAAACTCAAGAAATAGTCCGCGAGTTGGGTTGCTTGTGTCTTTTTTTATCTACATGAGTGAGGTTTCGTTGTTTTAAATTTGTCTTTCTTACCTCGCCATACGCCGCAAGGGGAGGATCGCGAGGAAGTCCAGTAGGACTTTGCCTTTGAGAGACTGTTAAATGAATTAATCTAGAGCCAGAAATGACTTGCCATGTGGTGGTGAGCCAGTTGAGTCTAAAGCCTTGAGTAGACTCATGTAAGACTTTGATGAAGCTGAGAGGGGATCTTACGGACCGTGGCGGGCAATGTATATCTTTTGTAAAGGCATTGAAGGAATTTTACAGAAACAGATTTCTAAGACAGACACGGCAACAGCCGTGATCAAGGAATCAAATTCATGAAGACCAAGTAATGGAACAAGGAAAAGTACAGATACACCCTGCTCTAATTTTTTTTTTGTGAAAACGGGATTAAGCGAGGGATGGGAAAACGGTCTGATCACCGACATCAAGGTTGGGAGTGTTAAACTGGGGAAGAGAACGAGGAGTACCACGGCCACGACCTGAACCACGGGCTCTATCGCCACGACCACGGCCACGGCCACGACCAGGGCGGTCAGGGCGGGTAGAGAGGGGTTCAATCTCAATGTAGACCTTTTCATCCTTTTTAGGGCGAGCCTTTGGGGCAGACTTTGCCTGTTTGAATGAGCGGAAGGAAAGGATGGAAGGAAGAAGGAAGAAGCACCTTGCCGACGAAATAAGACAGAGAGTCCTCATCCTTGGAGAGAGGGACGGCGTCTTTCCAAATGCTTGGGTCAGTACCTTCATTGGCAAGGCGGGTGGGCTGGAGCTTGGGGAGAGCAATGTCCTTGTCCTTCTGTTGAGCTAGATACTGATCAAGGGTGAGGGTATTGTCATCTTCTTCGGTATCACGCTCCTTGGGAAGAGGAGGGTCAGGAAGAGGATGGGAAGTAGAATCAGGGGCGTCTGTGGAGGGGTCTAGGACGGCATCGTTAGCGGCATCGTTAGCGGCAGCTTCTTGGGCCTTGAGTTCTGAGTTGCCCTCGTCGCCTCCCCAGCCCTGATGAGATTTCTTGTCCGAGTCGCTGGAAAAGGGAGGTGAGAAGAAGAGAAAGAGAGAAAAAAGGAAGAACAGACGTCTTTCCGGTCTGACTGTGCCTGTCAAAGGGACGGCGGCCACCGCGAGGGGCTGAACCACGAGGAGCAGGACGGGATCTGGGACGGCTGTCGACTAGTGACCAATGAGGGAAGAGAGAGAGATGGAGAGAGAGACTTGCATTTCCTCTGAGAATCTGGTGCAGGGTCGTCCTGGTGGGGTTGCTGGGGGACCTTTGGAGCAGATCTGACACCGCCACGGGGATAGTAGTTGCCACTGCGGGCAGGTTTTGGTTTATTAGATGAGAGGACAGGGGGCTGGGGGACAGAAGGAGGAGGAGAGCTTGGAGGGGAAGGATTATCTGTTGGAGGGGTGAGAAAAAAAGGGGGTGGGAGAGGAGAAAGAGACGGACCGTCGAGAAGAGCAAAGGGATTGGTTGTGGCGACAGACATTGGGGGGTGCAAATGGCAGAGGAGAGAGACCCCGGAGAGAAGGGGCTACTCGGGGTCCTACTGTACAGTTTCTCGGGGGGGATAAGAGTGGAGAGCGGGGAGGGCGCGAGGCAACGCTTAACACACAGGTGAGTGGGTGAATAGCTCTGGGTGGTGCTGGTGCTGACGACGGGGAGCAGCGAGGCAAAGCATCTCGAGGAGGACCGTGCGTGCTTGGGAGGACAGCAGCGGGGTCGAGGAGGCCGAGACCGTCAGCGGACGCTGGAGATGAAGAGGGCGACAGGCTGGGGTGCGGTGAGCTCTGGGCTGGCATGTTCTTGTGCAGCGAGTGGGCGACACTGCAAGGCTCTGTCGAACAGCTAATTCCAGTGTATATAGTAGTGTGAGAATGTAACTTGACCTCTTTCTTGTTCCCCCAATGCCTTCTCGTCGTCTCGACATATCCTCTCTCCTCTGCCCAGACTCTGTCTCGCCCTCCTTCCAGGCTCTCGTCCATGCTGCCTCTGAGGAGCGCAGACGTCTCGACCAGCAGGACCGGCATTCCACACTTTCTCTCTCTCCGCCAAGAAAAATGTCTCTTGATCTCGTCGTCAATCAACAGCCATCTCTCCTCGCCAATCAACAGCCATCTCTCCTCGTCAATCAACAGCCACCTCTCCTCGTCAATCAACAGCCATCTCTCCTCGACTCCCATCCACCCAGCTCAGCTCAACCTTTCGTCCCCCACTGGCTTTACCCTCACAACCTCACCCCCCAACTACATCCAACCCCTGATGTAGCCCTCAAGCACCAGTTTGCACAACAAGCGGCCGAACATAAACTAGACCCAAACGATATGGACATTTGTCATCCCCAGCCAAAAGCTCCCTCTGACGACGTCGCCGACCAGCTCTTGAGCCTTTTAGACGATAGACCATCTCCTCGTCCCAAGCTCCCCCTCACAACCTCTCTCCTTCCTCCCCCTCCAGAGTCCATGCCCTTGTCCCCTCCACTCCTCTCTTCCATCTCTCCCTCCGTCACTTCCCCTCTCATTTCTCCCCTCCCCTCCAATCCTGCTTCCATGCCGCCGCCCACTCTGGCCTCTGCCCTTTTCCTCCCCAAAGATAAAGATGCAGACTCCCCCGTCAAACTCGAACCTACCCATCCCACTTCTGCCAACAACAAAAAGGACAAAGTAAGTCCTTCTCTATTCCTGTCCCTCCATCTCATCTTGCCTCAGGCTGTCGCCAAGAAGACAAAGGATCTCTCCACTACACACAAACAACAGAAAACCAAGTCCACTAACAAGTCAAAAGCTATAGAGGGCTCCCTTACAAAACAGTCCAGGGCTTCTTCCGGAACAAAGAAATCTGCTGTTGCTAATCACTTTGCTGCCTCTCGCTCTCGCTCCACATCCCTTATGGCGAGTGGCTCTGTCGAGCCAGAACCAGAGCCCAAATATGAGGAGAAAGAAGACGAGCCTACCGATGACAAGCTCTATTGTGTTTGTGAAACAAAGTACGACGAGGACCGGTTCATGATTGCTTGTGATCGGTTCGTCCTTTTCACCATTGTCCTCCTCTGCCCACCAATTCCACGCTGATCCATAGTTGCGATGAGTGGTACCATACAACCTGCGTCAACATGCCCGAGTCGGAAGTTGAGCTCGTCGATCAGTTCTTTTGTCCACCCTGCATCCAACGTGAGCCTGTCTGTCTGCTTCTCTTTCCATGCTCATATCATCGTTCGTCAGAAAATCCCAACTTGAACCTCAAAACTACCTACAAACAACGTTGCCTCAATGGCCTCCGCCACCCAAACCCCGATTCATCAAAGGCTTGCCACAAACCTGCGCGTGGCGCCATCTCCAAATACTGTTCTGATGAATGTGGTGTCGAGTACATGCAATCCCGTATCGATGCCTGGGCCAAGAAAGGAGGACAGAAGGAAGAGTTGTGGGGGAGCGTCAAGAAGGCTGAAAAGCGGGAAGGCATGACCATTTGCGTCGACGAGAAGATCAAATCCGATTGGGAAAACAAGGTCAAAAAACAGTCAAAAATAGATCGAGAGACAGAGCGGCTCGGGGCATTGTTGGATCAGGTGGTCAAGATGCGCAAGCAGACTAGGGACAGCATGGAGATAATCGCTTGGCGTGAGCAGCTGTTACAGCTTGCGAGTGAACGAGCGGAACAAATAGATCAGTGTGGTTGGGACCAACGGTTGTGCTTTGGGGAAAAGGAATGGCAAGCTTATGGAGCCGGTGTGCTGGAGAGCTACGATATGAAAGACGAGGATGACGAGGATGGAGAGTGGTGGTGCTCTGGACAGAAATCCTGTAAGCGCCACAATGGGTAAGTGTCTTGATCGTTGTACTCTTCAGCTCAGCCTCATGTGGCATGCAGCTGGCAGACACTCCGTTATAAGGATATATGCAAGGAACGAGAGAGGCAGGAAGAGCTATTAAACAATTTGACAATCCGTGAACGCCAGTTGCGCAAGCGCATAGAAGATCTTGATATAGATCCCAGTCGTCGCAAACCCAACCCCACTTCCGCTCCTCTTAAATCGTCTAATACCAAGAATGGTCACAACAAATCAAAAGGATCGAATGACACAATAAAGAAGGGCAAGAAACGCAAGGTTCCCGCATCGTAAAGAAACAAGAAGAAGAAAGTAATTGTATTTTTATGACCCTGATTCCCTCTTTCTCCTGTCTCCTAATGACCTTCTTTTCTGTTAGAATCTAATACACCCCGCCTCACTATGCTTG
>Ga0153995_1000338_pt1 | contig 10240 bp, 6 predicted proteins | sample TSNC079MetaG_FD_104678 | JGI IMG/M metagenome (GOLD analysis project Ga0153995, IMG submission 104678) | Attine ant fungus gardens microbial communities from North Carolina, USA - TSNC079 MetaG | ecosystem: Host-associated > Fungi > Mycelium > Unclassified | place: USA: North Carolina, Lumber... | reverse complement strand
GGAGGGGATCGCCCGGAACCCGGCCACCAGCACGCCGCCGAAGGAGCCAACCAGCAGATAGGTGAGACCACCGGAGAGGCCAGCGACATAGCGCTTGGTGCGGTCGGGGTGAGACTCCGGCCCGAGCGCGATTGCCGCAGTGATCGCGCCGAGATTGATGCCGTGCGCACCGAACGGTGCCAAGGCTGCCGACACGGTGGAGATCGTGCCTACCAGCACGCGGTCATTCGGTTGGTAGCCCTGCGAATACAGCAGCGCGAGGCCAGGCGCGTTCTGCGACGCCATAGTCACGATGAACAGCGGCAGCGCGATACTCACGAGCGCGGCAGGCGTAAATACAGGCATCGTAAATACCGGGCCGCCCAAGGTGAGTGAGAGCGCGACTTCGTGGAATGATCCTGTGGCCCAGGTGATTGCAAGGCCTGCGACGAGCGTAGCCAGCACTGCGAAACGGTCGAAGAAGCGCTTGCCGACGAAGAACGTGACCACGATGCTCCACGCGATCAGTGGAGCAGTTGCGAACGATCCCGCGGCGGTCACGACAAAGGGAAGCAGGATGCCAGCAAGCAGCGCCTGCAACACCGGGCCGGGCACCTTGGAGAGCAACCAGCCGAACCAGCCCGTGTATCCCACGACTGCCGCAGCGACCGACGCCACGAGAAAAGCCCCCACCGCCTCAGCGAACGAGAAGCCGCCCAAGGAGGCGATGAGCAGCGCGGCTCCCGGCGTCGACCACGCCACGATGACCGGGATGCGAGTGAAGAGACTGAGTGCGATGCTGCACACGCCGTTGCCGATCGACAGCGCCCATACCCAGGAAGCGGTCTGTGCTTCGTTCAGGCCCGCCGCTCGGGTCGCTTCGAGCACGATCAAGAAGGGCCCGGCAAAGTTGATGAGCGCCGAGAGAAACCCAGCGACCACGGCCGAGACGGACACATCCCGCAGAACAACAGCTACCCGGCTCATGCCCGCACTGCCTCGGCGACGAGAACCAAGCAAGACCGTAACGGACTTGCAAGATTTAGAGTAACGTTATCTACTGGCTTCATGTCCAATGATAACAGAGCGTCGGAGATCGCGGCACGGCTGCATCAGCGAGTCGCAGCGGCACCCGCCGGAGAGAAGCTGCCCGGCGTGCGGGAACTGTCCAAAGAGTTCCAAGCGAGCGCCGCCACCGTCTCCGCCGCCCTCTCGGAACTCAGCGCGCTGGGATTGGTGCGAGCCGAACCCGGCAGAGGCACATTCGTCGCCGAGCGCGGACGGCTTGCCGAACCGGACTTCGCCTGGCAGTCACAGGCCCTCGGCCCCGCCCGCGTGGACGCCGACCGCGCATCACGCCTCGGCGGATACGGCACCCCCGACCACATCCCGCTCTCCTGGGGTTACCTCGCACCCGAACTCCTGCCGAACGAGGAGTTGCGCCGCATCGGCACCCGCGCCGCCAAGAACAACCGCGCCTGGATGATGACCCCGCCCGCAGGGTCGCCGGATCTGCGGCGCGTGCTCGCCGCAGAGTACCGGGCCGATCCGGGCGATGTGCTCATCGTCTCCGGCGGGCAGCAGGGTCTCGTGTTCACGATGCGCACCCTCGCAGAACCGGGCTCCACCGTGATCACTGAGAGCCCGAGCTACCCTGGCGCGATCCTCGCCGCGCAAAGCGCGGGCCTAACCATCGCGTCCGTGCCTGCAGACAAGGACGGGATCATGGTCGAGCGCCTCGCCGACGAACTCGAACGCACCCGCGCACGCGTGATCTATCTCCAGCCCAGCTATGCGAACCCGACCGGCGCGGTGCTCAGCCCGGAACGCCGCGCACAGGTGCTCGAACTCGCAGCACAACACGGCGCGTTCATCATCGAGGACGACTGGGCCAGGCATCTCGGCATCGACGGACGCACCCCAGCACCCCTCATCACGGAAGACCCCAACGGTCACGTCGTCACGGTCACCACGCTTTCGAAGCCCGCCTCGCCTGGACTCAGACTCGGGGCAGTGATTGCGCGCGGCCCAGCCGGCGACCGGCTCCGTGCCTCCCGCACCGCCGACGACCTCTGCGTCGCACCGATGGTGCAGGAGATTGCCCTGAGTCTGTTGACCGCGAACGTCTGGCCACGGCACCTGAAACGCCTGCGCACCGAACTCGCCGAACGCCGAGACACCCTCGCCGCCGCGATCCACCAGACCCTGCCCGACATTCGCATCCAGAACGTTCCGAGCGGGGGCATCCACCTCTGGGCGCGGCTGCCTCACGGGGCCGACACCCGACAGATCAGCGCCGACGCCTACGCCGCAGGAGTGCTCGTCGGAGACGGGCGACACTTCTTCGTCAACGAACCCCCGGCCCCATTCCTCCGCTTCTCCTACGGCGCAGCCACCCCCGCCCAGATCTCCCAAGGCATCCGGCAACTTGCCCGCATCCTCGCCTAACGATGATGGCCGAATTCGAGTCAGACCTGATCAGAAGTCGAACCAGGGACGCTGTGGCGGCGGCCGCAGCGGCCGGCAAGATGAAAGGCCGTCAGCACAAGCTCACGCCGGAAGAGCGTGCGTACCTGTTGCAACGTACGAGACCGGACAGTTCAAGATCGAAACACTCTGCCGGAAAACAGGTTTGAAGCGTTCGGCACTCTACTCGAATATCGAATTGGCGCGCACCGAACGGGAGGCGTGGACGCTCCCGGCACACTGAACCTGACCGGAAGTCAGTCCGTCACGTCAACGCTCGACGGACTTCGTCGTGTTCTCCGTGCCAAATAACTCGGGAAAAACGTGCCCAAGAGTTCCGAGAGTCACACCCGGGGCCGAGCATCGTCGTGCTCGGCCAGGCGCCGGATCACCGGCTTCTGCTCCGACTCCCGGTACAACCGCACCGCGCGCTCCCGCAGTTCCGGCGGATACTTTCTCGTTCCCACAATGATGTCCTTCCTCGGTCTCCACGATCAAACCTGGTTCGGAAGTCTCCGGGAAAACGGGGAAACTCAGGACAGGAAATTTCCACCCTACGATGGGTCTATGTCCAGGCCATCGAGGGTGAATTCCGCGCGTCGAATTTCGGCAATCGTCGCCGATGCCTCGTCTCTGGACGAACGCGCCGAAGCGGTGATCGACGAGTTGGCGAACATTGTTGCGTACGACGCTGCGCAGATCGCTACATGGGACCCGCAGACCGCGACGCATCTCACTGTTGCCAGCCGCGGCTACACCCAGGACATGAGAGAGGCGCTGAACGGTCCTCGGTATCGGACTGACCGCGTCTGGGGCGTGCTGGAACAAACCCCGGAGCCGGTCTTCTGGAAAGACTGCCCGTTCGATCGTCGCGAATCGGAGTTCTACGTCGAGGCGGTCGAAGCGCACGGCTTCAGGGAAGGCGCCACGATGCTGCTCCGCGACATCAACGGCGGGTATCTGGGCATGCTCCTGGTCAACCTCGAATCGGCAGCAGCACCCGAGGCCGCGGCGCAGGAATTGTTGGGCATTGTCGGAGCCGGGATGACTCCGCTTGTCGACCGCCTTGCCCCTGCACGGCAATTCGTCGCGATGCATTCGTCGCAGCAGTCGACCGCGGCGCTCGATAGAACACGCGGATGGCTGCCGCTGACCCCGCAAGGGTTACCTGCCGAAGCACTGCTCGACAGGCTGTCCGAAGTCCTCTCGCGTACCGACCGCCCTACCCGTTTTCGCTGGCACGATCCAACTGACGATCGCAGAGGCCGGCGAACACGTCCGGACCCGCTGATCGTGGAGTTGTTCCCCTTCACACATTCCACCTGCCGCGCCGTGGTGAGCTGGCGCCGGGAGCCACTTCCACACGGCCTCACTAAGCGCGAACTCGATGTTCTCGCCATCTTGGTGACGGGTGCTTCGAATGCCGCTATCGCGCAGGCACTGTCGACGAGCACGCGGACGGTCACTACTCACGTCGAACACATCCTCGCCAAGCTGTCCGTCTCGACGCGCACGGCTGCGGCGCTCGTCGCCGAGCGTGAGGGACTGCTGAGCGCCGACGAAAGATACGTAATCTGACCGACGCGCCCCGGCAGTGATGCAGATTACATTTCCACTCATCGGGCCACTCACGGCAGTGGACGGAACCATTCGTCAGCTGCACTGACTCGGGCCCGAGGTGGAGGAATGCGTGGCACCCTGCCGGTGAAGAACCGGCCCACTCCCCTCCGACCGCCTCGTCGTAGCTTCCGCTACGCGATTCAGTCCACGCGAACCATGACGTTCGCGGCACGAGGAGACAACGATGACGACATCTTCCGAACTCGACACGCTTTCCGCGGCGGAGACCGCTCGAGCCGTCAGGGCGAAGGAACTCTCGCCCGTGGAAACCACCGAAGCGGCCATCGAGCAGATCGAACGACGCAACCGAACCCTGAATGCCGTGACGCACAAGGGGTACGAGGACGCTCGGACGCGCGCTCGACAGTTGGAGGCCCGCGTTGTCCAGGGCGAGGACATCGGTGTGCTCGCCGGTGTACCGAGCCTGATGAAGGACCTGTTCGGATTCAAGCCCGGCTGGCCCGCAACCCTCGGTGGTCTCTCGGCACTGATGGGCAACCTCGCCGATACCTGGAGCACGTTCCCCGCGCGCGTCGAATCTGCCGGCAGCATCGTCGTCGGTCAGACCAACAGCCCCGCGTTCGGGTTTCGTGGCACAACCGACAATGCAACTGTCGGTCCGACGAAGAATCCGTTCGACCTCGATCGAAACCCCGGCGGATCCTCCGGCGGAAGCGCGGCCGCAGTCGCGGACGGCATGGTTGCGCTTGCCGGCGCGACCGATGGTGGAGGATCGATCCGAATTCCCTCGGCGTGGAGTGGAGTCGTCGGGTTCCAGCCTTCCGCAGGTCGGGTGCCCTTCGTCGCCCGACCGAACGCCTTTGGGACATCCTGCTTCCTCTACGAGGGTCCGATCACGCGCACAGTGGAAGACTCCGCGCTGGCGATGACGGCACTGCACGGCTATGACCCTCGCGATCCGACTTCTCTCCACGGCACGGTCGATTTCCTCGGCGCGCTCACACGCGGAGTGCGCGGCAAGCGCATCGGATACACCTCCGACTACGGGATCTTTCCCGTCCAGAAGCAGGTCCGGGACGTCGTCGACGATGCAGTGCAAACGTTCGAGACCCTCGGTGCGATCGTGGAACCGGTCGACTTCAACTTCCCCGTCTCTCAGCAGGAACTGAGTGACATGTGGTCACGTGTCACCGCGTTCGGCGTACACGAAACCTTGGCCTCCCTTGCGGATAAAGGTGTCGACCTCCGGGCCGAGAGCCCGCACGAACTGCCTCGATCGATGATGCAGTGGGTCGATCTGGTTCCCACGCTCACCGCGGACGACCTCATCCGGGATCAGCGGATGCGGACAGCTGTCTACGACTGCTTCACAAACGCGTTCGAACAGTACGACTACATCGTCGCCCCGACGCTGGCGTGTATGCCCGTCCTGAACGGTACCGATGGAGAAACCCAGGGGCCCACGGAAATCAACGGTAAGAGCATCGATCCGCTAATCGGTTGGTGCATGACCTATTTCACCAACTTCACGGGCAACCCCAGCGCATCCGTGCCCGCTGGACTCTCGGACGGACTGCCTGTCGGCATGCTCGTCATGGGCCGACGGCACGACGATGCAGGCGTCATGTCGGCAATCGCCGCGTTCGAACAGGCCCGGCCCTGGTCTCAGCACTACAGCATTCCGAATACACGGTCACTGTGACCGGCGCGTCGGGAGGGAGGACTTCCCTCCCGACGCCCCAGGTCCTTGTCGCAAGTTCCGCTCTTCGCCCTCCTCGTCACACCTGCCGCCCATTGGAAGGTCACTATGCCGACCGCCGCAACTTCTCGAGAGTTCTCCCCTGGCCGAACTCGTAAATCTGCCACTCCTGGAACAGTTCTCGGCGCATCGGCTATCTGTGCGCTGACGGCCGCCGTCGCCGCCCTCCTCGAATCCGCTACCTCGTCGCACACGAACACGGCCGACAGCTACGAGCAGTGGACAGCCCACGTTTCGACGTCGTGGACGGCGTGGTGGACGTGGGTACTGGGGGACTTCACCGAGCCGGCCTCCTATAAGAGTCCAATCGCGTCCGTCGGATTGCTCGTCGGCGCATTCGTTGCGTACTTCTTGTGGCGGTCTTCATCTCGGCTCGCCGGCACCCCAGTCTCGTACGGTTTGGGCGCCCGATTCCCGTGGATGATCGGATCGGTGACTCTGTCCCTACTCATGTCGAACCTGGTCTTCCGCGACCTGCTAGCCGACGGCCGATGGCAGCCGACCTTCGTCGTCGTCGCCTCGGTCCCGGCGGCCATCGTGTTGCTCTACGGGCGCGGCTGGGCGGTCCTCGGCACGGCCGCCGTTCTCGGCGTGGTGACGGTCCCGCCCCTAGCGATGGTATTGATCACCAAACTGTTTATCCCAGTGGGGATCCCGAATGTGGTCGGCATCGTCCTGGCCATGGGTATCGGCGGGGTGATCGCCTGCGCAGTGTGTCACGTCCTACCTTGGATGAGAATCACTGCAGATCCGACGCCACCGCCCGTTCCCGTGACCACGGCACCGCAGAACGAAGTGACCTGGACGGTCCGCCGTATCCTCAGCGACTTCTCGGAAGCACAGTTCATCGGCAACGAATGGGCCGGCGGATTGATGATCGTCGGAGCGTGCGTCGGATTCCTCATCGATCCGAGCTCTGCCGGATACGGTCTCGAACTGCTACCCCGAATACTTCTCGCCCAGGTGCTCGCCTCCGCCATCGGAGTGATCTTGTGGCGGCAGTGGTATCGCGACGACGGCTGGACCGCGACGTACGTCCCCGTCGTCTCGTGCGCCCCGACCGCCGTGATTGCCTTCGGCGGCAGTTGGCCTGCGGTCATCCTTGGCGCGGCCATCGGTGCAGTCCTCGGTGCACCGGTCGCTCGTCTACTCGCGAAACCATTGCCGCCGACATTCCACCCGTACATTGCGAACGTGCTCTCCATGGCGGTGACCACCCTCGTCATGTACTGGTCACTCAGCTATCTGCTCTCGCAGTAGGACGAGCAAGGACTCACGCTGAACCTTGTGCCTGCGCGCAGTGCACGGCCTCAGCTGCTCGGGGCAGCTGCACCCATACGACCCGGCACTATAGCGGGATGCGTTGTGGAACATGATATTTGGTTGACACAAACCGGCAGCAACTGGCGAAACGGCCATTACACGCATGATCCGTCGGGCGCACGGTGCCATTAACCGCCGATCGTCGAGGTCCGGGAATCGGCGATCTCGGCCCGCTTCTTCTACGAGTTCCACCTCCTCTACGGGCGCGGTCCGTTGCCGAACCCTGTCCCGACCTCGCCTGGTCGCCGCCGATTGGTGGGGCACCGCAACCCGCTCGTGCTTGCACCTCGTCTTCGCCGCCCACCGCTTCGACAGAAGAAGTCCCAGAGAGCTCCTCGATCGCTTCCGGATCGGATGTGGGACGAACTGTTCGCCGCGATGACGCACGATCGGGAACGCGTGAACTGTCTGCAGTTCCCGGGTCTCCGGCGGCCTTCGACTATCTGGCCCGATACTTCGACAGATGCGGAGCCCCAGGGCAGGCCGAACCGATCTGGCGCATCCTCCGCGGTGATACGAGGCCACTGACCTATTAGGCCTTTCGCCGGATCATGCAGCGCGCCAACGAGATCCTCGGCACCAACTGGACTCTGCACGATCTTCGACATACCGCCGCGGTACGCATGGCGAACGACCCGCAGCTGACGTTGCCCGAAGTTCAAACGATTCTCCGGCATCAGCATCTGTCGACGACAGAAGGCTACTTGCAACCGCACATCGAAGAACTACACGACAAACTGCGCGAGCATTTCACTCGCCCACGCCCGCAAGTCTCGTACGCCGTGGGCTACCGCGACGAGGACATCGAGGCGGTGTTCGGTGCCCGCAACTGAGAGAGAACGTGTGGTGCGTCCGCAGGATCATCAGTATCGACTGCCGGCGCCGAAGTTCACACGACCTGCCGTCGCCGCCGCCCCGCCCGAGCCTCGTTCCCTGCACCGCTACGGCGATCTCACCGACGCGCCGATCGTGACCATCTGCACGCCGTCGCGTTTGAGCCTGTAGCGCACCGTGATACCTGTATTGCCGCCGAGCAGAGACCCGAACAGCGCTGACAATCCGATCAATGTGGAAAGGGACCCCAAAGCAAAAACTCGGGAGGCGCCGATGAAAAGCAGTTAACGATTTCTGAGCCCACCGTCGGCGCGCCCGCGCACAACCTTTCTGACTTGCGACCACCAAGGTAACGAGGGTAAGCAGGCGTCCATTCAATTCTCGTGGGAACGAACAAAAATCATTTCACCTTTCCGGTGAATCAGCCGAGATGTGTCTCACGTCCTACGTCAAAATCTAACGGACACCAATCAACCGCGCCCGTGCCAAACATGTTCGGGCCCCGGTTCCTTCACGGAGGCACCATGAAACCACTCTCCTATCGAACACTCGCAACAGCCGCAGGGCTCGCCCTCGTGTTGTCAGCCTGCAGTTCAGGAGGCGCATCCCCTAGCGCCGACGGCGGCGGCGCCCCTCTCTCCGATGGAACATTCCGGTATGCATTGTCGGCTGATCCCGGCGCGCTCAACCCGATCATGTCCGCTTCAGCAGCAACCGCTGAAATTTCGAGATTGACCTACGACTATCTGATCTACCAGGACCCCGTCACCAGCGAGATCGGAAAGTGGCTGGCGGAGAAGTGGGAGGAAACCCCAACGACAGCATCCTTCACCATCCGGGAAGGAGTGACGTGCACGGACGGGTCCACGCTGACCCCACAGACCGTCGCGGACAACATCAACTTCGTGGCCGATCCCGACAACGGTTCACAACTCCGCGGAACTTCCGTCCCGGTTGGCGCGTCTGCGACGGCCGACCCGGCAACCCGCACCGTCATCGTCACCACACCGGCGCCCAGCCCCTTCCTGCTTCTGAACGTCGGACGTCTCCCGATCATGTGCGACGCCGGTTTGAGGGACCCTGCCGCCGCGAACACCAAATCCTTCGGCACCGGAATGTTCGAACTCGCAGAGGTGCTGCCCTCGGACCACTTCACCTTCGAACGCCGGGCAGGTTACAACTGGGGACCCGACAGCACTACCTCCGACACACCCGGAGTCCCCAAAACCGTTATTGCAGCATTGGTTCCGAATGTCAGTACCGCGGCCAACCAGCTTCTTTCGGGCGAGTTGAACGCTTCCCCGATCGGCGGTCCGGACAAAGACCGAGTCGACGCCGCGAATTTCGCTTCGGTCAAACGCCCGATGCCCGCCGGTCAGATGTACTTCAATCAAATCGCCGGCAATCCGACCAGTGATCCCGCCGTACGAAAAGCCCTCGTCCAGGCTCTCAATTTCGACGACCTCGCCCAGGTCATCACGGCAGGTCAGGGCACCCGTGCAACGAGCCTCACCGCCGTCGAACCGCGTGCCTGCGTGTACGACTCCGTCGCGGGCAACATTCCAGACTTCGATCTGACCGCAGCCAAGTCAACCCTGGACTCCGCTGGCTGGACCGCCAGCTCGGACGGCAAGCGAAGCAAGGACGGAAAATCGCTGAACCTACGTCTGTTCTACGGTGGCGGCGACGAACCGCGCAATGCAGCAGCAGAACTCGCCCGAGCTGCGTGGGTTGATCTCGGTGCGAATGTCGAGGTTTCGAGTGGCGATCAGAACAAGGTCGTCGACGTCATGCTGAGTGGTAAGGACAACAATCAATGGGACATCGCGTGGATCCAGATCAACACATCGCTCCCCAGCGCGTTCACCCCGTTCTTCACCGGCCCCGCGCCGGCCGCGGGCAAGAACTTCTCTTCGATCGACAATCCGTCCTATGAAGCAGCAGCAACCAAAGCGTCCGGGCTGACCGGCGAAGAAGCTTGCAGCGCCTGGGCGGAAGCAGAATCGGAGATCACCAAGACGACTTCGGCCGTGCCGTTCGCCAACTCAGATATGAACGTGTACTTCAACAAGGCCGGACTCGCCTTCGGCACCCTGTTCATCGGCTCCGCACTGCGCCTTTACCAGTAACGACAAACCACCCGAACTCTCCCCGATTGAACCTTTTGCAAGAGCTAGCGAACTCGAGGAATCAAAGATGCAAGAACAGCTTCAAGAACTCGTCGATCAGTGGAGGGTCGAGGCAAACATCCCCGGCGTCTCGGTCGGCATCGTTCACGGCGACAAGGACATCGTCGTC
>Ga0153995_1000337_pt1 | contig 10247 bp, 4 predicted proteins | sample TSNC079MetaG_FD_104678 | JGI IMG/M metagenome (GOLD analysis project Ga0153995, IMG submission 104678) | Attine ant fungus gardens microbial communities from North Carolina, USA - TSNC079 MetaG | ecosystem: Host-associated > Fungi > Mycelium > Unclassified | place: USA: North Carolina, Lumber... | reverse complement strand
AGCTGTCCATACTTCATTGTCCCCTTTATTGTGAGTCGAAATCCTTTTTCTTTTATCTCTATCAACATTTCTGATTCGTGTATTATTCAGGTATCGCGATTGATACTCAATTTGTTGGAGGCAAATTGTCCCTTGGACGAAAGCATCTATTCCAACACATCGGAAAACTTTTCGTTCAACCATCCAGAATCCAATGGGGATGATGAAGCAAATACGTCACGCAGTTTTGAAAGAGAAATTTCCCTTGATGAAGAGATGTAGGAAGAAGAAAGACGATGGATAGGACATTCGGTGATGTCAACTCAGTATATGATATTGGATATTATTTTTTGCTTTATCCGTTCATCTTATGCCACACGATCACCATGTTGTGATGAGCAGTCAAAACCAAGAACAGAGGGGGACAGGATGAAGTGCACGACAAGGTTCACAAAGTAATTCTGGATCATGTGATCCGATACGAGTAGAGCAAAAACAGCAAGCATAATTTCTACATTATTGACGATATGTAAGTAACTAGAGCCATGTATATTTCCTCTCTGTTGAAGTGGGCTGTCGCGGTAGGTTACCTCCGCAGTCATCTACCATCATTTATTTCTGTTGTCATCACTCATTAGCTGCGTCATAGTCATACGTGGGTGGTACCATGCCAGCCGACACTCGAACGTCCCGTCTCCATGCATATATTCCCCTCTGCATTAGTCACCTCAGTCGTCAATCTATTGTTGACTACTGAGATTTAAATTGTAAAAGTGGCCTTCAACCAAAAAAGACAAAACGTATCCCGAGTCTGTGATGTGTTTTGTTCTTTCGTGGACCCCTTGCCAACAGCATGGGAAAATTCCAGGAAATGTCTTCTTCAATTTTCAATGCACTCTCATCCTCATAGATTGTCGCTCGAGCTATCCCTCTGCAAAATCAAGCCACCATCCTACCATGATAGCAATTGTGAAAACGATGTTGCTTGACTCCTGGATATCGAAGAAAGAGATGATACGGGTATGTGAGCACATGAGAGTGACAGTGTACAGTAAATACAATCATCTCCATCATCTCCATCTACACAATCTGCTCATCTGTACTCCCTATGAGAATACCCTGCTATAGAACCCAAAACAAATTCTCGCCTTCTATATCATCAGCTGCAGTTGGTCCTCTTGACCCTGGTGACGCATGTACACTAAGTTTAGCACCAAATACACCTCTTTTTCTCGTGTTCTTTCATCTCAGTCTTCTGCCTGAGGAATACCGAGCGTAAACAGAGTGAAGTACATCTAAGCCCAATGCTTCTTTGTTTGCCATGCCCTCTCTTTTTCATATTATGCCTGAAAAATACTATCCAAGTATTGAACATGAACAAAGTGAAGTACGTTTAAGATGAATCTGATTATCATATTTAAGAATTTCCAAATGTGTTGCGATCATTTGTGAGTGGATGTATATATGCGGGGAACGGCACAATGTACTCAGTATAACGGGTAGTGTCTCCTACGAAGCAGAGAAAAATTATGCAGTGGATATACAGACTACATAGACGCATAATTCGAGGTTGAGCATAACCTACGAGACCCACGACACCATACTTCCTGGGATAGACCTTGTAGCTTGATCTGAAGAAAACTCGACGCCGTGTCTTGGGTTCTCCTGACAGAAACCTGACTGAATTGGGGAAAATTACGGACGAGATTCCCTCCAGGATCTGTTTTATTTTTTGCGTTGTTCCACATAAATGGCGTTCAAGAGCGCACTGAACCATTGAAATGACGATATGAACATTTTAAAAGATAGTAAATGAGCAATGTCACTTCCATTGATCGAGAGATGATTGGTAATCCTATCTAGTTAAAGAAAATTAAATAAGATAGAAATAAATTATAGTCTCATAATAACTTAGTCTTATTTAATGACATGAATTAGGTAATCTTGAAATAAAAAGTAAATTTGAATCAAATAAACTCTAATAATAGTAATTTTTGGTATTCTCTACTCCATTCAAACAATACTTATTTTTGGTATTGTCCCAATCTCATTTAAAATATTTGTAACTTATTAAATTTTCTCCACAGACTTAAATAATATTTATGTAACGAATAACTGACTAAACTGGAATAGTCCCTTTGTTCAATTCTAATCGTATCTGTGAATCCACTGGTTATTGTAACATCTTAATATATCGTCGTACTAAACTAATACCAAGCATACAATAATAACACTTACGGAATAAAGTATATTACTATAAAACACTATAACTTCTTAAATTCATAAATAAAAATTTTATATTATAGAAACAATATCCTTATCTTAATAAGTTAATTTAGAAAACAAAAAAAATATTAAAAATCTCTAAACTCTCTATAGTCTACCAACCTTTATATCCCGAACTAAAAGCTTTATAAGTCCTAAGACTAAAAAAAACCAATGTCTCTATTAAAGTAAACATTAAAAAAATTACCAACCCTGGTTCCCCTCTACAGAACTACAGAACACACATTCCTTCATCACATGACTTATGCCCACCTGAGCCGGCATGCCTTCCGCTGGAACACGTGACCGTTTCCTGGATCCAATCCTCCCATATCGGTCTCAATGTCATCGGGTCTTCTCTGAGTTTCAGAGAGCTCCCTAATCCAGCATGCCTGTTCAGCGCACGACCGAATCCGAATAAGCTAGCGAGTCGTTGATCTACTCGTTGCCGTACCACTTGTCTCCGTAAGTCGCATCAGGTCCTGGCTTGCAGTGTGGTATTCGGGCGTGCACCGGAATTGGACGCTTCAGGTGAGGGGACAGAAGCAGCTCCTTGTGGTATAGAAGCTCCTCGTTCGGCTGGTCCAGACACCTGATCCACTAATGATTTTAAACCACCTTTTCACTCCGGATCTTCTGGTCCCGACACATTGGTGCATATCTCGTTGCCTTACATGAACGTCGACCTGAATTTATGTCAGTTGCAGCTGCAGTCCTTCGTGAACATACTCCCGAACCCGCTATTGCGGATCTTGACAAGGATTTTGCTGTTGGCATTATTAGAAATGAAGGAGATGAATTAAATGTCTTTGACGTCAGTACTGCCGCTGGAATCACTGATGATGCTGGTGAGATCAATGTCTGTCGTCATGCAGTCACTTCAATTCCATGTGCTGAAATCAGAATTAGCATAGGAGTTTAGCTTCATCGTTGTCTTCAGGCTCAGCTGATTTTCTTAATCGCTCAAACGCATTTTACTCCCCTGCCATCAGGCTTATTCCCTTTGCCTTCATTCTTGCACCTCGCTACCACTGCCAACTGGCACGGATTGCGCCGTACTGAAAAGCACTATCATGCCGCCCTATGTTGAACGTGTTGGGTAATCCCGCAATCTCTTACAGAATGACCGTTGGGGTCGCTGAAAGAGAGCTCGGCTATACCTTTTCACAATCACTTCATCAAGGTGGCATGCAACGTGCTCTTGTCGTCTGTGGGTATGAGAAGATAATTCAGATGGTCTCTAAGGATCTCTCACACCCGAGGACTTGAGATGGTATCGGTCTTGAGTAGCACACCGTTATCGGGAATGTGTGTCGAAGAGAAGGTGGTGTTCATGGTAGTGTATATCGAAAAATTGGAAATTGATGAATGGAATATGTCATAAGCGGCGGCGCCTTCCTCACCATGTCTCTATCACCATGTGTCCATATACATCCTTCATGGTGAGAATAAGGGAGAGGTGTTATGCAGTGGAGTCAGAGAAGGGGTGGATGGACTGGGAGCTTGAACGGGGCTCGTCAGCGGTGTTACCGATGCTATAGGTATGTGTTATGGTTCTCTTCTCTCTCTATCCCATTTGATGGTCATTCTAGGTCTGGGCTCGTTGGACCGCATATTTTCAAAATGTGTTGGGAGTGTTTCAACTTGTTAGATTGCAACAATCAATTTTCGAAGATTGCACTTCAAAAAACGAACAAAAAATACCTCACGTCTTTCGTCAACGTCGTGATATTATCAAATGTAGCTCCTCTCCTTGGTGACACATATACACCGAATGAGACTTTCAGTGCATCCCCTATCCCGCCCTGATCCTCTGCGCAAGAAATCTCACTCAATAATTTCCTCAATATCTCCCTCGCCAATGATGCGGCGGCCATCCATGTGCAGGTGCAAAATGGTAGCTGGGATATTCTCCAAGGCGTTTTCAAATAGATGCAAAACGTCTTTTTGTTTCCCTGTTAACACTTTTTCAGATACAGAATTGGACGTAGACATGAATGCTGAGGTCTGCCTTTAACAGTCTATCTAGGTGGGAAAGGACCATATAATGCAACAAAAATATAACCGATCCTATTCGTACGAATGTGTGAGTTCTAAAAAAATCCAACAGTAGCGTGGGAGTGAACTGACTGAGCGGCGATAATGGGACTTGTGACAACTGCCACACTGACAGCTATGCTATGCTTAACATGTCTAGCTTCCCACACGCTGCAAGTCATGAGGCAGTGTGGCTGCTTCTGATCATTACTTGTGTCATTATCTTGTTCTCATTATCATCTCACATTCTTACCCACTCTCCCAAATCGAATAATGGCAACATACACTGAATCTGCTATGAAACGAGCTATCCGAGTTCTCGGTAAGTGTTACTCTGCACCATCAGCTCAGCCTATTAGTGGTTGATCTACATTTACTTCAGAATTTATTGGGCAACTTGATCATCAATTTTCACGACGACTCATCATCAAATACTCTCATCAAACAGATTTTCTAACTCTCAAAACTAGACTTAATAACAGCGAAAGGACTGAACAGAATTTGACATTGGCCCAGACTTGGTGAGATGAGCTTTCAATGTACACACAATCCCACGTGTTCATCCAATGTAGCATTTTCGAGCAGGGAACTGACCTGACTATCGAAATTTACAAAGAGTCCCGACGGAGGAAACTCCTTACCCTCGGACGAGCCTCAGAGGGAGATCTGCTGTGTCAAGTCAGCATCAAATTTGACGATCTCTGGAAACATCTGGTTTCTGAATCACAGAAGACAACAAAATGTGAGTTGATCTTTGTCTCGATCGCTTCCGATATACTCACGGCACCTCAGCGAAGCTCAAGGTGGATTTCAATGATGCAATTCCAGGGTTGCATTTCTGGATCGTCGCTGAGGTATGCACTCGATCGCTTTCAACATGAAAATTCCCTGTTCATGTTCAATCAAAGGCTCATGACTGTGACCTGAGCGCTCTCAATGCACAAGTCAAGAGCACGATGGACAAGTTGGACGAGTTCAAGTCCGTTATGGGCCGTCTTGGATCGGCAAGCGATGGTGTGGAAATGAGTATTGAAATCGGAAAGACTATCAGCACGGTAAATCATCCTTGAAAAGCGCGGATGCCCATCATCTAATTCAAAGCAGGTAAATCCTATAGCAAAGACGGTATTTTCTTGTATCGGTGCTGCATACAAGGTGAATTCTCTTCTGTTTTCGACGTGAATAATATGGTTGATGAAATTGGTAGCATCTCAAGAACCAAGAAGAATCTCATGAATCAATGAAAAGCCTCGCAGAGAGCATTCAAACACTGGCCGGCCAGCTCCAGACTGCAGAGAATTAAGAACTCAGGCGAACTGCGCCAGACAATAGATCAGTTTTCCAGCATAATGAATCAAGTAATGAATTTCATTCGGGAGTGGCTCGAAAATTGGACACGTACGTAAGACTAATGTGAGATAGATCTATCACTGATTCACTGGTACTAGGCCGGTACATTCTTGTTGCCGCTGAGAAGGATAAAGCGGTTGAACTACAGAACAAGGTTAATTACTTCAAGGACAGATTAATGGTAGAGCTTACAATAGACATCCGAGTCAAGCAAGGTCTGGTGTTTGCGGCTGACACTGATTGTCCAACTTGTCTGATTTGTGGTGTCAGATCACATAGCGGATAATGTAAAGTCTGTGCATGCCGGTGTTGTAAATCTTCGAGGTGAGCTATCCGTGATCCCTGCTTAATATTTGTTAAATAGGAAATTTATACTAGAAACCACGGAAGCAAATACTGAACAGAAGGAGCTGGATGATCTAGTGAGAGACCTCGGTGGGAAAAGAATCCTCCTCCGCGACCCATGTATGGCGGGCACCCGCATCGACATCTTAAAACAGATTGAAGCTAATATCAAGAGCACCGACGGTCGCAATGTGATTTGGATAAGGGGATCTCCTGGTGTTGGGAGATCGGCCTTGGCAGCTAGCATTACGGCTCAACTACAAGACCAGAATCGACATGTGATATGGTTCCGGTTCGACCGTACACAATATACCACGATCACTACAGAAGCCCTCTGGCGAGTCGTCGCCTGTGGTCTTGCCTACCGGTATCCGCCTCTTCGTCGACAGTTAGCCCATGGAAATGCAGAACTCAGTTCATCCAACATAGATCGCCTTTTCGAGATGCTCATCGAGAAACCATTATCCACACTGGATGGCATTCCACACGAGCAACTTCCGGTGATTGTGGTAGATGCATTGGACGAATGTGGTGGTCTCAGGCACGATTTATCTGGGAGGGATGACTTCGGGGGGCTCTTGCGCACGCTCAAGCGCTGGGCTCTCGTCGGCCACTTGAGGAAGTTCAAATTGATCATTACGAGCCGTCCAGAAGACCGTATCATTCGAATATTCCCAGAATCCATCAGTACGCATATCAATATTCCCTCTGGCAATGATGTCGAGCCTGGAGATAGTACCTCTAATGACATTCGAGCATTCCTCAAGAAGCGACTCGAGGATGCAAATATGGGAGATGCATGGGTTAGTGAGGCTCTTGATCATCTCGTTCCTGGAGCTGCTGGTGTGTTTATCTGGGCAAAAACAGCTGCCGACTTCCTTCAAGAAAATCCCGCACCACGCTTCTACACACTTAAAACAAGGAAGCGAGAGGATAGCACAGAGGAGTTCAAGGACTTATATTCCTTGTACTCGACTGTTGTCAAGGCATCATTCCAAGAGGTTTCAAAGCAAGAGATTGAGGCGATCACATCTGTCATGGGTGCAATGATTTTTGCGAAACAGCCACTTGATGACAATGCGCTTATCATGCTTTCTGGAGTAAGAATTCGAGGCTCGGATTGGGATATGTTGGAGTTCATCCGAAAGGGTCTTGCGTCCGTCACTGACTCTGGCCGCATCCTTCGTTTCCACCACAAATCTTTTGAGGACTTCCTTCTCTCTCCCTCTTTTCGGAAAGCCTTACCCAAGCTCTCTGATGTCCAGGATCAAAACCTTCATGAGCGCCAACTTGCTGCAATGTGCCTGAAATGTCTTGTATCATCGGAGCTCCACTTCAATATGTGCGAGTTGAAATCTTCAAACATAAAGAATGTGGATATTCCGACTACTGTCAAGACCGCCATATCGCCCCTTGTTTCATATTCATCTACGTTCTGGGCAGACCACCTTGTTCACACTCCATGTGATGAAACGTCAATGGAGGCAGTCAAGTTTGTGATGTACGACAAACTTTTGTTCTGGATCGAAGTCATGAGCATATTGGAGAAGGCTCATGAGGTGTCTGCAATTCTCAGAAGGGTGTTAGAGTGGCCTGAACTGGCGGTATGTCCTGCATTTATTTCCTACAATACAAATCTGAGGTTGACCGGCCAGGCACTTGAACCCAAGAACGAGCTGGCATCGTTTATCCGAGATGCCCTACGATTCATTTCAGCATTCATCATTCCTATTTCTGGGAGTGCTCCTCAAATCTATTTGTCAGCCCTTCCATTTGCACCAGAACACTCTCTCGTTGCCGAAAAGTTCTGCCCAAGATTTCCAAACACTCTTATCATTAGTGACGGCAGACCTTCTCAGTGGCCAATGACCGTCTTTGTTGCAGAGCACCACCTGGGCAAGGTGAAGTGCATTGCCTTGTCGCCGGATGAAAAGACATTTGCTTCTATATCAGATGACAAAACTATGTATGTCTGCGACTCTGAAACAGGTCATTGTATTTCAGGTCCATTCGAGCTGAGAAACCTAGATTCTCCTAGTTGGTGGGAGCAATTTGATGCTTGTTTCAGCCCTGATGGGAAGCATATCCTGGTCAGACATCATCATGGCAACAAATTACCTTGCTGTGCATTGGTCTGGAACATTGAAAATGGAGAGGAGGTGTTTCAAATTGAGGGCTTCGATTTTGTGTTCATTGACTGTGGTCATAATAAGGGAAGAATTGCGTCGATACATTGGATAGATGAAGATGGGTCTTCAATTCGGACAGTTGCCTCAGAGGACCAACATCCAACTCGAATCCTGGTCAAGGTGTGGGATATTGGGAATGATAAATTTGACAGGCTGTTCGACATGACCAGTGTTTCTGTTGCCCAATTCTCTCCTAATGGGAAATATATGGCTGTAGGAAGGCAGTCTGAGAGTGTCGTTGAGTTATGGAGTTTGGAGGATCGCACGATCACTCATCAATTCTCGCATCCCCCTGGATACCTTTCATCACTCCATTTTTCGCCAACCAACGACTATCTAACGGCTGCATTTGAGGAGGATGACGGCAAATGTCTTCGGAGACTGGACGAACAACAGATTGTGTCCTTAAGTATTCTTAGCAATGAAGATGAGACTCCTCCAGCCGTGATCCATTCCTCCCACACAAATCGTGTATTTGCCCCACAAGATTCAACAGTGGAGATATGGGATGTATCAACAACCGGCTCAAATATGATATCCAAAACAGAGCCGCTGACAGATGGGTTGATAAGCAGTATTTGTCCATCGCACGATGGCCACAGGCTTTTGATTGGAAGTTGGGGTGGAACTGTGAGGATGTTGAGCCTGGAGGATTTTGGGAGAAATCAGCCTGTCACTCAACGTAAAGGACGAATCATGGCATCCCCGCGCTCTGGAAAGATGGTGGCTATAGTATCACAGAAAGATGGGCATCTCGAATTGTGGGATACAACTACCTGGGAGCGTGTAGGGCCTAGGGATGTTGGGTACGCATCTCAAGTCGCCTTTTCCGCAGACGAAGAACGGATAGCCGTTTTGTCTGGATCTCTCGTCACTATATGCGATATAAGTAACCCAGAGAACCGCCTCTCATTCGACCCCACACCCAAAGGAAAGCGTGTCCGCTCTCGGCAGGCTGCCTTCCAAACATGCAATGACCTGGTTATATGCACCACTCTAGAAGACGTTGACTCGCATGAGATCTCAGGATTACTCCAGGTTCGGAAAGTGAAGGATCACAGTGAATGCGTGTTTTCTCTAGGCATCAATATGGACGAATACCCGGACACCTATCTGGCACCCGATGGCTTGACCGTCATCATTGGAAATTCACGTTATTCATGGAATCACGACACTGCCCAGTTTCATCCTTTCCACTTTGCTGATGAAGCACATCTTGGGAGGGTTACAAGGGCGTACTCACCTGACGGGAAGTTCTTCGCATGTGGATCTTACGAGGACGATAACATACGAGTCTGGGACACACGAACTGGTCAACTCTGTGGCAAGCCCATCACAATGTCCGGCGCGTATGAGATTGTCCTGTCGCCTGCCCTAAATGGCCAATCCCTTGGTAATCAGCTCATTGCTCTTCACGGCATACAGACAACAACTGTCTTCGACGTCCACACAGGTCATTTGTATGCTCAGTTTTGGGACACAGGAGAGCCCAAGGCATTTATTCGAGATGGAACCAAGTTGATGTCCCATGTTCCAATCAGAATTTACGACATAGCGGACCTTGCAGCTAAGCACCGAAATGCTCCTCATGAATATAAGCGTGTCCCGCGGGATGGATGGATGGTGGGTCAAGACGATGAGTTACTGTTCTGGGTCCCACTCGAGCACAGGCATGTTCTATGCCCGTCTCAAGTAGAAACGATTTGGGAGCGGCCAACGAAGGTGGACTTCTCTAACTTCAAGTTCTGGTCTGGATGGACAGAATGCATTGACAAAGAGTGGCTGAAAGAACTCGAGGAAAGGGGAAAACGGGTGGGGAGGCTGTTTGGGTAGGAGCTCAGAACGTATAGTCGTATATCCTTGAGTACTTGTACTATTTTACTATAAATTTACTCAGTATGTATTACCATAGAAGAATCTCACAGACATTGTATTCCTGCGTCACTATACAGACCCACAAGACCACGATTTACCACTGTCTTGACAACATTGCCTTCACTCATATAACCCTTCTTGGCTAATACAACTGCAGGACTGGCTGAAAAAAAGTGTTGACTTTGTCCTTGCAACCCTCCCTCATCT
>Ga0153995_1000336_pt1 | contig 10249 bp, 15 predicted proteins | sample TSNC079MetaG_FD_104678 | JGI IMG/M metagenome (GOLD analysis project Ga0153995, IMG submission 104678) | Attine ant fungus gardens microbial communities from North Carolina, USA - TSNC079 MetaG | ecosystem: Host-associated > Fungi > Mycelium > Unclassified | place: USA: North Carolina, Lumber... | reverse complement strand
TCATCGTCCGGTGCCTCTCCCAGCAGAACGGCCGTCATGGCTCCTGTGGTGTATTCTCGTTGTCACCTTTTCGGTCATTGCTTACCATGTCCATGACTATAAGGTTCAATCCTCGGCGATTGGTTATTGTGACACTGGAACTAGTCAAGTGGTCGAGAATTTGAAGGCGCGCCGTCTTTTTGTGAGGGAATGCAATCGCCAGAATCAGACTACATTACGTCCCAATACTCCAGCAGGTGGACAGAACCTGACGGTCTGCCCCCTTCCGCCCCTACTTCCAATACCACAACCTGAATCTTGCACACCGTGTCCTGAGCATGCTACATGCTCTCAATATAGTATATCTTGTGACACAGGCTACCTCCTTCATCCCAATCCTTTAGTTTTCTTCATGCCAACGCCACCCTCTGCGTCGAACGTGTCCTTTGCCACTGCCTCATCGCTTCCAGAACTCGCATGGGGTCTCTTGTCCGATTCTCTCAATGGTCTTCCTGGCTTTGGTAGCATAGCTCTGCCGCCGCGCTGCCTAGAAGATCCAAACCGTAGGCGCTTGATCGGTGTACTGGGAAGGAATATTGAGAATACACTTGGAAAGGAGCACGGTAAACGTGTGTGTGCTGGCGGCAAAGCAATACAGGAACATGTCAAAGAGTCTGACGGTGGCGAAGCCAAAAAATGGGGTGTTGAACTCTCGGAACTGAAAATATTGATGAGGAAGAAAACTTTTGTGCGGTTGTACTCGAGTTTCCGGAGAAGCAAACTGACGTGTCATCATAGGTAAAAATGCTACCTGCCTTCGAAGATACTTTCAATGATAGCGTTCGAGAACTTGTGCAGTGGGGAGGTGTTATCATTGGTGAAGATACTGAGTGAGTGGTAGACATTTCGATCCTCCGCTCATAATTTATAGCTCAAAAAACAGGGGTCACCAGTACTTGGCGCACAAAACGCCTGAATTTACTTGGGGCTGTGCGCTTCTCGTCAGGGCTAGGAAAGTGTGGGCTGAATGGAAATCAACAGTATTTGGTTTGTCATCCTAATTCAGTTTCCTTGCTGGTCACTCAATGTTCCGTCTCCTGTCCAGTGACTTTTGCACTGATCCTTGGCGCAATCATGACCCGGCTTCGCTATGTCCGTAATAAATCAGAATCTCGACGGGTCGGAGAATTGGTTCAGATTGCGTTGGACACACTCCGGAACCAAGAATTTGCACATCATGTTGACCCAGTCACTGCCGCGCAACCTTACCTGTCATCCTTGCAACTAAGGGACTTGATCTTACAGGAAGAACATTCTGTTTCTATGAGGAGGAGACTCTGGGATCGAGTCGAAAGAGTCGTAGAGGGAAATGCCAACGTCCGTGTAAACATTGAAGAAGTTGAAGGGGGTGATGAATTGCGTGTCTGGAGATGGGTTGGGTCAAGTAGAAGCAGGCGTTTCGAGGGTATCGAATCGGACACCATGTCCCCATATGCCTCGCCCAAGACACCGGCTGGTCGATCGTAACTGCCAAAGATTCTGGTTTTGACAATCGGCAGCCTATGTACCCAACTATCCCTTTCAGCTAATCTCGATGAATAAGCTTTTTCTCCCGGATGCCTTTGCAAATCGAGGACCTGGGTCAAGATTAGATGCACCATTTTTCTTTACTTATATGAGCTTGCTTGTACATCTCAGACCTTTTGCTCAACTTGACATTCAACATCTATAATTGTATCGTTTCTACAGGAGTTGCCACCCAATTTGGGTTCACATTGTCATGAAGCCTTTATTCAAGTGTTCTTCAGTTCCTATAAAGGCGGATTAAAGGCGGATTCAGTATGTTAGATCGTGAAAGAGGTGTCACTTTGTGTACCTGGAGAAGTTGGTGCCGACATGTGATCAGGTCAGGGACCAAAAAACATTAAGGAGGCCCAATATTCAAAACACACCGCCCCAAAGATCCCCAACCACGAGATGACAGGCGCCCCGTTTCATTGTAACAGATTTGATTGGTGAGTTATTTTAAATGCTTTATGGATGCGAACGATTCGGAGGTTGGTTGATGTCGTTAAAAGCTCGTGTCTGAAAGTGAGATCTAGAGGGGGATCCGTCTTTATAGAACTCCGATTGACGAGAAGCTTCGATGTTAAGAAAGTCAGATTGACGGCAATCAATTTCAAAAATGACTAAACTAGTTCTGGCATACGCCTTTGCATTTGAGTGTTTCATCCGCTAGATGAAGTTGGCGGAGCTAGAAACTAGCTGAGTGGCTTATCGATGGAAGAAAGAAAATTTTCGGAATGTTGGGTTTACGGTAATAGTTCCATTCAGGACATCTTGTGGAGATTTTTCTTCCAATTCGCCCATGCGTGGATTGAGTCAGTTTCGTGAGGTTGTGCCCCTTATATCAGGGGTGAGCCAAAAAGTGCCTGAGTCGCATATCCGTGAACATTTTGAAGGCAGTGCCGAACTTTTGATAATCGAAGATTTTGAAAGGGTTGGACAGGGTTTTGAGACGTGTATGCAAACCTATATAGCTTATCTTGTCATCTTTCTATTTTGTTTATTCTCTCTTGTATTGTTACATCATTATCATCATTTATTATGATCCATTCGTCACCATCAATTCTCAATTCAATGGGGATCTCAGCTCAACACTGGTGAAACTCATTTCGCGGTATATCATGACGTTATCAACGGGGTCATCGGTCATTGGTCTCAATGCGGGAAAAAGTTGTTCGTGTTCATCGTATTCATACGACAGAAAACTGAAAACTGTATCCAGGGAGAGGAAGTGTCATGGTATGACGTTGTTCATAGGTTGTTATTAATATCAATGATGTTGTAGATAATGAATTAGACACCGGGTGGCGTAGAAAGCCACTAGTACTCACTCATGCCTCGCAACCTTTTTCAGGATCTAGCCCCTCACCACCGAGACAGAGTTGTTGACCGGAGCATGGGGTTACAATTTGGCACTGCATTTGCAGTGAATCCGGTCACTTTATGGGTGATGCTAACGTAACTTAACCCTTCCTAGGGTCTTTAGTATGTGCGTCTCTGTGTGCATGTGTGCTTTCCCCCTTCAAATATGACACTCTTGAGCATGAATGATAGCTACACGCGGAAGATGTTCAATGAAGGTCCGGCCAAATATCTAATGTATATTTAGCAGGAACGTAATCACATGTCATGATGTCATTCTTCGAGAGGGCAGTGTACTATACGCTGTGATTGTCCTTCATACATGACTTTGGAAAACATGAGACAGTCTAAGTTGGTGGTTATGGAGATTCCGTCATGCTTCGGCAATATTGCCCAAGGCCATTACGTCTTGTTGTCCACAACAGCAAAATGGGAAGGGAAGCCGAAGGACACCTTAACAACGGATCCCTAATCGGGCAGCAGAATTGGGACACGAACGATGCAATGGAACATGGGAGTAAAACCGGGTTTTGGTTCTTCAGTGAACGAGAGACAATCCCATTGTATGATGCGCATGACGGTCCTGCGGAAACTCACAAATATCTAAATACGCGACAAGGAGACGAGTGGGGAAAGTGATGCCCACGGAGAAACGACTAGGGAAGGTAAAAAAATCCATCAAGTATTTCCGAGGTCTATCCTCGGAGTATTTATCAGGGCAAAGACATTGAGACGAAACAATATGAAGATTAAACGTCAGAATCGCAGTGGACATGTTGGCTAAGATGAATCCTCTGCAAAAACTGGGACCTCCTTGTGACATGAGACCTATCCTGACAACACTCAGTCAACCGGGGCAAGTTCCAAGGCCAGACCGGATCTTATCGATGAGGGCCCGTTTCATGAACTGCTCTTCGGCAAGTGATCGGACAGCCTGATTGACCATCCAAGGAGAATTCGGCCATCTACTCAGATTCAAAGGTGAACCACACTTACCCTTAAGAACTTTTCCAGATCAATACGACCGGCGTTGAGAGCCCGATGAAGATGGTATATTGCATCCTCAATTGCATTGTCTTCTGCCACGAGATTGATAAGTCTATGGAAGGGCGCTGAGTTAGTGTCAAAGATTGACAAAGCACCTAGCTTAACTGATCGTGGACGATGCTGGTAGCACAAACTAGTTCGTCGACCTCTGGGTCACCTTTACGGCGCAGATCGGACAGGACCGATTCAGCTTGTTGGACGGTACGTCGCGTCCTGTCGGCGACAATGTGACAGACATCTCTCACGGCTTCGAGTCGGGCCATTTCGTCACGAATAGCGGGTCCACCTGCAAGTAGGTCTGTCTGATGAGCCTGGAGGCGCTCTGCATCAAGGGCAGTGATGTGCGTTGACGAAGTAAATTCTGACACGAGTTTGGCATGGACTTTTGAATGAAGGCTGAGTGTCTCTGGATTGGGTGGACGGGGAGGAGTGACTTCTGAGCGCACCATATCTGGGGTGTCCTCATCGAGAAGGTTAGGGAGTGGCCCTGGTCTGGATGGAGGTGGAGGAGGTGGTGGTGGCGGTGGACTGTGTGTTGTGGCGGCGGGCTGTGTCGGTCAGGACAGGACAGGACAAGATGCAACAGAAGCCTACTGGACGAGCTCTGGCATAGAGGGGTGGTTCCTGTGAAAAGCAGGTGGTCATGATGTTGAGGAGATCAACAAGACTACATCCCTGCAGGTGACATCAGAGAAGACAGACACAGATTAAGGGACAGTACCTCGCACTTGCGTTGCCAGTTTTGTATGTACTCAAAGTTGCAGCGGCCACTAGGGTCGACAGTGGGGCCTGGCTTGACAAGAAGGTGTGGAGATGGGACAACATAGACGATGGGAGGGTGAACGGGATAATCGCGAGTAATCCAGAGTGCGACAGGGATGTTGTATTGAGCACTGCGGTAGGTAATGGGTAGGAGGCCATGTAGACAGAGGAGGAGGTGAGAGCGTCCGTCGTCAAAGGCTGGTGGAAATGTCAGACTTGATTGTTGCAAGAAATGAAAGATACGGACTGTATACATCGAGCTTTGGGCGGAGTGGAGGACAGGTAGCGAGAGCAGCAGTGAGATGGGCGTAGACAAGGCCTGGGTTATCGTACAACGCTGCTTTGTCGCGTAGCCACTGCTGAATGAGCGACATTTCCTGTCACGCAGTCACACGAGTGGAACCACTCCCAGGGCACATTCCCACGCCTTCCCCATCTGGTCGTACCAATCCCTTGGGTCTTTCCTGCCCTATCCAGCTATCCCATCGGGCCCCAAAATCTCCTCGCATCCCATGTGTCCCCCGGCACCGGCGCCCAACGCGGCAGCTGCTCCCGACTTCTTCCTTCCCAGTCTCCGTCTTCCGTCCGCCTTCCGTTGGTCACTGCCTCTTTTGGAAGTTTCAAAGACCGCCTTGCCACACCGCCTCGTCTTGCGTTTCTCCACCGGCCCTTCCAGATCGCTGCAAAGGGATGACCATGGCGCTACGGTCTGCCACCCCCGATCCAGATCTAGGCTGCTTCCGCTAAAATGGTGCTGCTGGCCTATCTCCAACCTCCCGGTTCCCACCTTCCCGATTGGTCGCCCCCATCTCGGATCTTGCTTTGGCCACATCCTGGCCAGATTCCAAGCAAAAACGGTTCCACTATATAACGGCCATGTATCCCACTCTCCCTCTCCTCTGTTACAACCCCCATGCCTTTTCCCTTCCCTTTTTCAGATTCCAAGCCCCTCACTCCCCAACGCAAGCACCGCAAACTCCTCAAGGACGGCAGTGGTGTCGAGGTATGGCCCGAGGAGGTCGAGCGTGTATTTGTTAAAGGTTCCTTTTTTATCTTTTCCCTTGGCCTCTGACCCTCATCTCTCTTCCCCCCAACAAGGTCTCTATGATTACTGCAATTCCCCCTTTGCAACACACCCCAGCGCCCGTGGTAGGAACCGAAGCCGTAACCAGTTCTTAGTCGACTACCTCCTCAGGCACGGTATTTTTCGCACCAAGAAGCAAACTTCAAGCCATCTCCAGGTTCTAAAGAACATGTGGAAGGGAGAACCAGGTAGGACCTTTATCTCCCTCTCTCTTCACCTTATTGACTCTTACGTTTCAGAATACTGGCTCGTCGCGGGCGGGGAAGAAGTAGCCAACGTCGGTCCCCCCGTTGGTTCAAGCATCAAGCTCGAGGACCACCATTGGTCTAGCGGGCTCATACCAATGGATTTTGATGACCATTCCTCCAAGTCCGCTTCCCCTGATGTCTCCCCTCCTGAGCCTCACAATCAATTCTTGCCCGACCCTGACCACCTCCCTACCTGTCAGCTTGACCTCAGGGCTGGTCTTCAGTATTCGTCAGAAACGACTCAAAACCTAGTGTCCTCAGTCCCCCAATATCACACATCTTTCCATGACGATTACTCCACCTTCTCAACTACCTACTCACAAGTGCAACCTATGCGCAGAGATCTCTCTGTCGATGTCAATGGCTCGTCCTCGTCCTCTGTATACAAGTATGCCAACCGAGTCCGTGCCATTCGTCTGTCGGCCAATGGCATGTCTCCTTTCATCATCAGAACAGATGTGCTTATACCTCTCAACTTGCCTTATGAGCCCCTTCAACTCAAAATTCGCCTCAGCCTATCCAACATGCATGACGTCAACTGTCCGCCCGCTTTCGATGGTTTTTTGGCCAGCATCTGTTTCTCACACGTCTGGTCATCTTCTGCAAAGTGCATCACCAAGACTTGTAACGACAGTACTATCGTTTCTGAACATATGGCTGCCCTCGAGATAACTGATATCACTCAGGGTGCCGTCAACGCTCTTATACCCGAATCTCACCTCAATCGCTGTCGGTGGATTGATCCCCGTATGTCTCCCCGTTCTCCTCATAATCTATGTTTATCCCCTCTCATGTGTCTAGGTTCTGCTACCACTATTCTGCAGGAAATCATCATTGACGATGTGTCCTTGTTGTCCTTGATTTATGAGTTGGACAGAACATCGGGTAACCCAGTGCCTTCGGCCCAATTTATAGGTTTTCTCAAATACCCGTTCTTACACGCCGGTTCATCTGATAGCATACAACCCTCTTTCCCGAATCGGCCATTTGCTTCATTGACTAGGGATTCCGGTGTCTCATCGATTCGAGGTTTCTCTGACTCTCCTATCAATTCATCGTCTTCCGCAGGGTTACCTACCATCGTCCACCCTTCTTCGTATCCGTATAACCCCCTTTCGAATACCTATTACCATCCCGCTGCCATGGTCATGAGCAATTCCGATGACATTGGCTCAAGTGATCTGCACACAGATTCGGTCCCCATGCATTCTCATCATGGGAGACAACCTAATCAATCATTAGCCCAAGCTCTCACACTCGTCAGGGCATCATCCTAACTTTTCTTTCTGGTCCAGGATTGGTTTGGCTCCCATGATCCTTAGTAGTGCCCTCATTGCCACATCCCAATCCATGCTCTGCCTCCTCCATCCAGGTCGTATCAATTTGTCCATATTTGCCCATGGGGGAGACCATGCAGTGGTTACTGAAAAAATCTCTGGACACCTTTCATACCTTTCTTATGGTCTTGCGTTCAAATTTGCATCGTGGTATCAAGCTTGTGCATGTCCTGGACATTGATTTTTGGATTCGAACTTCGCTCGCCAACTGAGGACGACTCTTGTATCTTCCTCTTCTCCTCCTGCCCTGCCTATGCCCCTATGCTTCAAATCTGTCTTCTGATCCTGGTGATTCATGTCCTTTTCGTTGGTTTTCAAATTGGGTTATTAATCAAGCTATTTATTCAACACAACACAACATAACCTCATCCATCCCTCGCATCAGATTGTTCATAATTCTTATTGTATCGGCCATTTCGGTAATATTTTTCTACCTACATCACTTCCAATGAAACATTTTTATCTCTAGTAGCACTAGTAATATTATATTATATTACTGTATTTCCGTCAATTTTGTTATGACTTTTTACACCCCCCCCTCTAGTGCCTGGCCCAACACCAGTCCAACACCATCCTCGTCTGTGTATTTCCATCTTTAAGGAAACTTGTGCTGTCTCTTGATGATGATACATTTGAGTTCACACTATACTTCCTGGTCACACGGGATTTCTCCACCCCTGCAAGATTGTGGCCAAACTACCCTCGATCATCATCCAATATGATTATCCATTTTTGGATCAGGCTTCGACCTAAATATAAGGGATTCGGATATCTCTAACAATCTGATCATGTGGGAAGCCTTTACAACTTAAGCGGTGGCTATCCCTTGACTTAGGTACCCGCTTTGTTTCTCCCTTTCTTTCATCAGGAAACCGATGAGCATCTGATTCCCATCGCACAAAAGAGGGCTAATAGCTACCGCACCGATCATCCGAGGGACGTAACGACGTGTTCACCGCCGTACTGTAGTTGAGCAACTTTTTCGCCGCAATGCGTACACTACAGTCCATGTGATACGCTGCAAGGACCTGAAGCTCCCAGAAGGCGGTACCATATGGATGACAAAGTTGGGGATCATCAACATCAGCGCGATAGTTACCATCGAAGATGTGGTCTTCTGCAAACAATAGAGTCTCTAGTTTCGGATTTTTCGCGATCAGGTCGTGGACAAGGTTCAAGGCCCGAAGCGCCGAAGTTCGAGGCCAGTGTAGTGATGCTATGAGTAGTCTCTTGGAGAAAGCTGCGGACCGCTGAGGAGGAGCCGCTGCAATTCCTCCGGTCCGAGGAGATAAAATTACTTGTAAAGCGCGGAAGAGGAGATCGGAGATGGATGGCGGTGGTGATGAGATTGAGAGGTTGCTTGTCTCAGCTGATGATGACGAAGACTCGATGTCACCCATCAGACTCAAAGGGAGGATCATTCCGTATAACTGGGTGACGAAGTCGTCTAGATCAATGTTAAGTGCTTCGCCTGTAAATGAGAACACCAGTAGACCGTCATTCATGATGCCCCACAGGATAATTTGATTAGAAATGAGTCAGCAAGAACAATGACCAGGGTAATTTCTCACCTTGTCCGGAGAGTAACTCAAACGCTGTGATAATGCAGTGTAGTCGGTGTTGAGTGAGATCCTTTGTTGATTCCACAGCCTCTTCGACAATTTTCATGTCATTGGTGTCCAATGAAATCAAATCTTTGAAAACCTTCATGAGGTCTTGAAAGAAATCAATGTTGACGAGGTGCGCAAACTTTTCAATGCCTGCCAAGGCCGCCGGTAAGAGTGGGCTTCGCCGAGGATGTTTGATGATCCGGAAGTAGAGAGCAAATACAAGTTTCAGTGTCTCCGTTTGCTACTTTGAGCATCAGCAATCACTCCAATTTGTATTTGGAAGTGGAACATGGCTCGCAATAGCTCCAAATGGGACGTAGAGGTCGAGTCTGATGACTTACCGTTGTCGCCCGTTCTTCTTTGTCAACTTCTGCTTCTGCTTCGTGCATCTCCTTATCTATTTCCTTCCTTTCCTTTAGTGCCTTCTTTGCCTTCTTGCTGAGGTAAGGTTGTTCGGCCTTTTTACCCTTCCGGCGGCGCTGATCCCGAGTATTTTGTCCTTCCTTTCCTACTTTTGAATCAGACGCTCGTACCCCAAGTTCGGTCCGAAGCCGGAGGTGTAGCAGACATGAGAGCACATTTGGATGGATAGAAAATTCACGTTCTTTGATCATACAGTTCAGCATCCGTACAATTTCCAGGGAGGGAGAGCCGGTCAAGTCCTCTCGGAAGACTTTATTTATGGTGCTGATGCAGAGTTCCGAGGACTATGAAAGGATCGGCCAAGGAACGCCAACAGTCAGCAGCACATGAATGAGAAGAAACAAGGAGCCTGACCCTATCCCAAGACTTTCGACTTAGTCTTGCTACGATGCATGAAATGAGATTGACGCTGAAGTTGAAGTGGGTGACTTCTGCCAAAAGAGTACACATGCAAGACAAAGCTGTCTCGGCAAGCTCAGTACGTTCTAGTGGTAAATGTAGCTCATGAAAGCTTGTCATATCCACAGACAAAACTTGCCTTTGACCTCAATCTCGAGTGAGCGTAGATAGGACTGATATACCACAACAAGACCTTGCTCCCATTCACGAGTCCGAGCAACCATTGAACTGACTTTCTCGGCCTTCTCCTTATCTGTAAATGGCCGTATCCGGTATCCAGGTATAACATCCTTGAAAATGGTCAGTTGAGACAGGAAGGTAAGTTTGCGAATGATAGAATCATTAGAAATCGGCTTGATTTGAGTCGGCGTCTTGATCTCGCGTAATGAGAATGTGTGCAGTCGGCGCAGAAGACCCAGCTACATTGGGCAT
>Ga0153995_1000334_pt1 | contig 10288 bp, 16 predicted proteins | sample TSNC079MetaG_FD_104678 | JGI IMG/M metagenome (GOLD analysis project Ga0153995, IMG submission 104678) | Attine ant fungus gardens microbial communities from North Carolina, USA - TSNC079 MetaG | ecosystem: Host-associated > Fungi > Mycelium > Unclassified | place: USA: North Carolina, Lumber... | reverse complement strand
CAACGCTCAATTTGATGCAGCAGAAGCCCTTCTGAAGGAAATACAGGACGAGACAGCGGCAGTGAGGGTCGCAGTAGAGGAGCAAAAAACCAAAATTGATCAAACTACTCAAGATGTAGAGGCCCTTGTCAATGAGATGCGTCAGGCGGAAAGTCGGACGCAGGATGAAATCAGGGAAATAAGGGAGGAGGTCAACAACGTCCGCGAAATGCTTCCAAAGGTGAAGTTGAAACCGACTGCTTTTACTGCATTGGTGACGGTGTTCTGTAGATGGTTGACAGAAACAAAGAGCACCACACGCAATCTCTCAACGAATTGCAACAAGAAGTAAAGTCTTTGAAAACTTTATTACTCAATCGGCCGGCAGGCATGTCTTCGTCACCAAATCCTGTGGCTCCAATAGCCCGGCCCTCGATCCCAGCCTGGCAGCTTGGTGGTTCATCTACGACAGCCAACAGCCCAGGAGTGTTGGACCTCCCAGCGACTGGAACTTCACTGCCGATTTCTGAGAGTAATGGGAAAGGAAAGGAGGCCGATACCAATACTGTTTCTCTCCCCTCCTCCTAGCTATATCTCTGTCAATTTAATAGATCTTGTGTGACGATTACCTAGAAGGGATCCCGGAGCCACGTGATGATCTGGAATGAATTCCACCATGTTTCACCAAATCCATGGTGCAGTCGAAAATTTCACCACTCAGTCGCGCACTTCGACGGACGCTCCCTCGGCTGAAAGCCTTGCCTCAACCTCTTCCTCTGTGGATGTGCCTTTGGACCCAACGCTTCCCAGTCAGCTTGCCGACTCGGTCTCAAGTTTGCGCAAGTTACTCACAGTAAATCATACTGGCACTTCCATAGCTAAAAGTACATCACTTCCTATTGATAAACCTCGTCGGAAGTTGAACCTGGAGGAGCGTCTCCGCGCAAGTCTATCGGCTGTAGATGTCCCTACTACTTCATCAAGTTCCCCAACCACACAACCTAGAATCTCTGTTCTAGAAGAAACTACTTATGCTGCATCTATTCCAATTCCTGACTCCCCTATAATGCCACTTGTTCCTACGCAGATTCCCATTGAACGATCCGATGCAGAACGAAGCGGCGCAACATCAGAAACCCAAGCTCACAATGCAGATTCTGGGATAGTAGGAACTCTGGAAGTTGATGGAGAGCAAGCTTCCTCCCCGGCTCAAGCAAATTTAGTTGAGGGAGCAGGCACCGATTTACTCAATGATGACGTGACGAGACAAATTATGATCTCAAACAACGAACTCACACCCTTGGAAGAGGATGGCGCCCTTGATCGTGGACAGTCATCTCCCACAGATATTCAACATGAGGAAGATACGAGTTTTGAAGCTTCGGAATCCCGCTCAAAAGACTTACAGGAACATGACACTGTCGAGGTCCTACAGAGAAGACTGAAGGAGATCGAACAACGTTTTTCAGGTAAATTCTTGCCAATTCTTTGTAGACGTCGTATTCAATCAATTCAGACGTTTCCACATCGTTCAAGCGCTTGCAGGAAGAGAAGCTTGCAGCCGATGCTGTCCTCTGCGATCTGACACCCTTGACGAGCATTCAGGATGCAACTGCATTGAAGCAATACTTCAAGTCTTTGAATTCGAAGTCTAATGTCAGATATCCGAATCGGTTGTCTCCCTGAATCTCACTTTCCCCTAGGTCTTTCGGGAAGAAGTTGAACGACTGAATGGAAAACTTGCAAGTGAGCTCACACTCCGCTTGTCTTTGTTGATTTTGCTGATCATAGCGTACAGTGCAGGAAGATAGAATTGAGGAGATGAGGGAGACACACAAACTTTCCGCTGCTTCGCAAGTCGATCAAATTGATACACTGCAGCACCAACTTCGGGAGACGGATGCTCTGCTCCAGAAAGCCAAAAAATCCATTACAAAGCTCGAAGAAAGTGTCTCACGAGGGGAGAAGGAAGCAATGATCTTGAAATCGGAATCGGAACGTTTGAATACAATTGTTAAGGAGGAGGAAGAGAAACGAACTAAAGCTATTAGTCTCCTCAAATCCGTCAGGCAAAAGCTCGTCAAAGCAGAAAAAGATAAAGAGGATGCACTCAAAGACCTCGCCATACTCAAAGAAAAGGACAAGGGAAATGTAGAAAAAGAACAAACAGAGCGGAAAAAGTTCGAACGCGAAATTGAGGTTGCCAAGACCGAGAAGGATGAGGCTTTGGCTGGCCTGCGTATACAGTATGAAAAAGAGATGGCTAGTCTCAGGGAACGACATGACAAAGAATTGGCAACTGCGCGAGCTCAGTTCGAGCTCGATGCTATCACAACCAAGGTGCTCCGTCTTTTACAAATTTGATCTGGCTATTTAACAGGTCACAGTCCGACCAAATCAAAGAGATAGCTTCCAAAAACTCACACATAGCCACCTTGGAAGCCTCATTGAACAAGGTGACAAATGACAAGAACACGATCTTCGAGCAATTGCAGCTTCGACAGGCCGAGGCCGAATCTGCACAATCTCATCTGGAAAGCATTCAGCATCAAAACACTGAGCTACAGTATCAGCTCCGTGAAACTACTGATCGAGTCAATCTCTTCAAAGAAGACTTAGATGAAATCCAGCGTGACCAAGAACTCCGCGTTCGCGAACCCAGCTCCTCGACCGAGAACATCGCACATCTCCTGGCTTCTATGGAATCCAAGTATGAAACCAAGGTTGCCGAGCTTAAGTGGATTAACGCCACACTGGAGAGGGAAAGAAACGAAAGTGAAGCTGAATGGAGCCGTAAACTCAAAGAGCGGGGCACGGAGATGGAAGAACTGAAGCGGTTGTTAGGTAACTCCGCTAAAAATCAGGAGAAGGAAGAAGAGGCAGTAGCTGAGCTCAATGCGGAGCTTCAGCGCAAAGATGAAGAATTGATAGGCTTGGAAAATCAGCTGGCTGATCTGTCAAAAACTTGCAGTCACTTTGAAAACTCTCATGTGCGTATTAGATTATTCATGGAGTCTTTAAGCTGAACTTTTTTTTACCCAAGACATCTGCACAAACTGCAGCTAATGACCTTCAAGCCAAAAATATTCTGCTGGAGAGACAGATCGAGGTGGACAAGGTTAAAGATACACAGTTGCGACAGACCATCAAGGTATTACACCATACTCTTCCGGTTCATCATCACATCTAATCAAATTTCTAGTCTCTTCGCGAGGAGTTAAAGAAAGTTCAATCATCGGCTGCTCTGCTTGAAAGGCAGAGAAATCCAGGTGTCGGCTATTGGTCGACCCGCACGAGTGAGAGCAGTCCGTCCGACACTGTCACTCCTACATACAGTCCTCGCACTAGTCCATCGGCCCCTGCATCAACTGATTCCCATAATGAGGAAATAAATCTCGAATACCTACGTAATGTTATTTTGCAATTCCTGGAACACAAGGAAATGAGAGTAAGAGGAATATCAGTTTCATATCCTTCTAACTCATTTCCCCTTTCAGCCAAATCTTATACGCGTACTATCCATCATCTTGCATTTAACGCCTCAGGAGACACGTCGCCTTATAGCTAAAGTTTGATTTATGTCCTGTGCATATCGATATACCATACTAGATTCATAATTCAAGTGATACATAGAACGATATCAGTTGTCCTGGTAAGGTGGCAATTCATCGTCTTTGTCCGACTTTTCACTCCTTTGGGGAAGACTGGTCGAACCTGCTTGTGATGCTTCATCCTGGGAAACCGGTTGTTGGGAGTACGTAGCAGCCAGGCGGCGCTTTTCTTCTTCAGCGGGCTGGTAGCTGGCAGCGGAGCTTGCTAATCCAGTGGAATCAGATTGAACCAATTCGTGCGATGAACCGCCAGCTGGACCAATATTCGCGGCTTCAGCAGTGACTGGGGCACCGGTTTCAGTCACTGTGGGAATCTGAGGGGCAGTGGGCAAAATGTCGGGCACGGTAGCCGGGGGAGAAGGGATTGGTGCAGGACTCGAGTCAAGGGTGGCTGGATCGATTGGAGATGAAGAACCTCCAAGCGTAGATGAAAATTGAGTCGAAGTATGGGGAGCCTGTGGAGGAGTGGATTGACTGTTTATGATGGCAAGTTCACTAGCGTGGCTGTCACCGAAACTTTGAGTGTCCGACCCCGACAGCTCGGATGGCGCCAATTGGGATGGAAAATTGGTGTTTCCGATTTGGTGATTATCGAGGGCATGTAGGAGAGATGCTCTGGCAGCGCCTGTTGCCTGTGTTCCAGTATAAGGGTGTTCTGGAGTGGGTGGGATGGAAGGGAGCGCTGCGATGACAGGAGTAGTTGCCTGAGAGAGCAGCGCAAGCTTTTCACTGTACTAAATTGCGAATCCCTCAGGATCAACCACAATGCATGTATTGGACACCTACTTCTCTGATTGCTTCCCATTTAAGTTTCTCACTTTCCCTCACAGCCTTGCGCTTCAATATCTCTATCTCACGTTCCTGGCCAGCATCATCCAATTCAGCTTTGCGGAGTTGATCTTTCAATTCCACTATCTTCTTATCGCCGCCCTTTTGCTGATCATGTTCAAGCCTGGCTATCTGATTCTCTAAGCCGACTCGGATGTTGCGACGGGGAGTAATTGCCGTTTCGGCATCACGCAAAATCTTGAAAGGCGCGCGCGCAGCATTGAGCTTAGTAGCCAGTGTACTAGCCAGTGTACCATGAACGAAATTGAAATATGCAAGACGGTCAGTTACTGAACGAATCAATCATTCGATTAATCGATAAAGCGCTTGGGGACACACCATCTTTGAGATCGTCCGCCTCAGCCTGACCCCATGTATACAACTCCTTGCTTTGCGCCTTCGAATCACGCGCAACGCTATCGAAGTTAAGTGCAACTCCCTTTTCGGATGTGATTATCTTCTGAGCGGGAGTTGTGGAACTGCATCACAATCGATCATGCACCAGAGTCAAATATTCAGGGGATAACATACGAATACTGTTGACCGAGAACACGCAAGTGATATGAAAGGGTCTCAAGTGTATGAGACTTGCTTCCTGCCGATGAAGCTGCTCCCTGAGCACTCGAGTCAGTAGTGTTTGGATGGTTGGAAGCTGCTCGGCGAGAATTAATCGTGGACTGTGCCTTCTCGGAAAAGGTTGAGAGCATTTGTGAGAGAGACATGGCTCAAGATCTACTCAAGCAGAATTGTTGTTTTTATATGGCGATAAGGAATGTCGTGATGAGGTGATTGATTATACATAGCTTACACCAAACACCAAACACTAAATCTGGAGGCAGTGCAAAGACAAATTATATGATTATTTTCTTTGAGTGTTTCGCCTTCTTCTCTGAATCCTTGTGTGATATAAACTCAACCTCTGTCGCAAGCGGTCCAGCCAGCCGTGCTGCATCGGGATAACCGAGAACCTGGGTTTTGAAGTGCATCCCAATGGTCGTAATTCTCTTACGCAATTTGTCATCTTCCGCAGGAGCAGATCGTGTCCATATCGAAAGGCGATAGAACTGTGGTCGGATGGACACGATAACCCCTGTGATCATTGACTGCGACAGATTTTCTTCATCATCGGACATAGAGTCGAATGTTTCACCAATTGCAGCAAGCATCTACATCTAGCAATGAATCCGACTGATCAACACCCAGAAACGAATCACTGACCGTGTATAGCCACATCTTATCCACGTTACCCTTGTTTTTTTCTCTTGGCAACTGGATACTCCATTTTCCACCTGATTTGTTTGCTTCATCTTCCCAAGCAGGAATGATCCCTTCCTATATCAAATCATGAACATGGGTGAAACAGGGTATCCAAGCGACTCACCTTGAAGAGATAATAATTTGCTTTCTGGGGCAGCTGTGATGGAGGAACAATGTTGTTATATAGCCTGGTGAGATGTCTGAGTGAGATAAACTCCTATTTATCGCGAAAACTCACCCCCAGAATTCTTCAACGCTATCAAAACTGATGACTTGCTTGATGTCTTCCATCCAACCGCCAGCTGCAGCCACATTGGTTGTCTGAAAGGCTGGTGTTGAAGGCATGGCAGAAACAGGTGTTTGGGGCAAATTGCGACCCTTTGTTGCAGGTGAATCAAACCAAAGAGTCCAAGGAGAGTATAAAGGATGCTGAGAAGCAGTTGTAAATGTCACCACAAAAGCTCAGGGGAAATTACCTTGACATTAAAGTTGTGGGGATCACTGAATACGGTGCGGATTCCTTCGGCCTGCTCCTCCATATCCACCTCCTGAATCTCTCCCGGTTCGAAATCAACCACTTGATCGTTATTTTTAGCTTGCTCAGCAAAAGCTGCATTGAGCGCTGCGCGCGAGGCCTGTTGGGCAGGGGCAGGAAGAGTTGAGGCCATTGTGGGGGAGGGTGTATTTCAAAGAGGAACAGAGACCAAAAAAGCAAAGAAAGAGAAAACGCAAGTACAAAGAAGCACCAAGGAGTCCTGTGAAAGAAGTGATGAGGTGTTGAGGTCGCTCAGCGGTACAACGGAGTTGAAGTCAGAGTTGTTAATAGGAATGTAATCAGCGATTTTTCTGTCTGCATCACGTGAAGAAAGGTGCAGAAGGAAAATTCAAGCTCCGACACAGCTCCGCACTATCTGATAAGATAGCAAATGACGGAGTCACTCCGCACTCCCATCTCTCCATGGATCCTTTCCATGCAAAGCTCGTTGCAGCGGCGACGGGCTCCACCCTCACTGCTCTTACAAGTATGTTTTTCTGAGTATTGGCTCCATCCATGTTCACTGTTTTTCCAGTGACTCCGTTTGATGTCGTTAAAACTCGCCTTCAGACTCAATCCACTCATCCTCAATTGCTTTTCCCGCGTCCTCCATCAAATACTTGCTGTCAAGCAAAAAACGCACAACTCTGTGTGCGCTCTATGTCGCCGTTGGCACGGAGCATGTCCTCCCTCGCAAGACCTCTGTCTGGAGAAATGGTATGTATCTGGCAAAACGGCGTCTTCAGGACAGAACGAGTCATTGGCTTTTACGATGCCGTTCGTCATGTCTGGCGAGCAGAGGGCATGCGTGGATTGTGGAAAGGGGCAGGAACTACTTTGTGAGCATAACACTTCGTATGTTTCCATCGCGCTCATAGTTTCTAGGGTCATTGGTGTCCCCTCTTCCACTGCTTACATTCTTACATATGATCATCTTCTAAATGTCTCCCTCCCCGTAATTCTTCCTACAGGACCACTGCTTCCTCTTGCTGCAGGCATACTCGCTCGCTCGGCCATCACATCGACAATGTCTCCACTGGAATTGATTCGTACCAACCTTCAGTCCACTCCACTTTCTCCAAATCAACCTCATACTCTCCGTTCTGTCCTCTTATCGATACAAAATGTTGTTCACCGTAATGGTGTTTTCTCCCTCTGGCGGGGGCTTGGCCCATCCCTTTGGCGTGATGTACCCTTCTCTGGAGTATACTGGGCTAGCTACGAGGCTTGGAAAGGCTTTTACGCTCGCAGAGGACGTGAAGGAGCTTTCGTAGCATTCTTGAGCGGCGCGTCGAGCGGAATTTTAGCTGCTCTCGTGACTTCACCATTCGATGTGCTAAAAACACGCCGTCAAACCCTGCTTATGTCGGAAAGCACTCTTCCACAAACCCGGAGCATTCCTCTCTTACTACGCATAATTCGCATGGAAGGGCTTAGCGCTTTGTATGCCGGTAATTTCCCGCGGATAGCCAAGATAGCGCCTGCATGCGGCATCATGATTTCCTGCTACGAGGTACGTCGATTGTTATTCAGCATTGACGGCTCCCTTCTGACAGCTGTAAAGGGCATTGGAAGGAAGTTGGCTAGACCTTCTTGGTGACATGAGTTTGTGCATAGAATATGATATAGTTTTAGTTATATTCATGGAATAATGTTCCAATTTGATATGCATTGTGAACGAGTCAGGCAATATTATATGTATATGCAACCAAACGGTCTATTGAATATACCACTATCCCAACCGGTTCAGTTCTCTGTTAGTCCTATGTAGCTTGCCAGAAACCAAATCAACATCATTCGATAATCCATCCAATAGCTCGTTCTGCTCATGTAGCTCATTATTAATAGCTTCTCCGAGCTGTCTTTGCCTTTGAAGAATTGTTGAGAGTGCAGAAAGTTGCTGGTCCTGCTGTTGAATCTGAGTTTGCTGAAGCCCCATGAGCCCAACATTATCCAATGGCCTAGTAACGTCCGTCTCCTGGGGCTCAGATGCCCCGAAAACCCGCCTCACAGGCTTACTGAGACCCTTAAACCCCAACAAAGCTTCTCTGTCAGATTCTGGCGCAGGATTCAACGCAGCAGTCCCACCGGCAGTCGTCGCTCGAGCAGCGGCAGACGTATGACGAGCGACCGTAACAACTTTTCCGAGTTTCTCGCAGTCATCCTGTAGTCGTGAGACCATATCCGTCCGACGTTGTAGTTCGCCCTGGTTCATCCCTGCCAACGCCAGCATCTCTAACCCCTTTCCTAATGTTTCAATACGCGATAATAACCCAGCAAGCTTTGTCTTGGCATTGACATTGGATTTGTGAGAGGCAGCCACGTCACCACGATCTGAGAGAGCATCACGTTTGTTGATGTCCGCCCAAATGTCTCGCAGACGAGCCTGAATATCTAGGTGTTCGTCGAGCCAAGAAGAAAGCGTAAACTCCATCGGTGAAATATTCTGCGCAGTGGATCCCTGTCGGCCCACAGGTATACCGAGGAAGTCTCGGAATGCAAAGTGATCCCGCCATTTATCGTCTTTGGCACTGATGATGGCGCGGAGGTACTGTTCAAGCCCCTCTTTCCTCTCCTCGAGGACTTTGGCATTGTTGTGAGAACGTAACAGGGAGAATTTGTGTTTAGGAGGGAGAGACTGTGGTGGTGGACCGATAGACTTGGTTAGTGTAATGTTCAAGTCGTCGAACTCGGAATACCGTCTCCACATCTGCCATGATCGGACATGTGCTTGGATTTCGATTCGGTACACTATGTGGACTTTAGGGGCAGTACGCTCTTCGCAGCCGCGAATGAAGACAGCTTGAATGGCAGTCATGGTGAAAGCAAGACTGGCATGAACAGCTCTGAGCGCTATCCTCAATGTCGTGCGCTGAGAATGCTTCAAATGTGCCTACCCACATCAGTGATCATCTAAATCCGGTCTTAATATTGATATTGTCACCAGACTGGTATACATGAACCAAAACCAATCTTCAGCAGCGAGAAATTGTGAAATGGCTTCGAGGACAATATCCACGTTTCCAAGCTCATCCAACTCCATGACAAATTTTCCTTCACTCTTGGTAGGAATCCCATTGTTTTTGCTTGGACCGGGGGATATCTTTGAGAACGATACACTCCCCTGACAACAATCTCCGAAAACCAGGGGCAGGAGCTGAGTCGATACATAAACTTAGCTTACTCATGAGCTGGAAATGATGTCACAGTCGCATAACATCCTCGTGAATCGCACGCATAGACCATTTAAACTCGCAAGTGCACTGTTATCATTCATCAGGGGATCACCAAATGATGTACACTACCAGGCGTTACCAGGCATTACGTCAACCCAAGCCTCCGGTAGCAACACTTCAAATTCTCGGACAAAGAAAGATACCATTCCTGAGGTTCAAGAGACAGTTAGGATGAGAATGTGGATTAGGAGTCCGCTATCATTCCTACCTGTGAATCATGTGGAGAGATTCGACATCGGAACATCGACTTTGATTCTAGTACAAGGGGTGGAGGTATTTCCAAAACATTATCATTCGTCTTTCAGACCATTTGATGCAAATCCCGTTGTGGCCTCGACTGCACCAGATATCTTGTTCGATATAACGATCCTGCATTGTTGCCTCGACATTTGTTCTGCGATGATCAAGGACATGGAGTATTCAAATGACGATTGTAATCCAAGGCAAATATAACATAACCGCGTAAAGAATACGGAGAGGATGTTCGTTGGAATGACTGTTTCCACCCTCACAATAAATAGATGATATTTGCCAGTTCGGACGAGCTAAAAGCGTGATCAAAAGATTTTCCAGTGCTACTCGCAGCGAGTAGGTTGTACTAATATCCTGTCCCGAGGTTCACAGCTTGACGGAACATGTGTACAAAGGCTTTCAACTTAGAATAGTTTATGTACTCAGACATATCCAAACACACACACACCATTCTGATGACAAGTCTAAGAGACGAAGTAGAAGAAGAGGAGGAAGGATGATTTAAATGAGATTTGTGGATCTTGAACATTGGCAAAAAAACAACTTGTCAGACTTTTTAGGATTCAGAGCTGTGAAATTTCTTTCCAGCT
>Ga0153995_1000333_pt1 | contig 10292 bp, 10 predicted proteins | sample TSNC079MetaG_FD_104678 | JGI IMG/M metagenome (GOLD analysis project Ga0153995, IMG submission 104678) | Attine ant fungus gardens microbial communities from North Carolina, USA - TSNC079 MetaG | ecosystem: Host-associated > Fungi > Mycelium > Unclassified | place: USA: North Carolina, Lumber... | reverse complement strand
TTACATAGACGCCAAACCCGCGATGGTATACTGATGGGTGATCGGGAAAACGCCGCTGCAGTTGAGAGACTCAGTTCGTGTCGCCAACCTCTTTTTGAAGCATTATGAGTCACAGAACAGTCAAATTTTTTTGATCAAGATAAAGAATACAAAATAAGGAATCCTCAGAACACGAAACTGGAGTCTCCGGTGAAGAACATCAACCAACGTACATCAATCAGTTAACCAGCAGCGGATCGCATCATTTTAGCTTTTCAAGTGTTTGATTGCAACTCTACTTTGCTACACGAGGTGCCTCTTGTAATAATTACTATTCAAGTGTCCCAAGAGAGAAAACAAATAGACAAGCACAGTAGACAAATGACTGTGCGGAAATGGTTTTCATAACAGAAACACCGCTCTTGAACTTGAACAGCCTGTTCAACTTTGTTTTTTCATCGGTAGGAGATGGTGAACGCCTTTTAGCAAGCTCGTTACAATTGAACCTTTTTAGCAACCCGAAAGATCGTTCCTTCCTTGCCGTTGATCACCTCCGATGCAATCGACGGTTCTGTGTGGCAAGCCATAGTTATTCATATTTTCATTTTGAGCGCCGTCACGATCATCGAGAAGTAGGTATCATTACCCTGTTCCCTCCCAAAATGATAGCAAAGTGAGGGGGGAGATAAATCTTGTGAACGAGGCACGTTGGTCGGACTGCAAGCATTGTATCCATGAAACCCCTTATCATCCCTTGAAGAAGTCATTCATCCCTGCACTTTTCATTGTAATCATTGTAATGCATTGATCAACAAGAAACACAATACATATTTCCATAGTCATAGGCTTAACCCTTGCCCTTGCCCTTGCCCAAATTCGTAAATAGCACATGCTCTCCATCAATAAGCAAACCGATTAAAGGGGAACCCATGGAGCGTTAATTCATAGAGAATTATGTCTGACGTACATATTTTTCCACGCCGACCACACCCTTACATCCATACATTAGAACTTGGTTACCCATTCAATTGGTCACTGAGGCGGTATCAAAGCACAATCTTGAGAAAAGATGCAGTGCGTACATATTAAGTATAACAATTATTCTACTCGGTACAGTGGGAGATTTTCAACAAGACAAGAAAACGACAGAAAAGCAGGGAATTAATTAAATATGGTATTAAGTGATAACGGAAGAGAAGAGTGCTAAAAGGGACTCAGGGAAGCATTCACAAGGAGCAACCAATGAGTCTATGCAACGACTAGGGAAACGGGGTGAGAGGAAGGGGTTTGAACAGGAGTGGAACACATCCACTACAAGAGAGCAGGAAATTAGACAACACGGTATTCAGCAGCCAAAACGCGAGCATAAGTCCAGAGAGATTTTGATAAAGCCTATAGGTAATGAGAATACAGCCATGCGGATACAATAGCGATGAAAATCAATTACGTTGATGCACGTTGATCGTCCAGGAGATTTTGAAGCGATCACGACCAGACAAAAATATCACTGCGGCGTCGCATAACCAGACCCTGGAGCTGAGCTGGAAGCTCCTGTTTGTCCTTCATAATATGGAGCCGTTGGTTGGGTAGATTGAGGGAGTCGGGGAGAGGGGTTCAAGGAAGAATAGAGGTTTTGTTGAGATGTCTGCTGCGGATTGGAGAAAGGGTTGTTGGGCATGGACGGAGGAGCAGACAAAGGTATATCCGAGGATGAGTTCAGGTAGTGTGAAGGACCTGTGGGACCTGTAGAATGGGACCCCTGTCCAGAAACATATAACCCCATTGAACGACTGGTGTATTCAACACCACCGCTTAGCGGACCTAAATGATGTGAAGATCGCGTTGGCCCCATCACATGCCGGGATGGTATGTAATCAGGGGAGCCATGATGCCCGGCAGGAGTGTTAGGCATCGACTGGAGTGTCATTGGAGGGTATAGTTGAAGGCTATCAGCGTTTGGCATAGACGCTCTCCTGTTGGCAGGGTCTATTATACCTCCCATTGATGAACTACGACTAGTAGGAGGGAAAGGAGCAGTGGTGGTTGGGCCAGATGCGGCACGGTGCGCAGGCGCCAGAATACGACGACGAGCCTGAAAAGACAAACACAACAATCACGAGTTTAGTAGAGCATAAATGACATGAGATATGAAAGTGTACATTGATCATCCAATTAGAGACTTGGCTCATGCTGAGTCCAGTTACATGGCAAAGTTGCTTTTTTTCTTCCTCGCTAGGATATGGGTGATCTGAATGACGATGAAGCCAAGCTTTGAGAAAGTCGGTGGTTTCTTTGGGAAGTTTTCCCCTCTTACGTTGCTGAGGACGGTCGACGAGTGCTGAATTAGGGACTGACTGAGGTGAACGGGACGGAGAAGGAGCAACTGCAATAGAGGACGGGGCAGAAGGCATGGAGGTAGAGTAAGAAGGGTTACCAGAGGGGATACCAAACTCATTGTTTGGGAAAGACCAGTCTCCCTTTATCCTGCGGTCATGTTGACCCGAGATACGAGCTGAGCCGGCAAACATGTGTGCCTGGGACATGGAGGTACTATAGGAAGCATGTCGCATACTGTCGTCGTATTTGACTGCCAGTGGAGACAGGTGGCCAGGAGTAGAACTGGGTCGATTGATTTGTGCAGAAACGTTCCAATTATCGCCTTCATTATAGGGGGTGATCCCTGGGCGATAATCCGGCGAAGTCATAGGAGAGGCAAAGGCAGAAGAAGAAAATGAAGTGGAAGGAGTGGTCCCATTGGAGATACCTGAGTGGGGATAGGAAGAGAAATCCGAGAAATTATTGAGATCGGTAGATAGCCTCGGGCGATGTTTTTCTGTATCATCACTGGGAGGGAAAGTGTAGTTGGAGAGATTGGACTGAGTTGACGGCGTATAGTTTCCGCCACGAGCATTACTAGGAGAAGGAACGAAATGATGCCTTCGGGGTTCGTTCAGGGTGGGGAGAGAAGCACGGCGAGGATAGTTATCCTCAAAACTAGTAAAGATAGATGGCAGTTGGACTTTTGATTGGTCGATGCCGGCATCGGACTCGTCCTGGGGACCTACGGCAGAGCCATTCTCCCAGGTACTCGGTTCGCCTCTAGATTTTGGAGGCTGAGGGGAGTCTGAAGGCGTGATTGCACGTTTATCGCCGCGCGAAAGGCCGCTGCTGTCTGTGTCTGTAGCAGAGATGGCGGAGCTGGACATGCGCCTAGACTGGTAGTCCAATTCGGAGTCGGGACTGGAAAGACATGAAGACGAGGTGGAAGAGAAAGAAAGAGGACGTACAGGATAACTGGAGAAGGAGAAAGATCGTGAAGAAAAGAGATAGAGTCTGTTGCGCCCTTGGACTGACTGTGAAGAGAAGATGAGAAAGGAGATAGAGAAGATCTCGATGTGAAGGTAGCCTCGGGTAAGAAAACTCACAGAGCGTACTGAAGCTGGGCAACGTTGTAGCTATTGAGCTCGGGGGTGGCGGCAATGAGCTCCACTGGCATGGGTGAGGGCAGGTGGACAGGGAGCGCCTGGGCGGGCAATGGGCCTGCAGAGAGCGGGGGCCAGTATTTAAAGTGGGAGATCACGCAGATAGCTCTGTGGGAAGCATCAGCGTCCAGATTCCGCAGATTGGCTGTAATCTCGCTCCCGGCGCACAAATACACACAAACCCCTTTCAATTAATCAATCTCGCCAGATCTCCCGGCCAGATCCCGTCCAACCGAACCGACTCGCCGGCCGCCGGTTATCCCCGCCATACTTCCTCATATGGATAGATTGCTCCCTGGTTCGTTTCTCGTCCGGCCCCATCCCGCCCCATCGTTCGTGTCTGTGTTCACCGCCGCCGTTGTCTCCGCCGTTGGCACTGCCTCCGCCAGCATGCAAATCTTTGATGCAACATCAGTCATTGGACATGTGTCATTGGACATGTTATAGTACTCTACGGCACTCTAGTCTCGTCTTCTATCTCGCCTCCTCTGGTCCTTGCTCTTGTCTAGAATACCCACCAGCACTTTTTGGGCTTTCGTGCGCTCCTTCTCCGTCACTCCCACACCATCCAACATCCGTATTTGTTCGCATGTGCGCATGACCAGGCCTCGGTACGCCAATCGCCCGATGTACAGCTCGTCCGGCAGATCCCGTCGGAACTTGGCATCTAGCTCTTGCCAGCCGCCACTGCCCTCTTCTTGTTCGGTACCATCTCCATTGCTCTTGCTCTCCGACGGCTGCAGTGCCCCAGGAACATCTTTCACCAACAACGGCAGGTACCAGCCGAGCGTGCATGGATTCATTCTACATCACAAACAATGTATCAGTGATCCCATAGAATGAAACCTTTACAATGTTCAAGAGGCACTAAACGGTCAAGTCCCACCCTATCAACACACCATTCGCCCGACCACATGGCGTGACAGTTAATTTTTAAAAATAGCCATTTTCCGAAGAGGAGGCGAAAAGCAATGGTGCCATGATTCTAAGCGAAAGAAAAGGTACGAAACAGATGACAAAGTGTTGCTTGTTCCCAGACAGAAACAGCCACATGTCCTGGCCAATATGATGGTGCTCACCTGAAATCCAGCATGACAATGTCTGGCATTTGCTGTACCAGACGGATCAGTGCTTTTGTTTTCCTTAGTCGGGATCCAATGATGCTGAGTTTTTCCAGCCTCGTCAATCCCTCTAGACACCGAGCATCTTCCAAAAAGTTATAATTGAGATTCAACACTCGAAGATTGGGCAGGAGCTTTCCCATATCCTCGGGCAGCGCGGTCAGTCTGCATGCAGCTATTTCCAAGTAGATCATATTATAGCATGGTTCCGAGATAAAGCAAGGTTCAAGCGGGTTACCTGTGCAACCGAAATAATGGAAGGTCAATGAACGGGTGGTCAGGAACAAGAATTTTGATTGTCAATGGATCGATGAGCTCACCAGAGAGGTATAATCTCTTCACATCGCGAACATCGCGGGTCAAAAGGTTGCTAACAGTCCACCGCCGCGCGAGAATCGCAATAAATTCACGAACCACGCGCAGGGGTAAATGGTATCATAAAAAGTTTAGGATCAGCGACAATCCTTCCTCCACATCATCAAAAGAAAATACTCACAGACCTCGGCCACTTTGGTTCCGCAGGGAAAGGTTTTCCAACTTCTTCAACCGATTCAAATTCACCAAATGTGTCAGTGAATTATTATCCGCGTATAGCGTGCGAAGGTTTTTGAAAGCCCCAACATCCACCAGACGGAGTCGGTTTCCACTCAACCTCAGAATTCTCAGCCTGGGCATGCTTCCCTCGACCTCCACCGTTCGTAAACTGTTATTATCTTCCAAGAAAACTACTTTAGTCCTGATATAATGGAAGGCTCGTGAAAATCAGAGTTGCAATCGGACACCAAATGCCAGCTCGTCATCGAGTACCATGTGTCCCTTTGAAAGGAAAAAAAGACCACAACCATGACACTCACCTAAATTTAGAGCAACGAGCGAATGCAGTATCTTGAGTCCAACTACGCTCTCCAAGCGGTTTTGGCTGAGGTTGAGCATTTCCAAACGTTTCCTGGTAATGAATCAACCCCCAAATAGGAGTAATGATGTCTCAGGTTTGTGTTACGAACCACTTGAATTTACCCAGCTCGACAGATTGCATCAAATTGCTCTGCACACTCAATTTGACAAGACCATCCATGTTTTGCAGCCCGTCTAGACTCATTATCTTGTTGTGGTCTGCCTTAAGTTCTCGCAGATGCCGTAGGCATTCTAACTCTACATAACAAATCAAAAGAGTTTTCGAGTCAAAGGACATACATTGAGAGAATCAAGAAGCCTTACGTCGCAATGAGTCGATATTGTTCCTGCTAATGTCAAGGTTCTCGAGATTGAGTAGATGACTGAATGAGGTAAGCGCTGTGAGACTGCGCACCGGGCGAAATGAAATGACGTTAGCATTGTATTTCCATATACAGAAAATCCCGACGTTTACCTATTGGATGCGACAGATAATGTTCTCACCGATCCAGGAACCCCACTCAGCCAGGCTATTTGATTTGAGTTTCTGGTAAGAATCAGCCTTACTGCTCATTTGCAACCAAATTCTCACAACTTACAAACTCAAAGCATCTAATTGAGGCAAAAACTCTTTCAACCTCGCAACACTCTCCAAGTTCTTTTCAGAAAGATTCATAGAAGTCAGTGTCTCCCAGTATGGTTCAAAGGGCTGGATGTCCGTGATGGCAGTAATTAGTCGATCATGCGCAACACCAAAGGAACATTCTGTAAGGAAGGTAGTGTTGGCCTTGTTGAGATCGGGTTTGGATGAAACAGGCCGGCGACTTGGGGACCGGGAAAAAATGCGACGTCTATCTGGTGATGGCGAGTTCGGTTGCCGAGCACTAAGAGGTTGAAACTCTTCCCCTCTTACAGAGCTTCCCTTCGACGGCGATGAGTCACCCTCACTATGGTCTTGAGGAAAGCTTAATTAACGTTGGTATCTGGTGATGATCTATATTATCGCATACCTGTATCCTCCAACGCATGCATCATTTCTTCAATTCGCTTTGAACGTGCTGAAGGTGATAGCTCTGCATTGTTTTCGACCCTTGCTGGAGATCTATCCAGAGAAAAAGGATTGCTTGTAGAGTTACCAGAGTCATGCAGACCCTGTATGGGTCCTTCAAGCTTCCCGTCGGAAAAGCTCACTGAACGTCGGCTACCCCCTTGCTGGAGTGGGGTCTGGTATTTAGAACGAGCAGGATCCTTGAGTACTGATGTAGGCGTTATCGCATTACTTTTCAGCACCGAGCGTATCACAGGAGTAACTTGGGCTGCGCCACGACTCCGGCGGGGCGTAGTATGAGGAGATGGATGGACTGGCGGTGCAAGATCAGATGAGGGTATATTAGGTTCTCGAGCTACTGTAACCTTCGGGATGTCAAAAGAATGGAAGTATTCATCCTCTGAATCAAATTCTAGAGGCCGGATTTCAGGCTGGACTAGCTCAACGTTGTCCTCTGAATCAGTGGTGTCTACACCATCTTCGACAGCATTAGGTACAACTCCTGCCGTAATGCCTACGACGTGAGATGAAGCATCCGTTGAGAAGCTCATCAAGTCAACTTCTTCGTCATCCAATTCAGACCTCTCTTCGATACGACTCATCTCGTTCACATAATGTCCTTGACGCACAGTATCATCATCTTGTAAGTCTTCAGATTCATCAACTTCCTGTACTACCCCAGGGTCATCACGAAAGCTTTCAATATCCATAAACGGATCTTCGCTGGGTTCATCTTCAATCCCTGGGACTGGGTCGCCTGGGTTTCTGACCCACCGTGAATTGACCTTATCATATATCATATCCCCAAATCTGTCAGGCAGTGCAGGAAGGTCCTGAGGACAAATGGTACGTATATGGGCAGGGCCCAAATGTTTCACGAATGATTGTGCACTCCCAGTAGTGACCGTTGTACTTCCGACAGTACTGGAAGAAACCAAACGATTGGACTCAATTGGTCCAGCCCGAACGGAGGCTCCTAGATGAGTAGGAAAAGATAATGGCAAGGATTGTTCATGATCAACATTCATGGCATGATGTAGTGACGGTTGCTTTGAAATTGACAACCTTGACATTCCGTTGTTCAGATCATGCTGGAACGATGATGTGGTGCTGCAGGAACTGACTGATGACTGTGAGCAAGTTCCCTGATGAGATGATATCGATTCCAGAGACGAGTGCCTTGGACTCCCTATGTTACCGCTTGAGGAATGAAGGCTGACAATTGCACTTTCATCACCGGACGGGAGTACCTTCTGTCGGCTATCCGGCTGGGACTTCACTTCTGCCACTCCAGGAAAGATGTGTTTCTGACTCTTCACGCTCTGCTTGATTTGAGCCATCAGAGTTTCCGCCTGTGCTCGATAAGATGAAGATGTATATCGGCTCCTTGGAGAACCATGTAGGCTGGAAGGGTTTATCATTGCATCACTGAACATCTTCGAAGGGGTAGGTTGAGGAGAGGAATCTAGTTGGAACCGTGAGCGCTGATCTTATTCTGCGAAGGGTGACCTCACTAGATGGAACTATTGATAGTAGATGAGGTTCTGTATATTCGCCATTCAGATGTGAGATAGAAGATGATCTGTTATGAAAAGTAGTGCTCGTTGAGATGGTAGCAAAGTCCCGTGCTGACTTGATTTGCTGCATCAGTTGTTTCGACTCCCCAACATAATCTTTGCCAGTCAATCTAGGACGAGAGACCACGGCCGGTGAGCCAGCACCCTCTCCGTTGTAGTCACTTAGAGGACTAAGTTTGACACGTTTCGCACTTCGCAGATGAGAAACGTTCGCTAGGGAGGATGGACCTGTCGATTCTGACACTCGCGATAGGTGATTTTCAAAACAGGTAGGGGATGCCGTCGTGGCAGTGACAGAGCAATTGTTAATAGCTATGGAATCAACCATCGCGGAAAGATGTTCTCGTGTGTATGTGTCGTATTGGAATTGAAAAAGTCGAAGTCGAGGGTCCGTCGATGACGCCCTAGGCTGAAAGACCTCAGAAGGATTAGGCGTACTTTGGGCTCGAAGAAAAGTAGGATGGTGTGTAGCAGTCAAGCTACGAGGTACAGTGAAAGTGAATCGACAAGCGATGTTCTGCCTTCCCTTGAATGAGGCCGTCTTTGGGGTCACAGAGGATTGCCCGTTAGTGATGACCAGAGCACTCGGAGGGGAAAATTCAATGAGCGGTGTATCAACATCGGCTTTCTGCCCTGTAGCATATCTAGGTGGGGTGGGCGGTTCGAACATTCGTTCCAATGGTAGCGGAGTAAATATGTCCTTGATCAGACCTTTCCCTCGACCGGGTGTCTTGGGCTGAAATGGAGCATTGGGTATATCGTCATGTACTAGGAGTGTTCCTGTCGGAGAATTACTATCATTGGAATGTGTAATGGGAATCTCGAGATCATTTATTGTGTGGATACGACTGCTGAGGGGAATCGTAAGGGAAAGGGAATGAGTACCATAGGATAAGTTGTTTTCATCCTCTTCACCACCTTCGGGTTCAAGGTCAACCCATTCATCTTGTAACTCTTCCGTTTGCCATGCTGGTACAGTCATCATTTAGTTGAGTAGATGCGAGGACCTTAGTTCAACGTTGAATCAGGAACGATCACGTGAGCGTTTTGACGAGCTTGAATTAATCCCGGGGACATTACTTGACACGGTAATTGTCAGCGCGAGAAGCTGACTGCTAATTGAGTGCAACTCCGCGGAAATAGTTTACGTGAAACCCCTCTTTTAAGATGTTACCAACGCCTTCCTAGCTCCTAACACGGGAGTTCTGCCCAGGGACTAGCTTCTCTGGTATGAGCCTCTCATATGGTCGAATCCGAATTGAGGCCGTGACAAAACATATCTGAGATGGAATTGAGTCTATAGATGGTCTATGTTGCAGCTGAAACAAACATCTACTAATAATGTGATGCATGTCATTGAATACATTCCGAGGATATACAGAGAAACTCGATTTTCCTTCCATTCTTTAGATTACACTTTCAAGGGATAGTACATCTATCACTGTAGTTCAATCTTGCGCATTGCCACTATGGTGCAAGCTGCTTGAAAACTAAAGCCGGCTGTACGCCTTCCATCTGTTCTAGCTGATGAAAGTCAGTTTGAGTCACTGGTCATAATACAATGTTAATGTATTGATCCGCCGATACTACTGAACGGGATCTCATCCTATCTTTATGTGCATTCAACACATTTTCATCTTGTTCCATGCGTGACAAGATTCAGTGTCAGGAAGGAGTAAGGGCATAGTGAGACTCCAATGAGTGAAAGGCAACTCTATCCTGTCAGAAATACATGTGCATTACACTCTAATCCGATAATGTTCATAATTGTTTAAGTAATGCCAGCATGTTGAGACAGGGCCAGCAAGCATAGTGTACACTGTCTGACTCACCTAATAAGAGCTCAGGGAGGAACACTGGTATTGAAGTTGGACTGACACATATCGGCAGAACTGCTGGAATGGACACTAGCTTCATTCTTGTCATTCCATTATGACATGCAACTTCTTCATTCTTATCTGTGACAGCTGGGCAACTGGAGTTGTTTTACATTTCTATATAACATTAGATACTATGCAGTAGCTCCCTCAGTCGTCTACCTTCATAGGTGACTCCTGAGGTGAGATCATCTTCCTTAACCCCAATACTTAGACTGATTATCATACTCTAGACACATTATTCTACAGGTAAATATACAGTCATCTACCTTCATAGGTGACTCCTGAGACACATTATTCTACAACTGGAAGTG
>Ga0153995_1000332_pt1 | contig 10304 bp, 14 predicted proteins | sample TSNC079MetaG_FD_104678 | JGI IMG/M metagenome (GOLD analysis project Ga0153995, IMG submission 104678) | Attine ant fungus gardens microbial communities from North Carolina, USA - TSNC079 MetaG | ecosystem: Host-associated > Fungi > Mycelium > Unclassified | place: USA: North Carolina, Lumber... | reverse complement strand
TTGGCGACATGCCTGCACTAGAAGCCTTATTCGGTCTCAGAAGTTTCAGAATCGTGTCGTCATCTCAGATCCCACGTTTACTCTTGATCGATTGATTTCCTCCTTTTATTCGACGTTATTTGATCAGCTTTTTCTACAACTATACCCTCACTCCTTCATTACTACTACCCACCCTCTTTCTGTTTCCCGCCTTTCTCAAGGTGCCCCTCTGGTCTTGCGTCATGTCGGTTCCTCTCTCCTTTCTACGTTCACCGGCGCCACCAAAGCAACTCGCCTTGGGCCGCTGGGTGGCTGACTGCCTTGCTGGGTCTCCACACATAACTACCCTCCTGGACTGCCTTTGTTCGACTCAAAATCCTGCTATCTTTGCCCCAGATGCCTCCCAGCGTGTTCTTACGCACGGACATTTACGCTCGTTTATCTCAAAATTTGTCCTGCCCCATTCCCCAACGCATATACCCATAGGTCCCAATGATCGTGTCCTTGTAGCTCTCCCAAATGGCCCGCTAAACGCTGTTGCAATGTTATCTATCGCTTGTTATCATACTTGTGCGCCAGTCAACGCTTCATGTACTTCAAGCGAGCTTCGTGAGGATGTCAAGAGACTGGGGATAAAGGTGATCGTGTCCTCGAAGGATTTAGTAGAGCGTCTTGAGCTCGCAACGATACAAGAAGAACTTGGTCGTGACGTGGTTCTGCTCGAGGCGCAATCCGACGGTCCCGCAGGCCTATTTAATATGTCATGCTTGAACAGACAATCTATCTTCCCCAGCCAACCCTCGCAACTTCATGTCATGGACGATTTATCGCTTGTTCTTCAAACGTCTGGAACTAGTGGCAAGAAAAAGGTTGTTCCCTACTCTCTTCGTGTGTTGGTTGTCGGAGCCATGGCAGTCGTTCACTCCTGGGCTCTGCGGGAGCGTGATGTTAATTGTGAGTATTAGAGTAAGCCATCAGTCACTAGCACAACCGAAACTGAGCGTAACCAGTGAATATGATGCCTCTCTTCCATGTCGGTGGTTTCATAAGAATCTGTGCGCCCCCATTCTCTCTGGTGGAAGCACAATTGTCTGCGGCGGGTTTGATGCACTCGAGTTTTGGATCGTAGCACAACAGCTTGGTGCAACTTGGTGAGTGATTAGTCTTTTGGGTCATCGGAAGGGACTTGAACTTGAATAGGTATTATGGAGCACCAACGGTGCACCATGCTATCCTCGCTTCTCAACCAACCCATATCAATCCTGCACGCGATTTGCGCATCCGCATGATCTGTAATGCAGCTGGAGGACTTTTGCCGTCGTTGGCTATCGAAATGGGAAAAACTTTTGGAAACGCAACTATACTTCCGTCGTATGGCATGACAGAGTAGGTTGATTCTACACTCTGTATGTGACCACAGTAGATTTACTCTATTTGCTTCCCAGGTGTATGCCTATTGCTTCACCTCCTCAAGAATACCGACTTGAGCGTTCCGGGTGCTCGGGGATTGCTTGTGGTCCGGAAATTTCGATCCGTGACCCAAGTAACATGGAACTAGCGCTGCCCCAAGGACAGATGGGCACCATTGCAGTCCGCAGCTTCCCTACATTTTCTGGTTACGAAGTCTCACCAGATCGGAATATACCTTTGGACACTTCTTGCTTTTCATCTGAAGGATGGTTTGACACTGGAGATATGGGATATATGGACGTTGATGGGTATGCTCTGATTTTGAATTAGACTCACAAGGGTTGACAGAGGCGAGCAGATATTTATACGTAACTGGTCGATCAAAAGAAATCATCAACAAAGGAGGTGAAGTGATCTCGCCGTTTGAGGTAGAGGAGGCAATTGTGTCAGTGGCTAGGGATCGTGTCAAGGTCGGATCTTTCCCTGGCTATCGCTTTTGAACATCAACTCACTTCATGTAGTGTACTCTGGCATTTGCCATTGAGCATAGTGTCCTACAAGAAGCTATCGGTGTAATTGTGGTTTGTAATCCCGGCTGTCCAAGAATAGGCATTCATCAGCTTCAAGATTGCCTTCGGTGAGATTAAGCTTCTCGTAGAGAATAGGGTAATTGACTCCGAAATCTAAATAAGGAATCACCTTCACCCAACCAAATGGCCTTCAGTGATTGTCTACATGGATGATCTCCCCAAAAACATGTGTGTAATCTCCATATATCTACGAAGAACCTCAGTGAACTCTCTCCATCTAGCACTGGCAAAACCGTCCGCATCAACCTTGCAAAACGGCTTGGACTTCCTCAGCTCAATGATCAGATTCCTGTATCCCAGCGTCACTTTGAAGCTGAAGTACCATCCCCCAAAGCACCTCTTTCGCAAAAAATCCAATGCTCTCACGTTTCACTTTCTTCTCAGGGGTTGGAGAGGGTGCTTGAGAGAATGAATGAAGTCAATGACTTCGCCTTCAATATATGTCCGGATGGGAATGTTGAATTATATCTTAGCGTGGATTCGAGATGCCTCATGGATTCGAAGCAAATCAGGGCCATAATTTCCAAAGACGTTGATGGGTACCTTGTACCGGAGAATATCTACCTTCTTCATAACTCTCTAACACGTTTCAAATCTGGCGAAGCCACTTTCGAAGAAGCGAAGCGGAAATCGGCTCTGCTCAATGCATCTTCCATGTCGAAAATGGAGCAACACATACGAGACCTTGTCGCTGAGATGCTTTCAATAGATTCTGCAAACATAATGGCTCAGTCAGACTTTTTCCTTCTTGGAGGCACTTCCCTTCTTCTGGGTAAACTGGCATACCAGATTCGCAAAGAAACAGGGGCACAAGTTGGGGTTTCTGCTCTTTTCAACAACTGCACCATTGCTGGGATGGCCTGTCTTGTTGATGCCGACACGTCCAAGGGCACTTCTTTCATCTCAATTGATGAGAAGTCGTCTCCTCGCAACCTTTCTGCCTCAACTTCCTTAACAGCCTTTGGATTCGAGTACGATTACGATCAAGAGTACCAGGTCTTTGAAAAAAAGAAAGCCCGTGGTCAAAACCACCCGCTCTGTTTGATTGTACAATCGATGCCTCTTCTTTTCTTCTATCCATTCAAAGCGGCATTGACTTGTAAGCCATCGATGCTGCTAACCGCACAGGGTCTGATATATCACAGGGTCACTCTTGCTCTTAACCCTCTCTTATATTGCGCAGTTCCTCAAAGGTGGCTTTTGGGTCAAGCTGGGTACGCTTCTAGCAGCTATCGTGGCTTCCAGATTAGCTGTCAGGATTGTTGCCCCAGTGACTGCGATACTATTCAAATGGATTGTCATAGGAAGATACAAGGAGGGAACTTATCGCATGTGCGTGAATTTTTTGTCGGCATGAGACTTTGACCCATCCTTACCTAGGTGGTCCACGTACTATCTACGATGTTGGATAGTGGAGCAAAGTATTCGGTTCGTATCTGACATTCATGATTTCCTCTCAAATCTCTTACTTCATGCCCAATAGTGCTTCCGGAAAGGGTATCTTCTCCATGCACCCTTCACTGACAATTCTGTACTATCGACTACTGGGCGCTAAAATTGGCGCCAACGTCTCGATTGACTCTAAGGCAAGACTTGGCGAATACGACCTGCTGACGATTCATGATGGCTGTCGGATTGATAGATCCCATATAAGGCCATTCTGCGTGGAACGAGAGGGGCTTTTCCGCCTTCAGAGTATTACGCTCGGTAGATGCGTTGTAATCAACACCTATACAAGCATTGCCCCTGGCGCCTGCATATCAGACAGTACGGTCTATGGCCCTCACGCCTCTTCTCATGATCAACCCACATCCAAGTCTTATGCCGCATATAACCGCGGCCTCTGTCGCAAGCCTCACTGGTTGCTCCAATTACTCCTTGGCGGACCTATCATCGTTCTTGTGCTCGGAATCTCATGTAAAGTCGAGACTTTGCTTCAGGATGATTTGTCACTGACCATTCTTCAGATATACCCTGGTTCTTCTGTCTCTGGCTTATGATCAAGGAGGTGCAGTTCTCATCAGCTGGTCTTAATGCCTTGCAGTCGGTAGTATGGTGGTTCGCAGACCCTCGACGGATCGCATATCATGCCCTATCTCGCGTTGTCCGGGCCATTTGTCAACCTATAATTCAGGTTGTCCTTGGTATCGTTGCCAAGCGCCTCCTTGGACTCAATCGAGATTGTACGGCGGAAAATTATACTCAAATGATGCTTTTACGACGACATGTGGCGAACATGCTCCTTGGCCAAGATACTTTACATAAGGTATTTGCCATCCTTGGTCCCCATTATGAGATGACTTCTGTAAGTTTATACCGTCTGGAGGTGCTCCAGTTATTCTAAGATTGATCGCAGGTTATCTATCGCGCTATGGGGGCGAAAATCGGGAAACGTATCTATTGGCCAGGGTCTGGTATTGTTTGCGAGGATCCTGAGCTTCTTGAGATTGGAGATGATGTCGTGTTTGGTTCCCGTTCCGAGGTTATTACGAATGATCGTCTAGGTTGCAAGAAGGTCGTTATTAGCAGTGGAGGTGCGTGACTGTCCTGTACAAATTATCTCTTTAGCTAACTGTACCTCAGCAATGATTGCAGATAGAGTTGTGCTACTTCCAGGATGTCACGTTGGACGACGCACAGTAATGGGATCTGGTGCTCTTGGAAAGCGGGATACAGTTTACGAGGACGGATCAACCTGGATGGGATGCGGTACGCGTAATCCTCCTAAACATCACATTATTTATTCACCCTTCGGTCAGATAATGGTGAACCTATCTGTTTCGGAAGAGGCGAGAAGGAGTTTGATGAAAAGAACATCAAAAGCAGTCCATTTGGTCGTGCATTTTATGAGGGCAAAGCGAATTATTGGGTATTCCCATATTGGCTCATCGTCACCTCCAACGTCGCAATCGCGGCCGTCTCTGCTGCTTATTGGTCAATCGGCCCCGTCTCTGCTGCTGTGCTCCTTCGTTATCTCCATCTGACACTCGGCCATCAGACTATATTTCGACCCGCCTGGTACCGTGAAGGTGTCCTCTACATGTTCATTGTCGTCTGTTTTATTATCGTGCTTAACCTGCAAGCCTTCCTAGTCATTTTATGGGCTATTGCGACCAAGTGGCTCGTCATTGGTGGACGTCACGAAGGGCGATATGAATGGGACAAGAGCGACTACTGTCAACGCTGGCAGCTCCATCTTTCACTGTGCCGGCTTCTATACAAGGGCTTTGGCGCCGGAGGCATTCTTGGCTATCTTAACGGTTCAGCTTATATTGTTTGGTTTTATCGTGCACTCGGCGCAACCATCGGGAAAAACTGTGCTCTCTTTGCCGGAGGAATAAGCGGGCTGATGACGGAACCTGACCTGGTAGAAGTGAGTCGATGTTCAGTACATGTAGTCGAGCTTTGCTTATATTCTTGCTCAGATCGGAGATGATGTCAATATAGACGACAGCTCAGTCGTAGCTCATATCAACTCTCGTGGCATTTTCGCTTTGAACAGGCTCAAGATTGGGAATGGCTGTGCTATGCGATCGGGATCACGACTTCTTTCTGGTGCTTCAATGGAAGACAAGAGTATGCTATGTGAACATACCCTTCTCGTCTCTGGTGATATAGCGGAATCAGGTTATGTGTATGCTGGTTGGCCTGCACAGCGGCAAAGGCCGGATGGTGTCGAAGAACGATTGGACTTGCCCAGCACTCAACTTATCTGTCCGCTCTGTCGTGAATTCCCCCAACAAGGTGTTGTCACTGTGTGTGGGCACTTATTTTGCGATAGGTAACAAACATAGACTTTTATACGGACCGATTGATAATTTTTTATGAACTACAGGTGCATCACCGGAGTACTCGCAAATCAGCGCCGCTGTCCTGTTTGCCGTGTCCCATCTTCTCGTAAGCAGCTTCGTGGAGTTCGTCCATCCTTTGCGACGCAGCCATGATGGCTACTAGGAACTCATGTACAGTTATCTGCGGCATCTTTTTCTCCTAAGTACATGCTTCCAGATTCATTAGTATTTTTAAATCCCACCGCCATGATTTACACCACCTTTATTTCACCTTCATAGACCTTTGAATTATCACAGTCCTTTTTTTGAGAATCGACGACCATCCTTGATTTGACAATTGTACATAGTACAAGCTATCTATCAAATTATATATTGGAATATTCTCTTTGACCAGCTTATCCTAGGCCTCATGAATTTCAACTTCGTGGAGATACGATGGATTCCCGGGAAGATCGAATTTTGTGATCCAGTCAAGAACAAAAAGCTTGGGATCTTTAATGAGTCGTTCAGCTTTGGCGATGTTACTGTAGCACTCAGCCGTCGACTATATCCTCGCTCTTGATAATTTCGCTCGCCCAATCTAGTTATTTGGATTTGAATCAAGCAATAAAATCACCATACAGAACCAGGAACGGTCAGATGCGTGCTGAACGCACCTCTTTCTTGCCCATCATATCCCTTTCTGTCTCTATCTTATGAAGAATATTTCTCTGATATGAGAATAACCCATACCTCTTGATGACATGAGGGCAAATCACGTTTTTCTAATGCGGTTTATGTGTGCCTCTCTGTTTGAGACAAACAACCACTCAGGAGCGGTAGAAGGTGATGGTACAGGGGAACGAACGCCTGGATATAGAAACCAAAGAGTTTCAGTGTCTCCTGGGCTTATTTATATTATCTAGCTTACTTTCCTGGAAAAACTCTGGAGAATAGAGTGAGCTTTCTCGCAGCCTAATCTAGCTGATACAAGGAAAAATTGTTCTTGACGAAAAAATTTGTTAAACCAGATGCGATGATATTGAGATGTCCCACGAGAGATTTGTTCGAGGGAAAAAAAAAAGCACTTATGAAACCCTCGTCAAAGTCGGTGAATGAAAAAAAAGTCTCTCAGGGCCGGTCTTGGCGCGGGGCAAGATCATCTCGGAAAGCATAGATCTGATGTAACCAATCCTGATTTTGAACTTCAAATCGGGGAGGAGGGGGGCTGGGTACGTCCCATTGTTTCCCGCCAAAAAGACTCTTCTAGTCACGATAATCTCAAGACGGGTAACCTGAACCTGAACATCCAATGAGAGTCGATGGATGCATGCCCACCTGGTCAGGGCAAACAAAAGTAGAACATACGCAGACGTGTCAAATAAATTTCAAGATCCTGCAGTGTGGGAGATGTGTAAAATGTGTCCGACCTCTCATTTGACCGATCAGAAGTTGAGAAACCAGGAAAGTTCGAATCCACAGTGCGATTGAGGTTTCAGAACTGAAGACAAGTCAGAAAGAGGTGCACCAGTCGAAGAATACCAGCGCCTGTTAGTCTGTAGAAAGTCTGTCAAAATGTTCCAGAGACTATTTATATGGAAGGTATATTTAGTTCTCTAAGTAAACAACTCGCCAGAAAAAGAATGTGATCGCTATAATCAGGTTGGTAGAAAACTTGGCGGATTTGCAAAGACTGAAGAAGACTTAATCCACAATCTGTAACTCTCTCAGACGCGCTTTCGCATGCTCGTTTTTGTAGGTATCCCAAATACTGTGCGAGCGTTCACATGAGTCAATGAAAGGTTGAATAATGGGTAACTGTACCGAGTAAGTTGAGCTATATATTGTTCTTGTATTGCACGAACTTCTTCTGTCGTCGGTTTGTCATGTTGTTTCACAGATATGGGGTTTCCAACTACAGTTGTTCATTTCACCTGTTAAAAGCAAAAACAGGATCTTACACTCACTAACAACAACAATTCGCCGCCGATAGGGCAATAATCCGAGATTGTCTGGTAGCTTTGGTCAGGATGATAACCCTTACATTTTTGACAGCGGAAACGCACAATTGAGTAGTCCACGACCGTGGAACAGTGGCAGCGTGAAGCCGAATATCGATTGGAACTTTTTTTGAAGGGTATAAACAGTTGTACCTTTCTCATTTGGCATCTGCTCATATATCTAGATTGAAAGAATGACTTCCTTTGATTCCCGGTGGCGGATTTAGAACGCACATCATTCTCCCCAAATGAGAACACGGGTACCAAATCGGCTCTGAAGTCGAACGCCAGTCAGTGACCGATCAATGTTCGTGAACCCAACGCTAACACCTACCCATGCTGAATGGCAACTTTGATAAATCCTAGTCTATCCGATCCGATCAGTCTGCCACTTATTCTTCACAAAAGGCAAGAACACACCGCTTTCTTAAAGTTAAATTAACAGTCCCAGGATGTGCACTTAAACTTTCTGTTGCACCTCCTACGACAATCGTTATTGACGATCCAGGTCCCGCCTTCAAAATGTTTGAACATGAGGCCTTGCTAACACTGTATATCCCCATAGCCATGAGCAAGTCACGGTAGAATGGAATTTTGAAGTTGCTAGCGAGCGTTAGAAGGTGCGGCGTGATGCCAGGGAACAGTTCCGAGAAACCCGTCGCTATTACAAAGAGAATGATATCGCTTCATATCGGAAGTGGAATAAACTCGCACCTTCTGTTGCGAACGTTGCTAACGCCCCCCTTGGCATTCCAAGTCAATGCTTTACCTATTTGGGATAGATATTTACATACATGCCTACGATGCCTATATTATGAGGTGAGTTGGGGGCAAATACAAACACTCTTCTGCCGCAGCGCACCGTGGGGATGGTATCCGAATATATACGGCCGATCAGGAGGCAGGTCCATTTCCTGGATGCACTCAAGATATGAACACTTAAAAACGTCTATTTGCAGGAGACGAACCTTGATAAGGCTGATAGCAATTTCACTCAGAGATTTAGTACATGCAGAAAAAGAGACTCACGAAATAGGGTAGTAATCTGCGAAGTATGTCCAGAACTTGTTCCTCCTCACCCACTGCTGAGTCCTTTGTCCTCTCTCAGGAGCCGGATCAAAATACTTTATCCATATCCAATATATCAAAAGGAATGGCCATAACTGTGGAAATGAACTGTAGCCATGATGAGTAAGAGAATATGCGCAAAAAATAAGGTGAAGAAATGCAAGCTCAGACTAGAGAAATGAGAGAGGCCTAGCACTCGCTACCAAGTTCACATAGAAACGTACCAGAGACAAAAGAATAGACAACTCATCAGAATGATCAGGCACGACCATAATGCAACAGCCAATATCTGCAACCTCCTCCTGCTCGGTATGTTCGTCGGCACAAAACTAACGATGTCAATGCAGCAACGTAGAGCCAAACAGTCAGTTAGTTACTCTCAATTAATAAATCATACAAATACACACTTGATACCAGTTGAAAGATGCGTCCGCAATGAACTGGTAGATGAATGAGGAGAGGTTGCGGGTTTTGTGGCCATCTCAAGGGTGAAATAGAACCAGAATCAAGCCGGCGTGGAATGCCATCACTATCATCTCCATTTGGATATCTGAGAAATTCTTTCTTCCTTGTTCTTATACAAGTTCTATATTCCCAGGTCATTATGTAAGTCAAGCACATTCCTCCAATGCGATGTCTGGATATGACAACATCCAAGGGCTATGAATTCGGGGATCGTATATACGTCAACCCCAGATGGTCATCACTTTCAATTTCTAACCGACAGTCTTTTTCAGGGGTCGGTGATATTCAATAGTCTTCTGCAACCCTGTCCAGGCCATGCATTCAGTTCATTTGTGGCTATGTGATGAGTCCCTACAATTATTACTTATATCCTACAGAGAGAGAGTCTATATATCACAACAATCAAGACAGTGGGTGACGTACAAGGTGGCCCATTAATAACTATGTATGGGCCTCCAGCGTAATCTACTGAAGATTTGTTATCATTGTCTTTCACATGTTATCCTGCATTCAGTGAAGGGCATCCGAGAAGACCCGACCGCAGAAACCCATGTTATTGGCAAAGCCCATTTTTTTCCTTTATGGTTCAAGTGATACAGGGTCGGAGACCTTCACTGTCTCATATTCATCTTCCGCCCACTGGGTACAACCCCTCATTATAGATATCCTAGTGTAGCCCATGCAGATCCATCAATCATGTAGAAGTAATTGAGTCTTTTGCCAGGGTCACCCATCGTAAAAAGGTACAGACGAGTAGCAGTGAGAAGTATCGGAACCATCCATAGAAGTCTCTACCACTATTTTATGCGACACTCAGAAAACCATCATTTGCAATACAACCCGCTATATTTTTCTATCAAGTAGCCTTACTTGTCAGTATACATTTTCCGCTTGCCTTCCGAACTCACTGAGATCAAATGATGTTTCACTACTCTTGTATGATTACTTGAAAAATGAGTGCAATGAAGTTTACTGGAATCCGCATGATCAAATACATATGATAGTCAGCTTACTATTTCTTA
>Ga0153995_1000330_pt1 | contig 10308 bp, 11 predicted proteins | sample TSNC079MetaG_FD_104678 | JGI IMG/M metagenome (GOLD analysis project Ga0153995, IMG submission 104678) | Attine ant fungus gardens microbial communities from North Carolina, USA - TSNC079 MetaG | ecosystem: Host-associated > Fungi > Mycelium > Unclassified | place: USA: North Carolina, Lumber... | reverse complement strand
TGAGAAGTCCAATGACGACATCACTGCGGTTCCATCAGTGCAAATGAGTATCATCAAAAGGATCAAATGCTCGGCTAACAACAGCCGACTCCAGTGAATGTCAAGCTCCTGCACATTCCCCTCTCTTTCGCCTTTGGTCCTCCCTGAAGATTATCAGTGCACTTATGGCACCACCCTGCGCCGAATACGACTCCCGTCGAAACGATATGGACTGGGAAAAGAGCACCCATCTCAACCACCCTCACAAGCAAGTCCATCGGAAGCTTAAGGTAAGGTACGCCTGGGAAGCATCCCAACAATTCCAAAAAGAGCTTAGAATTTCCGTAGAATCGACACATCCAATTAATTGGGATTGGAGGTAAGCATCATCTTGGATCAACAGCCTCTTTGGCTGAGATTGAACAAAAAAGGGACCATCGGAACTGCATTATTCGTACAAATAGGAACGCCATTGACAAAGGGTGGTCCAGGTGAGCCTGCTATAAAATCCAGAAATCGATCTTCAGGCACGAAATGCACCGTTCTAGCAAGCCTCTTTCTTGCCTTCACACTGTGGTCCACTTTTATCATGGCTATCAATAACTGCCTATGTAAGTTGCCAGCATGCTGAGTTCAAGGAGATGCTGACTTGTACAGCCGAAATGGTTACATGGATGCCTATTACCTCTCCTTTCGTGAGATAATTCCAACTATGAAGGGGCTATTACTAAGTCATAAGACAGGTACGCTACGCCGACCATTTTGTGGATCCCGCCTTGGGCTTTGCCGCTGGGGTCAATTTCTTTGTGTTCGAAGCTGCGCTGGTACCTTTCGAAATCACAGCATTCAACTCCGTGCTCAAGTTTTGGACAGATAAGATACCTCTAGCAGTAGTTATTTGTTTCATGATAACGAGTTATGCGTGAGTCTTTAATGGAACTGAGCGTGTCAATCTGTACTGATGCCACTGTCAGCCTCCTCAACGTATTTGCTGTTGATTTCTATGGAGGTACGCTTCCATCTGTCACAGGCATTGCATCCTTTCCTAAAGTGACTCAGAGTCGGAATTTTGGTTGGCCATTGGCAAGGTAATACTGGCTGTGGGTCTGATATGCTTCACTTTCATATCCATGGTAGGAGGAAACCCTCACAGAGACGCATATGGCTTCCGTTATTGGAATCGTAAGTATCATTGAATCGATTCCTCCTTTGATTTACTCAAATACGGCTCCAAGCATCAAACGTTGCTGGCGCACCTTTTGCAGAATACATCGAGGAAGGGAAACTCGGGCGCTTTCTAGGTTTCTTGGCTTGTCTAATCGCAGCTTCGTTCACAATTGCTGGTCCCGACTACGTCGCAATGACTGGGGGCGAGGCTCAAATGCCGAGAAAAACTCTTCCACTCGCATTTAAAGGTGTCTTTTACCGTCTTACGACTTTCTTCGTCCTTGGGTCCCTCTGTATCGGGATTGTCGTACCTTACGACGATCCAGATCTCCTCCGCGCTATTTCCGATGCTCGTCCGGGAGCAGGAGCTTCTCCATACACTATAGCGATGAATCGCTTGGGGATTCGAATCCTTCCGCACATTATTAACGTCTTTGTCCTTAGTGCTGTATACTCAGCGGGGAATAGTTTCGTTTACTGTGCTAGTAGAACGTTGTTTGGCTTGGCCCTAGAGAGAAAAATGCCTCGCTTCATGACACATTGTACTGCACGTGGCGTTCCTATATACTGTGTAGGATTCACACTCGCTATTTCCTTAATTGCTTTTCTGCAAGTATCTCATAATGCGTCTGTTGTTTTGACATGGTATGTGATCATAAACGGTTATATCCCTGGACCATGTTCCTGATAAAATCCTAAGGTTAATCAACCTCGTCACTGCATCACAACTATTGAACTATGCAAACATTGCGTTTACGTATATCCGATTTCATACGGTATGTCGTTCCACTGAGCACATCCGAAATCCAATTTCAACTTAATCTAGGCACTGAAAAAACAAGGGATAGTCCGAGATACGCTTCCTCATAAGAGCTTCTGGCAGCCGTTCTCGGCGTAGGTCATTGACTTCCAAATTATGCCAGTGAAGCTCATTCACATTATCAGATACTATGCATTGGTTGGGACTTTGACCATGGCCTTTGTTGGAGGATACACAGTATTCCTTCCTGGAAATTGGGACGTCCCATCATTTCTTTTTTCTTACACAATGATTGGTGTATACCCTATTTTATTTATCTCCTGGAAAATGGTTCATAAGACTGAGGTATGCAAAATGTTATTTATCCCACTGCAATGCTCGCCTGATTGTGACTAGTGGCGAAACTTGGAAGAAGTTGACTTTTTCGAGAAGGAACGGCATCAAATCGATCAATATGAACACGCAGATGATTGAACGGTTGGCGTTGAATTGGGTTCCAATCCTGATTACAGACCATTTCTGGATATTGTACATATGTATGATGATGACTGTAATTAGGATGCTGGAGAGTCGGTCGAGACTTGACCCTCCGTACGAATAGCATATCCATAGCCACCACCAGGAGCTCCAGGGACGTCTCCGGGTCCATCGTAGTAAAGAGTTGAGACATCATAATTGCCTGGAAAATGACATTAAGCGACGAAGGGGAAAAAGGTGAGTGGTTGACGTGCCAATAAATTTCCAGCCATCCTCCTTTACATGGTATAGGTTACATGTGTTACCGGAAAAGGCATCACGATGCCCGGCAGCAAATATGCTACGCCTTCCGAGTTCCTGTGCCTCCTCGTCCGAGAGGTCCCAGCGATATCCTTGATCTAGGACACCATACGCAAATGTGCTTCCTGATCCAACAGAAAAGAGATCCCCTTTGAGGCGAGTACCGTCGGAGTCCACATAGAATACAGCTGGCCCTGTTTTATCCCATCCACAAATCATAGTTCCCTTTAGGGTACAGGATGATTCCTATCAAAAAAAATTTTGCGAGAAGAAAACAGATACACGAACCATGCTCAATCCCATACCCTTGTAACTATACACCAAATTGCTCAAATACTTGCTAGCAGCTGACACAGAAATCCGTTCGCGGTTACGGAGCTCATGTAATCGGCAGTGCATCCCAAGATATGTTTCCCAGAATTGACAGTCCGCTACAAAGGTCGAAGATTCAAGCTGAAATCCCAACATCAAGATTCGACAGACAGACCTGCACCTCCGGCCATAGTTCCCAACAGATATGGGTTAATCTCAATGACCTTCTTCACGGTGCCCGAGGCTAAATATCAGATGAGCGACAGATTCTCATATGGAAGCTCATCACACACACCGATATAGCTTCCCGCTGTTGCTCGTGAGTCTACTGCCACAATAACACCACCCTGGAATCTGAAAGCTAATGTCGTCGTGCCATGCTGAATTTTGATTCTACAGTTTGGATCAGCATGGTCGTCAGTGTGTAGTCGAAGAAAAGCTGCAGGCTTCAGTAAAGGTGAGTATCGAGGACTTTTTTTTTGAATGATTTGAAGCAGATACACACATCCGGTACTGAAGGAACGGTGAAATTGGGTATACCCTTGATCATGTTACCAAAACCCGCTTGGGAGCCCCAAACAGCGTCCGAGTACTCATCCTCATCAGCCAAGATAAGTTTCTTGGCCCGCTTTAGCTGTGAGACCGCACTGTGTGTGGAGAATTGATTGACAAAGGTGTTCATGGGAGGACGAAATGACGCGGCTGGTGTTACGCGTTCGACTTTTGATCAGTTGTTTGTCTGAATCATGACGTACAAATAATTTTTGATTTATCGTCAACTCATTGATCCTCTAGTACATTGTTACTCTTTTCCGGATATCTCTGAAAACACAGGGGCCCAAGATGATATATGCATGTCTCTGCGTGCTACGTAATGGATCTGTCGCAGAAACGCAGTCGCACGTTGGTTTGACTTGGAATAAAGCGGATTTCTTTGCAAACCAATAAGTAGATACAATGAATTACAAAACTTATGTACTAAAGAAATATTCCAGAAGGTTCCTGAAACTACAGTCGGATCAAGACGTCGGCTTGATTTCCTGATTTCATCGTTAGGAGTGGAACAGTGTTCTAATGTCCATCTTGTTTTTGATGTGGCCAGCTGACCAGGCTTTCCGTTGTGGTTTAACTACATAGACTATGGCGATTTCTTGGGCTTCTCAGGCAACCCTGTTACGATCTCGAACCCTGTGATAGGAAGTTTCAAGATATATTCAACCAGGTCAAGGCTAAGGTAACGCTACTCAACCTGGACTCTATATACACATATACATGCTGATCACGCGAGGCAGATATCAATAGTGAAATCGTTACAAACCCCAACCACCCTCGTTCTTTCATTGAGTGAGAAAATGAAGGGTCATCTCGACTAACCCCCCCTGGAAATTTACGGAGAGCAAATCGTTGTTTAATCTCTTATATCCCCGGTGATGGATTCATGACTAGAAAGTCGTTGATGTAGCAACGTGCTAGTTTACTATCCAATTGTGCGTCACCTACTTCTCGTCAGAAATCTCTGGAATGAATGGACGGAGGTATTTGTTCATATATTCCTCCGGAGTTCCTGCAACAGTACCGTCTTTTATCGCCATATTCATCCTGTAAACGTACTCTGCCTTAGGTGTACCTTCCTCCAACAATTCCTCGTTGATGTAGATTAACGCTTTTATCTCCGACTTCCCGGCCGAGTCAAGGAAGTTTATGGTATGGTACTCTTTGACATAGTGATGCGGGACGCCTTCGTATCCGTCAAGAATCCTTTCATCTGATTCGGATAGCTCGTAGGCAAGGCCATATACCTGATCTCCTGGAGACCGCCGAATATTGGCAAACCCTCTCTCGCAGATGAACCACTTCCTGTAGACAAATTTCTCATCCCTGAGCAATATCACAGACTGAACAACGTACCAGTCTTGGATAAACCCAATACCCAAATACTTATTTTCGGGACAACGGCGATCCATCTGGTCTAGCCACATGTTACTGCCATAGCCAAAGTAAACAGATCGTTTCTGAGTCATGGCGTGAGCTAGCTTTTGATAAGTTCCCACATCTAGTGTGGAATGCTGGTAGTTTGATAAAAATGCTGATCCAAGTGGCTGTGTTAGTCACATAATCAGGCATCATTTCTTCTCAGATTTTTTTCAACCTTTACCAACACACTGGGACCAAGGATCATCACACGTGAGGTCAGACAATGCCCAGGAACATAGAAGAGGAAGAAAGTAAAAAGGCCTTCCCGTTGGCTTCCCCCGATTTGACGAATGAAGTATGTAACGGTGGAAAACACTCCATCACATTCTCATTCGGGCCCTCTAGCTTCTCGACCTCGTTCAGCAAGCCACCGCCTATAAACAAGTCAAGAAGGGTGCTAACGAATGTGGGCATGCGCTTTAGGATAGTGCATGACTCGACTAACTTGGATTTGATTAGCTACCAAGACTCTAAACCGTGGTATTGCAGAGCTCATCATCCTTACGGCAGACACAGAGCCACTAGAGATTCTGCTTCACCTTCCTCTCCTCTGTGAAGAAAAGGTATGTCAGATACAACGGGTTTTGTCATGCTTCTTTTAGTAATTCGGGGGAATCGTAGAATGTTCCTTATGTCTTTGTTCCCAATAAGGCTGCACTCGGCCGTGCCTGCAACGTCTCTCGTCCAGTCATCGCAGCTAGTATTACCTCAGGTGATTCTCAATTGACTAGCCAGATCAATAGTGCCAAGATCAAAATTGAGAAGCTTCTCATCTAAGCACATCTTGTTAACAAATATATATATCCTTTGTCAGTACTTAAACTCTGTCCATTTCCTTGGATAAATCTCTCTATATGTTCGAACCATTATCTGAGTGTGCTGCGGTCTGAGACACTACTGAAGCTGTCAACTGTAAATATATTCAATTGTCCCACAGAAGATAGCAAGATATTGAAAGACCAATTAGCACAAGAAATACGACCCAGAGATATAAGAGCCAAAACCATTTTGCCAAAACTATTTAGGTATATGCTCTCGGGCCTGCTGACGAATTCTCCGTCTCGAGACAATCAGCAAGACAATGAAAAGTAAAAGGATTCATCATCACTCACTCATAGGCGATTTTGTCATTCCTTCTCGATGTATCGATTACCAAAACTTTTGAGAAAAGGTACAGCCAAGACTCACTTAAACATCGTATACGCATCGCTCTGGGCGGGGTCATTCACATTGGGATCATTCAAAAGCTCTTGGATGCCCAATAGAATCTAATCAAGGGAATTGAATAACATTCATGAAATAATGAGATCCAATTGCCCACCTGTTTAATCGTGATCGCAGGCTTCCATGATTTCTCTTCGTCAAGAATGGAAAGGCACACAGTCCCGGAAGGATAGACATTAGGATGGAATAATGGAGGAGTGAACTTGCCTAATCCACCATGAGCCGTATATTATATGCAGGACTCCGACAATTGATACGCACATTTCGGGGGCTTCGAAGGATAGTCTTAGAAGAGAAGAACGCATCAATCAACCAAGCGATGAGGAAGGGAAAATACAATACCATCGGGAAATGTCATCATGAGTTTGAAAAGGCCACCTTCCCAGGCCGTCTGTAATAATTTGAATGAGCTCTTGTGTGCTTATGACAACGGTGTGGTTCATGCATCAAAACACGACAATGAAACAAGACACCTACATTTGCTTTGCCAGGGATACCCACTTCCCATTCCATCAGATTCATTGAACCATCCTGCGCTTTCATTGGCTTAGCGAAAAATCCCTAGGATGTGAGGACTGATGGTCAATCAGAGTTGCTGATAGGAACACTCTCAATCGAAACAGTCCCAGTTTATTGAGGACACGACAGGACAAAATAATCTTGGGACACTATGCCATCAAGACGCCGCCAAAACCCAACGTTGCGCAGGCATACAGATAATGCGGAGGGTCACGTCAGATGTACGGGGACACCTGAAGCACTCACAAAGGGATGATCTTTTCTCCACTGCTTACGCTCTTCCGCAAGTCGCATTCTGCAGATTCCCGACATAATGGAAACTTTTTGGAAGATGTGAAGTAGAACGCAGCCGAAGTGATGAGCTCTCAAGACCCGAGGCGCTTTTATAGAGGCTGAGTCAGCGTCTTCCGATACAATCATTGACAAACAGGCTACTGTAACTTAATGCAATGTCCCTCGATATGGTCTAGATGCCTCTGGATTTCATCACCGATTGATGCCCTGGTCAACATGTCTCATAGAAGAAATAGCGTTTATGAAGGCAATCAAGAGATCTTGATCTGACGATTTGCGTTCAAGGTCACCCATATAAGGCAAAAACAATACTCAAACGTTTTTTCTGAACATCTCTACAGAAAATAAGATAAATACGACGACACGTCGAAGGGATGGCTTTCTAACTAATGACACACTAGTTTGTTCGACCTGTGATGCTCGGAGATACATGCTAGCTCAGGTTTGGAAAACTTGTCTGGAGAGACATTCGGATCTCCATGCACAAACTACGAGCAAAACAATCTCAACAGCGCAGTCTATAATCCATAATGTCCTTCTTCCATTACAGTCCTTCTAAACGCAGACCCTCTAAATTTACCAAATATGTATATGTACCTTCCAGTTTAGGAGTGATATCCCCGGTGCATGGGCTGCGAGTGTAGATAGAACAGGGACTGAAAAGGTTGTATGAGTAGCACAAACATACGAAGTTCGGTGAGTTTTTGAATATGATTAGGGTGTTTTGTATCTTGTACTAGTATCAGCCCATATGAAATATAGACGATGGTCATCATACCTGATGGTAAGCCTGGAACATCATCCTCGTACCTTCTAATGGGAGATGCAATACTTCTAAAGCGTTGATATCGGTACTCAGAATTTACCACTCTGATTCATTGGTGTTGGAGAGGCGTGAGCCTCATTTTTACTTTTGTCTTTTCCTTTCTGGGCACCTGCCAGCTGAGTACCACCATGTCATGCCAAAATTAGTTATGACGAAAAATTATATCATACCCAAAAAAATTTTCGATCGATGGCTGCACCTCAGTCGTTCACGTTATCTTCGTGAGACTGAGTTCGTGCGCTCAATAATGGAACTCCTCGTGGCAGATGACATTGATATTAATCTCAAGATTCATACTGGCTGGGCTGCGGTTGATAAAGACGAATTCATTTTCGAAGAATCATGACGTTCCAAGCAGAAAGACCAAATAATAATCTACAATCCCTCCTGTCCCAGAAAAAAACACGCATCATGCTCAAGATAGCATTACGCCCCATACGTAACATCATTTGAGTACCTGTATTTAATCAGAGATCAAATGTGGGAGGACAGATATCAAATCATTTTAGCTAACCGGAGGGAAGGCTTGCTAGGCATATAACCAGTCCTATCAGGGTCAGAACGACCTGGCCTCTTGATCATTTTTGTTCCCTCGACGACCTCGAATGGATTGAATTGTTTCAACGGCCTTGAGACCCACTTATCGACCTTGGGAGCTTCGATGGGGCTGGCATCGGACACTATATCAGTCGTGTCGATCGTGCCGTGTGATAGAGACGATTCATGAGTGTCGACATGGCCGGCAGTATCCCAAGTGGAATCGAAGAGACCAGGACTTGCAGCAACTGTTGGCGCCAGAGAGGAACTGAAAGCAGCAAGGAAGGCCGAGAGGACAAAGACACGCATTAATCTGGCGTAGTTTGAGGTACTAGTGAACATGTTTGATAGTTATAGAAGTGGAGACGAATCGGAATGAGTGAATAGCGTGAAGGGAACGAATGTGATAGCGATGGTAGTGGTGGTAGTAGAAGTGAGTTGAATGATGGAGGCTCGAAAGGAAGAGTATTTATCTCGTCGCGTGGAGGCTGACCAACTTTCATTTGTAGCTGTCTGCCGCATTTTCAGAGTAAAAATATGAGAGTTGTCTGATCAGACACTGAGGCTGCCACAGATCAGTAGTAAGGCTTAGGTAATGCACGAACTATTTTCCACTGACCACGACCGGCTAGATAAACTGTTTCTCTAGCGAAGCAGATATTGTACCGTCTCTCACTTCCGGAACCTTCCTGTGTTTACTCCGTTTCAGTTCTGGACTAAGAGGATTGCATTTGTGGCGGATCATAACCCTAAAGACTCCTCCGTGATTACTGTGATCTAATTATTAGGATCATTCATAAAGCCTCTACGTGTCAAATGGTGCATTCTCAGCCTTCGATTCTGAATATACACACACCTACATCGTCCTTTGCAGTTCTTCACTCACGTATGTTCTAGATTTGATTCTTACTACTGCGTGCTCACTGTGGGTTTCGTAATGTACAGTGAACCGAGAAGACCTGACAGCTTTGTTTGATAAACTCAGTAGGAAAATTCTAGGTGGACAGCGTGTTGAGGCGGGATGGCTCAAGTATGAGTATAATGGCACGGCATGGGATCTAGACGATGGTGTGTCTCTTTGTTTTCTTGGGAATTGAGTATGCGTTTACACTTAATCCAGACTCAGACTATACAATATTTACATGGAGACAGCAGCAGCATCAGTCTGATTCACCGAGGGTTAATCCAAATGACATAGAGCGCAGTCCTAGTATAGCCATTGGTGAACCTGGGCCAAGTAGACTACCGGTTTCCTTCACCACACCGAAGGAATCATCGCCTACACTATATCTTCATAATCCAGCCCACCCATTGCCTGTGTCTCCAGCCTACAGGAATCCCTCCTACTATGCGTTTTATCCTACACCTATGCCTAAGGGATCACCTGCGCCGTCTACTGCAATAAAACATGGCCGGGACAATCATAAGAAGGGTGATGATGGGAGAGACGGTATACCAAAGCTTGTAAAACAGTTTAAGAAGTTTCACAGCCAGAATGGGGTGAGGACAGTGATGGGAAGCTTTGGGCCCGTGGAGAATGGTATGTAGTTCGACTTGATGTCAGAAGGAGCCCAAGCTGACATTCGGTGACAGTGCGAATGCTACTGAAAGTGGGATATAGACATGTGTATATATCTCGGAAATTTGCTCAGAAGCATAGATTCGTACCACGCGATGCCAAACCTGGAAATTACGGCTACGGGGGTTTGGTGAACATTGGGACATGGCCAATTACACTGGTGACTTCGGCCTCGTCAGCCCTTGTTCGTACTAGTGCAGATCTACAGGAAGGAAAAAGTCTGTTGCGTGCACCTGCCTTCGCAGGTGCAATTGAGTTGGAGATTGGACAAAGACATGGACGCAGGAGGAAATCATCCTCGCCAAGTAATCAATCAAGGTCCAACCAGGCGCTCAGGGTGATCATCCCCTCGTCTCTCAG
>Ga0153995_1000329_pt1 | contig 10316 bp, 11 predicted proteins | sample TSNC079MetaG_FD_104678 | JGI IMG/M metagenome (GOLD analysis project Ga0153995, IMG submission 104678) | Attine ant fungus gardens microbial communities from North Carolina, USA - TSNC079 MetaG | ecosystem: Host-associated > Fungi > Mycelium > Unclassified | place: USA: North Carolina, Lumber... | reverse complement strand
CCATGTGGATATCAGTGCTATCGTTGGCTATGGCTTCATCAGAAACGAGATATCCAATGTCCTCGTACATGTGGGGGAACAGAATCGCTAGCATGTCATCAACCCTAAACAGCTGTCAGGACACGAACAAATAAGAGGAGAATATACAACTTACTGAAAGATGAAATCTCCCTTTTTCTTCGTCCTTGGAGAGTCAATCACTTTCTGCGAATCATCCAGTTCAAACCTGGACACGTCAAGTGTACCAACCGCATTCTCTTTCGTATACAGCGATGTACCCTGACGTGTCGCAAGGTCAAGAATGTTCCGTTCCACGGTGTTCTCAGCATAGTAACAATAAACTATCGTAGATGAATGAATGAGATGAATGGTTGATCCCAATTCGTTCCTGAACTACCAACCTTCAGTCGGACGTGACTGCCCCAGGCGATCAATGCGGGCAATGGCCTGAAGCTCAAATCCGTGGTGCACAACACTCTCAAGGAGGAAAACCCGAGAGGCGCAAGTCAAATTAAGTCCCGCATTTTCGCGCTCACTGTATCATCCAAGTCATTCGACATTCAATGGAACTTGACGAATGGGCTAACTTACCCGTGAAGGAGCAACACAGAGATACCCGGATCTTTTCTAAATATTTTCGCAGCATTGTCTCCTTTTGAGACCTGATCTATGCGCAAAGACCGGATGCCTGACACACCTAATTGAGCCACAAATTGTCCAAGTGAGTAGCGAACACAATACCATTGAGAGACAGAGCAACATGTACAACTATAAAATTATATTCGGAGTCCAGATCAGAGAGAGCAGAACAAGAGACGTACTGTGGAGAGAGTCTGCCCAAGCTGAGAACACGATGCTTTTTGACCCAGGGTCATTGACTTGCAAGTATAAAAGGTGCTTAACAAGGGTCTGGATCTTACTGCCAAAGTCACCCAAGATTTGAACTTGTTGTATTGCTTCAAGGACCTCTGGGCCTAGACTGATTGTCAGATACTAAGCGTCAATCAGAAAATGGACAGTCATACAAAGGGTATTATAGATGATCATTCGATGGGATTGAGGGCTGGGTTCATTTAGCTTATTGTGAATCCTTGACTTGGCTTCTGTTACAGGCATTGATTTGACAGTGAATTTTTGCAAGGTGTTGTTATTGATCTTGGATCTACATAGTACCCAAGAGGTAGTCGTTGAAAATCTAATCACGATGTATAGACATACCTGCATATTGGGCATGTCCTCCCATCTCTCTCTGCCATCCAGGCTTGCATACAGCTCTACGAATACATGAGATGGAAGAGACAGTAGTCTGCAGCGTTCCTTACCTGGCAAAAGATGTGAGCGCTATGGAGAAGAGTTAACGAACAAAGCAAGCAAGAACGTGATTCAAGAACAAACCATGATGTGATAAACCCACGAACGAATTCACACTTGCATAGGACACATATTTCCTCGTCATCATCATCCTCACCCTGCACAAGATCGGACAGATAGTTCTGTTTTGATCGTCCTGCCCTGATCTTCGCATCTAGTGTCTCTTGTCTATCAGCCTCGTCCCTGATCACATCATCTATAGATCCTTCCCATTTTGCTGGAATCACAGAATCAGAAATTTCTTGAAGTTGTCTGAAATAGACGATCCTGTGATTAAATACTTTCCGCATAAACATGAGATCGGCGTCGAGTTTCTCATGAAGCAACTCTAACCAATTTTGAATGGGTTATATGACAAGAAGGAAATAGAGGGAGCCTTACCTTGTTCAGTGATAAGACGCCTTAATTGATTAGCTGCGTTTTTAGCCCAAGTCTTTTCTGGATCCTTCCTAAGCGAGGCAGCAACACCATGCAAGTTATTTGCAGTCTAAGATGGGTTCTGAACCTTATCATACAAGACCAGTTGAATATACATACGGTGCGTAAAGCTTTGTCCCCTAATTCCTGCAAAATCGCTTTTCTTCGCGTAGACAGTTCCGTACGAGTGATTTCATCCTCCGGCTGAAGAACTACGTTCGATATCTCTGGCCCATGGTTTTTGGAGGAGGTAAGCTCCTCCAACACAGTCGTTGCCTTCATGGCAGCGGCAGTCTGGCGTAATTTCTTTTCACGAATGTCGTGCAAAGCCAGAAGTGTTCGTTCGTGGAGCAGAGCCTCTCGCCGATCAGCGAGAAGAGCCGCATATAGCTGTAGATAGACTTCAGCCTCACCCTGACTCTCCAAAGTCCGCTGGTATTCTTGTCCATCTGCCTCACGTTCGTCACCGTTCATTTCTTGCGAAAGCAGTTGAATGACATGTGTTCTCCATTCCCAGAGAAGGGCGGACTGTTTATTGAGTATATTGTTTATAATTGAATCGGCCTCGTTGCACTACATAAATGATAGTCACGAAGCGCCTTTAAATGAATAAAAGAATGGCCGCTTACCAGATCAATGGAATTGCTTGATTTACAGCCTCTGGGGAGGTAAGGCACTTGGATAAAGAGGTCGTCCTCAGTGACACTCTCTTGTTCCCTTCGAGATTTAGAAGCATTAAGAGACATCATCAAACGAAGCGCCTCCTCCTCTGGACCTGCTCATGTCTTTATCAGCTGTGACCTGCAACCATTGGATGAAAGTAACGAGCCCTTCAAAAGTTCTCTCCGGATCTCATTTGCCACTCCATATGATTCTTCCGATGCATGTTGATTATCCAACACATGATGAACATCGCCTTGGAGGAACTTGATACGATGCAATAGAAGTCTTGTTTCCCTCAGACGTTGATTTAGTGTTCGACGTCTAACAGCCTGCTCCTCTTCAAGGATTATTGTTTCTTCCTCGTGAGGCGAGGTCCCATGCCCATTATCCTTGTTGTGAGAAGTTGTTCCATTGTTCAGTGCCTCCGAATCAACAGGAGTTTTCGAAGCCTTTCCTTTCCTGCTGTGACGTCGGATAGCATTCTCGAGTTCTTCAATCAATTGACTGATATCCCCTTCAGCATTCTGAAGTATTTGCAGGGCTGTATGATGTCGATTGGGGTCTTGTGTCTGTTGCTGATACTGAGCCAAATCACACAATCCTTGTATCTGTAAACTGTCAGAGACAGTTCTATAGGGAAGCATTATTATACCTTTGCCTTGGAATCATCTATGATTGATTTCCAGTTCTTGTCCTTCAGATCTTCTAAGACATCTTGCATACTTTTTAGCGTTTTCATGGGCTTATCGCCTTGCCACTGTAGCTGCCCTACCTGTCCAGGCCAAATCAGCTATTTTTTACTGATTTGTCGAACGATATGCATGCCTGAGGATGGGTACACAAGGCGCGAAGCTTACGAAGGGAACTTCGAAGATAGGACGCATCAACTTGCCATCCAGCTGAGGCAGAAATTCCATGAGCGTCCAATCCCAGCCCATTCAATATTTTTTGAAGCATTTGATTGTAAACCTATGAGGTATCAGTGACCAGACATAAGGAGCGACTTGATGACTTGCCTCTCGCTCTACAGGCCCTAGCTCTACGCCTACAACGTAGCGTGTCTGTTGTGGAATAGTAAGTTCACCCTTCACGTCGGCCTTGACAGTCCTATATCGCTAGGTCAGCTTCTCTTTAATGATTACCTGCTATGAATAATGAACCTTATCGAGTACTTCTGAAAGAATGCTGCAAAATCTGTGGCATTGTATGGCTGGAGAAGTTCCTTCCACATTTGTGGTCCACCAACCACATTGTCGACCCGCAAAAATCTTAAAATAATCAATCAGATAGCACAAACATCTCAAGTGCTGATCAGCCACCTACTTGAGGACATGTTTCAAATCGGATACATGTGAGCGAGCAGGTGTTCCTGAGACAGCGAAGGAGGCCAGTCTTGGAATGAGAGAAACCATGTCTCTGAAGCAGGTGAGATATAGGCTCTTGGGAGGAGAGTGTCTTCACTTGCTCTGTCTTTCCACCTCCAACCATCTGCACCTCGTCCATCACGACTCTCATCCATTCAACCATCACCAACGGGCTCCTTGGCCGCTCTGCATTAACGTAAGACACATCTTCTCGTCTTGGACGTTCGATTGCGGCACGAGCAACATTGAAGTCAGAGCGCAAGGTTGCGTAAGTGGTAACGACAATATCAAAACCTTGCACATAATCACACCAACTGAGAAAACCTCCTTCCTCGCCGACATCAGCCATTTTTATTTCATTTGGTTCTTCTGTTACATCCCTGCCATCGTTATGCCTTGCCTTGCCCCTGCCCTTTTTGGATTGTGCGTTTGCCGTAACAGACTTCTTCTCGATTGTCGGACTCAGGTTCTTTGAGTTCTTGAGAAGCTTTCGTGCGCGTTCTTTCTCCTCAGGTGAATTCAATATTGGAACTGCAACCTTTGACCAGCCCTCATAGACGAGCACTTTCAGGGACGGGGCATGAGTTTTTATCTCATCAACCCATTGTCCTGCCAACGACGATGGAGTGACAATGAGAGATGTCTGAAAACACAAATTAGCGAAGGGATTCAACGCAGTGTGGTTAGATAGGCGTGCCTTGACTGCCTTGACATTCAGTCCAGCCACCGGATCCCAACGGATCATCCTTGGAGTGCGATCTTCAGGCGCAGGATTGAGAAGGATGAGAGCCACAATTTCCAATGTCTTCCCTAGACCAGGCTCTTCTGCGAGTATACCACCAAACGATTGCTCTACGGTATCTTTCTCATCAGAAATCATCCTCGCAAGTCGGTTGTAAGCAAATGTAACATTCCCTTCTTGGATTGACTCCCAAAAAGAATAATCGGCCTCGTCTCTCCTCTGTACGATGAATCCCTCAGAGGTCACCTCCTTCCCCTCGCGTGAGAGCAGCCAAGCTACACTTCTTCGTTGATAAGGCAGGAGCGTGGGGAGGAGAGCATCAGGCTGCATTGCAGCATCAGCAAGTTGCGATAGTGCTTGAGGGGCAGAAGTGAGGATCGAATAGAAAAAGGGTATATCTATATTATGGGGTATATTTTCCGAGTCGGAAGTTCGACCATATAGAAAGTAACACAATTTTCTTTGATGTTCTCGAACAACATCAGCTCGTTTCTTGGACATTCGACGATCTAAGAAATTGAAACTTGAAGGATGGTCCAAAGACACTGCAATTTGAAGTTGTATTTCAAAGGGTAGTTCCGATTCATTTCTGGTGTGAGAGCCTTCTGGAAAAATAATAATTTTCATGTGAGCTTCAATTTTCACCTTATGTATTTGCTGCAACTCGTAGCAACTCTGAAGAACAATTGAGTAATCTTTCTCATGTGCCGATAGTGGAAGAAGAAGCCATTCATTGTGGAATTCGGGTCGTCCTTCAGCCCAAAAACTAACCAGCTTTCCCTCAAGATTCAGTATCTGACATTGTCCAATGTCAATTGTCGTAGGCTCAGCCAAAGAATCACAGAGGGTCCTCAGCACTCCCAAAAATTCGGTTAAAGAGGTCATTGAAGATGTCTCGTTGATGCTCAAAGTATAACGCAGAGTGAATGTGTGTCGCCAAGTCGGTAATTTCATTGCGACGTCAAGATGAAGGGAGGGCTTAAAATCGAGCACTTGTTCCTTCGAGTCATTAATCAAAGATTCACTATTCTTCTGTTTCTTTCGCTCTAGAGCCTGAGGAAGCGGGGAACCGGCTCTCTTCTTCGACATTCCTGGGTCCGGAGACGAGACTTTGCATAGGATCTGGTCAAAAAGGCCTTGCAACTTGAGCAAAGGATGGAAGTCCCCTTGATACAGAAGATGTGGCCATATATCAGATGCACGAGCAAGTGCAGGTGCAGTGTGTTGGGAGTATGTTGTTCGCATAGATTAAACAAAAAAAATGCTGCCTTGAAACTGGACATGTACTTATGGTCCACGATCAGATGAGTCATTCCCATCAAACACTATAACGACACCGATCGGAACCCTGATTTGTATATGAATACATTCTGACTCGGAAGCTTATCCAATGCTAGCCAATCGACAGGTAGCCGGTGATGATAAGGGTCTTGTCATGTAAACTGAAAACTTAAACCTTGACATCGAAAATGTAGCTTGTGCTATCACGTGGACATGACGTCGGGAATCGTGGTAGGTCACAAGGAGAGAACTTCCAGATTGGGTAATTTGGAGTACAGCTGAGTTCCAGAGGAGTTTAAGGGCTCGTTCTTACAAAATTGCTACTCCGTGCTAATTTATGATCAATGTCAGTCATGCTCTATCGAAAAAATGTGATCTTGGAATGAATAATGAACAAGGCACACTCAGAAGTCGAAAGGTCCTCCTCCAGAGGCAACGGCAACTCAAATCCATTCAAATCCTATTGGGGGTGTGCAAGACTTTGCCATTCAGTAGTGATATCGTAGAATAAAAACTGGAGTAGGTAGAAAGAATATTCTGCTATCTTGTCATCCTGAGTACAGTTGGTTTTTGACGACCAGTTGCACGGGTAGCAATTTTGTAAGAACAGAGCCCTTATTCTCCTCTGGAGCTCAGCCGTACTCCACCATTATTCTCTCTCTTTTTCAAATTCCTGCAAGATGACCGTCTAGTATGCATTTTCCGTATAATCTTTGGCTTTCGAATGACCCAATCTTATTCTAGCTACACTCTCACTTTTTTCCTCTTATGAGCCCACCCCTGGAGTACTTTTCGGGGAAGCTGCCGAGGAAGAAGGCACGCAGTTGCAAGGACAAGTCCAGCCTCATGGCGGTAGAGTCGGAGAGTTCGTCTTCGACTTGCGAGCCTATGGTCCAATACGCCATGAGTACAGGTGTCAATCCCGGCGTGATGCAGGTGGATTCTGCGATCCCACCTCTAAGCAAACCTGTGTTGCAACTTGTCACGGCCAGCCAAGGTATAGCACCTTTGGGAGACCAGAACGATGATAGCGACCCCAGCGCCTCCAGCTCAGACTGTGATAGTCGCGGCGGCTTTTCTCAGGCGTCATTCGATATCGACACCCCGATAGAGTCCCCAAGGATTCGATGTCCATCGACGTTGACCCTCTTCCGCACGCCAATACATCCAATGGCACTTGCAAAGCCCTGGAGATTTGCAGGTGAAACAGAGTGGGAAGTTGTGGAGAGATAAGATCTGGTCGACCTTCAGCAGAAGGAATGTGTCGCCGCGTATACTGACGACGAGTGTAGCCTCGAAGCCTAGCCATAATGAATACTTGTATTAATATAACATGATTTACCTGAGCTGTACCTTTGAGAAATTGGAGACAGGATCAAATTTCAGGGCAGGTACTTGTTTCCGAATTCTCTTCAGCAGCTCCTCCTCGTCTGCCACTGTTTCTGCGGAAATCCCACCTTCATATCTGTACAGCCAAAATAAAAGTTTTTATTTCAAGCTCCCACCAAGGTGACCAGACACAAGACCATAACGTCAATCAATATTCTGTCCACAAGCAGGGCTCTGCGCAGGCAGCATGTCACGGACACCTTTGCACAGCCCAACAATGCCACACTGCCTAGACAGGGTGGAAATTTGAGAGCGATGTCGGGGATTCCATTGCTCAAGCGGGAGGTTCAGGGTGATGGCGGCGTGAAATAGCAGAATAGACCAATCATATCTGGGTGGCTGACTGCTGGTTGAAGAGAGACGAGATGAAATGCGCTGAAGCAAAACAAGGTCCATCTTCATGAGGATGGCGGTGGGGACAACGACGGTGAAGTTGATGTCCTTGCTCCAATTTGACGCCATGGACTGACGATGCCATCACGCTTAGCAAAGTTGCCGACCTCAAGGAGGATAATGTTCTCGACGAGGTAGGTGCCAATCTTGGAGATACATCTTGTCATGTGTCACGTGGACATGACGTCGGGAGTCGTGGCAGGTCTCTTTGAGGCTCTCTTTATAGCGGTCAACATTTCTTCGAATTCCTGCAAGATGACCATCTAGTATGCATTTTCCGTAAAATCTTTGAAATAACTCAGTTTTATTCTAGCTATACTCTCACTTTTTTCCTCCTCGCTGCGGAGGTTTGCCTTTCAAGCATCTCGACCAGATACCCAACTCATCCTTGTTTGCCAGATGTTGACATTTTGTGTTCTCATCGCCCCTATCCCATTTAGTGTTCGCAGGCGCATTTTCTCATTTCTTTCCACTTCTCCCATCGTCGCAAAAATCGCCTATGCTCTGAAAATATCGTTCATGTAAGGTTGATCATTTGTACCTGCTGACCTCCATTTATGCCCCCAATCTAGATTTGTCGCTGTTTTATTCGCAGACGCACTTCAGCGCATGTTTAGGATCAATGAAGAGTCAGATTTGATCAAGTCTGGCAAAGCCGGTGTCCCAGATGTGAGAGCAGACTCGAATATCCATGCAAGAAAGTTCTAGTATGTCCTTACTGTTTTGATCGCTTCTCGGTCTCAATCATCCATTAAGCGCGCAACGCAATGTTTATCTCACTGGCTTCTGTCTTTTTCTCTCCCTCGTCCTTACCCGCACTTTCCATCTCTCTACGGAGCTGATCCGTACACAAGAGGAATATGCTAAACTGAAACAAGTCTGTGGTTTCAAGTTTTTGAACGTTTAGTTTACCCATCTTATACTTGCAGAAAGGTGTTGCCAAGCCAGTCGAAGCTAGCAAGGAACTTGCGGAATTGAAACAGAAGCTCGCTGCAAAAGAGCGAGATTATGGTATGTTTCGCGCTATTGCTCTGTCTCTAGTCTGATTTCAGCTCAGATACTCTCAAAAAGCAAGCATCCCAAAATTACAAGGAGTATGACCGGCTTGCCACTGAACTCAATACGCTTTCAGGAGCCAAGTCTGACAAGCGACGTGACTAGTCAATATCTGTCTTCAATCACGGATTTGTCTCTTCCAGGTTGCTCGTGCATCTTTTTGAAATCTCGGTTTTGTAGCTAATCAGAACTCAACATGTGAATGGACTGTCCAAATTTTAGTGACCATTTTCGCCGTATCCTTGACCCACAACGGGTACCGATCGCAATGAATTCTTTATACTTTCAAGACGCCTTCTTCCTTCAACTGCTTAATGACGCTGTCTGCTACTCGGAACATGGAGACTCCGGTCGGAATACCACAATAAACGGCGGTTTGCAGCATCGTTTCCTGTATCTCGAGTTCTGTACAACCGTTGGTAATAGCCCCTCTGCCGTTTCTGTGAATAACGTATATCAGAGCATCTAGCGTGCATCTAACCTTAGATGCCCAGTTAACTAGAGTGGTTTCAATTATCATGAGGATACTTAAGACAATGTTCACCAACCTCAGTTTCTTTTCCCTGTGCCGTGAGCAACGCAATCACTATCAAACTTCTTTGTTTTAGCTCTAGTCCAGGCCTGGTCCAGATGGTGCCCCAAGCGATCTCAGTCGTGAGCTGATCTGGTATTGATTACTCCAACCAGCGAGCACAAGGATTAGACTAACGTGCTGCATAGATGACATGAAATCCGTGGTATCCTACGTCCAGTTGCAACAATAGCTCATTCATAAAATTGTCAAGATTTACCGACTTGGTGTTACGATTGACATAGTCGTCACCCTGATCATGTTTATCCGTGAAATAACCTTCGCACCGTCAGATACAACGAGCTTACCATGACCTTCCTCCTGATCTGTTTGCCCGCCTCATATAACTCGTTGTGAGCACTCTCGTTAGGTCTTGATAGTGGCATTATGAGATAAGGAGTGATAAGCGAGTGTTCGACTACAGCTTCGTAATCTCATCGACCAGAATCCCATCGTAGTCCCAGCCAGCCAATCTCCATCCTTTCTTTGGCTTCCTGTGGAGTAATACTGGAGATTTGGGCTATGAGTAAGCCAATCTTTCTCTCGATAGTGATTCTGAATTATCTCAAGATAGGATTATAATCGCATGAATAACCCATGACCTCAGAGTGACTCAATTTTTTGACGAATAGAAATTTCGCAACAAAGCTTGAATTCTGACTTCGTAACAACTATGGTTAACGAAGAAACGTTGACCCTTCCGATGAGATTCGGCTGGGTAGGACTTGGTGCGATGGGATACCCAATGGCAGGTCAATTACGCAGAAAACTTCCCAGGACAAGCATGTTATGGGTTTATGATATCGACCCTGCATTAACTGCTAGATTTCTGGAAGAAGAGGCACGATCTGCAGAAAATGATGCTCAAGGTGCTCAAGTACACATCGGTCGTAGCTCCCGTGAGATAGCTGAAGAAAGCGTGAGCTCAAATCGTTCAGCCTTTCTTTCCTGTATTAACTCTTTGCCGCGGGCAGGAGTTCATTATAACAGTCGTCCCCGAAGGTATGACGGATATTGAATTATTGCACCGACCTCACGAGCTTCTTGATCAGGTACTCATGTTCGAGCT
>Ga0153995_1000328_pt1 | contig 10324 bp, 9 predicted proteins | sample TSNC079MetaG_FD_104678 | JGI IMG/M metagenome (GOLD analysis project Ga0153995, IMG submission 104678) | Attine ant fungus gardens microbial communities from North Carolina, USA - TSNC079 MetaG | ecosystem: Host-associated > Fungi > Mycelium > Unclassified | place: USA: North Carolina, Lumber... | reverse complement strand
GGACGCCACGATGGGCGGGCCGGCAGAGCGCACCAGACGCATGGCGACCTGTGGCGCAGCCAGGGCGACAAAGCCGACCGGACCTGCTGCGGCGGTTGCGATGGCGGCCAGCGCCACGGCGGAGAGCAACAGTTTGGCCTGCGATGATTGCAAGCGAACACCGAGAGAGGTGGCGTTGTCGTCGCCCAACCGCAGCGCTCCCATGGTGAACGAAGCGATCACCGCGTAGCCGCCGACTACCGCGACAGCGATGGCTACCGGCCACATCTGATTCCAGGTGGCACCGTTGAGCGAACCGTTGAGCCACACCTGTGCGCGGGAAGCATCGTTGATGTCCGCCGAGATGAGAAGCCATCCCGTCGCTGCCACGAGCATGGCGTTGATGCCGATGCCGATCAGGATGAGGCGGAACCCCTCGACGCCTTTTCGCCATGCGAGGGCGTAGATCACCACAGCTGTCAGCAGACCGCCACACAGTGCAGCCAACGGAATCCCCAGTGTGGCAAGCAGTCCCACGAACGAGCCACCCCCGCCGAGTACGATGAGAGCGACCGCGGCAGCACTCGATCCAGCCGTGATTCCGAGGATGTCGGGGCTGGCGAGGGCGTTGCGAGCGATCGTCTGGGTGACCGCACCGGCAATGCCGAGTGCCATACCGATGAAGAGTGCGGTGAGCGATCGAGGAAGTCGGAGGTCGAAGACGATCAGGTTCTGTGTCTTGCTTCCATTACCGAGCAGGACCGAAATGACATCGGGGATCGAGATCGGATAGTCGCCCCGTCCGATGTTGATGCAGAGCAGAAGGAAGAGTGCGACCGCGAGGGCAATGCACACCGACACCGCGAGTGGACGGTAGACCAGCGAGAATCCACCGATACGAATCGACTTACGTGAGGGGACGGTCCGGGGGAGTACCCGGAGTTCTTGCTTGAGCGTCACAGACTTGCCAACTTCCTGCGGCGTACGAGAGCGATGAAGAACGGGGCGCCGAACAGGGCCAGGATGATGCCGACCTGCAACTCGCCGGGACGCACGACTACGCGGCCGATGATGTCCGCGGTGATCAACATGACCGCGCCGAGCAAGCCCGCGTACGGGACCAGCCAGCGGTAGTCGGGTCCGGTGATGGCCCGGGCCACGTGGGGGACCACCAATCCGATGAACGCGATAGGTCCACACGCTGCGGTCGCGGCGCCGGTCAGCAGGGTGATCGCGATGATGCCGAGTGTGCGACTGAACGCGATGTTCGTTCCCAACGCTTTTGCGACGTCTTCACCCAGACTGAGGACATTGAGACCAGGCGTACTCGCCAGGGCGATGACCAACCCGAGTATCAGGAAGGGGAGGACCTGCCAGAGAACGTCGAACCCGCGACCGGACACCGACCCGACTACCCAGAAACGGTAGGCGTCCAGGCTCGTCTGGTCGAGGATTATCACGGCGTTGGTCATGGCTTGCAGGAAGAACGCGACGGCCGCGCCCGCCAGAGCCAGACTCAGAGGACTTGCGCCGCCGTTTCCGATGGAGGACAAGCCGAAGACGACGATGCTGGCGACGAACGATCCTGCAAACGCGAACCAGAGGTACTGACTCGGTGCGGTGAAGCCGAAGAGATAGATCGCCATGACTACGAAGAAAGCCGCGCCGGCGTTGAGGCCGAGTAGTCCGGCATCTGCCAACGGGTTACGCGTGTGTCCCTGAATCAGGGCGCCGGCGATACCGAGTGCGATGCCGACGACAAGACCCAGGATGGTCCGCGGAGCGCGCAACGTTCGCACGATGATGTCCGTCTGGGTGCCGTCCGAACTGAAGATGGCGTGGAAGATCTCGGCAAACGTCAGCGGACGTGCGCCCACCGCGATGCTCGCGAGCATGACGAGCGCGAGAAGAACCGTGAGCACCGCGAGACCGATCAGCCGGCGTCGACGAGTTGCCCCGACGCTGTTGTCGCGCGCGAGTTCCTCGAACCCTTCTTCGCGCGCCGTGCTTTCACGGACCACCTCGATACCGGTTCGATCGAACGGCCTGCGCAGAGCCCGGCGAACACCGATGGGCTGCTTTGTCTTCGCGTCACGCGTGACCAGACCTACCCATCCCTTTCCCGAGGTCCGGCCTGTGGCACCTTCGCGGAATCCCAGGTTCCACACGAGGAGACCAACGGCAATGGCTATTGCCGTCCCACCGAATACTGCGCGGTCGGCTTCGCCGCCACCGTTCTCGTCTCGGAGCGACTGAACGACGTACCAGCCGACGAGCAACGGAAGCAGGAACACCCCCGCGTCGAAAATCCCAGCTAGAACACGCATTCGGACAGGAGCCGGGCCGCGCGGCACTATGCGCCGTCCGTACGTCTCGCTGGGTCCTCGGGGATGTCCGTTCCCGAGCGGTTTGATCATCGTCACTGGCGGTTCGAGCTCCTGGTCTTTGTGCGCAGGGAATTCGCATCTTAGGTTACGGAACCCTATGTGGGTGTGCTCCCTGCGGGGCAAGTTCCTGTGAATATGCGGTGCCCAGCGTCACAGTTCTTTACTCTTGAATTATGGTGAGGCTAACCTACATTAAGAACCACAAGACAACTTCGGCCGATTGGAGTGCACGGTGACAATCACCTTGACCACCCAGCATGCGGATGTTCGTGAATTCGAACTCCGGTCGAACGCATTGAGCCGCACCAGCGTTCGCCTACGAGCACTCAACCCTGACTACCCGCGCGTCTACGCGGTTGCCGCCATGTCAGGTGAAGGCAAACGGCGTTGGTGGCAGTTGAGTGAAGGCTTGTGCGGGGATCGGGTGCATCAGATGTTCGCCCGCTCGCTCCAGGATCTCGACAGTGCCGAAGCTGCGGCGATACAGGTCGCAACATCACTGATTCACGCTGTGGTCGGCAGGGTTGCCGCATCGATCGTCTCCGAAGGTGCCGCTTGGGATCCAGGCCTCGAGAACCTGTTCATCCACATGGACAGCGACGGCGGTATCGACTGGGCCGGGGTGATCGACGAAACTCTGCGCGTTGCGCCGAACGGACGGGAGTCCGGCAGTGACGGCGTCGTCGACATGCCGTGCGAAGAAGCGCTCCTCGTCTGGACCGCGCACCGTTGCCTGACCTCGCTACGGGCGATCTACGACGCCGTCTCCAGGTGTGCGCCCGTCGACCAGTTCAGATTCTGGGGCTTGGTAGGGGAGTCGATCCTGGGCGCAGCGGCATATGTCCCCATCTTGGCCGGCGGGGGCGAATCAGCCGCTCAGCGCCGCGGGCAGGGGCTGCTGGACGCTTTTGTCGCCGCCGGACTGCCCGTGCGTGCACGCCGCAAGGTCTCGCTACGTCCTCGTTGGAACCAGTTCGACGAAGGGCTTGCTAAATTAGGTCAGCCTTGCCTATGATTGTGGAACACCGCGCGGAGAGCTACACCCCGCGAGAGTGACGAAACTGCCGGACCGCGCCGGAGTCCTGAGGGCTGCAGAGACTCCCGGTCCTTCCCACGGCGGGTTTCACATCGAATGATGTGAAACCCGCCGGTTCTTTTTCCAGACCTGATTCCAAGCTCGAGTTACCTCTCGTGTAATCAGGTAGGGAGTGGCAGCCACACCGGCGCCAGAGAATCACAGATGGAGATGGCATGGTCGACACTGCTGAGACCGCAGAGATGATGAAACGGCTCGGAACGGGCTTCGACGCCACCATCGGCCTGGAATACACCGAACTGAGCCCAGATCGCGTGCGGGCGCAATGGACCGTCAAGCCCACGCTGCACCAGCCCGCCGGGATTCAGCACGGGGGTGTGTACTGCTCGGTCGTGGAGTCACTCGCCAGCGTCGGTGGCACCGTGTGGCTGGGTGAGCGAGGACACGTGGTCGGAGTCAACAACAACACCGACTTCCTGCGCGCAACGCGGGAGGGCACTCTCACCGCTGAAGCCACCCCGATTCATCGCGGACGCACCCAGCAACTCTGGGAAGTTCGCATCACCGACGAGAACGACCGACTCGTTTCCAAGGGACAGGTTCGCCTCGCGAACATCACCGAGGTGGCGAAGATCGGAAACTGACCACGCGGCAGTCGATCGAATGACGGAGGGCGGCTGCGGAATTGAACTCCACAGCCGCCCTCCGCCGGTCACTCAGGTGTTGATCAGCCGGCGGCCTTCTGCTGCTTGCCGGCAGCCTTCTTGGCTTCGCCATTCGAAGCGCTGCCGGACTCCGTCGCTTCCTTGTTTTTCTTCTCCAATTCGCCCATCGCGTTTCGCGCGAAGACCTGCTGCTCGGTGGACGCCATCTGAGCACGGCCACGCCCGAAGAACGTCACCGCCCACGACAACAGCGTCGAGGCACGGGAACGGAATCCGACGAGGTAGAGGAGGTGAATTGCCAGCCAGGCAACCCACCCGATGAAGCCGCTGATCTCGAGCTTGCCCACCTTGGCTACCGCGCTGAAGCGCGAGATCGTTGCCATACTGCCCTTGTCGAAGTACTTGAACGGAACTCGTTCCGACGGGGACTTGCCGTCCAGTGACGCTTTGATCTGCTTGGCCGCGTACTTGCCACCCTGCATGGCAACCTGAGCCAATCCGGGCAGCTTGTCGAGCGACATCATGTCGCCGATGACAAAGACGTTGGGGTGCCCGGGCAGAGACAAGTCGGGATTGACCATGACGCGGCCGGCGCGGTCGGTTTCTCCGCCGCTCTGTTCAGCGAGCTGCTTGCCGAGGGGGCTGGCCTGCACGCCGGCGGACCACACCTTGCACTGCGACTCGATACGGCGAAGCGTGCCGTCCTTCTCCTTGATGATGAGACCGTCGTTGTCCACGTCGGTGACCATCGCGTCGAGCTGGATCTCGACGCCGAGCTTCTCGAGCGTCTCGGCAGCCTTGCGGCTGAGCTTCCCGCCGTACACGGGCAACACGGCAGGGGCGCCGTCGAGGAGCACGACGCGCGCTTCACGAGGATCGATCTTGCGGAACGCGCCGTCCAGCGTTCGACGGGAAAGCTCGGCGATCTGCCCGGCCAACTCCACGCCGGTGGGGCCGGCGCCGACAACGACGAAGGTGAGCAAGCGCGCACGCTCGGCGGGATCGTCCGACAGTTCGGCCTGTTCGAAGGCCCCGAGGATTCGTCCGCGCAGTTCGAGGGCGTCGTCGATCGTTTTCATTCCGGGGGCGAACTCCGCGAACTGGTCGTTGCCGAAGTACGACTGACCGGCACCGGCTGCCACGATCAGACTGTCGAACGGCGTAACAGTGACGCGTTCGAGCAGGCGCGAGGTCACGGTCTGATTCTCGAGATCAATGGTCTCGACCTCACCGAGCAGTACCTGTGCGTTCTTCTGCTTGCGCAGCACCAGTCTCGTGGCGGGAGCGATGTCACCGACCGAGAGGATGCCGGTCGCAACCTGATAGAGGAGCGGCTGAAACAGATGGTGGGTTGTACGCGCGATCATCGTGATGTCGGCATCGGCTTTTTTGAGAGCCTGAGTGCCGAACAATCCTCCGAAGCCGGAACCGATCACCACTACGCGGTGGCGGTGCGGTTCAACCGACTGGATGCTCATTCCGTACTCCTCGAGTTCTAGGCGACAGTCCTACGGTAGTCCCACCGCGGCCGAGCTTCTCTGCGAGCAGTTCGACGCGCGCCGGTGTGTCCGAATCGATCAAGCGGCCTCGAGGGTGATCACTCCCGAGGTGATCGGCTTGGCCGGACCCCGGGGTGATCACCACTTTGTCGAGGTGTCGGCTACTGGCGGACGGACAAGATGAACAGTGCGATGCACCCGCCGACGAAAACCAGGATCGACAGGGCCACCGAGGCATACCCGACACCCACTCCAATTGCTGCCCAGTCCATGTGCCCAACCTCTCTTACGGTGTAATCCGGGATTCAGATCACATCTGCCTAGAGACATCACACCTCATCTGTCCCAACTTTCGAAACCCGGCACGCCCAACCGTTGACATGCAAGTAAATGCTTGCATATTGTGAAGTTGTGAACGACCGGATGAATGCAGCCTTCAAAGCACTGGCCGATCCCACACGAAGGCTTCTCCTGGACCGCTTGTTCGTAGCCAACGGTCAGTCGCTCGGCGAGCTGTGCGACAGCCTCGACATGAGTCGGCAAGCTGTCACTCAACACCTCACCATGCTCGAGGACGCCAATCTGATCAGCACGGTCCGACAGGGGAGGGCGAAGCTTCACTATCTCAATCCCGTTGCGCTCGAGGAGATTCGAGAGCGGTGGATCAACAAGTTCGAGGTACCGCGCCTTCGTGCGCTCAGTACCGTCAAAAAAATCGCGGAGGAAGCCATGACCGACAAGCCCAGTTTTGTGTACGTCACCTACATTGCGAGCACGGCGGACAACGTCTGGAAAGCGCTCACCGACGCACAGGCCACCGCAGAGTATTGGGGACACAGCAACGTCTCCGACTGGCAGCCGGGATCGACCTGGGAGCACCGCCGGATCGACGGTTCGAACATTGCCGATGTAGTCGGCACCGTAGTCGAGAGCAACCCTCCGTCGAGGTTGGTCACCACCTGGGCTGATCCGAACGGCGAACCGGGCGTCGACATCTCTCGGGTGAGTTTCGACATCGAAGCCTTCGGCGCGATCGTGCGACTGACCGTCAAGCACACCGATTTGGCGGACGAATCGGCTCGCATGGAGGTGGCCGGCGGATGGTCGGCGGTGCTGTCGAATCTGAAGTCCTACCTCGAGACCGGAAATACTCTTCCGGTGGCGCCGTGGGAGATGCCGGTCGGTTGACGGTTGTCGACCGGGACAAACGAGTCCCCTGAACAGGAGGAGATCGCCGTACGTTTGTCCGAACAGTCGGCCCAGTCCGGACTCAAATTCGCATAACCGTCAAATATCGGCGCGTTCAGTCTGTAAAGTTGCCAGAAGGATGCTAGCGTTTTGCCCGACATCGAGTGAGGACGACCTCGTCTCGGACGCATGGGAGAAACGCTATGGGCGGCGACGCTTTTCAGAATGTTCCAGTTGATCGACGCAAGTTCGTCAAGACAGTTCTAGCGGCCTCGGCGGTAACTGTGCCAGTCGTGACGTCGATCAGCCTCGGTGGTGCGGCGCCGGCCTTCGCAGCCGGTGACACGCCGAATCTTTCCGGAGCGCCAAGTCGTGGCCAGCAGAATCCGAATCAACCAGGCGGTGAGCAACCAGGCGGGAATCAACCCGGTGGTAATACTCCGGGAGGGAATCAGCCGGGCGGAAACGAGCCGGGCAATCCCGGATCATCGGGAAGTTCGGGATCGTCAGGAAGTTCGGGTAGTTCCGGGAGTTCGGGACCGTCCGGAAGTTCCACAGGTTCCGGATCAACCGGTAGCTCGTCAGGTTCGGGTGGAACGACGACCGCCAAACCCACCGGGCCGACAGCGCCGACGGAGCCGACCGTCCCGACTGTGCCAACCGTACCGACGGTGCCGACCACTCGCACCGAGCCGACCTTCCCGACCCCTCCGACCCAGCCGACAAATCCCACGGAACCTACGTAGCCGACACGACGCGACTGGTTCCGAGGGGGAACACCGACGATGACAGAGTTCGACGTCGCGCTACACCGCGCTCTGAAGAAGTTTCAGAGCGCGGGGTCAGTTCAGGTGAAGGAGACTCCGCCACACGGAGAACCGGCCGATCTGACTGTCGCGATCGCGACCTACGACGATTTCGACGGCGCGTACTTCACGATCCACTCGATCTTGGTCCATCATCGCGAGGTTCTGGACAGAGTCGAATTCGTCTTGTTGGACAACAACCCCGAGGGGTTGCCGGCGCCGATGCTCGAATCGTTTGCCGGTTACATCGATCGGTTCCGCTACATCCCGTTCACCGACGTTCGATCGACTGCGGTGCGGGACGTCCTGTTCCGCAAGGCCACCGGAAAGTATGTCCTTGTCCTCGACTCTCACGTGATCTTGGCACCGGGATCGTTGTCGGCGTTGCTGGCGTATTTCGATGCGGACCCGGAAACCGACGATCTGATCCAGGGACCGATGCTCTCCCAGGATTCCTCGCACATCGCGGCCACCCACATGGACCCCAAGTGGCGCAACGGGATGTTCGGCTCGTGGGGAGTTGATTCGCGCGCGAAGCAACACCCTGACGTGCCTTTCGAGATCGTCATGCAGGGCCTCGGCTCATTTGCCTGCAGGCGTGAGGCATGGCCGGGATTGAACTCGCACTTCACCGGATTCGGCGGTGAAGAGGGATACATCCACGAGAAGTTCCGGATCAACGGCGGCAAGGTCGTCTGCCTTCCGGCCTTCGGTTGGCACCATCGGTTCGAGCGCCCGGCCGGCGTCCCGTATCGAATAAACTGGGAAGATCGTGTTCACAATTACCTGCTCGGTTGGAGTGAGGTCGGATGGGATCTCGACTCACTCCATCGTCAGTTCTCCAGGTACCTCGGTGATTCGTATCCCGAGATTCGTCGCCGTGCCGAGCTGAGCGTCCAGAGACCCGAGTTGGTCTTTGGTGGAGTGATCGTTCTCGGCGACGACCGCCGAGTCGCTCCGTGGCGTTCATGCCTGGCGGAGGCCGAGTCGATCGAACTGACCGTTCACCGTGCCATTCCGGCGGAGGACGACGGTCCGGATGGGTGGAGGACGGCCTCTGCGTTCGTCGCCGGACTCGACAAGGCAATTCTGCTGGGCTGGAAGTCGGTGGTTTTTCTGGACGAGGCGCGCGTGATCGAACCCGCGGTTATGTACAAGCTACGGAACATCGTCGACGACCTCCCCGCCGAAGCCGATACGGCTGTCATCCACGCACACGGCGAAGATCTGGTCGGAGCTGCACTGATTGTTCGCGCGGCGACATACGGAACTTTGCGAGACGAACTCTCACGAAGGATCAACGGACCCGTGCCGTCCGACTTCTCACTGGCGGCTTATCTGCTCGAGCGAGGCGCAGTCGACGTTGTGCTCGATCGCCCACTGTCGCCTGTCCGAGTAGGGGGAGAACCCAACCCCGTTGTCGAGGATTCTCAGTCGGACCTCGGTGTTGCCGTCGTGAATCTCGATCTCGACATCGACAGATGGAAAGCGTCCTGGCATAGATTCATTCGCTTACCGCGCGTAACAGCGGTGGAAAGAGTGTCGGCTTTCGAGGACGCGATGAATCAGGACGCGGCCTTTGCCGTCTCGTGGCGTCGTGCGCTCGCTCGGGCGACTGAGAAGGGCTGGGATTCGGTCCTCATCGCTGCTGATGACGTCAGTTTGCTGGATGCCGCCGCATCGATCCTTGGCCATGCCCGCGAAGAGTTGGATCACGGCGATTGGGATGTCGTCCACCTCGGACACGACCCGAAATCGAGGGACGGAGCTCTGCTCGACGGTTCGGCACTCTTGCGCACCAGTCCTGAGAACCGTGGAGTCCACGCCGTTCTCGTACATTCGCGCGCCTTCGAGCGAATTCTCGACGAGATTGCGGATCCGGAGTCAGATCCCGAAGCATTCGGACAATGGACGGGTCACTACCGAACTCTGGGCGACTACCTGGTGGATGCGAGTGCCGGGGGAGCGCTCACGTGCCTGACGCTGTCGCCCGGCATCGCCTCCACACGCAGCCTGATTCGTTCGGGCGCAATCGAATCCGAATACTCACGACGCTTCGCACTGTGAGACCACCACCGAAACGAAATCGGATTCGCTGAATCAAGGAGATATCTTGACCGAACTACTCGAAGGTGTGAGACCGCAACGCTCTCAGACGGTGGAGAGCAACGATCTCACCGACGGTGTTGTGCTGTACGACAGCTCCAGCGAGGTTGCCCATCACCTCAACCCGGTCGCGACGTTGGTGTGGGAACTGTGTGACGGCCGGACCGTCAGCGAAATTGTCCAGGCCGTGGCAGAAGTGCTCGAGATCCCTGACGACGAGGCGAAGTCGGTAGTCAACGAGACGTACGGACCGCTGAGCACCTCTCGTCTGCTGGTGTGAGAATTCCGTGACAGGCAACCACGTACCACAATTCCGGGCGCATTACCTTTGGGTTGACGCGATTGTGCGCGGTTTCCGCATACCCGAGGTCGGTGTCGTCGAGCATCGGATTGCCAGCCCGTGGCCTGCGGACAACAACGTCGAAGTTCGGATTCAGCGGAATCGAGCGACATTCGGTCGCTGGGACGTCACCATCGAATCGACCATCGGCGGCAGCCATGAAACGCTGATCGGTCTGGACGGTCTCCAGCTCGCGGAGAGCGTGTACCGCACGGTGCACCGGGATGTCATGACGGCCGCGCACGCCCGACAGTGGACACGCCTGCACGCCGCTCTGGTCGACTGCAACGGTGTGAGAGTGGCGATCGCCGGGCATTC
>Ga0153995_1000327_pt1 | contig 10338 bp, 9 predicted proteins | sample TSNC079MetaG_FD_104678 | JGI IMG/M metagenome (GOLD analysis project Ga0153995, IMG submission 104678) | Attine ant fungus gardens microbial communities from North Carolina, USA - TSNC079 MetaG | ecosystem: Host-associated > Fungi > Mycelium > Unclassified | place: USA: North Carolina, Lumber... | reverse complement strand
CTGCTTCGAGGTTGATAATCTTATCTCGCGCAGAACTTGCCTCCAGAGTATCCATCTACCCGTCATACCTTCTCTCAGCAGATGAAGATCCACAGTCATGATTTTTATCAAGACTCAGTTACATCGCCACCATTCTCAATTACAAGCCTCAGTGACATCCCGCCTCTCTCAGATTTTTTGGTCGACCCCATATCCCTCAAGGTGGACATTGGAGTGTGCATAAGGCGCTCCGATGGACGACTCTACACTATCAAAAAAAGGTCACAAACACGACAGGCATGGTCCGAGTTGAACATACTGCTGAAGATTAGAAAAGCTCACGTTCCCTTCGCTCCCCTCTTGCACTGGACGTATGAAAGAGACCAGTACATATATCTCATAAGCGTGAGCTCCTTGGTCCTCCCCGTTGGATCTTTTATCTTATTCTACCTCAAGGAGAATTATCCGACCGGATCCCTTGCTGACGCTATAGGACATTATGGTGCATTTAGTTCCTCGGATGTATTTTTTTACGCCTGCGAATTGGTTGGTACTCAATTCATTATGAAATTGATGTTAGCTCTTCATAACGCTCCCCAGTTAATTGGTTTACGTTTTCTTCACGATATCGGAGTCGTCCATCGCAATGTATCTCCCGAAACGGTCATCTTTGACAGAAGAGGCCATCTTATTTTGTCTGGAGTAGAGAATGGTATTGACCTGCGTTCCCGCACCGAGCATTTCCTTGATTTTACTAAGAGGGGCGATAAACGTTATCAAGCTCCCGAAATCATGCTTGGCTGGAGTCATAATGACTTGGTTGATTCATGGTCTTTCGGAATGGTAATATTTTTCATGTTCCGCGGAAAAGTGAGGGTTTTTGGGCCATGTCACAACATCACTGATTCTGGACAGCACGTGTTCTTTGAAGAAGCTCAAGATTTTACGGAATGGTTTAGTAAAGATATCAACGAAATCATCATTGAAGGGCTTCATGCTAGTACACCACGACCTATCAATCCGATTGCCAAAGACTTGATACTTAGAGTAATTATGTTTCGTGGATCAACCCTATCAAATACGAATCATATTTTTCAGTGTCTCAAACGTAATCCAGCTATGCGAAAGACCATTCGAGATATCCAACAACATCCATATTTCTCTAATGCGTAAGCTGTCTCTTTGATAACATACATCCTAGCCTTATATTATTGACAGTGATTGGGACATGATTTTGAAGCAAAGCGCACCTGGTAGTTTCTTCCAATCCATTTCGTGCTTTACGCTGATGAATGAATCTAGCCCCCCTCCCACGTGGTTTTCTCTCAACCAATGTTGTTTGTTCGCCTGTCATACCGAACAATCCCGCCTGTGAGCAATGCTTTTCACCTCGGGCTGACACATTTGGCCCAGAATCCTGTCAACGATCCTTTGGTCAGGCTGCTCCACAGTTCCTCCAGTCACCCCTTGTTGTTCCCAAAAATCTCCTTGGAACACCTACTGCAATTGATGAACCAGTGATGCAGTTCATCCCAGACAGAGAAACTCAGATTGGCCTCGAACACTCTGGCAGCCCTCATACGACATGTGTTTCTCCGATGCTGGATATGGCCCAGGCCCTTAATGAAGATTCTCCTGCCCATAAGGCTAGTTTTTGGGATTCATTAGACTGTGAAGATCAATTGTCCACCCATTCGACATACTCTGCTCTCTCCAACATCAAAGTACCCTTTGCCCGTGCTTGGAACCTACGAAAAGAACGCTCCTTCATTTTCTATCCTCATCAGCTCTTCAGCTTCAGTACTGTCTCCATTCAACAAAAGCTGAAGAGAAGGCCCAGATCGGTAGCGGCGCTCAAATGTGCTTCCTACGCTAAACCAATCGCAGACTTACCCAACCATCTTAGTCAGATCGGAAACGGAATCGGGTATACTTATAAGCCCCCAACCTTATCTCAGCCAATGGTAGCCAAAACAAGGAGTACAAGTTACTCTGATTCTGATACCAGTTCTTGTCCTGTGCCCATAATTTCAAGAGATTCTACTTTTTCGGAGAACACAGTTGCCGTCCCAAATGCCTGTCATGGTCTTTTTCGTAGTCTTAGTATATCGAATTTCTGGACTGGCCTCAAAAATGGTTCTGGGAACGTGCCTGTGGCTACGATGTTGCTACCTCACTCAAAGCGTCACTGTGCCAAAATTCTTGGGAAGACAGACGACATTGAAGAACCTCTAAATTTTCTGATTCCAGGACCTTTCAAACGATCTGAAGAAGAGGATTGTGGAATAGAAATAAGTCAACCTTTGGCGGAATCAACGGCATTCTTGTCACCTGTTCTGGAGGCGCCCTCTCCGACAATTTCACCTTCTCCCACCAGATCAGCCACGACAGAAGACGACGTGCTTACTCCTGAGACAGAGGAGTTTCCTCCCGCAGTTGCCGTTCAGAACTCGGAGATTGTGGAAATGGAAAGCTCTGAAGAGGCTCATCAATTTTGCCCGGAGTCAACTCTCAGGTTGGTCACTCCTATGAACGGGCTCCGGTTAGCCCTTGCCGGTGAACCATATCTTCCCTAATTCTTGTCAATTTTGGCTCTTGATGTATTGTTTTGTTCTCTGTGTTCGTATATCTGTTTTCATGCTTTGTAAACTTTGAAACAATGTAAACATTCGTTCTGTGTACAACAACTGGAGCCTATTGTCGGTGCATGATAAGAGTGACGATTAAGATCGGCCAGTTATTCGCCCCCAGATCTCTTTACCAGCTCGCTGTCGTTCGTAGGTGGCTTTGCCATCTCCAAGGACCGATTTGTTTTCTATTGCACGTCTACTAAGGTAGGGCATGACTTCTCGAAGGGCACCATATGGAACGTATCTAGGGATGTGATTAGCTTCGATACACGTTGCCAGTGTCACCTACTTGATGATGAAAGGTGTAGATGCTTTCGTCCGTTTGACAAGATATTGAGTGAGATCGTCGCTCATGCCTACCCTCAGTAGTCAATGTAATGGCATTGGATTTTGTTGCTCAACAGATTCACCATAGAGCTGCGCAATAGCCACCCTTTCAACGGTCCCAGGTTTGATCTCGATTATTGTTTCACCATCCTCAAATCTCTTTTCGTCTATGAGTGGTTCAGCTAGCCCGTTATTGACAAGTTCTGAAAGAACAAGTTTCGCGCTGTCCCAGTTATGTGTCCCAAAAAGAATACCAACACCGGGCATTTTGGTATTCCTGTTTTCTAGACCAGCTGACGAGACAATGCTCTTTAACACATCAGGAGAAATGTATCCTTTCAACCATGATGTCCATGCAGTTCCAAATCTTGTCCATCCAAGGTGAGAAATGTTGCGACTCTTGTCGATGTCTTCGCGAACGGCATTCAGCAACATTCGCACGCACTGGTTATAGCACCTATCTGTTTCATTTTTCTTGGCCCAGACTGGCGGATGTTCATCAGGAGAGATAGAAAGGGAAGAGCCCTTGGAATGATGTGCTGCGACCTCGTACGGATGATATGCCCCTCGAACGAGCTTAACCCCAAGTGCAAAATTGTTTTCACGAGCATCTTCTAGAGAAAGGGCGAGGTGGGAAGGTGTCCTGTAGGTTCAAAATGAACGCAGTGGAATGAGTTAATTATAACGATTAAAAAGAAAATTACCTTCTGAGATAAGCCTGATAGGTGGTATACACAAGGGGCTGCACGGTGTATTGTAAATCTACGAGGTTATTGAACTTACGCATCAAAGCGAGAGCAACTGCGTCAATCGCAGGCTGGTACCAACTGGGTACAGGAACGTTGTTAACGTAGAGTAGGGTCAATTACAACATACACACCTCGATTCGGCATCAATAATTATCTTCACGCCTCGTCGACGTGCATGTTCACACACTAAATCAAGTTCTCCACATAGTTCGCGTAAGTCCATAACATCTTCCTTGGAGAGCAACGCTAGTGATGAGGCACCGGGATCGAAAATTATGTCCAGGTCAGTTGAACGAGGACATCCAGGGAACGGGACTAAGCCAGGCTTTAGACTGCGTGACTGAGTAATATAGTTGGAGAAATTGATAAGGGTTTGTGCATTAGGCACTAGGGCAGTCTGGAAATTGGCAATTGGCAAGGGATATTATGTTACGAAAGGGGTCGTCCAAACTAATCGAAGGTGACTCACTATCTTAACGGCGACCCAGGTGCGCCTTCCCTCACTACTTAAGGAGTCCTCAAAATCAGCAGCGACATCGATAGAATGAATCATCTCTTTAATGATGGCTTTGTGTGGAAGCTTGTCCCTAGACACGTTGCCATCCTGAGAGGCAGGGTCAACCTCAACCGAATAGGCGAGAAGAGCTCCTTTGTTTGCTCTGCGAAAGGCACGAAGTAGGTGAAGAGTATCTTCGGCAGTGTCACCGCCACAGAACTAGACATACAACACTGTATAGTCCAGGACTGCATGTTTCATGCAGTGGACATACCTGATTGAAGAATGTCGCCCGAACGGCTGCCTCTGCTATCTGGCGGACACCAGGAATGCTTGTTAAAAAACTGAGTATCTTGGGAGAATATTCCACCATTGGGGATATTGAGCACATTGTAAACACTACATATGAACGAATAAGATGCCCAAGGGGCTGTCTGGTCACATTCTGCTCTGGATTATCAGCGTGAATACACCCGGCCGCAAGGAGAAGACCACCAGACACAGCTGCTATGCCAGCCAGCGGTCTGTGTGATCTACGGTATGACCAATGTACAATATGACGAAGAGGCAGATGAGAGAAACGGGGAGACATTATTGCTGGGACGGATCTTCTCAGAACCTAAATATATCTCAAAGCAGCGTTCCTGTCACATGACAAAGAATACTTCGCACGTATATCAATTTCTTTCTATCCTTCCCAACCATGGTCAAACGCAAACAAGCAGACAACGATGATCCCTCTATGAACAGCGATTCTAGCTCTGACTTTGTATGTCTTTATCTTCCTGTTTCAATAATTGTTGACTCAGCAAAGTAGTAGTCTACTGTGAACATCGACTTCGACTTTTTCTCCCCGAACCCCGAGGTCGACTATCATGCAATCAACAATCTCTTACGCCAGCTGTTCCAACAGGACGCAGACTCTCTTTGCACTGACAAGCTTACAGACCTCATTTTGTCTCAGCCGGCGATAGGTTCCACTGTCAAAACCGATGGCATGGATAGCGACCCATATGCTTTCCTCACTGTGTTGAACATGCATATCCACCATCAACACCCGTCTATCAAGGCGATTGTAAATTACTGCTTAAAAATCGCAGCTGCTTCTGGCGACCACCAAGCTCATGCCTCACTTCGTACTCTCTTTTCCCAGGACCAACAGCATGTTGGATTTGTGATCTCCGAACGTTTAATCAATATGCCAGTCCAGATCGTTCCCCCAATGTATAAAATGCTTGTGGATGAGATTGAGCAAGCAGCATCCAACGTTCGTACGAGTGTATACATATTAGACAGTTATTAAACTGATCTCTTCTTCCAGAATGAACCATACCATTTTTCGCATTTTTTATTCATCTCTCGAAATTATCATCTCACTCCAGAAGAGGAATCCTCTCTCGTCAATTCCGCTCCTCCTCAGCACTCAAGAGCAAAACCATCTAAAAAATCAAAAACGGCATCTTTGTGTCTCTCGCCAGAACCTCCTGTTGATGGTATCCACCCTTTCCATCTAGAAGACGAACAAATTCGTGCCCTGGCACTTTATTCCCTTGATTACAAATATACTGGTGCTCCGAAAGAACCGAGAGAGAAGCAAGGTTTTGGATTGGATTACAGGGCAAGGATGATGGTGGTCCCAACGGAGAATTTCGAACCATTAGTCAACAAGTTAAGAGAGATATACACGGAGCCTTGACCCAATAGCTTCATATAAATCATGTACGCGTGATTTAGCTTTGGAGAACGAGATGTATTTCTAAGATTACAACCCTATCTGTATAAGCCACTCAAGTCTCGCGGTCGGAATATATCACTCATGTCTACTACAAATCCTTTACATGGCATTTATGACAGCAGTGTAAGCGGATTTGGGCTGATAGTTGTTGTCCCACAATAAAGGAGTGGAACTTGCACGCCACGAGTTCTGACGTTAAATTCAGCCGCTATTCAGAATACAATGCAATTATCTGAAAGTAAGATGTCACTCACAACATCTGCAACACCCCATGTAGTGATAGAAATGCAAGCAGGCGTGTTTAGGCAAGCCTTTACGACAGTAACATAGTCATTTGGCGCAGCACCGGCAATATCTAACTCAGTGATGGCAATTTCAGTTCCTGCGCCAGCAAGGGCAGTAAGAGCAGCTTGGGCACCACCGGCACCACCAGCATTCAGATGCATCTGGGTACCAATACCGTCTATGAGCTTCTGAGAGCCGTTCGTGCGCTTGACAAGGGAAACCATTCCCTGGACCTTGGCATTGTTGGAGTCGAGATTGAAGTCGTTGATGTAGAGTTTAGCGGTGCTATCAGCGTTACGAGCAGCCTGGAATGCGATGCTAACGAAGGACTAGGTGTTGACTGTCAACAATATGGATGTTCTTCCACAGTAATGAAAACATACTTCACCGAGAACGTTAAAGAAGACGGAGGAACTGAGAGAACCATCTTCGTTCAAGATTTCACTGTGAATGGGTGAGAAAATTTATCTTGTGAGGGGCTTAAAACTTCAGACGTACTTACAAACATCCCACTAGCGGACGCAGAAGATAGGTTAATAAAGGATCAAATTAATTGGATGACTTACAGCTGCATCAGATGGTCAGCAAGCATTTCGGCTGAGACCTTGAGACTCACCATAGAGCTTTCCCTTGTACCTTCCAGCAACATTTGCGATGTGATTTTGAATGACAGAGGTCTATCGGATAGCCATGAGAAGAAGCAATTTGAGATGTAAGAGGGACTACCAGGGTAGTTCTATCGCTGATAGAGGAAACCCAAGATGGAAGCTGAGAGTGCCAGACTTGAATTTATTTAGTAGCACCGACAATTAGACATCTCTATGGGCATACCAAGGGTGTGGCCACGGATCATCTTGCCATTGGACGTAGCCCAATTAACAAGCTGGTCAGAGTTTCCAAAGTTGAACGATCCCCTGCTAGCTATTGCGTTTCAAAGTGTATGTCAGTGTGTCTCCATCTCGAACAGACGAACGATACGCATACGTTCAGTGGCATCCCACTGGATAATTGATCAGTAACCATCTTTTGTCGGTTGAGATCGTACCTTCATGGAGTTCTCGGGAGTGACAGCGCCAAAATTAGATTCCAGGATAGCAGCATTCGCTACGATTAATGAGTGCCTCTCTGAATAGAGACTTTCCGAAAAACGTACCGGCGATGTTGATGGTATTAGGATCAGCAGCAGAGCCCTGAGAAGACGTGTCGAAAATCAGCCATAAGGTGTTCCTTCTTCAGTCTTACCCAAAACTTCTTGCCATGCGAAACGAAGCGGCCGTTGAGACCACCAGCAGGTACCCCAGTAGGGGGAGGTTGATTGGAAGTAGTAGTTGAGGGGGGAGGGGCGGTCGTTCCTCCGCTGCCCGTACCAGGCAAGCACCTACAAACCTTTCATTAACTACTACCATAGTTTGAGAAAATGGCCAACATACTGAGAATACCAGTCGTTCATATATGTACAAGTGGTACCGGAAACACCTGGGTGCTTCTGAGTCCAGGCCATCGAACATTCGTCAAGTGAACTCACAAGTAGTCTGTTGTTTCCATCTATCAGCTCATCTAATTAGAGGAGAAGTTGATTATCGCTTACAGGTCCAGTCCAGCCAATCCCTCCACCTTGAAAAGGGGGAAACATCAAAGATAGCATATAAGTGACAATGGCGATGACTGACATTGACCCCAAACTTGTTGTTGAGCAGTAGCCCCTCCGGACAAGATAGCAAGAAAAACGATGGTAAACAGCTTGTACATTTTGGAAATTCTGACCAAAGACTTCGTAGGAGACTTGTCAATTGAAACTTCGTTATTCCGTTCCACGTTTTAAGGCGGATCCGCAGCGACGAAAGTATACTGTTTCCGAGCTAAACTTCCGAGCCAAATGCCGAGATTTATTCTGAGAGCTTACCTGTACATTACAACTCTGTCGGATGCCTTCTCCGAACGCACTCGTGGGTGTTGTCGGTTAAACTTCGTAAATTTCGCTGAGAATCTGTGACTCTCCATAATTGAGCTGGGAAATGGAGAGTTGGTGGTTGATTCGTCTTGACGATCAAAAGGAACCATCGAATGTTATCCTCCTCTTGATTTGCGATTGATTACTTTAAGTTACTGAAGATTCCGATCTGAATCCAATTGCAAGAGTGGGTGCTTATATGCAGTCTTGAGTTGAGAAAAACCCTCAAGACAGCAGAAAATGTACTAGTCGAGGAACGTCTTTTGAATGACATCATTGGCTCTTACGATCCCGAAGAATGACTCGGAAGATATAAAGACAGTCTCCAGTAAGAAATTGTCTCTCCAATCGCCTGCAGCGATATATACACTGAAGGATTTATTTTTGTAGCTATATTCTACGCTCGCCCTGAGTCTGTAATCTTCGGATCTTCTGGACTTATCACGGAAAAGACCATGTCACAACAGTCACAACGAACATTTCGTACACATGCTATAATAAGCCCCTATCAAACCTAGTATGTGGCGGTTGCACGAGTCGCCTTGTGTCCTCCGATGTATTATTGGATGCTTGATCTTTTGTTTCATCTTCGACAAGAGGTCTTTTTGTGTCGTGCGATAAGTGACATATTGACTGAATATCTTCTAAAGCGAAGTAATTTTCAGTAGGTTAACTTGAATGATCAAACAACACTGACCATTGAATCTTTATCAAAAACAAATATCCGGCTGGAAACAGCATTTTATGGGCTCTTGCGCGAGTAGACATAGGCCTCGCCAGAGATATAAGCAGCAATACTGCGAGTCGTACTCAATGATGGCCTGCGATGGTGGCCAAGTAAAAAATGAGAGCGCATCCACACAAAAGTGTCCCACATTACTGCTGGACTGGGTATCTGGCGTTTCGGTTGGATTTTCGTAAATCTTAAATGTTACTTTGTCAACGTCAGAACCAAAGTCAGTGGATGATGAACCAACACAAGGGGTATGAGTCCCACTCGAGGATGATGTGAATGGAGCTGAAGATGACTCTGAAAGACCAGAGTCGATGTGTCTACTGGGATATGGATCCCTCTTGAAGGGATTTGAACTGGGATTCTTTTTGCGTGTGCGAGGAACAAGGAATTCTTCTGGGATGTTCTGCCCCTTCCGTGTGGCACGCTTTATGTGTCGTTTGACATGTCGATTTAATGAGGACGGGTCTGTGCAAGAAAAACTACATTTTCCATCAGCTCTTTCAGGGCAAGGCCAGCTACAAATCTGATCCTTGGTCTGTGTGCTGTGGCAATTCAGTAGAGATCGATCAAAGCTTTTGTAGACCTACTGTATCTTTGTGTGTGTCTTCAAATTACCTCTCGACGATGACCAGAAGCTACATCCAGGATGATCACATCGATGCCTTCTACAATATAAGTGGCTCATGAAAAATGTTTTGAAGATATGCACGTACATCGCCACCTGAGGAACCTTGTTGTCTTCGCGCTATAGTCAACTTAAGCCTTGCATTAGAACCAGTCTCCTCATACTTACCTTCAGGGGGGGACGCGATCTACCGAGGAACTGTTTCTGTGATTTAACTCGAGGCATGAGATGTTGTAGGGGTAAGAAAGAGAGTGACAGGTGACCCGCGGCTGAGACAACGCCTTTTTAAACCTTGTGGGTGAATCGTCCCTTTTTCTATGCTAAAGTTAGCAAGTGATTGCAAATTATATGTCCGATACCTCGGTTCAAAGTTATGCAATCCTGACAAAAAAGTCGTTCTACCGGTGACAAAAAGAGGGGTCTTGGAGCTTTTCGTGTGTTGTGGTTGATGGTTCCACGATGCACAACTGATTTGGAAAATGCACCAACATGCCACCATCTATTAGAGTTTCAGATGCAGTGTACTGTGGCTCGATTTTTTGTGGCCTTCCGTCGTTGCCGAGTATCTCGGTCATGATGGGAAACAAAAACGCTTGAAAGGAACAAAAGAGGAATGGAATGGAAAAGGCCATAGCTGTTCCGGTAGGTATGCTAAGGTAATTAGCACAATTGTCAGGTGATGACCCGAGACTTCAGAAATGCAACTCCCAGAAAACAATAAAGCAACGTAAAATCCAGAGGAAGGTATCGGTTCAATAGCTGGACGGAGATGCTACTAGACGACCGTGAAGACCTCGCAACACTGTTTAATGATATTGTCGAAGT
>Ga0153995_1000326_pt1 | contig 10343 bp, 10 predicted proteins | sample TSNC079MetaG_FD_104678 | JGI IMG/M metagenome (GOLD analysis project Ga0153995, IMG submission 104678) | Attine ant fungus gardens microbial communities from North Carolina, USA - TSNC079 MetaG | ecosystem: Host-associated > Fungi > Mycelium > Unclassified | place: USA: North Carolina, Lumber... | reverse complement strand
TCCCTTTCGGTACCTCCTTTCTTTCCTCCTCTTTTTGCTCTTGACTCAGCCCCTTCTCCTCTTCTTCGCATTTGACGCAAGCACAAGCAAACCTCCAACCTCTAATTAACTCCAATCGTCGGCGTCTCCTTGCTTCGGGTACCGTCTCCTGTTCCTTTTCGTTGTCGTGTTGAGAAACATCGACGTATGCAACTGTTACTTCGTCGCCTCTTTTTAAGTCTCGTGTGGCAATCAGATGGAGTTCTGTTGTATTATGTGGGAAAGTCAATGTTGCAGAGGGAATACAGGAGTGATTTGCGTAGGAAGATAGAGTGTAGAGGGCAGAACCAACTTGATGTTGGGTACCGACAGGGGTACGGGTTCTTTCCACGTCTTCAGGGCGGGCTGTAGACTCGGGCTGTTTTGACGACGATGAACAATAGGAAACCAGAAACAAAATGACAAGACAACAAACCTTATCATCGCGTTGACCAACCCCAACAGCATTATAAGCTATTTTGCCGAGAAGCGTCGAGTACCTTTCACGTGTTACAAACTGTTCAAGTCCGGGTAATGTTTTCTCAAGTACACCAGCAAGCAACGGTAATTCTCTCCCGTCGGGCTGCATATCCAGAAACCTCAGCTTTTCCATGTGTTCTGCGAGTAAGTAGTCACCACTTGTCGCATCTGTAAAATCATTCTGATCTGTTCTTCGAATTTCCTCCTGCTGGTCTCCAGAAAGAGTTTTTTGAACTTTTGCTACCATTTTGTTGGTTTCAATCATGACTTGCCTCCCAATAAAACGAGCAGCGAGAAGTGGCTGTGATCGTTTTTCGGTTTTGAGATATTCTACAAAATTATTTTGGGCTTTTTTGCGAGCAACATTATCGAGCCCAGAAAGGGCTGGACCAAATTCAGGCGGAAGAGGGGGTTCTTGAGTGAATAGGAGGGAGGTAGATTGAGTTTTGTCGTCCTTGAGACACTGTTCAGAACAGAACGTGCTTCCAAGGGGGTTTTGGGGGAGTTTGTGGGCGGGAGTGGAAGGACCTAAGGAGCGGAAACAATGCGAGCAATATTTTCCTGAGGCTTCGAGATCGGCATCTAGAACTGCTACAACCGGATATTCCTGTTAGGGGCAAATATTAGTTGAGTGGAATATGATGAGTGAATGAGTGGTGCATGTACTTTATAGATCATTTTGCCAGCAAGAATGTCCTCGGTGACAACAAGGGTTGCACGGCCGTTGTTATTGGTTTTGATTTGAACATTCATCAAGTGGGGAGGGAAGTATTCATAATAACCTGATTTACCAAGCTCAATCTTCGGCCTGAGGGAAGGACTTGGAGAAACTCACTAGCACGCCGAATAACGGTCTAAACAGGAAAGCGCACAAAAAAAGGGTATATCAGAGCCCGTCATACATAAAAAAGATGATGCAAAAGATAGGAATGCGTAGTGAGCAGGAATAGAGCTCATGCGAAGACTGCTCAAACAAAGGCATATACGACCAGTCCGACAAATTTTGAACGAATGCTCATGACGATGTGGGATCAAGATTGGAGAGTTTATCCCACTCCTGAGAAGACGTCTCAGAGGGTGAACTATTCCTTGAATGATCTGATTCCAAACCACCCCCTTCTGCCTCCCTCTCCTCTTCTAAATGGGAAGATATACTTACATCCAAGCTGTGCAAACTAGTGACAATCTAAGACACATGAGATTAAGCATGCTGAGGAGAATCAGGACCAATAAGACAAACCTCATACACGGCTGGAGGAACTGTTTTTTGGTATATAGAAAGGAGTTCTGCCTCGCTCGGGTAGACTTTGAGAGCCATGTAGAATGAAATGGCTGCCGTGAGATGGAATGAGGAACCTAGGGCAGACATGTCAACAGGTAGACCATGTTGCATGTCGGGAGGGCAGACCTCGAGCGAGAAGTTGCTCGCCCATGCCAATGTGAGTCATGAAATATTGCTCCCTGTCCACGGCGCCGGCCGGAGGGTCTTCGCGCGTGGCCTGCTCGTACGCGGCTCTCAGGAGCTGAGGGGTGATACCACCTTGTGGAATGGCATTGGGAAGAGAAACAGGCGATTGGCTGACTTGCTGCGCCACCGTCTCATCGATGCGCTTCTTCTCCTTACCTGGCAAATAATCAGAGAAAAACACAGATGAGTTGACCGCAACATACGGAGCTTTCTGCGGAATCCAGCATCGTTCCTGCGTCTGTAGTCAAAGTAAGCGACATATGCAAGAGCTGCCGTACAAAGAGCGATTCCAGTGGCAGTCAGGCCAACCCTTGAAATTTTTTCTGGCATTCTGGTGGGCGTCGGCCTTGAAAGCGCGTAACACGCTTATATCATGCTAGTTAGTGTGACAGTAACCTATTTATAAAAAATTACTCCGCCGGCAACTGCCTTATTGATTTACCGGCGGAAGATCACGTGGTGCTGTGTGTATGCAGCGAGATATGCGGTGCTGCCACAGCATGTCGGGTCTGCTTCGGTCCGTACAGTGGGCTGCCGAGACAAGACATGGCAGTCGCGGGCTGAATATGCAGGGTAGTGTAATATTTTTCGCGCAAGTGTGACACAGATACAAGTGTGACATTGGTGTTTTTGTGCATCCCAGCTTAACGGAGCGCCAACTCTCTCCACCAACCCCCATCCCAATGAGCGCTTCCTCTGCGCTCGATCCGGCCACCTCATTCATCATCTCTCACTCAGACAGCGCACAGACCACCTCCCCTTCCCTGTCTTCACCATCTACCGTCTCACACGATGCCGTTCTCGACTCCACAGTCGCTCCTGCCTCTCAGCCCGGCAACCTCGCCCTCGATCAGCAGTTGCACCGGGACATAAGGCTCGAAGGCACAGAGCCGATGCTCAACGGAGTCAATAGCACAATTGAGCTTGTCGACCATAATCCTGGGACCATCACCATCGAGGAGGCTGGGAATGTCGTCGAGGAAACCAATGATTGGATACAGGAGTGTGACTCTATGAAGCGCGTCAAGGTGTGCAATCTTCACTCTATGCTCCGCATCTCTTCTAATCACTTATGGACAAGGTGTACGAGCTTGTAGGTTCTCGCTGGGCAGATCAGGGGACTGCGTTCTGCTTAGGGCAGTTTCAGGAGGAAACAGGAGAGGCATTGCTCATTGCTCGCTCGGAACGGGACTTCAACGATGTCATTCTCCGTACCGTAATTCACTCGAACGACGTTTACCAGCGTCAGCAGGGTGTGTCCTTTTTATACCGCCATAAATTGCTCCCTCTCAACAATTCATCCACGTGTGCGCCCTTCCAGAGACCCTTATCGTATGGACAGAGCCGGATGGAATTGACTATGCACTCAGTTTTCAAGATCCTGAAGGATGTTCTGAAGTTTGGAATTTCATTGCTGAAGTTCAACAACATATGAACAGTGTCGGTGCGTCCTTTTTAACTATATGCATCTATCTGCACCTCTTACCGTAGTATTCAGAAGAGTCGAATGCTCTATCGTCATCTCCTCTACTCGGAGCCAATACTTCCATCACGACAGCAAATATTATCCGCTCGGGCCATCTTCCTCCACCACAGCTTGGCATAATTTGTGAAATAGAACGAGCAATCAAAGCGCTTGCGCGCACACAGCAGGTTAAAGAACGGATATGTGCATACATCCAGCACGAGGTGAGTCACACTATCCAAAATTCACCATCAATTTTATTCTATGTCTGTGCAATGCCTGTCATTCATGTACCACCTGTCATCAATACACTCCTTTCTTTCAAAATGCATATTTGACTTTTATCACCGACGGCTGATGCTGATTCGACTTTTATGTTTGTTTTCTTGTGCTTGTATTGGGTAACAATAGGAATATATCAAATCATTGACTGAAGTCCTCAATACCGCCGAAGACCTTGAAAGCTTGGAGAATCTCCATGCTCTATGTAGCCTAATGCAGACTATTTGTATGTCCTCCTAGTTTGTTTCTGTATCTACTGAGCTCATATGACGTTATAGTAATGCTTAGTGATCACAATCTGTATCAACACATTCTAGATGATGATCTATTTTTTGGCGTCCTTGGCATGCTAGAATGTGTGTCTCCGTCAACTGAACCTGGATATTGCTGACATTTTCGGTTTTAGACGATCCTGATTTTCCCTCTCACAAAGCTAACTATCGTGAATTCCTGAAACAGGCCACAAAATTCCACCAACCCATCCCTATAGAGGACCCTATTATCCAACGCAAAATTCACCACACCTATCGCCTTCAGTTTCTCAAAGACGTTGTCCTCGCTCGGGCTCTGGATGATTCGACCTTCAATGTTCTCAATTCATGTATTATCTTTAACCAAATCGACATCATTGCACACATCCAGCAAGACCAGTCATTCCTGAAGGAGATTGTACGATTATTTGTAGATGAAGAGGTTTTGACGAGCGGTGCACAACGGTATCAATTACAGTTACAAATGGCTCAACAACAACAAATGCAACAGAAGCTACAAGGGCCTATGGTCATAAATTTACCCCCGGCAGAACAAGAAGAATGCGCTGATATCGATTTATCTGCCGACTCCGAACCTGGAGTTGTGAATGGTGATCATGCGAAAGCAAAGAAAGAGGACGATGGCATAGACGTGGACAACGGTCTCGGGCCTATCACTCCTCCTGCCACAGAGTCTTCGTCTATATCGGCGGCAGCACAGGCGACGATAACTACTCCATTCTCACTCCTAGTGAACCCGCCTCGATCACCCATGAATGAAGTTTTTGCTGCCAATGGTCAAACGCCGCACATTACCATCTCACCCAACTCCCGCTCGGGTGCATACAGTTTTGCTCCTCCCGACAACCTCACGGAAGCTGAAATCAACCAGCGCCGTGAAGTCGTTCTTCTCATTCAGCAACTGTGCGTCATGGGTAAAAATGTTCAATTACCCGCACGGATGGCGCTCTTTCGTATCCTCGTTGACAGAGGTATCCTTTTCGCCGTTCAGTGGGCGATGAACCTTTCGGAATCGATGGAGGTGAACAAACAAATGATATCTGCCGGAGGAGAGATTTTTTCTGCATTACTGGACCATGATCTGAATGGTGTGAGGGGACATGTCTTAAAACAGGTCCTAGCAATCGAGAAGGAGAGAGCCGCAGGAAAGAGGGGAGCAGATAAGGCTGAGACGTTGCTGGAGATGGTTTGTAAGATTATGACCAGGAGTCGAGATCTGGCGGTGCAGAGTCTTGTGGGGGATTCGCTGAAATCATGGATGGATACACCGGTAGGGGATCCGCCTGGAGTAACTGGCGAAGCTGCGCATGTGAGTTAATACACTCCTGAAATGTCAACATACTCAGGTTCTCCTCTAGGCTGTCGCGGGGACAAAACTTCCTGCAAGAAAAGATGATACAGGAACTGAACGGTTTTTGGAATATTTCTACAAGGACTGTGTGCATACTCTGTTTAAACCGCTTTTTGAGCTACAGGAATGGAAAAATTGCAAAGGTATGTGCTTTTCATAATTCAGTTGCCCTTTCTGACTATGTTCATCTCTTTATAGGAAATGTCTTGGCCTTAACCCGAGAACAAACAAACCGCTATGTCTACTTGTGTGACCTTTTGTACAACATCATCCTGCAACATCATTTCCGAAGTAACTTCTATGTCCTATCGTCAAACAACATCTTATCTCGAATAGCTACGCTTCTCAGAGCTAAGGATAAACATCTTCGGCATGGTGCGTTTATATCAGACTCCCGCGATACTATTCCGTTTTCGACAACCAAACACTAACTCATTCCTTTCCTTTGTGGTTCTTTTTGGTGCCTTTCCTATATAGCTTCATTTCGGATATTCCGGCTATTACTCAAACAGAACAATACTCATATACTCGGGTTGATGATGAAACATGATGTATTGAAGCCTATCCTGGATTTGACTCTGGAAGAATCGAGGAGAGACAATTTGTTGAGTTGTTCATGTCAGGAATATTTTGAGAGTATGCGTCGGGTGAGTTATGGGATTTTTTATGGAGTTTAACTATGTCTCACGTGTTGAATCAGGATAATATGAAAGAACTGATTAAATTTTGTATGTTGAAGCACGAGGTAGACATCAGAAAGCTCGCAGAGACATCGTTAGGTAACCAGCGGTTTGAGTTATTCATACGGCGCTATGAGATGAATAACGAACCACCACCGAAAGAGACCGAACCCGAAAAGTACGTCCGTTTCCTCTACGTTCATTCGCCAATTAACCTTTCACTCGTATTGCTATTATCCTCATCGATTCAGGCCTGTTGATACCCGTCTTCGCCCGGGCCAAAATCGCTTCCTCGAAACCGAGGAGGAGGAATATTTCAATGCCGAAGACGACGAAGACGATTACGTACTTCCTTCCATATCTCAACAATCCCGCGTTCCAACTTTCACTAGCGCTCCTGCCAACATCCCGGCAAGTGTTTTATCGCCGGGCAAGATGATCAACACCAACCCCAATATTAACCTATTGAAGCGGAAGCGGCGAGAAGTCGGTGGTAGTGTTGGTCGTGCACATCGACCACCTCTAAGGTCCCCTGTGATGAGACCTCTGGTAGATTATGGTGAGGACGAGGATGAAGATGTTGGTTTCCCTTCGGATGCGACGATCAAGATGGAATCGGATAGACCGGGAAGCACGGGACTAACAGGCTCAGGTCCAAAACTTGCGCCCAGTCCGATTCCGAGTACCGCTGGTTTGACTTTAGGTGGTGGCCCACCAAGACGAGTACCGAAAAAGGAAGATGAGGACGATGAAGATGCTATACTTGAATCTCTCGTGCGCGGGCAAACTCCTGCTCCACCTGGTTTGAGACCTGCCGATAAATCCCCCATATCACGAATGACGTCTCCGCCTCGGTTGGGCGAGAAGAGAAGAAGGGGGAATGGAGTGGGTGATGATGACGATGACGACGAACTGTTTTCGCGATTGACCAGAAACAAAAAACAACAGATCTTTGTACCCGTTACCGCTTCTCGACAACTACAACAACAACAGAGCAAGACTGGCTTCATGACCATTGATTCTGCTGCAAGTCGGCAGAAAAATAGCAACGATCCACTGAAGAAGTTTAAAGTAAAAATTGGGGGGTTTGTGACTGCACGGACTGCACAAGCATATAGTGGGCCGACGGCAGCCGCAAGTGAGAATGTATTGACAGCATCCTCTCCTTCTCCTCCTGCGCCGCCGGCATCAGCCTCTCCATCGCCTGCACCTTCAGATAGTGACACTAAGGATGGAGATACAGGTTGAGATCTGTCTGATTTGTGACTCAATTGTTGTTCAATTGCTGTTTTTGCGCTTTGGTTGTTCTGTGCTTTTTCCCTTGCTACTCGACCATGGATATAGCACAGTCCTTTTACTTCTGTACGTGTGTCACTCATTTGCGTATCGTTTATTGGATAGCTCTCTTTTTCGGTTGGATTTGATTTTTGACTTTGCTTAATTACTCTCTCTCATTCACCACTTTTACTGACTCTGCTGCAATATCTCTCACATCAATAGACCCACTGAATGTGTCATACAACAACATTGTCTCCAAAAGAAAAATGTCTCCAAAAAAACCTCTTTTAAAGATTGGATCCTCAGTAAATTGCACCAGTCTGAGTTCACGAAAAACATATATAAATGGGTATCGAAGTTACGCATCAATAGTATTTAAACAGGAGCATATAGTAATGTACACGACGACAGAATTGTAGCAACAGAATTGAAGGAGATATAGACAAAGGATGGCCAACTAATATTCCACCAGAAAAAAGTTGCTAGATGAGTCAAAAAAAGCGTAAAAAGTGGTTGACAAGGTAATAGTGCAATATAGAGCAGTATAGAGCAAACGAGACACAACGATGGAGCAATGCGTATATACGGAGAGTGTATTACGGCAAGACAGTAACAGAGGCAAGAACAATACATGTACAAAAATCAAACCATGATAGTGACAAGCGACCAAAGAACCGGAGGAAGGGGTGTTAGAAGTCAGAGAACAACCATGTATGATGACGTTATCAGTAGATGAACGAACAATCCATACAAAGGAAGAAAAACTCGAGACCAAAATTCAATGTGAGACAGGGAAAGAAAGATCTGAAGAGCGAAAACCGGAAAGTGGGTGCATAGATAAGTTTATTGCTCGAAACATGTTCTGGATCGGAATGTTGTGCGAATTATTGTGTGTTGTGATGTTATGTGTTATGTGTTATTGCAGTGTTATGCATGTAATGGACTGAAGTGAGACGATGGAAAGAGATGTGATGAGGACAGGCGCTCTCTGTAATAGATAGGAGGCAGGTAGAGGAGAGCACTAATAAGTTGTTGTGATGCTGGGATAAAAATAATGAGTTTACTGCTAATGCAATGTTTCATCGGAGACTGAGCTCTGATCGGGTATCGTGTCATGCTGATCCTTCAATCCGAAAGGCAAAAACCCATTTGGCGAAACAGAAGCTCCACCAATGTCACTAGGAATGGTTGTCAGACCATAGGTGAAAGCATTCATGCTGCCAGTCGGGCGCATGAAATTGACGGAGGAAGACGATGGAGGACTGGACGGCCCAAGAAAACTAGCTCCACCGACTTGTTGGGATGTGAGGAAGCGAGGAGGGGGTGACGCGAGGAAATTGTTATAAGTATTCCCAGGAGAATTGGGATCCTCTCGACGAAGAATCATACGATGATGATGAGGTGCATTCTCAGCATTGTGGACAGCCTGCATATTCTGCAGCTGTTGCTGTTGCAACGCGGGTCCAGTACTTGAAGCACTAGTCGGGGTACGCACACCAAGGGGATTCTTACTGTAAGAAAGACGTATTCCACCTCCTTTGACTAGCCCCTTAAGAGTATTACCATGGAGGTCAGACATAGCACGAGTGGCAGCATTGACATCCTCGAACTACAAAAATAAGCGTCTAGACAAATCACAGAACACAAAATTGACACACCTCGACAAAGCACATTGGACCGTTGTGTTTCTGACGGAAACACAGACGGCGATAACCAGGCTGATTTCGGAAAAGTTCCCGAAGGGAATCCTCCAGATAATCCTGAGGCATGCCAATAGGCGGTGGTGATGTTGGTAAATTACCAACATACAAGGTGTTGATCTAAACAGCAGGTACGTCAGAATTGCCGCTTAATTTTGGATCGGAAATCAAGTACGTACAGGTGGGTTCTGATCAACGGCATTCTTTGTACTACCTGAACTGGCACCGGATGAGGGAGAGGGTAATTGCGGGGAAACATGGCCATTAACAGTGTTCAAAGCAAGACTATCAACCTTCTGAGAAAGGTCACTCTCAAAATTTTGGCTAACACTTTCAACAGAACTACCAGTGTCCTCGGAGGGGACCTGACGTGTTGAAGTATCGTCATTCTTGGGCGTCGGTCCATTAGAGTGGTGGACGTCGGAATGCGAGATACTGGAAGGAGGTAGAGATGGAGAAGACGAACGCTGAGAGCCTTCGTTCAACTGCGCAGGAAGCGTTTTGTTGATACTATCCCAAGAGCCAGAAACATCATCAAAAATTACAGTCTGAGGTGCCTGAGACGAGAAAGCAGCATAGCCGAAAGATGGACTGGAGCCTATACTAGAAACAGGACCATTCTCAGTTTCGGGAGGAAGTAGCGAACTTGCGTAACCATTCAACCCTGAGGACTGGCGAGAAGGGCCCATCGCACGAGTGCTATGTAAAGCATCGTAGACAACAGTGTTAGAAGCTCGGGGACGAAGCTTCTTTTCCTCTTCCGCAGCACGTTCACGAGGTCCTCTTGTGATTCCCTTAAAATTCATCACGTTCAACGCGACCTCACGACGCCTCATTTCTTCGTCTTGATCTCGGGAGGCAAGATGGCTGAGACCAACATTGGATGTACCAGAAACCTCTTGTTGAGGTTCCCTCCACAAACGGCCCACAGAAGCCAGGGGTTCCCTTTCACGGAGGAAAACGGGATCGCCAGAAGGGGCACCAAAAGGCTCTGCTGGAATCGAATTGGAAGGCCCACCATATAGGCCATAGTTAACCCCAGGGCTCACTGAAAGGGATGTAGAATGGTTCATCGGCGGGGCGTTGCTGACTGGAATATTGTGACTATTTGTAGCCATGCCGTTGTTTGGAAGAGGACCAACACCACGCTTGGTGTGTAAGTTCTTCTTCGCCATCTCAGCCTTTAGAACAGCCCCCTTTTCAATGTCAATTCTACGGCCTTGAAGCACATCGCGGGCCTCCAGTGCAGCTTCGCGATTTCTGAATTTTGCGAAACCAATTATTTGTTTCCTCGGCGGCGCGTTGGCACCAGGCATATGATAACTCCCTTCGTCTCCGCTCATCGACGC
>Ga0153995_1000325_pt1 | contig 10365 bp, 12 predicted proteins | sample TSNC079MetaG_FD_104678 | JGI IMG/M metagenome (GOLD analysis project Ga0153995, IMG submission 104678) | Attine ant fungus gardens microbial communities from North Carolina, USA - TSNC079 MetaG | ecosystem: Host-associated > Fungi > Mycelium > Unclassified | place: USA: North Carolina, Lumber... | reverse complement strand
GTCCCAATCTGCTGCGTAACCTCTACTTGTCGATTGATTGGTAGACCTTCATAGTGACTGAGTAAATTCCCATCCAATATACCCCTTGTTAGCGGTTTTGAAACATGATCATTCTTCACAATTCTTAAAATAGGTCATTAGCGGGTTGGCATCTGGGAAGAGATGGGACTCACCGGAAGGCTTTTGGGTTAAGCGCAGCTGTATGTTGTAAACTTCTCATCAGTTGACCCTGTAAGAGTGCCAGTCGCTTGTGAGAAGTCTCTTCCAGAACTGTCAACGAAGACAGTGACCCGTTGGTCGAACCTTAGCAGACCATTCATCAAAACCTGAAGTGAATTTGATACTGCTGATTTCACACACCAGCCAATATTCTCGAATTGGGTATCGGTGGATCCTCCTTTGTTCGATGAATGACAGTGACTGTAGTGCGGCATTCACGTTGGCAATGAAACTCGGTTCTCAGGAGTAGATGGCGTCCATCACGAGAATCAGGATCTAGAATAACAAGTAGGATTTCAATATGGAGGATATGATCAGTGTGGATCAAGAGGTCGCGACAAAAAAATTGACCTTGCGGATTATACTCATAAATACGCACGATGCCCTCCTCATCACCTGTCACAATCCGTAAATCCTCTTCGGTAAATAAGAAATTTGCGCTGGTAACGCAAACACGATGAGTATCCCTCGAAAGTAGCACAAGCTTGTACGGGTCCTCCTATAGTAGCCAAAAAGATCAGTTGACCCATGTTCAAACCCAGATGCAGTGCTACAGACCTGGAATGCTACAAAAGATACACTCTTCACTGCATCCCCGATCAGTAGCAGGTTTTTGAGGGTTTGCAACGAAGTCACATAGACCCCGACATCCATGAATGCGACACCCACAAGGCGTTCATCAGAGTCAAATGCACGGACAAAAATCTGGGGTAAAAGCCACATCAGTTACAGACAAGGTATAATGAAGTTAAATGAAATGAGAATGGAAACAGACGAGCATCAGTGTCAGCCATACAGTGCTAATAGCCAACACCACAACACGTTGCGATCCCTGACACAGATTCGAGAAATAGAGTCTGAAACAAAAAAGCTCACCTTTTGACCCATGGATGACACGAGATAGTCATTTAACCCACATACGGCAGTTACGGGTCCTTTAGCATCGTCTCTACACCGCAAACGGAGTTTATACCACCGGCGCTGAGAGACAGCTGGGTCAGGAACGACCTCTACAACTTCAAAAATATATGTCTATAATATCGATTCTTAAGGCTTAAGTCAAACACGGTGCGTGGAAGACGTACCGCTCCCTTGACGGCAAGATCCTCACCACGATCAATCGAGGTTCCAACAGCTACGAAGTCCTTCTTTCCCGTCTCCGTCGCAGCTGTTTCTAGAGTCACAATGGCCATATCGTTGACATACTCGTTTGTTGCAAATTCAAATCTAGATATCGTAGTGTGAGTTATTTGATTTACAAGCGAGAGCCGCCGACTGACCCATCCATCGTGACCCAGATATCAGGGGCAATTAATTCCAACGCCGAACAGTCCGCATACGGCTCAGAGACGTTCGAAGCTGCATGATGATAGCAATAGGTGTGGTCAGCAAAAAAGGTAAAAATATACGTCAGTCAAATGCCATTAAAGACGTTTTTGATATACTCACCCTCAGGTTCCCAAAGCTTGGTCCCATCCTCATCAAACGATGTGAATCTTGCCTGCAACGAAGAAGCAGCAACAATTAAACTCGTCGAAGAGTCAAACAAAATGCTTGAATATGCCCGTCCACGAAGTATTGATCTAGATGGCAGCGTACTACTGAATTGAAAATCGGGGATCCATTCAAGCAGGATCGGACCCTTGTTCCCACGTCAGTGCCACTGTTTCAAGAAGAGTAAAGTGAAGCTCACCTCTTCAGTATACATTAAAAAGTCGTTTTTCGACTCCCATAACGAACAAGGTGTAAACGCATGCACAACATTATGCCCCGAAGGATAAACTTGCACTCCACCCTTATCAGTCGACAATATCCAATGCGGTCGATCACCAGTGAAAAAGATACCCGAATACGTGACACCTGGCGTGGGTGAGGTCACAAACGGAATAAAAACTCGGTTTATCTTCTTCTGCTCAGCCAATATATGGCTCTTTTCATTTTCTTCCAGTCGTTGGATGTCAAAGGCTTTGGATGCAATTTTTGCGAAGTCAATCTTGAGAGATGTGGCTCGGGGCTTGGAATCTATGAGTGGGTTTTCTGCATCTCTCGAGCCTGAAACGACAGCTTCGTAAATGGCCAGTTGACCAGAACGTAAGAAAACCTAGGGCACATGAGACAAACAATAAGACAACCAATCCAATAACCAGTTTCTACTCACACAGAGATGAGGAACTAGAGAGGTTTCCCCAACAAGACCCAATAATATTTGCTCAATATCTAGATCTTGAGGCTTGCGAGGGGGATCCTGGGCTGGAGATGACGCTGGAGGGTCGTACGTGTCTGTTAAGACTGATTGCAAAGAGGTTAAGGCCGATGTGGAGAATGCCAGTAACAACTTTGGTAAGGTCCAGATCTAGTGTATCGTCAGATACAATAAAGAATGTGACACGACGGACAGAGCGCTGACCTCGAGGACACCCTGTGGCCGAACCAATAGTAACCACTGCGACTTGGCTCCTGAGGCAGCTTGCAGCGTCGATGTGGCAGATGGCGGTAATTTGTTCTCGAGTTGCGCCTCAAACAATCCAGTCGAATCTAAAAAGAAACATCCACAGAGATACCTTGATGTCTAAAGTATATAAGGGTGAAGTCGTGAAGTCAACACTATTGTCATCAGAGGGAGAACGTACCTTATCACCCATTGGCGACATGTCTTTCCTCCTGATCTTTCCCCTCTCTGTTTCTCCAACAAACAGCCCGATGGAATCATCCTCTCTCAAAACTAGTACAAACGGATCCGAAATACTGCAAGCTCTTATCTTCGGTCTCGGCATATTGCCATCTTTATCAGGTATAATTTGCCGTTCAGTGCCGTCAGGTTCGAGGACGCGTATGGCATTGGTCATGACATGTAATATTGCTGTTCGTTGGAAAAATGGTGCAGCACCGATCGTCAAGCCTGGTGTCCGAGTCTTGATAGAGACGTCACGGTTTATCGAACGGACTGCAATCTGTTATGACAAGAGACAAACGAGTTTCAGATTAGGGAAACGCCGCGAAAGGAAGGACCACGTACACGGGAAGAGCCAGGTGATGGGTTGATATCGGTGCTCAGAATGAGTGTATCATTGCCTTGTCCACCATAAGCTGCAGTATTGTTGCGTAGGGGTTGACGTATGGGTAAAGACCATATTCCACGAGATCCACTGATGGCAAGGATCTTGCGCTTTCTACGGACTGGTAAGTCTCTCTGATGACGTGGCGTCAAAGATGTGACCAGGGACGATAAAGGTTTTCCCACCTGAAAAAGGGTGAAACCACCCAGATTACCCACACCGGTAGCCGCAACGAGTTCTGGCACTGGCTTCTCCTACATGAATTTCGGTCATTTTTGAGATTCACCTGATGCACGATGACAACACACCCCGTTCATAGCAATAGAGAACGCCATGCTGGAAATAGGACCATAGGCGGGGAGGTAGTCTCTCATTGAGAGCTGGATGATAGTTTTGGTCTTCTTCATATGCATAATTCCGTTCGTCGTTGGCTCAGCTTCAATTTTTGAATCACCATAGATATCTACACGTTCTCACACATTAATGCTTGAATCTAATTGAAGCTAGGAAGGCAGCGTACCGTCATCGTCGTCATCCATCATCACATCCTCACTCACCACAGCTGCAGAAACTGCAGTTTCATTTTCTTCTACGTCCTGCTCAACGTGCGTAGCCTTGAGAAGGATGGACGGACCCGCGGTGCTCCCGATAAAGATATGATCTCCATCTACACGTCTAACAACTGTTGGGATTGTAGTCTGTGCGATGGCGGGTGACATTGACAATTTCGACACTGTCTTCCCATCTACAACGAACTCGATAGGATAGACTATACCATCCCTCAAGATCAAGAATACAGTCTTATCATCAACCATAATTGATCGGCATCCTTCCAATATGAGCTTCTGCGATGCATCTTCCTCGCTAAGAGGGAGATACGTTAAATCACTCATCCGTGTAGCCCAGCCATTTACTTGCAAAGCGACTCGCTTAGAGGATTGGTCGACATAGATCACAGAATTACCAGTTATTACGACAACACCACGAAACACAGTCGAGCAAGCCAATAATGAGAAGGCGTCATGGGGAAGGCCTTGAACAGATGTTATAATACTGGAGTTTTGAGTCATGATATCAAGTGTGAAGATGATCAATCGGACTGTATCCTTGAGTTCACGAAGTCGACTGTGTAGATTAATTTCATGAAGTGAATAGAGGGTTCCATTTGGCGACGTACCCTGTCCAAGTTTGCTGAGTTTGAAAAAGGATGGCGAGGGTAGGATTGTTGAAGCCAGGAAGGAAGACAAAGTCAATAACGTTACGGATACTTTCTTCGACCTGGATAGGAAGATCTAAAATGAAACTCGGGGAGTATGGTACATCCCTGTTTCAATCCACACCATGAGGGGACAAAAACGAACATAAGGAATTGAACGACCTACTTGGGCTGAGATTGATCTTGCTCCATAACATCGAGTTCAGCCTGGGTTTGATAAAACGGGAGGATGGCAATGGCATGCTTTGGGAGGGAGAGTGCCGCGCAACGAGAATGAGGATCAACACGGAGATCTGCGCAGAAAAGAGGAGAGTCGAGGGAGAGCTAAGACAAAATAAACGCAAGAGCTGGATGATTTTTGTCGGGCTTACGCACCAATTGAGGTGCTCGTTCATAAGTGTGAATTGACACAGTAATAAGGTCATGTGCTGTATCCGACCATTCCAGGAGAGCAATCTATTGAGGGTCAGGTTTCAGATTGAAATAGAGACAAAGGTGATGTGCCTTGGCGTCTTTGAAAGAAACAAGTAACCGGTCCAGTTTATCTTCAAGGGAGGCCATAATCTTGACTCCTTCAAGACCGGTGACGATCCCATGAAGTTTGTGCTCGCGAATGAAGTAAAAGCGCGTGACAGTAGGCTGCTTGATGTTTTTTTGGATTGCAGACTGAATTAACGAATGGAGTAGTCAGTAATGATTCCAATCTCAAAAACTAATCCGCGTGCAGAGAAAAACATGGGACAGTAAATCACCTGTGATATATTGACAAAACCCTCGCCTTGCTCATCCATCTCAACTTCACCTTCAACAGCCCCCGTCCCCCTCCGCACCTTTCCTTTTCGTTCACGTTCATCCTCATTTTGGGTAGAGACTGGGGCGGGCTCTTCGCGGACCTCAAAAATACGGAGAATATTTGACCTTGCGACAACCACGTTGCATAAAACACGAGCCACAACTTCGTGTCGGACACTCGATGAAGCAGGGGAGTCCTGTCGTGTCGAAGGCAATAGCTTGAGACTAGTAGCAAATTCTACACCACTTGCTGGTAATATCTCCTGCTGTAAGGCATGCATCGTGCTCAAAAGACCAGACTGTAGTTTACTCAAAAATGCTGAAGTAAGCATCAATAAATTTCTATTTTATCTCGGCCCCTTTTAACAACATGTCCTCCGCCTTGTCTACTCGACTGTGACCGTTGAAGAATCCATCAGGACTGCGAATTTCAGAATCTAACATGTGTCCACCAACAACTTCTGTGAGTCGTAAATGAACAGTCACAATCGTGGCTACTTGGGACCTTACCAGTACGGCACTACCATCATCATTGCTACACAAAGCCTCTCAGCTGTCATCCACTTTTTTACACTCGATCCAAGGCCACATGGATCACCGCAAGTCAGACTCGTGTTAGTATGTGAAAGGAAATATATCAGCAACTCCATCTCCTACCAAATACTGATGCTAAGCCATCCAATATACCCACCATGTATTCGTCCGCTATCTCGTCCAAGTCGCAAAGTACCAGGTCACTTAATACACCTGTAAGTTCTTGCTCAATGGCTTGTTCTTTCTGTAACCTGCATTTGTTTCAAAGGTCTATCCTGCACGTCCACGTCAATTCTCCGTTCGTGTCTTCAAGGCACCGACACTTGGCTCGTGCTACGGCCAACACCCTAAATACGACTCAAAGTTTCAACGCATGGCTGTGCCGGGCGATTATTATTCTTCCCCCCTATACGATGATACTATCACTTGTTTTCCGCTGGCCTCGGACCCTCAACGACCATCATATTACGCTGCTCCTGCTCCTACCATTAGAACATTTCACTTAACTGCTCGAGACTTTCCATCTCGACCACCCACCCAATCTAATAATGACATTTCCAGCCGTGGCACCGTTGATTCATATTTTGATGGACGGTCTGACTGTTGCACTCAATCTGACGACACCGCGACAGACGACTCATGCTCACCTAGTCTCTCCCCTGTTTCTTCTACAATGTCAATTGACAGCATGCTAGCAGTGAAAAGCCCACACCTGAGCTCATTGACTGAACGAGGGGAAAGAGGACGAGTCAGTGGCGCGGCTGCAACGAGGCACGACACGATCAGTGGTAATGGCAATACTGTACTGTTCCCACCACTCATTGGAGCAACAGGGTCGACAGTTAATGGAACTTCTCTGGGGCATTTAAGCGGCAGTCATGGGGATAAATCGACCTCACTAGCAGGTGACAAAATTCATTTCCGGTGAATATCGTTCTGATATAGTTCAAGGCCCCCATGTTACTGGTACACTCAATTTAGCAGCATCCATTACGATCCCTCCTACATCTGCCAACAACAATCGTTCCATAAATCTGGTCTCTAAAGTCAGCCCCACCTTCGCGGCAGCTGTAGTTTCTTCGCCATCATCATCGACATCAGTTGCTCCGATTCCCGTTTTCTCAGTGCCGGTGCCTCACGATGCATCAGGCGGACATGCATGGCATTCAATGAAGACTGCTCCCCCTTCAGAGGCGGAATCAGAGGACGTTTCACTCGAGGCTCGTATGAATGCTGAATATAATTCTATCGCCACAGGTTCCCTATATACCGCACCAAAAAATGCTGATAGTGGTATGATGATCCGTCTCTCCACTCCGGGTCTGCAGGCTACACGTATTGGAAACGAAAGAAAGGGCTCTCCTGGAACCAGCAGTCCTGAGAACACGCGTTTGCATGTCCCCGTCCCTGATCCTCCTGTCACAGAAACAAGCTCAGATGATACGATCACGGAACCAATGCCAATAGTTGCGAGGAGCCCTGGGAGTTCAATTCTTGTTGAATCATTGGAAGAGGGAAGAGCAACAAGTTACATGAACAAGAGGAATTCGACTGTTGTTGTCGAAGATCAAGAAAAATACATCCCTAATTTTGCTGATGATCGTTGGGTAAGCGAAAAGACTGAGAGGGAGAGACAAAATTTTGTTTCATATTCACGAGTTCCTATTCCACCGCCAGCACCGGAGCTGCGCAGGGAATACTCGAACACTCGTTCTCTCGTATCGAGTGCGGATGATACGTCTCTGCCACGTGCTACTGTCGTGGTACAGCTGCTTCCTCCAATCGATCAACAACGCCCCCAATATGTCTCACCCGTTCTTAACTCCCCTTCCTCGTCACCACCCCACCGTCGCTCTCAGGCTGGTCACTCCGTTTCTGCATCCAATATTGAGCTTTCAAAGGGATTATCGGACACAAGAAACAGTAGTCACCCCACGCGCTCGTCTCCACCTTGTCAGGCTGAGCCCAGGCTAAACACAAGCCCGAGGTCTCGAACAGATAGTGTATTTGGTTTCCAATCATCTGCAGTTACACAATCGTCTTCAGACCGTGTCGCAAATGTTTACGTGCCTCCCCCAGGTACCCACCTCGAAAATCTGTCGTCTTCCCGTCCTGAATTCCACATATCTTCACGGAATGAACATAGAGGCAGTCCTCCGAAAGTATTGGCCGGAGAAATGTTACGTCCGCGGACAACTTCTCCGGAATCTTCCTCCCATCGTACACCATCTGGAACGCAATACAGATCTCAAAGCAATTCTCCACCTGGGAAATATTGTGTACCACCTCCATCTTTAAATGATCCTTATTGTACTGCCATAGCCGATTCTCATCGATTACCTAATAATGCACCATATCGCCTCAAGAGCACAGCACCTCTATCTTCCAAGAACCGATCGGAAGCTAGTATTCCTATCGAACCTTATCGTTCCCAGTCAACGGTTCCTCAGGAAACGTCATACCACCCACAATTTGGCAGGCAACTTCAGAGTGATAAGTACACCGTAACTCCAATTTCATCCTATGAATCACAGACAAATATGAGTGCTACGGCCGTCCCGACCTCAGCCTATTCTCTCGTTCAACCTCCAGATCCTCGGGCACCTTTGACAAGGACGAGGACAAATTCAGGCTCATGGTCACGTAATGCCTCGTTTGGTTCAACAACTTCTACCACTCCAGCACCACCTCCTATGAATGAAGCTTCCGGCCTTTCAACTCGTCTTACTAAACATGGAGCCCCTGTCCAGGGCCGACAAGTAAACACGTCTTCGATGGATATCCCATCACCTCCACGTGTGGAACCAGCGATACCAAGAGAGCGTGGCCCACCAATGAGTTTTGTCGCCTCAGTTGGCATCAGTCCATCTAAAGATGCCCATCTTTCCACTCCATCACGTAACGTACCTAGCTCAATAGCTAAACACGGGGATGGTGTTCTTGAAGAATCTGATCCATCATCAACTGAGCAAGGTTCTCCACAGGGAAAGCCGGTACTGACAGTACGCAATCCATCACCTTCAGAAACAAGCAGTGAGCGATCGTCAAATCCATCCCACGCCCAACAACAGAGTGTTGGTGCAACTCTTCTCCAGGCTTCGGCAAAACGTCATCCTTCTGGTTCAACAACTGCTGCTCATCCACCTCGTCCACATGGCAGACATTCGACATTACCCTACGACTCCAAAACAGCTGGTGGTAATAGTCAGCAAGTGGACGATTATGGGCGTCGGATTGCTCAGCTTCATTCAGCGCATGAAGCACCCAAGCGTCGTTTATCCGATGGTGATCAAATCGACCGACCGAGTTTCCGTTTCAATCCAAATGAATCGTCACGTAATCCGGCTCTTGGACGATGTGTTAGGTGGAATGAGAATTTGATTTGTCCATCACCTGTCCTTCCTGAAAGACGGAAAGGATGGTTTAACCGTCATGGGTGAGTCACTCACTTGTGTTCAGTGGATTATTTGACTGTGATTGACGTCCTCTGATAGGGACCAGCTGTGGACAAACGAAGGTGCATTTAAGCCACCTCCACCAGGAGCTGAATACCCTCCGGATCTCGATGACTATCCAGAGTACGGCGAAGGATGGATGAATGAATGTGGAGTGAGGATTGATATGACACATCACTTGATTCCCAAGACACCTCTTCGTTCAGCTTTGAAGCAGTCGAAGGCAAGCACTTGAGAGAGGAAATCTCGGGGATGTATTTATCTTGTTTTTTCTGCACCTTTCATGCATTGCACCGGGCTTAGGCTCACCAGGCTGTCAGGACAGGTTTCTGCAGTCAAGAGGTTAATGTTAATTTATGCCAAAGGAGTTGCATTTGTCTGGTAACTAGCTTTGGCACATCTTAGGTTTCAATTCCACTTTTTTTATGTGATGTATGTTCTTATTTGATAGTATGCGCAATGCAGGATGTCATGTTGTCATGTTACGCAATATCTGACGGGCAAAAGAATTAGGAGCTCATTTTTAGTTGACGTACCTTTCTTTTCTTTTAATTTTGGACCTGGAACCTCTATTCTGCAACAAACAATAAAAACAAAGACCCCAGACTGCAGGGCCTGGCATTAGGAATGCATCAACAGAAAGCATGTAACCCAAAGAGGTATGGTTACCATAGGGAATTGTGACTGAACGGGTAATGATCCGTCCTCAGTTCAAAATTGCGTCATCAATAATGCAATAATGGGGTAGGTCACTATACCCGATCTGGTAGAGGCACTAGATCTAGCCACACCGGCCTATAAGATAAGTCCGTCAAAATTTGTACTTGTTTCACAATACGGATACCACGAGTAATGATTCGTCCTCCGGGTGGTCCAAAATTGTGTCATCAATAATGCAATAATGGGGTAGGTCACCATTCCCGATCTGGTAGAGGCACTAGATCTAGCCACACCAGCCTATGAGCCCGTCAAAACTTGTACGAGTCTCACAATACGGATACCAGTGATTTAAGTGTTTTTTCGCCGCCCCTTGGTCATGTAACCTGAGACTGGCCCAAGATGCATCGAAAAACTCTGGACAAGAGGCACTTAC